>Ga0164297_10004600_pt1 | contig 12233 bp, 11 predicted proteins | sample GEODES058metaG_FD_113539 | JGI IMG/M metagenome (GOLD analysis project Ga0164297, IMG submission 113539) | Dystrophic lake water microbial communities from Trout Bog Lake, Wisconsin, USA - GEODES058 metaG | ecosystem: Environmental > Aquatic > Freshwater > Lake | place: USA: Trout Bog Lake... | reverse complement strand
GGTTGGCCGAGTAGCTCTGCCATCTTGGGCGCAATGGCTCGTGCCAGGATATCGTTGCCGCCTCCCGGCGGAAACGGCACGACAAACCGAATGGGTTTATCCGGAAACTTTGCTGCGCTACTTTGTGCGAACGCGCTGACGCCGACCAAGGCAAGCCAAGTGGTCGCAGCGAGCAGAATAATTTTTTTCATGGTTGTCCCCTATAAATTGCTCACCTACGTTGTCCCATACCGACCGGCCGGTGTCAAGTGAGAGGGGATTGTTTTTGCTGCCCGCGCGTTAATTGTTAGGGTTCAGCCCTAAACCCTGACTGTTTAATCACAGGTTCCCACTGTGCCTTGAAAGCAGCCAAGCTCTGCTCAGATTGCGCAAGATTGGCAACAACCGGTTCAAGCATGGTGTCGCGAATCGTTTGCTGCACCGACGGTTCTTTCATTACTTTGGTAATTGCCTCGCTTAAGAGTCTGATCTTGTCCTCCGGCATATTGGCCGGCGCAAAAAAGGCATTCCAGCCTTGTCCAGTCAGCGCGAGATTGGATTGTTTGAATGTCGGCACATCGGGCAAGGCAGGTTCTGGTGTATCACCAGACACAGCGATGATTTTTATTTTGCCAGCCTTGTGCATGGGTAGTAATGCGCTGAAAGTATCCATCGCGACATTCAAATGGTTTCCAGCCAGATCGTTGATCAGCGGCACCGATCCTTTGTAGCCGATGATTTCTACTGGCGCGCCGATTTTGTTTTCCATCATCATGACAAAGAAGTGCGGCAGGCTGCCTGTCGCGGGAACACCAATGTTGTATTTCGCTGGGTAATAGCCAAGTTGATAAATCAGATCGGCCATGCGGTTTACTTTTGCCTCGTTGGCAACCGCGATTGCAAAGCGATAGTTGCTCACCATCGATACGATTTTGAAATCTTTCGCGGGGTCATAGCCAATGTCTGACATCACCAGTGGTGAAATCACCATCATGGCAGGGTTACCAATTAACAAAACGTTGTCAGTGGGTGCCGCTTTCTTTGCGAGTTGCGCTGAGACCCTGCCACCTGCGCCAAGTTTGTTCTCAACAATGACGGGTACACCCAGTTCGTCTTTAAGCTTGTCGCCGACAATGCGCGCCACCCTATCGGTGTCCCCACCAGCAGGATAGCCCACCAGAATAGTCAATGGCTGCGTCAGGCGCACATCGCCCTGTGCGTGCGTCACAAGCGTCAGAGACGTCGATAACAACAGTGCGAATCCGGCTAGAAACTTGAACATAAGTCGCTCGGTGAAGAAGTGTTTAACAGTTTTAATTCTGCATCACATCTTATCGCATGCGCTTACTTGAATAACAAGTCTGCTCCGATTTCAGCGATTGATCTGACGCCACATAACTGCATCGATCGTATGAGTTCGTCTTTGAGAATATCGAGCGCCCGCGTGGCGCCCGCGTCACCAGCCGCGTGAGCACCAAACAGAGTCGCGCGACCAATCAGTACACCTTGGGCGCCGCTGGCGATGGCTTTGATCACATCTACGCCTCGTCTGACACCGCCGTCTACCAGCACAGGCACTCGAGCTGCAGCACCCGCGACGACACCCGGCAAAGCATCCATGGTTGCAGCAGCGCCATCAAGTTGGCGGCCGCCATGGTTTGATACAACGATGGCATCAACCCCCATGCGCGCAAGGCGCTCGGCGTCTTCGCCGCGCATCACGCCTTTCACGATGAGCTTGCGTGACCAGTTATCGCGCATCTTTTGTAAGGCATCCCAATCAAAAGCGGGGTCGTAATTTTTGCCTACCGTTGAGACGAGTTTTTTACCACCTGGATTGTCGCGTTTAAGCTCTTTGATGTTTTCCATTACAGGCACGCCGTGCGCGAGCATCGATATAGACCAAAAGGGCTTGGATGCAAAATCCAGTACGTTTTTTGGCGTGTACTTAAATGGAAACGATAAGTGGTTTCTGAAGTCTCGTTCGCGCTTACCACCAACCGGTAAATCAACCGTGATCATTAAGCCTTCATAGTCGCAAACACGGGCGCGTTCAATCAGCGCAGCGAGCTTTTCTTTGTTAGCCAGAATATAGGCTTGAAACCAGAGGCGACCTGGTGCGGCATTAGCAATGTCTTCGATCGTTGTCGTGGCCGACGTTGATAAGGTGTAGGGAATGCCTAGTGCAGCTGCTGCTTTAGCAATCGCAATATCACTGCCGTGACGACCAAAGTTCAGCGCGCCTGTTGGGGCGATCGCCATGGGTAAAGCGGACGGATTACCAACAAAAGAACACGAGGTATCTACTGAAGAGACATCGTTCAGTGCTTTAGGTAAAAGGCGAATGCGTTTGAAAGCAGCGAGGTTTTCACGCAAGGTGAGTTCCTCTTCCGCGCCGCCATCGAAGAATTCGAAGATGGCGCGCGGCAGACGCGCCTTGGCCATCAGGCGCAAATCATCAATGCTGTATGCGCGTTGCGCCTTTTTGCTCAAGCTCATATGTTGTTCTGGTTGTCAGGGCTTTAGTTATTACTCCGCTTTGATACCAGAGGCGTCGATCACCTTGGCCCAACGCGCTTTGTCTTTCTCCAGAAACGCTTTGAACTGTGCCGGTGAATCACCTACAGAGATTGCACCCAGATCTTTCAGGCGCTTTTGCACATCGGGTTGATGTAAGGCTTGCAACAGTTCTTTATTCAGGCGATCGATAATGGCCGTTGGTGTACCCTTCGGCGCAAGCAGACCTACCCAGGGGGCAGTCTCTTCAAAACCCGGAAACCCCGAGGCATTCATCGTTGGTACGCCAGGAAAATCACTCATGGGCATGGCTGAACCCACCGCCAGCACGCGCAGTCTTTTATCGGCAACGTGATCAGCGATGCCGATCATTGGATAGAACATGAAAGACACCCGACCAGCCATCACTTCAGTTAACGCGGGTGCATTACCTCTAAACGGCACATGCAGCATTTTGGTGTCTGACATGGTGGCAAGCAAGGCACCTGCAAGGTGTGCTGAGCCACCATTACCTGCCGAGCCATAGGTGACCGATTCGGGTTCTTTTTTAGCCTGCGCGACTAAGTCAGCAACCGTCTTGTAGGGCGAGTCATATGCAGTTACCAGCACCAGTGGCAAATTAGCTGCTAACGAAATCGGCTCAAAGCTACCGAGTGGATCGTAGTCGGCTTTTTCTTTGAGCAACAAGAAATTAACGTTGTGCGAAAGCGAGGCGAACAGTGTGGCGTAACCGTCGGGTTTAGATTTAGCAATCTCTTTAGTTGCGATCAATGAGTTTGCACCTGTGCGGTTTTCAACCACGACAGATTGACCCATGGACTGCGTCATGTGTTGTGCCAAGATGCGGCCGATGACATCGGTTGGCCCGCCGGCGGCAAAACCAATCACCATCTTCACCGGCTGCGATGGGTAATTATTTTGCGCAAGCGTGCTAAAACCTATCAAGCTCAAAAATAAAATCAGCGCATGACAGAGACATTTTCTTAAAGAGTGCTTTACTAAAAACATTACGCGGCTTCCGGAAAATAGCGATCTGCCATGACTTGGCAACGCTTGATAAATCGATGCTCATGCGGCAAGTAATCCGCCACAGCATTATGAATAGTACCCATGTTGTCCCACATCAGCACATCGCCTTCGGTCCAGCGATGACGATAACGGAATTCAGGCTTTAACTGATGCTCGAATAAGAAATTCAGCAGGCGCTCGCTCTCGTCTTGCGGGAGTTCGTTGATTTGGATCGAGTACCCGGGGTTGGCATAAAGGACTTTATCGCCCGTAATCGGGTGCGTGAGGAAGATGGGGTGCGACACCGGTGGCTTAGCCGCGCGCTGCGCTGGAGTGAGCGGTGGGCGCAGACTGCCTGGCTGCTTGCGCATGTTTTCCCAAAACTTGTTGAAGTCATGCAATACCGTCATGCCCTCGAGTTTGGTCTTTAGTTCCTCAGGCAGGGCAAGATAGGCCGCCCGCATATTGCAGAACTCGGTGCTGCCAAGTGGTTCGCCATCACGGCGGGGGATTTCGATGCCGTAGAGCACATTGGTAAACGCGATCATCTTGCTGTAAGACATATCGGTGTGCCAGTCTTGTCCTGCATCGCCCAAACCAATCGGCTTGCCAGCGTCGTCTTTTTTGTTCGACAAAATCATCACCTCGGGGTGACCTGGCTCCTGGTACATGTTGGCCACGTTGACTTCCAGCGTACCGAAGTTTTGGCTGAACGCTTTGAGTTCGGGTCCCGTCAATTGCTGCTTCGGATACCAGAGCACACCGTATTTGCCTAGCAGGCCTTCGATTTCTTTATAGCTAGCGTGGCTTAGGGGTTTTGACAAATCGATACCTTCGACGCTTGCGCCAAGGCCTTGTCCGCTGGGTGTCACTTTAAGCATGGGGGCTCCGTGTTGAGGATTCAGTGCGATTGCGCTGCCTGAATTGCAAAGAGCATGCAGTCTAGCGGGTAAAGGCTGGTTACGATAGAATCCAAAAGAGAAATTACTGTTTCCATAATAAGAACAATATAAGCATTTCCCATTGGTGTTAACAAGTCAGGACAGATGGATAAATTAAGGGCAATCGAGGTTTTCATTGAAGTCGCCCAGGGGTTGAGTTTCTCGGCCGCTGCCGACAGATTGGGTATGGCCAAAGGCAATGTGACCAAGCACGTCGCCTGGCTTGAGAAAACCCTGGAAGTCCAGTTGTTAACACGAACCACCAAGAGCGTGAGTCTGACCGAGTCCGGGCGTTCCTTGCTGGAAAACGGCCGCGAGTTGCTCGATCGGGTTGATGCGATCGATAACGTGGTTCGTCAGTCAACTCAGACGCCCAAGGGCATGTTGCGCTTAGGCGCCCCACCTTCATTCGGGGCTCATCACCTTGTACCGATCATCACAGCGTTTTCGGCGGCGCATCCGGATATTCAGGTAGTCCTGTATCTAGACGACGGCCGTACCGATCTGGTTGCTGAGGGGCTGGATATGTCCATGCGCATTGCAACTTCCCTTAAAGATACGAGCCAGATTGCCCATCGCCTGGCGGTTGTGCCGCAATTACTGGTGGCTTCTCCTGCCTATTTGGCGCGCCGTGGTCAGCCGAGTGACGTTGAGTCGCTCGCCAACCACGACTGCATGGTGCACGCCCTGAAGTCTCCCACTAATGTCTGGTCGTTCACAGGACCTGCTGGTCGTGTCAATGTCAGAGTGAGGGGGTCGATACGCGCCAACTTTGGTGAACCGCTCAAGCATGCCGCCTTGCTTGGGCAAGGCATTTCCATGCATCCGACTTACATGGTGATGCAGGATATTGAGGCTGGCCGTCTCAAAGTGGTTTTGCCAGATTTTCGGCCGGCAGGTGTTGATATTTATGCAGTTTTTCCGAGTCGTAAAAATTTGCCGGTTAGGGTTCGAACCTTTCTGGATTTTCTGGCCGACTGGTTTAAAGCCCCAGATTGGCATGCGTTTCAAAAGCAGCCCTAATCTGTCTTAAACTGTGAGTAGATTGTTGTAAAAAGTAGGTAGTTTTGCGTCTGGTAGAGAACGTCCCGCCGGATGATGATGTCGCCTTGTGCAGGCAACGGGTTACGAGTGAGCCTGTTTGATGAATAGCTTTTTGAATAAACGGAGATCGGCATGGCATCGGTCAATAAAGTGATTTTGGTGGGTAACCTCGGGCGCGATCCAGAAGTGCGCTACAGCCCAGATGGCGCAGCGATCTGTAACGTATCGATCGCCACGACCAGCAACTGGAAGGACAAAAATTCAGGCGAGCGCCGTGAAGAAACGGAGTGGCATCGCGTGGTGTTCTATAACCGCCTCGCTGAAATTGCTGGCGAGTACCTGCGTAAAGGCCGTCCCGTTTATGTTGAAGGCCGCCTAAAGACTCGTAAGTGGCAGAACAAAGAGGGCGTTGATCAATACACGACTGAAATCGTTGCCGATCAAATGCAGATGCTCGGTGGCCGCGATGGCGGCGATGGTGGTGCGATGGGTGGCGGTATGGGCGAGGGCCAATCAGCTCCGCGTCCGGCAGCGCGTCCGCAAGGCCAGCGCCCTGCAGCGCCTGCTGCCAGCGGCGCCAATCTTGCCGATATGGAAGACGATATTCCTTTTTAGTACGTCCAAATGTGGCGCAGATGACCACAAACGGCGCCGTTTTGGGCCAATTATGGCGCAATTCAATAAACTGCGCCATAATTGGCTCTTGTAAATTCCAAACTGCGCCATAAAGTGAAGTCATCTAATACAGACTTACTGAACAGCATCCGGACATCTGGGGAGGGTTTGACGCTGGCTAAATTGCTGCGCGCGAACCCTCACATTTCCAGACGAACAGCACAGAGATGTCTTGCAAAGCTCATCGATAGCGGTCACATCTCAGCAACGGGCGAAGGTCGGGCACGGCGCTATTTGTATTCAGATGATCAATCAGTCAGCGACGAAATGCTTACCAGAGTCGATCGCTTCCCGCACTTTATTCCTCTGTCTGCTGACAGCCAGGACATCGTTGTTTATATCGATCAGCCTGTGCAAGCGCGCAAGCCGGTGGGTTATCAGCGAGATTTTTTGGATGCTTATCATCCCAATGAAACGTGGTATTTGTCTGAGTCGCTGCGTCGGCAACTACATAAGATGGGCAGAACCACTGACGTTGACGAACCAGCTGGCACTTACAGCCGAGCAATTCTCAATCGACTATTGATAGATTTGTCGTGGGCATCGAGTCATTTGGAAGGTAACACCTACTCCCGGCTCGATACACGCGAACTCATAGAGCATGGCAAGGCCGCTCGTGGCAAGGCGGCTATCGAAACACAGATGATTCTGAATCATAAAACGGCGATCGAACTGTTGGTTGAAAACATCGACACTGCAGATTTTGATCGCTACACCCTCATGAACTTGCACAGTGCTTTAGCGGAAAACTTGTTGCCTAATCCTGCAGATGAAGGACGAATTCGACAGCACGCCGTCGATATTAGTAAAAGTGTTTATCGCCCGCTCTCAACGCCACAACAAATCGAAGATGTGTTGAAGGTACTTTTGGGTAAAGCCAACCAGATTAAAGATCCGTTTGAGCAGTCCTTCTTCATTATGGTGCATTTGCCTTACTTGCAGCCTTTTGCAGACATCAATAAGCGTACCTCAAGATTGGCTGCGAACCTGCCGCTGTTTCGCGCGAATCTTTGTCCTATGACTTTTCTGGATGTACCGGAGCAGGCGTACAGCCGAGCCACACTCGGCGTGTACGAAATGACCCGAGTAGAACTATTGCGCGATCTTTACCTCTGGGCCTACGAGCGTTCTACGCAGGAATATCTTGCCATCAGACAAAACTTGTCAGAACCCGACCCTCTTCGTTTGGCATGGCGTGACTTTATCAAGCAGACTATCCGCGAAGTGATCTTGCATCCGCAACTGGATTCGCTACTTTGTATTCAGCGAGCGGTGAAACAACGTATTCCTGAGGCTGAACAAGCTGGCGTTTACGCGCTGATGGTCGAAGAACTTCGCCGGCTACACGAAGGCGTGTTGGCACGCTACGGGCTGCGACCGTCGGAGTACAACGCTTGGAAGGCGGTTCACGGACATTGATGAAAATGGTCGTGATTCCGCAATCGGGAATCCATCACGCATTACATTACCAATGGTCAGTTGCTTAAATTTCAGAGCTAAGAGTTATGTGCGCTACGAGAACTAAGCACTTTTGAAACTGGTAAAAACAGACTACGATCTACCCCTTAGTTTCAACATAATCAATACACTCAAAGAGAGACACGCATGTCCGATAAAGACAAACCCGGCAGCCACAATATGAATCCCGCGGCCAATCAGGACGGCATGGCTAAAGGCTTAACCAATTATGGTGATCGTGGTTTTTCTTTATTCTTGCGTAAAGCCTTTATCAAAGGTGCGGGCTATACCGATAGCGCGCTTGATAGACCGGTCGTTGGCATTACCAATACCGGTAGTTCGTACAACCCCTGTCACGGTAACGCGCCGCAACTCATTGAAGCGGTGAAGCGCGGCATTTTGATGGCCGGTGGTTTGCCGATGGATTTTCCGACGATCTCAATACACGAGAGCTTCTCTTCGCCCAACAGTATGTTCTTGCGCAACCTCATGTCCATGGACACAGAAGAGCTGTTGCGTGCGCAGCCAATGGATTCGGTGGTGCTGATTGGTGGTTGCGATAAAACGGTACCTGCGCAATTAATGGGCGCAGCCTCCGCCGGTTTGCCGGCCGTGCAGTTGATCACAGGTTCGATGCTGACAGGTTCACACAGAAGCGAGCGTGTGGGTGCCTGTACGGATTGCCGTCGTTACTGGGGTAAGTTTCGTGCCGAAGAAATCGACGCTGAAGAAATTGCCGATGTAAATAATCAGCTCGTTGCAAGCGTGGGCACCTGCTCAGTGATGGGCACGGCAAGCACGATGGCCTGTATCGCCGAGGCTTTGGGCATGACCGTACCGGGCGGTGCTTCGCCACCCGCGGTCACGGCGGATCGTATCCGCGTGGCTGAGCGCAGCGGCTCGCTTGCTGTTGAGATCGCCCGCAAGCGTTTAACCATAGATAAGATTCTGACCGCGAAAGCTTTCGAGAACGCGATGCGGGTATTGCTTGCGATTGGTGGTTCAACTAACGGCATCGTGCATTTGACCGCAATTGCAGGTCGCATGGGATTTGAAATTGACCTCGAAGCACTTGATCGCATGGGACGTGATACGCCTGTGTTGCTTGATCTTAAGCCTTCCGGTGATCACTACATGGAAGACTTCCATCACGCTGGTGGCATGGCAACCTTGCTACGAGAGCTCAAGCCTTTGTTGCACCTTGATGCGTTGACAGTGACCGGTCGCACGCTCGGTGAAGAGCTTGATGCGCAGGGCCCTGGATTTACTCAGCATGTGGTTCGCAGTGCCGTTAATCCTATTTATCCTCAAGGTGGCATCGCAGTATTGCGCGGCAATCTCGCGCCGGGTGGCGCGATCATCAAGCAGTCGGCGGCTAACCCCAAACTCATGGAGCACGAAGGCCGTGCAGTCGTTTTTGAAAACCTAGAAGACATGGCTAATCGCATTGACTCTGAAGATTTAGATGTCACAGCTGAAGATATTCTGGTGCTCAAGAATATTGGCCCTAAAGGGGCTGCCATGCCTGAAGCCGGTTACATGCCCATACCTAGAAAGTTAGCCAAGGCAGGGGTTAAGGACATCATCAGGATTTCCGATGGCCGCATGAGCGGCACCGCGTTTGGCACTATTGTGCTGCACGTTACGCCCGAGTCAGCGATTGGTGGTCCGCTCGCGCATGTGCAAAGTGGTGATCGTATCAAGTTAAGCGTCGCTAACCGTGAGCTTAATTTGCTAGTCAGCGAGCAAGAGCTCGCTCGCAGAGCTGCCGCCAACCCAGTCGTCGAACCTAAGGCCGAGCGTGGCTATCGCAAATTGTTTTTGCAGAGCGTGACGCAAGCCGATAAAGGCGTTGATTTCGATTTTCTGATGCCGCCAGCAAATGCTGGTGTGATCCCTCAGAGCAAAAAATAACTGTTTGACCAGTACGCTGCATGGACGAGGTAAACAATATGTCATCTGTACAACTGTTCACGGCGATGCGTCGCCGGTTGTTATGTATAGCACTCAGTATCACAGCCCTCGCGCTGACTGGCGCGCAAGCGCATGCTCAAAGCGATTATCCGACTAAGCCAATCAAACTGGTAGTCGCTTTTGCGGCGGGCGGTGCAACAGATATCGTTGGCCGGTTAATGGCTCACGGCATGGAAAAAGAGCTCGGCCAGCCTATCATTGTTGAGAACAAACCTGGTGGTGGTTCCAACATAGGCAGTGAGGTCGTGGCGCGTGCCACGCCCGATGGCTATACCTTGTTGTTAGGCACGATTGCTAACGCAACCAATATGTCGATCTACAACAATATGCATTACGACACGGAAAGAGACTTTGTGCCGATCACGCATTTCATGTCCTCACCAAGTGTTCTGGTTGTTAATGCAGCGTTACCTATCCATAACGTTAAGGAGCTGCTTGACTACGCAAAGGCCAATCCTGGCAAGCTGAGTTTTGCGTCCTCCGGTGCCGGTGGCTCACCCCATTTAGCGGGTGAGATGCTTAAGCTGCGAACGGGAATCGATATGTTGCATGTTCCATACAAAGGCGCATCGCCGGCGATCACCGACATTATGGCTGGAACGGTATCGATGGGTTTTATGACAGCTGCCGGCGTCTTGCCTAGTATCGAGAGCGGTAAATTACGTCCGATTGCGGTGGCGGGTCTGAAGCGTTTGCCACAGCTTCCCAATGTTCCGACAATGGAAGAAGAAGGTGTCCCTGATTTTGAGGTCAGCTCGTGGAACGGATTGTTCGCACCTGCTGGCACGCCTCAGCCCATCATAGACAAGCTGTCGAAAGCCGCGTTGGCAGTGCTTGCACAAAAAGATATCCAGGCCCAATTTACCGACTCGGCCTCGACAGGTGTCGGTGGGTCACCCGAGGAGTTTCGCAAATATGTGGCTGCAGAGATTGCCAAGTGGCGCAAAGTCGCCGAAGCGGCCAACGTCAAACTGAATTGAAATAATTCAAACTAGCATCCGTTGCTTGCAGCCGCAAGCGACGGATGGCTCAGCGCTAAAGCAACCAGTCAGCACGTTTGATAGAGACATTTGGTCTGTGAGTGCCCGTTGTTCCTACAGTGAGTGCCGTCACGTGAGCGGTTGTCGGTTGAAACTGCCAGAACTGCCAGTTAGTCGAAGTAGCACTTAGCACATCGTTTCGAATTAACACGGGTGAGGTTGTGTCGCTACCTAGCCGAAACGCAAACGATTCGAGAGGTATCGACAGCCCTTGGCCCACGGCTTTGATAAACGATTCTTTAAGCGTCCAGTACTCTAAAAGCCTGATGGCTTGCTCAGCGCCAGTAATGGCCGCGGCCGCTGCTATTTCTTCTGTTGAGAAAAACTGTCTGGCCAGCGCAAGGTCAAGCCCCTTGCGGCTAAGTGGCTCTACATCTACGCCGATATATTCAATGCCTGATCGCCCTGCCTGACTGACAGCGACGGCAGCCAGTCCTTCAGTGTGCGATAAATTGAATGCGATATTCTGATATGGATCCGGCTGCTCGACAAAGGGCTTGCCGAAAGCGTTATTTTTAAAGCGCCAGTCAGCAGGGTTAATTTGCTGAGTTTGCGACTGAGCGCATTGAGTTAAGGCGCCTCTTAACAGGGCGTGACTCACCACATACAGGTCACGATGTTCTTTAAAGCGAAACCGGTTTGCCCGTGCGAGCTCTTCATCATCGAGCCAACGCTCTAAACGACCTAAGCGCTCAGCGTTAGCAACGACCTCAGGTTCGATGTACCAGATATCGATATGGGCAGCGTCGATTTCCATTTAGAGGGCTATCTCTTTAAAGCAATCCGCCAAGGCTGAAAGCGCAGCCAGATATCCGCCTGTTTGAACGCGGCCGTTTGTTGGATCCGATTAAACCAGTTGTCGGTAGATGATGCCAGTTCAACAAGTCGGTATTCACCGATCATTTTTAATCGGCCCAATAATACTGCGGTGACGATATCGGCCGAGCTGGTTTTGTCGCCGAATAGCATGTGTTGAGTGGTCGGTAATTTGGCTAAAAAAGCTTGCACAGTCGCACGCTCGCCTTCTAGCTTTGCCGCAAGATTGCCCTCGGTGAAATAAGCGAGTCGTTCGCGATTGATATTGATTTTTTTATTCAGATCTTCAAGGTCGTGAGATGTCGCTTTCTCTGCTTCAAGCTTTTTTATAATCCCTCGTAACATGCGCGGCACGATCATGCGAAGCGGTGCAATTGAATATAGGGCTTTGCCGAAGGTGAGTTTTTCAATGGCGATGGTGTAGTGGGCACTAACGATGTTTTCGATATCAGCCGAATATGACGTATCCGCATCCGCCCAGGTTGACGCGGCCAAGGTCGCGGCATGGCGGAGAATGTCACGACTATCGATCAGTTTGCTTGGCCCGTCTACCAAGGCCGGTACTGTCATGCGCGGATTGATGGCCTGATACCAGTCCGAAAGCTGCTCTTTCGCGAGGTGAATATCCATGCGCCGACCTTCAAAAGGGATGTTTGCCGATAGTAAGGCGAGTCTCGCGATCATCGAGTAGTAGGATGAACTGGCGTGGTAGAGCATCATGGTTAAGTCCTTTGTCGCCGCTGATGGGTCAACAGCCAGTAAGTTGCTCGAAGATCGTTTC
>Ga0164297_10004598_pt1 | contig 12233 bp, 9 predicted proteins | sample GEODES058metaG_FD_113539 | JGI IMG/M metagenome (GOLD analysis project Ga0164297, IMG submission 113539) | Dystrophic lake water microbial communities from Trout Bog Lake, Wisconsin, USA - GEODES058 metaG | ecosystem: Environmental > Aquatic > Freshwater > Lake | place: USA: Trout Bog Lake... | reverse complement strand
TCCTTTCGCGGACTGAGGCTGGTCAATCCAAAATCAAGCCATCTCCTGTTCACCTGGGAGAAATAGTGGCGAGTGCTGTTCGCAGCGTGAATCGTCCCAATGCTCCCACAATCGAATTGATAGGGGCAAGGGAAGATCTCATTGTTACTGGTCTGGTTGCCGATTTGGAAAGGGTGTTCGTAAATTTGGTCGACAATGCCTGTCGCCATACTTCCCCAGATGGCAAAGTTCGAGTTGAGATTCGACAATTAGTCGACAGAATTTCGGTTGAGGTCACAGATACTGGCGAAGGAATTGCTCCTGAGCATTTGGAACATATCTTCGACCGTTTCTATCGTGTCGATTCATCTCGGTCATCCGAATCAGGTGGTACTGGGTTGGGTCTTGCGATATGCAAGAGCATAGTGGAAGCTCATCACGGATCTATTACAGTGGCAAGTGAGCTGAAGAAAGGAACAACGTTCATCGTAACATTGCCCCTCGACCCAACTAGTTGATTCGACCGCGAATCACCATAACTGAGCGGGCGGGAATGGTGTATGTCTGTCCTGGTGCTCCCTGACTGACAATTGCGGTGATAGGTCCGTCTGGTGACGCGTATCCATTGGCACCGTTGACGTTCCACACATAGTTGGATTTGCTCAATGAGTATCTTGAGGTCAGGCCGGTAAACCCGTGGTTTGCCGAATCAGAAAAGTTGACCGTAAATGTGTGGTCTACATTGTCTATATTTGCCAGAAGAACGGAATAAAGTCCATCTGGGCGGGCTAAGCCGTAAGCATAAACAGCCGGGTTGCCAGAAGAATCTTTGACAGTGGAGGTCGTTGGAAAGAGCGAATGAGTGCCTGATCCGGGCTGGCACCAGATTTGATCCATCAGGACATTGGAGAAGTATTGGGATGTATAACCGGTTACTTGGTCATTGGCGTCAGCAGTAAACATTCCGATGAGTCCCCAAGCCGTGCCATCAGTCGCAAGTTGCACTGGATATTCCTGATAGTAAAAGGATGCAGCGCCTCCTTGACTCATGAACTCACCCATGAACAAGATATGCCACAACGCTGCCTCTAGGTCAACCGTTGATTCGCTTGCCCCCGCGTCGAAATTGTATTCCGTAACATAGACCGGAATAGTTTTAGGGAGCGAGGCATTCCAGAACTCGTTCAGTAATGACTTAACGAGACCGGGTTCTTGGGGTAGGAGGCTCCAGTCTGCTGCTTCAACCCAGAACGGATAGTGTTCAGTAGACACGAAAGCTAGTTGACTGAGCGCGCCGTGGTTGGAAAGGTAAGCGATGAACCTACCGACCCAGTCGGTGTTACCTGTACCATCTGGCCATGTTTGGACCCCAGAGTTTGACAAAACCGGCCCACCGAGTTTTGCGTTTGGGTACTTTGCGTGAATCGCATTTGCCCACTGAATGAAGAACGCTCCGTAATCTTCCGGAGTCATAAACTGACCATCGGGTTCTTCACCCAACTCGTAGCCGACAATTGGGAAGCCTTTTTGAACCGTGTAGCTGACCTCAGCGAGGGCATTTTCTGGTGTGCTGTAAACCATTGCAACAGGCACCAAAGCAGGCAGGCTCTGAGTGATGGGGCTGGCAAAGAAGTAATCCATCCCGATTTGCTCGGTCTCGGGATTCTGCCCTTTACTGCTATGCCAAGGGTCGGTGGACGAAACATAAGTCAATGTCTGAGACTGACTGGCTGTATGGTTCACATAGTCAGTGAATGCTCCTCCATTTCCAGACTTTCCTATTCCCACTTCGTAGATGGCGTACCCCATCTTATTCCTGGGGTCGCTCGAACCATGGGTGTCAAATGTGTTGGATGACTGCGTCATTAAGATCCGAACATACCGGGCAGAAATCGTGCTCGCAGATACTTTGATCGTGGCCGTTCCACCAGCTCCGCTGGTCACTGTTCCGTTGGAAAAAGTGGTCCATTGACCGTCGATGGGATCGTAGACAGCATCGGCTCCAGTCCAATATTGAATGGTGTAGGCGATTGCGTAGGGATTGGCCCATTGAATCTTGACAGTGTCAATGCTCTTGGAAGCTCCCAAATCCACGATAACCCATTGAGGGTGAAGGGCGTCAGATTCATTTGTATAGGCGGAAGTAAGGTATGGGTTACTCTTCCAGTAGGTCGATGCATTCCCATCTGTCAACCGTGAATAGTCTTGGTTGTCTCCAGGATCAATCGTCATTCCCCGGTGGCTGAGTAAGAACCCATAGCTGTCGGTAATTGTTCCAGATGGTGAACTGCTCCCCACAAAGTAGCCTTGGCTGTTTGAGGTATCGCTCCAAGTACCCGTTGGATTCCAGTGCCAATCTTGAACATTCAACTCGGTGTAGAGCCTATAAGACTGTGATCCGGTGCCGGCACTCAGCATCGTGTTAATGTTGGATTGTGTGTAGATGGTGGGTATACCATCCACGCCGATGGCATCGGTGGCGGCTCCCAAAGCAAAATTGGGAGCGAATTTGTTAAGTGCGTGGCCAGAGGTGATATCGACTGTGATCGCTCCCGTTGGCGATGAAGAGGTTGGTTTGGAAATCGGAGCATGCCAAGGCTTCTTAAATGTTTGGTGACGATGGCGGTAATGAACTTGACCTTGGCTGCTTGTTGCACACGAAATGACGGCAAGGGAAACAAAGCAGACTAAATGGGATTGCAACTTGGCCATGGTATGCGTTTCTAAAGTATGTCCTCTGGATAACAAGTGAGCCGAGCAAAGGACCCAGACTTGTAGACTTATCTCTGAACTTATAGGTTCGGGCGAAACTGATTTTAAGGGAATCTGATATCGTAGGAATAAGTGGATCAACAGTTCACGGTAATTGTGCTGGCTGCAGGCGGATCGCAGAGGTTGGGACGCCCCAAGCAACTGCTGCCCTATTTGGGAAGAACCCTCATCGAGCATGCAGCACGAACAGCGTTGGCTTCGGGAGCGGCCGAAGTCTTGGTTGTCGTCGGGGCACATGCGGACTTGGTGCGAGAAAAACTGGCCAACTTGCCCGTTCGTATCGTGGTCAATCGAGACTGGCAATCTGGAATGGCCAGTTCCATTCGACTGGGAGTAGGCGCCGTACATCCATCCAGCGCCTGCGCCGTTATGGTGCTATGCGATCAACCCAGGATCACGCCGTTCTTGATTCGGGACTTGGCATTGCGGCAATTCGAATCAGACGCTCCGATCGTTGCGGCCGAATACGACGGAATTGTTGGTGTCCCTTGCGCATTTAGCCGCGAGCTCTTTCCGAGATTGAAAGATCTCTCGGGCGAAGCCGGAGCGCGCGAGATCATTCGTGGTTCTGGCTATACCGTGGAGCGTGTCCCTTTCAGCGGTGGCAACATCGATGTCGACACCCTGGAAGATTATCGGCAATTGGTGCCCGATGCTGTTATTGGGGAACCGGAAAGCGGCAGTGAACAACCTTCAGTCGCCCGAGCACCACCACGCTCCTAGAAATCATTGATCATCGAGTGCCCATTCTGTGGCCTCAAAGAATGAATTGACAGGAGGACATATGGTCCCAATCTACCGTCGAGGGCTCCGAAGCCAATCGGCATTCACTCTCATCGAATTACTCGTCGTCATCGCGATCATCGCCATTTTGGCTGCGATCCTATTCCCCGTATTTGCTCAAGCAAAGGAAGCTGCCAAGAAGACAGCATGTATATCCAATATGCATCAGCTGGGACTTGCGGTTGCCATCTATCTGACTGACTCAGACGATGTTAATCCGCGCTACCGGTTCTGCCCGGATCGGATTGGCGACGAGCTTTGTACGAACCTAACCAATCCAACCTCATTTACCGGGCCCAATGAAATCTGGTGGGCACCCTATGACAATTCAGTCGCACCAGATTCGACCGGCCCCTATCCCAACTTCAAGGCAGGACTAACAGCTCCCTATGTGAAGAATCTTCAGATATTCAAGGATCCCACTGAGCCCAATTGGCAAGTTGGGTACGCAATGAGCTACATCACAGAAGGGCCAATGGGTAAGGCGGCTTCCTCCATTTCTAACCCATCGGTGATGTTTGTATGGGACCATCGTCGAACTCCTGGCTGTGCCGATACTCGTGCTGGACACACAGGCCCGCCTTGGAACCCATTCCCGCCAAGTTTAGACACGGTTCACACTCACTATCCAACGAGACACAGTTTGGGATTTGTCAATTTGAGGTCTGATACCAGTGCCAAGTGGCGATTGCCTGCGAGCCTAACGGACGCAGATTTCAATGCCGACCCGACACAATGAGGCACTAGAATAATTAGTCTTTTCTTACCGTCACAATTCGATGTACCTCAGTTGTGACGGTTTGGAATAAGCTTAATGGAACGACCGTATACGCGTTGCCCACGGGCGCAAAGCGGTGCCCATTTTAAGTTGGGCAAGCGGCAAAGGAAAAACACAATGAAATTGAAAACAATTCTTGTCATGGTGGGCGTTGCCGTTCTTTCGGCAGCTTCATTCGGTCAAGGTTTTCGCGGCGGCATGATGGGTGGCCCTGGTGGTGGTAACCCGACCATGATGCTGATGCGCGATGACGTCAAGAACGACCTCAAGTTGACGGATGATCAGAAATCCAAGCTTCAGGAAATTCAGGACAGCACTCGTCAGCAAATGATGGACCTGTTCCAAGGCGGCGGCGGACCTGGCGGAGATCGCGAGGCAATGCGCAAGGCCATGGAGCCGATCATGAAAAAGGCTACGGATGAGATCAACAAGGTTCTAACTGCCGATCAGCAGAAGCGACTGAAGGAGATCTGGATCCAAGTCAACGGTAACGGTGTGGTAATGAACGCGGACATGCAGAAGGAACTCGGCATTACCGCAGAGCAGAAGACCAAGCTGGACGATCTAAACAAGCGACAGCAGGCTGCCAACCAAGCCGTATTCCAAAAGATGCGCGATGGAGAAATTCAGCGCGAAGACATGCCAGAGATCATGAAGAAGAATCAGAAGGTTATGAACGACGAAATCGAGAAGATTCTGACTCAAGAGCAAAAGGACAAGATCAAGACACTAGGTGGTTCCACCAAGTTTGTCGCTGATCCTCCTCCAGGCGGATTCTAAGCTAAATCAATTCAAAGAAAGGGGCAGGTTGTAAACAACCTGCCCCTTTTTTTGTTCGTGAATACTAAACCCTATCGTAGCCAGTGCTTGGTGGTTAGGGCAGCCAGAGCAGCGTCGTTAACGCCATTCTCATTGGTTGTGGCAGTAACGAAAACTCCGTTGAGGGTAACACCCTTGACCTGCCACTTGTCGTCTCGGTTGACGTCCTTGAATATGTGAGCGTCTGCGATCAAGTGGGTTAGCTTCTCTGGAGTGACGCCAGGTACGGCTGGTGTTTCGTACATTCGCACGTTGCCACCTTTCTTGCATCCGTAACACATGAACAGGACCTGCTGTTCTTTCTTGATTACTCCGCCGAATCCCTTGGGGAGAGTCGCCACATAGGCAAGAGTGGAGTTGAATTTCGTGTGGTCCAGTGTTTGGAACGGAAATGCGACGGTCTTTGGGATGTTTGGAAAGGTCACGAACGTTGGTGTAATGCCGGATCCATGACCTCGGCCTCTGGCACCAGGACCACGACCGGGAGGGGGCATTTGAGCCAACGAGGAACCAGCAACGGCTGCCAAAGCAAGCAACGCGCCTGTTCTCAGGAGCATTGGCGAAGCAATAGTAAGTCGAGTTCGCAACATACTTCTAGTATAGAGCTTTCACGCGACACAATAGTTATATGTGGTTGCTAATTGGATTGGCTCATCATCAGACCAAACCTGAAGATCTTGCTCTCAATCGCTTGAACTCCGTGATCTCTAGCTCGGTGAAGGTGAAGCCAGGAACCTATGTTCTTGGTGACTTTACTGGGAAAGGAGCCCTTCAGATCGACGCAGACGACGTGGTGGTGGACTTTCAAGGGGCAACGCTTCAATCTCCAGCCGCTTTAACGGGGCGGATGGAGACGTTCAATGGAATCGGAATCTCTGTGAATGGTCACAAGAATGTGACGATTCGCCGAGCACACATCCACGGATTTCAATACAACATCAAGGCCCTCAGCGCGGAAGGGATCCGTATTGAGGATTGTGAACTCGGACAATCGCGATCCCAGAAACTCTCCGAGAAGGGATCTCCGATTTCGACATGGTTGGACCTACGTGGTTTCGAAACGTGGCGAACATACGGAGCAGGCTTGTGGTTGGAAAATTGCCAAAAGCCGATCGTCAAAGGGGTACGCGCGACCGAGAGTCAGAACGGACTGATCATGGTTCGATCCCAATTTGGGAAAATCTCAGGTTGTGATTTCTCCTTCAATTCGGGATGGGGGATTGCGCTCTGTCGATCCAGTGACAACATTATCGCTTGGAATCATGCTGATTTTGTGAACCGACCATGGGCAGGTGGATGGGGCGGTGACTCAGCAGGAATGGTCGCAACCACTCAAAGCCATCGGAACATTTGGGCATTTAATTCTTTCACACACAGTGGAGATGGATTCTTCCTGACAGCCAAGGAATATGGATTCGATTCCAAGAATGTATTCGTAACAAACGGCGGAAGTTCAGGAAATTGGGTCCTGCGAAACGATGGATCTTGGTCTACAGCCAACGCCTTTGAATCCACTTTCTCAACCAAGAACGTTTTCTATCGGAATCAAGCCAACGATTCCAACTACGGATTTTGGCTGGGTTATTCAAAGGGGAGTATCGTGGACGGCAATGAGGTGAAGGGAAGTCATCAAGATGGAATTGCCACCGAACAAGGGTCCGGAAATGTCTATGTTGCCAACGTTGTGGAAGATACGGGCGTCACTGCAATTCACCTATGGAGTGGGGATGATCCAAGACTTAAGCAAGTCCCGTCGTCCGATAACTATGTTCTGAGGAACAGGGTGGTTAAAGCCAAAGCGGGCCTTGAACTTAAGAATTCCATTAAGACAACTGTGCAGGACAATGCTTTCCTCGATGCCCCAGTGCCAAAAGAAATTGTTCAGACTCATGGCTTGGGAAAAGACGATTTGGTGGTGCCACGCAAGGATGAGGTGATGGCACTCAAGCCAAAGGGGTATCGCATGTATCGAACACTGGACCTTCCTAAAGGATGGGACTGGCTGTCAGCAGGTGACTATGGAATGCGCGACTACCGAAAAATGCTGGTGCCTTGGACGATGAAGGATCAACGCACCCTTCGCCTCTATGTTCGTCCAGCCCTGGTTCAAAAGGTTGACCTCCCAAACTGGATGGAGGTTTTTATTCAGGGTAACCAACCGAACGAGTGGTTGGTCTCGCCGAAAGCAGGATCCGACAAGATTGGCGAAACAAGGCACTTTCATTTTCCTGTGATCGGCAAGAATGGAACCCAAGAGTGGGTCACAGGCGATGTTCAGGACTTGTGGTGGGATATCAAGTGGTTCGCTTGGTTCGATAGAAGCCATGACGCCTATCGTGACCACGCCAAATGGGAAGCGCTATTTGGCGGAAAACCACTGAAAGAGGAAGTCTTGCCTGACCTTCCCGTTATCACCGGATATCAAGCTCCCGAGCCTGGATTACCATCTGATCACTATGCGCTAAGGGCAACGACTGATATTCAATTGGATGCAGGGCGGTATCGATTTAGGACAGTTTCCGATGATGGAATTCAGGTCTTTGTCGATGGAAAAACCGTCGTAAGTAATTGGACTCACCATGGCGCGACTGACGATCAAGGAGCGATTCGCTTGTCTAAAGGCATTCACCATATCGAAGTTCGGTATTGCCAAGAGGATGGTGGCGCCGCATTGAGTGTCCATTGGTCTCGAATAGGAGACTGAGCCGGAACGGTTGAAAAACGGGAAGGAAGGTGTGACGCTCAAGGTGTCGCGAGAAGTACCTAATGTGACGCATGGTGCCGCACTTCTAGCCAAGTAGTTAGACTCGTCAGCTTAACGTGTCGGAAGGGGCAGAAAGCCAGATTGCCCATTTACTGCCATGCGGACATTGAAAACGTGGGCTTAGCCAAGACAAAGGCGCATAAATCAAAAAGGGTCGCTTCATCAAGAAGCGACCCTTTTGACCATAAGGTCATGGATTACGGACGAATCGTTACGTGTGTGGAAACGACCACGTTGTTTGGATCCGTTGCAGTAATCTTCGCTTCGCCCTTCTGAGTAACGGCCGAAGTGGTGATGGAGAAGGTAACCGCCGCTGCTCCAGCGGGAATGGTTACCGTTGCAGGAACTTGAACGTAGGTCTGGTTGCTTGCCAAAGTGATTGTCCATCCACCGGCAGGGGCAAGACCGTTCAGGGCAATCGCACCGGTAAGGGTTGTTCCACCGTTGGCGTTGCCAGGTGAGACCATGATCCCGTAGATCTTCAGAACGTATACGCTCAGCATTCCTTTAACCGACTTGTTGTTCGGGTCTGTTGCGGTGATGGTTACGTAAACGCTCTTGGTAACGGTGCTTGTGGAGATCGTGAAGTTCGCCTTGTTGCTACCTGCCGGAACTGTAACCGTTGCCGGAACCGTCGTGGAAGAGTCGCTGCTCGTCAGATTGACGGTGAATCCGCCGGTTGGAGCATTTGCGTTGAGCTCAATTGTGCCAGTACCAGTAGTGCCGCTCAAGATTCGCTCTGGCGAAATGTTGAGTTCTTTGACATCAACAATGATGGGAGCCGTAACCTTAAGGGCCTGCTTGGTGTAAACGCCGTTCGGATCCGTTGCAACAACCAAAGCGTAGCCTGTCTTGGTGACAGCCTGTGTATTGATTGTAAAGGTGCCAGTGTTGCTGCCTTCAGCAATACTTACGGTCGCTGGAACTGGTGCATAGGCCTCGTTCGAGAGCAAGTTGATGGTGTAGCCACCTGCAGGAGCATTGCCAGTCAGGGTCAAGGTTCCTGTAGTCGTTGCGCCACCAACGACTGACTGTGGGTTGAAGTTGAGTGACTGCAAATAGGGTGGGTAAACCTTAATTTTTGCCTTGGCAGTCTTGCTGTTCGGGTCGGTTCCAGTGATCACAGCGGTGCTTGGAGTTGCAACCGTTGTTGTCGTCACGGCGAATTGGGCGGACTTCTGACCAGAAGCAACTGTTACGGTCGTGGGAACTGTGGCGAATGCTGAATCACTGGCGAGAGTGATCACAAAGCCACCGGAAGGAGCCTTTGAGTCCAGTTCAACCTGGCCATTGACAGACTTTCCGCTGGCAACTGCATAGCGTTCCAGTTCAATCCTTTTGAGAGTTTGTGCGTTGGCCATACCGGAGAATGCCAACAGCGTCGCGCCAATGAAGGCGAAGCTCAATACTTTAGGTGTCTTAATCATTTTCGAACCCGTACGTCTATTAAGGCGTGAGAAGGGGGACATCCTTATTTAATCACAAGATAACTGACTTGAGGATCGCACGAATCCATTACGTAACAGGTGGGGAATTGGGTCAGAAGGCCCAAATTTGTAGAACCAGCGCTATTGTCCCAAGACGTATTCAGTGAGAAGAGCAACGGCCTGTTCCACTGAAAGATTCTGAGTATCTATGACTACTTCAGGAGCTTCTGGAACTTCAAAGGGGGCGGATATGCCCGTAAAGCCGGGCATTTGACCAGAACGAGCCCGCTTGTAGTGGCCTTTTGGATCTCGTCGCTCGCACTCTTCCAGAGTTGTATGGATATAAACCTCGTGGTATTGCTCTCCCAATATCTCCCGGATCATTTGACGATCTGCGTTCATAGGAGTAATGAATGAGCAAACAGTGACATGTCCGAGTTTCGAGAAAAGGCCAGCTACGTGGGCAGCCCGTCGAAGGTTTTCGGTGCGATCTGCCGGGCTGAAGCCCAGATCACTATTCAGGCCAGTGCGTAAGTCGTCCCCATCCAGTCGTGCCGCTTGAACGCCTTCCATTTTCAATCGCTCAACCAGGGCGTCGGCAATCGTGGATTTACCTGCACCCGATAGGCCCGTTAACCAAAGGACTTGGGCCGTCCTAGGCCGTTCCATCATTTGATCGCCACGGTTTGTGCGGGTAACCATTCCAGCTGCAACCACATTGTTCGTCACTGGATCGATCAGGAGAAAGGAACCCAATCCTCGACTATGCTCGTACGTGTCAACAAATACTGGGCGCCCTGTATCGATCACGATTCTCCCAATATCGTTCATCTCCAGGCGATGAGTCTCATCACGGCTGAGAGTGTCGATATTGAACCGATAAACCACGTCCTCAACGGTAGCTGAGGTCTCTCGGGTGGTCTGCCTAAGTACATACGACCGTCCAATCATCGATGGCTCTTCCGACATCCAGCAGACAACCGCTTCCAGAGTCTGGGTTACCGCGGGCATGTTTCGTGGGCGAACAAGCATATCCCCCCGGCTAATGTCTACTTCTCGGTCGAGGGTTAGTAAGGCGTTGGCTCCGGCTGAAACTGATTCGGCTGGGCCATCCAAATTGTAAAGCTGGTCTATAACTACGCGTTGACCAGAAGGCAAAACGACAAGCTCTTCACCTTGTCTAACCGTGCCCGAAGCTACCATGCCCATGTATCCCCGAAAGTTCTGGTTGGGACGGATTACGTATTGAACCGGTAGTCGGAGATCTGTTGGATTCTTACGCGCCTCTGAAGAGAGGCTCTCAAGCGTCTCCAGGACTGGCGCACCCCGGTACCAAGGCATATTGTCGCTTGGCTCAACGACGTTATCTCCAAGCAGTGCCGAAACGGGAATAAACGTCAGATTGGGGATCGAGAGTTTGGACGAATAGTCTAAGAATGAACGCCGAATGTTATTGAAAACCTCTTCGTCGAATTCGACAAGGTCCATCTTGTTCACGACGACAACGACTTGCGGGATTCGCAGGAGGGACGTGATGAAGGCGTGTCGTTTGGACTGATCGGTCATGCCGTTTCGGGCATCAACCAAAATCAGCGAGGCATCAGCGGTAGATGCACCCGTGATCATGTTTCGGGTGTATTGACGGTGGCCAGGCGTGTCCGCCACGATGAATCGCTTTTTGGGCGTTGCAAAGTAGCGGTAGGCGACATCAATCGTGATGCCCTGCTCGCGTTCGGCTCTAAGTCCGTCCGTCAGAAGGGCCAGGTTTACGTCAGACTCACCGCGATGCTCGCTGGCTCGCTTGAGAGCATCGTATTGATCTTCAAAGATCGACTTCGTGTCATAGAGTAATCGCCCCAGTAATGTGCTCTTGCCATCGTCGACGCTCCCCGCGGTTGAGATCCGGATGATCTCCAGATTTTCTGTTTCTGTTTGGCTCATCAGAAATACCCCTTTGCCTTGCGGTCTTCCATGGCCGATTCAGAGCGCTTGTCGTCCACTCGAGTTCCTCGCTCGCTGGTCCTTGAGGCTGATATTTCTGCAATGACTTCTTCGAGGTTCGCAGCAGTTGAGACAACTGCACCAGTACAGGTCGCATCTCCGATGGTTCGGAACCTAACACGCTGTACGGTGATCACTTCATCTGGAATCGGGACCAGAAACTCGGTATGAGCAAGGAGTCCGCCTTCACGTTGGACTACCGGTCGCTCGTGGCTGAAATAAAGGTCGGGAACGGGAATTTGTCGGGCTTGAATGTAACCCCAGACGTCCAATTCGGTCCAATTGCTAAGAGGGAAGACTCGGAACTGCTCACCTTTATTCTTCCTGCCGTTGTAAAGATTCCAAACTTCGGGGCGTTGGTTCTTGGGATCCCACTGGCTGTGGCTGTTCCGATGAGAAAAGAATCGCTCCTTGGCGCGGGCTTTTTCTTCGTCTCGACGGGCGCCGCCAATGCAAGCATCCAACTTCAATTCTTCGATGGCTTTGACGAGGGTTACTGTTTGCAGAGCGTTGCGTGAGCGATTGGGACCGGTCTCTTCCTGTACCAGGCCGGCGTCGATTGAGTCTTGAACATAGCGAACCACGAGTTTGACTCCGAGTTCTTGAACAAGGTTGTCCCTGAATTCGAGCGTCTCAGGAAAGTTGTGCCCGGTGTCGATATGCAGAAGCGGGAAGGGAATTGGTGCGGGTGCGAATGCTCGGTGGGAGAGATGAGCCAAGACTATCGAATCTTTGCCACCTGAGAAGAGGAGTGCTGGGCGTTCAAACTGCGCCGCCGTTTCGCGGATGACGTAGATAGCCTCTTCCTCCAGCTCACGCAGAGCTGGTGTCACCAATGGTGAATTCGAGGCAATTTGCGACATCGGTTGATTATGAAGGATACGGACAGTTTGTAGTCAAAATCGCTCGT
>Ga0164297_10004597_pt1 | contig 12237 bp, 9 predicted proteins | sample GEODES058metaG_FD_113539 | JGI IMG/M metagenome (GOLD analysis project Ga0164297, IMG submission 113539) | Dystrophic lake water microbial communities from Trout Bog Lake, Wisconsin, USA - GEODES058 metaG | ecosystem: Environmental > Aquatic > Freshwater > Lake | place: USA: Trout Bog Lake... | reverse complement strand
CGAGCCACTGGTACCGGACGTCCGGACCCGAATGAACACGCCTGCTGTTGAGGGCGCATGACAGCAGTTGAGAGCTATATAAGTTCATGGTTTTCAAGTATCACACGGTGTTTGGCGTTCCCCTGCCGTGTCCAGCTGCCATATAAATGAGATACGGATGCACGCGCGTGCTAACTGCGGCGCAGTAGGACTCCACCGTCTCTGGCATGAGACCAAATAGCTGGCCCAATGCCACCGGGCTGCGCAGACTCGCATCCACGACCGTGCCAGTTGCATCCGCTGCAACCAGCGTGAGCGCCACCAGCGTGGGTACCGCCAGCTGCGTGGTGCGGCTCGCAGACGCGGCAGGCTCCGCAAAGACGAGGAACTGGCTCAGGTGAAGCACCCACGCCGCCAAGGCTGGCGGGAGGCGCAGCGTCTGCAGAATGGAATCCACATCCTTGCGCTGGCCTCTCAGCACGCCCGGGCTCGCACGCGCCCGGCGCGTGGTGGCCATCCCGCGCTGCTGCTGCTGCTGCTGCTGCTGCTGTTCGCTTCGAGACACCGGCGCTCCAGAAGACGGGTCTTCATCTGAGGGAGCCAGGGGAAAGGCCCATGCCCCAGATACTGTGGCGCCGCCGCCCCCGTGCACAGGTGGTATGCCCACCACGGCGCCTCGCCTATTCTGCCTGGCACCGCCTCTATGATGAGCGGCTGCGTCAAGCTCCGCCTCAGCTTGCTGGTGCAATGACACCACGTATGCCTCGCTCGGGCGCTTGCGCCCTCGCATCTTGACACGGCCACCCACGCCCGTGGTGTGGTATTCCGCTGGTAGCGGGCCATCTACACCGAGCTCTCGCTGCGCCGTCTCAGCCGCTTCCATCGCCTCGCAAGGCTTGGCCATGAGATTGTCCCAGAACGCAGGTGTCAACAAGAAGCCGTCGGGCCCTTCATCGCCCCCGTCTTCGCCCCCGTCTTCGCCGGGGTTGTTGCCACCGCTACCAGGCGGCGTGTCTATGTGCTGGTCGTACCCAAACTCAGACTGAACAAAGCATCGCATCTCCTCATCATCTCCCAACAGCGCGTCCTCGAAATCAGGCGCACGACCCGGTGACAAGCCCATGCCTGAGGGGAACATGCCGCCTGCATTGTCGTCTCCCAGCGGGTCATCGAATGTCCACAGGCTGACGCCAAGGTCTAAGCCCAAGTCATCATCGTCACCGACACGCGGCAGCGCGTCCGGCCCAGATAGAAACCCGAACGGAGCCATGCCGCCACTACTGGGCGCGCCCGCATCTGCCAGGCCACACGGAGGCGGGGGCGCCACCATGGCTGGAATGCCGACCATTCCACCGTCATCGCCGTCTTCGTGCAGCGTCGCACGCGCATTGTCTAGCAGCGTGCCGACATCCGCTTGACTGTATTGTATCCGTCCACGCGAACGCTCGCCACCAGCAGCGTTGGACGGGACGGCATTACCCTGGTCGTAGCGAGCAACCAGGTCAGCCGTTGCACTGCCTGGCAGCACCGCATGCCGCCCTCCTGGTTCCGGCAGCGCAGTCGCAAGATCCGCCTCGCCTACGGCGTCTTCATCGTCCTCAGTGAACAGGCGGTCAGCGCCCCAGCGGAGAACGTCTTGAAGCAGGCGTCGGGCCTCGGTGCTTCGCTGCTGCCCTTTGAAGATGTTATCTAACGCCATCTTACGCTTCGCAAACTCCAGAATGCGCTCCTCCACGGTGTAGCGCGTGAAAAGGCGGAAGACAGCCACAGAGCGCGTCTGGCCGATGCGATGGGCGCGGCTCATGGCCTGCACGTCCTGGTGCGGATTCCAGTCGCTATCGTAGATGATCACCGTGTCCGCCGTTGCGAGGTTGATACCAAGGCCACACGCACGTGTGGAGAGGAGGAACACGAAGCGACTGCTTCCCTCCGCATTGAACCGGCCGATGGCAGCCTGGCGTAAGCCCACCTGCATCGTCCCGTCCACTCGCTCGTACGTGGTTCTTCCGAACCGCAGACGGACGTATTCCTCAAGCACATCCAGCGTCTTCTGGAACTGGCTGAAGATGAGCACCCGGTGGCCGCGCTGCTGCAGCGCAGGAAGCATGACGTCCAGCAGCGCAAGCTTGCCGCACGAGGCGACCAGCGCCGCGAGGCGCGCGCTGCGGACACCGCTGGCAGCAGCCTCGACGTGTGGCGGTGATGGCGTGCCGTAGAGGAACGGCGGCATGGCGTGATGTCCGCCGGAGCTGGTGGTGTCATTGCTGCTGCTCGGATTCACCGTCGGGCTGCCTAAATTGTGCGCTGCACCGAATCCATCACTGCCAAGCATTGGACTATTGAAGTGCTGTGCCGCCGCATCGTCTCCGCCGTTGATGTACCAGCTCAGGTCGTTGACTGGGTCCACTAGACAGGGGTGGTTGCACACCTTGCGCAGCTCCATCACGACATTCCTCAGCCCTTGCGCTTGAACGGTCTTGTTCCCGTTCCGTCCAGCCAGGACATTGTGGTTGCGCATCAGAAGCTTGCGGTACCATTGAGTTTGTACCGGCGTCAGGTCGACCGGCACATGCACCTCCCGTCTCGGCGGCAGGTTCGTCAGCACGTCGCGCTTGAGGCGACGCAGCATGTGAGGCGCTGCGACGGAAATGAGCGCAGCTGCGCGTGCAGCAGGCGTGATGCCAACTCCAGCTGCATGTGCTTCTATTCCGCCTTCCACCGCCTGCGCTGCGGCTGTTGCGTCCACAGATGCGGTAAACGCGTCGAAGGAGGGGAATGTTGCCGGGTTGAGGAAGTGAAGGAGGTGGAACAACTCCTCGAGGCTGTTCTGCACCGGCGTGCCCGTCAGCAGTACCTTGTGCCGGCATTTCAACGCGGTGAGCGCATCAAACACCTTGGCTTTGGGACCAGCCTTCACGCGGTGGCCCTCGTCCAAGACAAGGCTCTCCCACTCGATGCTGCGGAACAGTGCCTGGTCGTTCTGCACGGTCTCGTAATTGGTCAACACAATGTCCGGCTTGGACACACGCTTGCGTGAGTTCCCGACGTTCTGCCACAACTCGTAGTCCGTAATGACCTGCCGGGCAGCGGGCGTGCCGTGCACGATGACCACATTGGTGGTGGGGGCCCATCCTTTGGCCTCAGTTGCCCAGTTTGGGAGAGTGCATAGGGGCGCCACTACTAGAGACGGCCTCTCCGCCTTGAACTCGGCTCGCAGACTGCGCAGGTAAGCCAGGGCGGAGATGGTCTTGCCCAGGCCCATGTCGTCTGCTAAGATGACGCCATGCTCCTGCAGGTAGGCGCTGCGCAGAAAGTTGAGAGCCTCCAACTGGTGAGGCATCAACTGAGGCAACGCCACGCCCTCTGCCGCTGGCGGCCCACCGGGCAGCCAATCAGGCTGCGCAGTGAGCGCGGCAAAGGCGCCCGCACGGCTGTGCCGCTCTCCACGCTGCCTATGGGATGCACGATTCACAGCCTCGTACTCGCGCTCCTGCATTGCCTGGATCAGGGCCTTCAAGCCGGTGTGCTGTGCTAGCGGATGTGGCACTCCATCTTGACCGTGGATGGCCTCCCAAGTCGCGAGCTCGTAGCCAAGGCCGATCCCGATACCATCCCACTTGATGAGGTACTCATCACGGCCGTCCACGCCCTTACGGTGAGCCACCACGCGCTGCGGCTCCCAGTTGCGCGGGTCCGCAATGTTGAAGGGTCTCCGCTCCGCTTTGTTCACGGCGTTGGTGACCTTCCTGCAGGCCAGTGACAGTGCCGCGTGCTCGGTGAGCCACTCGGAGTGCACGTGCGCCCGGTTCACGTATTTGACTAAGAACTCCACGGGGCGGTCAAGCAGCCAACCCGTGGGCGGCGCTTGTCCAAGGTCGGTAGCCCAGCGCATAGCGAGCACATGCTCAACTCGAACACGGTTGTCGCCTGCGTGTCGTTGCGGGGCGGTGGCCAGGAGTGAGTCACAGGGCATGGGGTAGTGAGCCTGGTGCGTACACACGCGACCACGACCGCCACCTCGGGGTCCCCAACCGTCCCAGAGCCCAGGAGCCCCCGTCTGGCGGCTTCGCTCGCTCCAGTGCGGGTTCAAGCACGCACCGTCAGCCGCCTCCTCCGCCACAACCTCCTCGTCCTCCTCGGACGCACTGCGTGCGCGCGAGCAGTGCCAGTTGGGGTGCCAGTGCAGCAGGCAGCGCGGTGCAGTACAGTGTGTCAGCGCTCTAAAAGATCACTGCAGGGGTGGGTGCAAAACCACATGCGCCGCACAGCGACAAGCAATCGGCTGTGGGACGCACCTCAGCAGGTCCTGAAAGCACGATTGCGCCACCAGACGCCGGCTGGGGTGCGCGGCCGCGCGGAGACTGCGCCGTTGGGGGGCAGCCTGTCGTGGAGGGCAAGGGCGGGGTCAGTGCGCGCTGTGCAATACAGCTGGGGCAGCGCGGGGCGCGTGCTCGTCGCGTCTGCGCACACGCTGCCTATCTGTCGTGACGACGTGCGGCAGCGCTGCTGCAGGCGAAGCGCGCGTTGGAAGAGGTGCCAGCCAGGTGCCCCCTACTTCACTCCACTCCTGCGCACCTCGCTGCGACGTCTACGTCCGCCACGCACACGCTGCTCATTCTCTTCTTCGTCGGGCTCGCTACTCTCTGAAGACGCGGCTTGGCGGCTCCTCCAGCCGCCAGTCGCTTGTGCTCTGCGAGACATGTTGGCTCTGGACACGCTGGCTTTGCGAGGAACCTTGAAGCCCCTCGGGCGACCGGTTTAACAGCTCGGATGGATGGACAGGAAGAGGTGGGCGAGTACAGGCGGTTGCACATCCCGCAGTATGCACCACGCGCAATGCGGGAGACGGCAGAAAGCCGATACTGGCGGCGGTTCACCAAGCCGCGACTCCTGCCGCAGGTGTCTGGCGTGACTCACATCGACGTGTGCCAGTCCTCGCCGCACCAGTTCGCAGCCACCAGCAGCACAAGGGTGCGGTTGCGCGCTCTGTCACGGCCACTCTCGACACGCACACTCACGCGGCACTGTTATTCCACAGGTGCTTCTGTACGACGCACAGAGTGGGCGACAAGTGCGCCAGTTCACTCGATTCAGGGACGTCGCGTACTGCGGCGTGCTGAGAGACGATGGAGGCGCCCTGGCCGCCGGCAGCGAGGACGGCCGCTGCGTTGTGTTCGACACGCATAGCCGCACGCTGCTGCGCAGTTTAGAGGGCCACGCCCGGGCGTGTCACGCGGTGTCGTTCTGTCCGCGACAGCGCACGCGGCTGGCGAGTGCAGGTGATGACACCACAGTGAGGCTTTGGGACGTTACCGGCGGCACGCAAGTGGCGCGTTTCGACGGCCATGCGGACTACGTGCGCGCTCTCGTCCCCTCGCCTGCGACTGCGACTGTCGCAGGCGGCGGGGGCGACACGCTGTGGGCGAGTGGCGGCTACGACCACTGCATTAAGCTGTGGGACGCCCGACTCGGCGGGGCAGGCGCGTGTGTGATGACGCTGCGTCATGGGCACCAAGTAGAGGGGCTCGCATTTTTCCCGGCGGGCGGCATTCTCGTCTCGGTCGGTGGACCGGCCGTTTGCTTCTGGGACCTACTGGGCGGCGGACGCTTGCTCCGCCGCTTGCGGCCGCATGCGAAGGACGTCACGTGCGTCACTGTCTGCGCCGCTGTCGGCCCGCCAGCGGCTGGGGATATCGCGCGGCGAGCAACACCGCGCATGCTGACCGGCTCCTTGGATGGCTACGTCAAAGTCTTTGAATTGGACGGCTACAGCGTCACGCACTGCGCGAAATACCCGGGACCTGTGCTGTCGCTGGCAGTAGCACCTGATGCGTCTGCATTGGCCGTCGGATGTGCTGATGGGACGTTAGCATTGCGCAAGCGCTTGCGTGCAAGCAAGACCAGCGCTCTGGCATTAGGCACGCAAGTGCAGAGTGCACATCGGGTGCCGCCGCCGCATAAACTGCACTTGCCGATACTACCCCGGTCAGGTCGTGTCCTGGATGCGGGGAGCTACAGATATTTCATCCGAGGCCAGGGTGTTCGCCCCAGCCCTGGCGACTCTGTCGTGCTTGCTCGCCGCCGTGCCCGCGTGGCGCCCTTCGATGCAGCACTGCGCCGGTTCAAGCACCGCGATGCACTCGATGCGGCGCTGGCGAGCCGCTCGCCCGCAGTGGTTGCTGCTGTACTGGATGCCCTTGCTCAAAGGGGCGCCTTGCTTTCAGCGCTCGCTGGCCGCGATGCTGCCAGCCTGACGCCGCTGCTCCACTTTCTGGCGCGTCATGTGGCGCAGCCAAGGCACTGCAGGCTGCTGGCGTCAGTGGCAGCACGGCTCCTGGATATCTACACTGTCGCTGTGGGTGCTGATCCCGGCGTCGATGCCGCATTTGCGAATCTCGCGGCGGCTGTAGCGACTGAAGTGGCGGCGCAGCGGGAGCTGATGGTGCTGCACGGCGTGCTTGAACCGCTCCTCGCGGCCTCTCAAAGAGGGCGTTGAAGACGCATAAGACACTCGTGATTCACTGAGACTCGTGTCTTCACAAACACGCGAATCATGCCTTTATCGACTGTCGCCACCGCTTGCCGCCGCGGAGCGCTCCCTTACTTGAGCATCAATGTCAGACAGAGGAGTGTTTCCAGACAAAGGCGCCAGCAACTCCGCAGCAGACGGCTGCGTGTACCGCACTCTGCGTGGCGACACGCCGCGCGCAGCCGTCATGTTCACGTTACTCAGCGCCTTTGCCAGCGCTGCAGAATCAGAAGGTGCAGAGTCATCCTGTGGCGGCAGCGGCGATGGACTGCGACTTCCCGACTTGTTGCGGATACGTTGCAGCTCTCGAAGGATGACATCCTGGTCCTCCTTGCTCTGCTGCTTCGCTGCGGCAACGCCAGGGCTCTGCACTACAGGTACAGGGCTCCCAGAAGCAGAGGCTTGCGCTACGCCTCCACCGTGGGATATAAGCAGCTCTTTGACGGCGTCAGAGGTGCACATCTGGAGAGGCGTGCGCCCTGCGGTATTGCGGGCTGCTATCGCGGCGCCACTCATGAGTAGTGCGCGGGCAACGTCTGCCCGCCCTGCACGTGCCGCCCAATGGAGCGGCGTCCAACCTTCTTTACTAGTGGCCGCATTCACATCCGCCCCGGCTGCAATGAGCGCCTCTGCAGCCTCCACCCCGCCCCTTGACGCCACCCAATGCAAGCCAGTCATGCCGTTGCTATCTCGGCTATTCGCATCCGCGCCAGCATCAAGCAGCGTCCGCACTTCCGCAAGGTCGCCGAAGAAACACGCTTGCGCGAGCAGCTGGCCCAGCTTGGAGGCCTCATCATCGGGCAGTGGTATCGACAGAGCTCCCACCAACGCGACGCCGGCCGCACCCGGGAACGCAGTGAAACCACTGCTGCTACTGCTATCACTGGGCCCCGATGCCGGCGGGGGCGCCTCCGTCGGCGGACTGCTCACAACCTGAGGAGGCGTACCCTCCTGCGTGGCACCAGCAACGTCCCCCGCAACTGCCGGCTGCGGGGAAACAGGAGCGCCACCTTCTGGCTGCGCCTGCGCCTGCGCTTGCTGCTGCCGCGTCGACGGGGGCGACGGCGGCTGCGGCGGAGGTTGGTTTGGCAACGGCGTCGCTGCACGCGGCCCTGGAGCGCTTGCTGCGCCGTCTCGGTACACCCAACCGATAGCTGGGTCGAAGGAGCGTAGAAGATCGCGCATTTCCTCGCTGCGGGCGAGCTTCATGGGCGTCGTGCCGTCCTGCACAAGGCGTTGGGGTGAGCTTAGGGGGGCAGTGGGTCCTTCAGTGGGCTCGGGTCCTTGCAACAACTCACCTTGGCCTTCAAGTCAGGCGTTGCGTTGTTCTTCAGCAGCAGACGCGCGATGGGCACATATCCCATGTGGCTCGCGTGGTGCAGCGGCGTCCACCCGTTCTGCGTCGAGCACAGACAGGTACAACAAGGCAGCACAACGTCAGGTCAACTACCGCTCGCGCACCTCAAATGCTGCAGAAACGCACCCTGTCCGTGCAGTCGATGAAGAAGCCCGCGGACAAGAGGTTGCTTGTCAGCGGCGTATCCCCGCTTTTGACGGCGTTGAAGAGCGGGGCAGTCGCAACCTCTGAAGCGTCCCCAGGCGCCGTTTCGAACAGGGCAGCTGGGCTGACGGAGCACACGCGACGTGTGGACGTGCAGCCTGGGAACCAGGCTGGGTAGTCGTCAGCCATGGCACTCTGCAGCTCTGCAGTGGGTGAGTCTTCCCTCGGGGAGTGTGTACTCCTGCTGACAGCCTTGCGCAACACGTGCAGCAGCACGGCGTGCCTCTGACGCGCGTTCAATTGGGTGGCTCTCCGCGGGGGGCACACGCAGGAACGGCAGGCGCTTGCGTGGCAACCAAAGGGCCGCCTCGAGCAACCCATGCCACGAGCATGACCAGAGACTCTGCTTGCAGCCGTCCGGTGAGGCGCACACTCTGTTGACATGCGAGTCGCAGTGCCCATCGCGCATGACGCGCTTCGGAGACGACAGAGGGCGAGCGTGTCCTCAGCTCGGCGCGGCCTCGCAGCCTTACCTCGGTGGGTGCGACTGTCGACTGGAGTTGACTCCAGCCCGCCGCCGAACGTGCTTATGGTGTCTTGGCTCGGCGCAAAACGAGAGCACTTCGATCACTACGAAGCTCTATACAAGTCTCGTGGGTACACCACACTCGCCATCGTGCCGCCCTTGCACGTCTCGCTCCTCCCTTCGTCTGCAGACGCAGCCACTGCCGACTTTTTGTCAAACTTGCCGCCGTCGTTCTGCAAAAGGGGGATGCTACTACATGTCGCCTCCCACGGCGGCTTCTTGTTCCTATCACAGTTGTTGAGGGCCGCTGCTCAAGGCCAGCCGAAGGCAGTGGAGCTTGTGGCCAGCACGCGGGGCCTGTTCCTCGACAGCAGTCCCCTGTTGCACATAGATGGCGATGTTGCTGCTCGCGCACTAGCCTCCATCGCGATGCGCAAGCAGGCGAAGACGAGTGCCGGCGGCTTTTGGACGCAGGCGCTGAGAGTTGCCATCGACACTATTCTGTGCGCCCCCCCAGTTCAGCAGCGTCTCTCGCAGCTAACCCAGGCGTGGGACGCGCCGTATAATGCGCTTGCATTCAGCCAGGTGCCAATCACGTGCGCGTACTCGGTCGGAGATGTGCTTGTCCCTCCGCAAGGAATCGAGGCTTGGGCGCAGGCGAAGAAGCAGCAAGGCTGGAACGTGCATCTCGCGCCGTTCCCGGCGCATTGCCCGCACGTGGAGCTGCTGCGCTACGAGCCGCAGTTGTACGGCAACGTGCTGGATGCATGGCTCAGCGAGACAGCTTCAAGACAGCGGGAAAGGCAAATTGCAATGGACAAAGCGGATTGAAATGGCGATATGTTTGCCTTACAACATGTCTACGTCAAATGTGGTCAGGTGGGCGCTGGTTCCGTGAGATGGTGTGGAATAGACGGCGCGCGCTGCAGCGGTCTTGCTTACGAAGCCCAACGCTTTTTGCATCAACAGTCCTGCGCATGGCTTACTTCTTGTACTCGAAGTTGGCTGACTCCATGGTGTTTGCGCTGCCAGACTTGCCGGCCAGCGCAGCGCCGTCGAGGTACTCGTCGGCCAACTGCACGCGCTTCACGTTCTCCTGCTCAGCCTCAATCATGCGGCCGTACTGCATCAGCACCGGCAGCTGCATAACGGGCTTCACGAACACGACGGGGCCCTGCTCCTTGGTGGGGTTCACCAGGCGCTTGCCGAGGGCATCGAAGCCAACCTCGGCGATGAGCTTGCGGACCTGGTCATCGTACACACGCGCGCGCAGAGCGCCGAAGAAGTCGATGCTCTGGCCCGGGAATGCATCCACCAGGGTGGTGACGTCAGCCGGCAGGACGTTGTCCTCGCGGAAGATGCCGCAGGCGACGCCGATGCGGTCCTCGCGGCTGGGGCTCCAGTAGAACTTCTCCATGCGGCCGTCGCGGATGAGGGGCGCGTACAGGGTGCTGAAGTCGTTGCCCGTGCAGATGATGGGCACGCGGGGGATCTCCTCCTTCTGGTAGACGCCCGGCAGCTGCACGTTGGTGGGGTTGTCGGCAATGTTCATCAGCGTGGCGTTCACCATCTGGTTGTTCACCGTGTACTGGGTGGTGCCACCCATGCGGCCGGCGCCAGCGTCCAGATCGTTGATGAACAGGGTCGCCATCTTGCCCTTCTTCACAATGTCAGACGCCTCGCGGTAGCGCTGGCGGATCAGCTTGGCGGGCTCGCCGGCGTTGCCGGACTCGAGCTCTCCGGCGGACATGACGATGGGCGCGATGTTGAGCTTCTTGAAGACGAGGTCGCACTGGAAGGTCTTGCCCTGGCCCTTGCCGCCCCAGATGCCCAGGATGAGGGGCACCTTGATCTTGGGCAGCTTGAGGAAGTTCTTGCACACGTGCAGGGTCAGCTTGTCCAGGAAGGACTTGCTGATGTAGAAGCCGTCCGCGTCGATGTTGTCCAGGTTCTTCAGGCCGCCGGAGATGTAGTCGTAGCTGCTCAGGGTCACCTCCTGCGGACACAGAGTGGCACACAGCGCGTCAGTCTCCCACTATGACTGCGCTTCAACGCGCCCCACTGGCTTCACACACACAGTGGCACCCGTCGCAGCAAGGCGCGAGACAGTCGTGGGGCGCAACAGGGCAGCACGCGGTGCTGCTTCGGCTGGCGCCACAAGCACCCAGTAGTTAGGTGGGGCGCGTGCTTTCCGGGCGCACACGCACCTGGGTGCCCTGGCCGACGAAGCCCTGGAACAGGGGGTCGGTCATGCCCTTGGCGCGCTGGATGTCCTGTGCACAGCAAAGGCGCGTGGGGCGTGGAACGGGGATGAGATTGCGCTCGGCACACGATCACAGTTTGGTGCCCTCGTCTTGAAGCGGCTTGCAGCACGCACCTGCTGGTCATCGGACGTGTCGTTCTTGGGGTCCAGGGCAGCCCACTTGTCGGCGGCGGCAACCTTGAGGCTGCGGCGCGCGCCACGAGCCAGGCTGGACTTGGCACGCAGAGCGGCCTTGGGCGCGCTCACCTGTGTCACGAGCGCGCGGTGGCATATGCACCGAGTCAGACCCGGCGTGTCGAGGCGCGTGTGCGGGGCGCTTGCGGGCGTCCGCCGCGTGAACCGGCAGCAAGGGAAGACTCGTGGAACCGAGTCATCGCCTCGGCTGGCGCCGTCGGAGCGGCAGTGCTGGCGCCAACACTTCGCACGCGGCTCCACACGTGCTCAGCGCGCGTGGCGTGCCGCGATATAGGGCCACACGCGCGTGGCGCCGGCCGTGGCACTCCGTCCCAGTTCCAGGAAGGTGTTTCTGGGCACAACCAACTTCGCGCCCGCGTGCACGACACGGCGCAAGGGGTCCCAGACGCACCGTCACAGGCATGTTCATGCTCGCCAGGGTGTTCATGGTTAAAGAGTGCTCTACGGAACGTTCAGAGGTCACTTCACCTTACGCCAGCGTGGCGTTGCCCAACCTTGCCCCCCCTCGCCATGGCGAGCGCCCCCGCCGGGCCTGGCTCACGCTCCAGGGACCATGCGGAAGCCCCGTTCGATGGCCTCCTGGCTGGCGGCACACTTGTGGCTCATTCTGGGTGCTTCACACCTGACGGCTCCCGCCTCGCCCTCTGCTGCGGCGACGTGGTGAGACTCTACAGGTGCGTTGCGCACACGCAGTCACTCATGACTTGCTGGCCAGACGCCGCAGCACTCTGTGCTTTCGCGCGGGGGTCAAACCAGACTTGCACACTGTCAACCAACGTTGCTCGGTCCAGCCCGCATCTGTCTTTGAAAGACCCCTGACACCCAATTCTACCACCCGCGACGTGCCAACCCATCACACAGCGCGTCCACGTCGCTGCCACAGTGCGAGCTGCGCGGCCACACGCGGGAGGTGACGAGTGTGGCCTGCCGCCCGCAGCCGCCAGGGGAAGGCCAAAGCGCACAGGCGACGACGCCGCAGACAGAGGCGCAAGTGCAAGAGCTGGTGACAGCGTCACTGGACGGCACCGTGCGTGTGTGGAGCCTGGGCGGAAGAGTTGGCGGAGGAGAGGGTGGTGGCGGTGGCAGCGTGACGGCTGCTCGGTGCCGCACGCTGCAAGCCCCTGGGCGAGTGGAGAGCTTGGTTCTACCTCCAGGTATGTGATGTGCATGCGACGATGCAGGAACACGCAGCGCGTGGCTCTTGCCTGCGCTGCCCCATTCTGTGTCTCTGACGCTTTTTGTTT
>Ga0164297_10004594_pt1 | contig 12241 bp, 11 predicted proteins | sample GEODES058metaG_FD_113539 | JGI IMG/M metagenome (GOLD analysis project Ga0164297, IMG submission 113539) | Dystrophic lake water microbial communities from Trout Bog Lake, Wisconsin, USA - GEODES058 metaG | ecosystem: Environmental > Aquatic > Freshwater > Lake | place: USA: Trout Bog Lake... | reverse complement strand
TCGTCAAAATAGGATTATATCGATATTTAGGGAGCAATTGTATACCAAATGGTACAAAAAATCGGGGCTTAATTTGGGGAAGTTTACCGATCGATGATCTTAACATAGCTCGATTTGCGGCATTTCGCGCAAAAATACCTGCGAACCGGTATAAAAAACAAAGCATGTTTAACAAACCAATTGCGGTGCAGTTGAAAATGAAAAGATGATCCGCAACGCGGACAGTAATAAATCTTTGGGGATTTAATGGAATCTGTCAAGCTTATCGTGTTAATGTTAATTTAAGTGGGGTCAAAGTTAAAAAAAATAGAGGGAATGCAAACCCTTCGACCGACTAATGAAAATTACTGAAAGCCTAACGCCAGATATAGTACTTATGGCGACACTGATAACAATAATATCTTCTTACGGGCAGCCAATAGCAAACGGTTTTAATAAACAAAGCCCGTTTAACCCGGTGACCGAGTTCAACTTTGCATTTTGGGCACAAAGGCAATTTGGAGATTGCCTGACTTTGCAATTGCTGGTTCCCTATAGATGTGTTCATGATATTGTCAACCATCAATTTAAGAAATTTCAACTCAAATTTACCAATTTCAGGGTCTAAATCACACGAAATCAAGTTATTAAACTGTTAGCGTGATGTTAATTTACTAGTAAATCATTTTTGTATCTCCGGATATGCCATTAGGGAAAGCTACAAACCAAGCCTGGAACACAAACCAACGTATAATTGATTTCCATTATTAAAATGCCTCACCCAAACCAACTACCAAAGCGCGGTAGCCTTCGCTAAAGCCATAATCGATCGCGATATTGGTATCTGATCGCTTGTTGAATTTAATTCTGAGGCCGGCACCTCCTGCCGGGCGCCAATAATTAAAACTATCATTGTCAGGATAGCTTACTGAATTCACATTGGCAAATACTACAAAACCCAGCAAGCCATTGGTGCTTAGGTCTCGCCGATATTCGGTTTCGAAATATAAGATACTTTTTCCGCGGTAGCGGTTTTGTTCGATACCCCTCCCCGACCGCTGATAAGGGTCCCAGCCTATACTTGGCAAATTAAGGTAAGGTATACCAGCACCAAAAGTTGTCCAGTAATAACTCCAGAAAGCTAAAAGGTTTCGTTCGCTGGTTTTTGAAAAGGAAACGTATTTACGGAGATCTAGGTAGACCGATTGCCAGTTGGCATTGCTGCCCAAAGCCCTGGAATTCATCCGGTAAACCAGGTCGGCATAAATACCCGGCAAGGGATTCAGATCGTTATTTCTCGAATCGTAAAGGATATTCCCGGTGATGCCAGATGAAAATGAATTATTATCAGATGATGTACCGTAGGGGTATCCGGTAAATTTGCTCAGCGCATTTGGGTTGTTTGTTTCAATATCAAGGTAATAATCCATCGCATATCCCAAACCTGCGTAAAAATAGGGCTCAATACGTTTTAGGGCACTCTGATAAAAACGAATGTATTTATAGTTGATCGTAAAATTATTGAACTCAGGCGATTGTCCACCCAACCCCCAGGTATCCTGCGGATAATACAAAAACCGCGAATCGCCCTGTATAAGCCAATTATTATTTTTTGCCCAGATATTTGAACGTAGTGGCAGGCCAAACCTTCCGGTAAAATTAAAATAGGGCGTAAATGATACCGACGAAATATAAGTACTGTCCCGATCGCCCAGATAAAAACCAGCAGTAGTAGCAGTAAACAAGGCCAGGCCACCGCCAGGGATACTGTTGGAAACGGGTAGCAATGAGAAATACACCCTTCGTTTCTGTTCATAATTCAATGGGCTCGGTTGGATATGCAATTCTGCTTTTGCAACATCGATGAGGTCGCGTTTACCGCTTGTGTCTATCTGTCTGCTATGGTCGATAGCTTTTTGGGCAAAGGAGCATTGAAAAATTGAAAGGAAAAAAATCAGTAAATAATATATTCTCATGTACGCTATTAACGATCCTTCAATAAAAAAACCGGATCGTTTGCTAAAGAAACGCAAAAAAACAGGGTAACATATCCGCCACCCTGCATTTTTAATAAATTTTGAAATTATTTGAAAAAGTCGAGCACAGCGACCGAGAATTGGCTATTGGACGAAGCTGTATTATGGTCACCGGGAACATATAGCAATTTCGATCCCGGGATCATGTTTTGTAAAGCCGTTTCCGATCCGTTTTCTTTGTCTTCGGTTCCACGGATGATCAAAACCGGAATGCGTACCCGGGCAAGTTGTTCAGGGCTTGTTGTGGGTTGCCATTTTTGCTGTAAGGCAAGCGATTCATTATCAAAATGCTCACTATGGATATATTTCATCATACCATCAACATCATGAAAGCTGGTATCACCTTTTATTGAGAGATAAGCATTTATCCTTCTGGGCCATTTTGGATCGGTATAACCATCGCCCATACCACCCATTACTGCTTTATTAACCCGTTTGTCAAGGATCAGTAAACTGGAGACAATGATCGAACCCCGCGAATAGCCCACCAGGTGGTAACTTTTGATCCCTAACGAACTAACCAGGTTCATCACGTCTTTGGCTTCAGCGTTATCGGCATAAGCCCCATCGGTATGCGGTTTGTCCGACCTGCCATTACCGCGCAAATCCATTGCGATCACCCGGTAACCCCGGGCAAGCAGATCGGCATACAGTTTGCCCCGCTTCCAGCCCTGGCTATTACCGGTAAATCCATGAATTAACACAACGGGGAAACCATCTCCTTTTACTTCGTAATAGATCTTTACGCTATCAGCTGCAATAAAATAACGCCCGCTATCAGCAGGGAAAGCCAAAGCAAGCCGGGAAATGATCGTCAATAAAAAGATCAGCGAAATACGGGTAAATCTCATCGTTTGCAGAGCTTTAATTTTACTAAAATAAATATTTGAAAATCAATTGCATTACACTTGCTTTATTAATTCATTTTGTATATTTGGTTATAAGCCCTTTTACCCACTAAATTATACGATATGAAAAAAGTTAAGGATATCCTTGCCCGCAAGGGAGGCGCCGCTATCAGTATCGACGCCGAAACATCTGTATTGGACGCACTTCGCCTGATGGATGATAAAAATATAGGTTCGGTGATCGTAACCGAAAACGGAGAATACCTTGGCTTGCTGACGGAACGCGACTATGCCCGTAAAGTTATTCTGAAAGGAAAATCCTCTGATGAAACTACCGTACGCGAAATTATGAGTACCGGTCTGCCTCATATTATCCCCGAAAATACAGTGGAGACCTGCATGCATATCATGAGCGAAAACAATATCCGCTACCTGCCGGTTTTCAGGAATGACAAGCTATGCGGGATCATATCCATTAATGACCTGGTGACAGAAACCATCCTCACCCACCTTGAAACGATAGAGCATTTGAAAAGCTATATCCATTCCTGAGTTGAGATTTAGGTTTTGCATCTTTGTTTGAAGCGCAATTGGTAATTCGCGCAAGCAGCCTGTTTTTTTAAATCGGGACAGCTACTGATATTGGTCATCATTATTTGCTGTATTTTTTATTTTATATGCGCTAATTCTTAATATTGGCGATGCCTATAACTATTCGCCTTGCCACCTCCGAAGACATTCCGACATTAACGGAACTGATCGCGCTTTCAGCTCGCGGGCTTAGCTCGGGTTACTATACTGCTGCCCAAACTGAGAGTGCCATCAAATACGTTTTTGGTGTAGATACCCAATTAATAGCTGATGCTACCTACTTTGTTGTGGAGGATGAAGAACAAATCATCGCCTGCGGCGGCTGGAGCAAACGCAACACGCTCTTTGGCGGCGATCAGTTTAAGACGGAAGCCGACCCATTACTTGATCCTAAAAAAGATGCCGCCCGGGTACGTGCATTTTTCGTCCATCCGGGATATGCAAGGCGTGGTGTTGGCCAGTTATTATTAAAAGCCTGCGAAGATGCAGCTTTGGCAAATGGATTCAACCGGATAGAAATGGGTGCTACATTGCCCGGTGTTCCGTTTTATGCGAGAATGGGTTACCAGGAGCTCAAAGAAATCAATTTAGCCTTGCCTGATGGCGAAGTAATGAGCATAGTAAGGATGGGAAGGAATATCGGATAATTTCGATCGCAGAATTATTCGTCTAAACGATAACTTTATTTTGGGGTCGATATTTTGACATTGTGCTAAACCATCCCTGGTAAAAGGTGTCAAAAAACGGTTATGAAAAAGCTATTAATTTCAATATGCTGGCTGCTCACGCTCCATTGTTCGGCAACGGAAATAAGATCTAGTATTATAGTAGATGGTACACGGCGCGACTTTATTGTGTATATACCGGCTGCCCTTGACAGCAACAATACTTACCCCGCGATCATTTCTCTTCATGGCAGATTGGGAACTGCTGAAGGCCAGCTAAAATTTGCCGACTTCAGGTCTTTGGCAGAAAGTGAAAAATTTATCATCATTTGCCCCCAGGGTATCAATCGCAGCTGGAACGACGGGCGTGGTACGCCGGCGCATCAAAAGGGCATTGACGATGTTAAGTTTATCGACGAATTGATCGACCATATCATCAATAGTTATCATGCCGACAGCAAACGCATTTACCTTACGGGGATGTCAAATGGTGGATTTATGTCCTCTCGCCTGGCTTGTCAATTAAACAGTAAGATAGCAGCGATAGCCGTTGTTGGCGCTTCGATGGACAAAAACGAAGGATATCAAGCCCAGTCACCAATGCCGGTAATGTATATCCAGGGCACCAATGATCCGCTGGTTCCATTTTCAGGGGGCCGTATGAAAAATGGCGCCGGGGGTGAGATATACGGGCATGAAGAAGTTTTGAATATTTGGGCGAGGGTGGATGGCTGTAATTTAACGCCGATCATAACCGATCTACCAGCATTAGTGACAGATGGAACAAGTATCAGGAAGGAAGTTTTCCCGGGGCCCGCGGGGATACAGGTGATTGGTTATACCATCTATCAGGGTGGGCATACATGGCCCGGCGGTACCCAGTACCTTCCCAAAGCTATCATAGGAAGCCTCAGTCACAATATGAATGCCTGTAATGCCATTTGGGATTTCTTTAAACAGTATCGCAAGAATTAGCGCCGATTTAATTTCCGATTGAAGAATCGACCCTTGCCGCAAAAAACAAATCACTATTTTGCCTTGCGGAAATTTAATTAAAAAGCATGAAAGCAATTTTCGGGTTTTCAATCGTACCTGATACAGGTAGCTTTGTTATGCAATAATTACCGATATGGAAACACAGGAAAATATCAACTATAAGCGAATAGCGGAAGCCATCAATTACCTGCGATTAAATTTCAGGTCGCAACCCAACCTGGATGAAGTTGCCGAAAAAGTTCACCTAAGTCCCTTCCATTTTCAGCGGATGTTTACTGAATGGGCAGGTATAAGTCCAAAGAAATTCCTCCAATACCTTAGTGTAGAATATGCTAAGGGCTTATTAAAAGAAAAACAAGCCACCCTTTTTGATGCTACCTATGAGACCGGTCTTTCCGGTACCAGCCGTCTGCACGATCTGTTTATCAATATCGAAGGCATGACTCCTGCCGAATACAAGAATGGGGGCCAATCGTTAACCATCAATTATAGTTTTAACGAAAGTATTTTCGGCACTATTCTGGCTGCTTCAACAACAAAAGGTATCTGTTATCTTGCTTTTGCCGATGAAACTGAAAACGCATTCAACGATCTGAAAGCTCGCTTCCCCGGTGCCTCTTACATCCCGAAAACCGACGATTTCCAAAAAGATGCCTTATTGATCTTTCAACAGGACTGGTCGAAATTACCTGCTATCAAATTACATTTAAAAGGTACTAATTTTCAGTTAAAGGTTTGGGAAACATTGTTGAAGATACCATTTGGCGCTTTGCAGACTTATGGCAGCCTTGCGCAGGAAATAAATGCGCCCAATGCCAGCCGGGCAGTTGGCACAGCAATAGGCGATAATCCGGTGGCCTTTTTAATTCCCTGCCACCGGGTGATCCGGTCGACCGGCGAGCTGGGCGGCTACCATTGGGGTCTGACGCGAAAAACGGCCATTATTGGCTGGGAAGCAGCCCAATTACATAAAGAGGCTGTTTAAAACTATTGCTGTAAAAGCGCTTTTAGATAGTAAATACTGAAGCTTATTGCGATATTTACCAGACATTGCGATCCTATGCTAAAGCGTTCAATTTTATTTGCTTTGCTGTTATTGTCTACTCTCGCCTCTAAAGCTCAGGTAGCCGACACCGCTTTATATAATAAGCTTGGCAATTTCGATCTGGCTACTTTGAACGGTGATTCCTACTCTGCATTGCTCATCGGCGAGCAGATCCTGCCCGATACTGCAAAACTTGGCAAAGTATCTAAGATCAACTTTTACGCGAAACTCGCGAAAACCTATGACGAAGCTGAGCAGGACGATAAGGCTATTTACTACTATGAAAAGGTTGCTGCGGCGGCGCCGGGCTATTTTGTAGTACAACGCGCTCTTGGTTTGCTATACAACGCGAAAGCAGAAGATATTCAGTTGACACTTTATATTACTCCAAACACTGACCCCTCCTACAGCAAACTTTACGAGCGTTATTTAGCGGCAGTGCGGAAGACTTTGCCCCTCCTTGAAAAAGCACAAGCCTGCGACCCGGACGATGATACACTCGACCTGATCCATACGCTTTATCAGAATATTGGCGATAATAACGGCTACAATGGATTTACGCAACGAATTCCCGAACTGGCTGCTAAGTGTGTGGATCTATTGGAGGATAAATAGGGGGTGGTTATTGGGTATCAGGGATTGGGTATCAGGGATTGGGAGTATTTCAAATAGCAATGGGAAGGCTAAATAGTAAAATGAATGACCATCTTTCCAAAAAATAACCACTACAGGTTGAATTACGCTATTAAGACTTAGTTTTCATTACTATTTTCAATGCCATAACGGACAGCTGCCGCGAGGATATCGATATTGATATCTTTTTGATTTTTAAATTTGATGCAATACCCGGTAACGCTGGCCTTGCCTAATGCTATTCCAAATGTTTGGGCCAAATAGGTCTTATCTTTGATACCCATAATATAGACGGATATCCCGCTGGTATTGGCACTTAACCCGATCTGGAAAAATTCCCTTGTTTTGCCATTCGCATATTTGATGGTGTAAGAGCCATAGCCGATAGTTGGGTTATTTACAGTTTTATTTTCCGCGTCTTTTCCACTATCAAACCACAATTTGCAACCGGGTAAAACTTGCTGCAAAAACAAATGCAGTTGTTGCAAATCCTCCCGTTTTTTTTCAGGCTGGGTTGTTATGTAGGCTTCTATCTGTTCCTTAACGTCAATCATAGCATTAAAAGAATTTTATTTGATCTCCCGGAATTATAAAGCTCGTATTAATTTAATTCAATCACTAATCTTTTTATTTCAAGCTAATCCGCAAAGCGCTGGTTTCCAAATCATCCCAAACCCAAATGAAGATTGACAAATGACAAAAGACAAAAGACAAAAGACAGCGCAGCGAAATGACCAACTGTCTGAACCGCTGATTCGTCTGATTAGTTTGATTACTTTGATTTTTTGGCGACCAATGACCAAATGACAGCGCAGCGAAATGACCCAATGACGCGCAGCAAATGACAGCGCAGCAAATGACGCGCAGCAAATGACCAAAAAACAATATCAAATCTCCTTTCTCAATTCCCGATCTAAACCCTATCTTTGCCCATGCAAGAAAAAATCCTTATTCTTGACTTCGGCTCACAGTTCACACAACTCATCGCGCGCCGGGTCAGGGAGCTCAATATCTATTGTGAGATCCACCCCTTCAATCATTTTCCTGAAGTTGATAACAGCGTAAAAGGTATCATTCTATCAGGTAGTCCTTATTCTGTACGCCAGGATGATGCACCAGGTTTCGATTTCGCCAAATTCCACAACACACTTCCTATACTTGGGGTTTGCTATGGTGCGCAGAACATTGCTCATTTCAATGGCGGCGAGGTAATGAAATCAAGCACCCGCGAATATGGTCGCGCTAACTTGAATTATATCGAAAACGGGAATCCGCTTTTCAAACAGGTACCAGAGGGTTCACAGGTTTGGATGTCGCACGCCGATACCATTGTTAGCATTGGCGAAGATTTTGAAATTATTGCCAGTACGGATACGGTAAAAGTAGCAGCTTTTCAGATCAAAAATACCCAAACCTACGGCATACAATTTCACCCCGAAGTTACCCATAGCATCGACGGCAAGCAATTGCTCGAAAACTTTTTGGTTGACATTTGTGGTTGCGCACAGGATTGGACACCGGATTCTTTCATAGAAACAACGGTAGCAGGTCTGAAAGAAAAATTGGGTAATGACAAAGTAGTTTTAGGTTTATCGGGAGGAGTTGATTCCTCGGTTGCTGCCGTTTTACTCCACCATGCGATCGGCGAAAACCTGTATTGCATATTTGTAGATAACGGACTGTTGCGCAAAGATGAGTTTGAGTCAGTATTAGACTCTTACAAACATATGGGCCTCAATGTAAAAGGTGTTGATGCCAAACAACGCTTTTATGATGCGCTTGCGGGTTTAACCGACCCTGAGAAAAAGCGGAAGGCCATTGGACGGGTATTTATAGAAGTTTTTGATGACGAAGCACACCAGGTACAGGATGTAAAATGGCTGGGCCAGGGCACCATCTATCCTGATGTGATCGAATCTGTTTCGGTAAAGGGACCATCGGCTACCATCAAGTCGCACCACAATGTAGGTGGCTTGCCGGATTTCATGAAACTGAAAGTAGTTGAGCCACTGAATACTTTGTTCAAAGACGAGGTACGTAAAGTTGGCAAAGCATTAGGCATTGATCCAAATATTTTAGGTCGACATCCATTTCCGGGTCCGGGACTGGCAATCAGGATATTAGGAGAGGTTACGCCACAAAAAGTTCAAATATTACAGGAAGCCGATGCAATTTACATCAACAATTTACGCTCGGCAGGTGTTTATGATAAAGTTTGGCAGGCCGGCACTATTTACCTGCCGGTACAGTCGGTAGGTGTTATGGGCGATGAACGTACTTACGAAAACGTTGTTTGCCTTCGTGCAGTGGAATCATTGGACGGAATGACAGCCGATTGGTGCCATTTGCCTTATGATCTGCTGGCGAAAATCTCCAACGAGATCATTAACAATGTAAAGGGAATAAACCGGGTAGTATATGACATCAGCTCGAAACCACCTGCCACTATTGAGTGGGAATAAGTGGTTATTATTAGCATTTTTGGCTCTAACTGCTTCGGCTTGTTCGCCAAGGGTTAATCCGATAATTTCACCTACACCAAAAGTTGAGCGTACAGAGCTCAAAAAAGCCCCTGAGGAAGGTCACGTAAAAGCAGCTTCACCCACAAAAAGTATTGCATTATTATTACCGCTCGAATTAGACAACCTCAATTCGGGCGGGCAATATAACAGCACCACGCTTTCGCATGCCGAACTCGCACTCGATTTTTACCAGGGATTTAAAATGGCTATCGACACGCTCGCGTCGAAGGGCTATAATTACAAACTACAGCTATTTGATACCAAAGACCAGCCTTCGGAAGCGCAGCAATTGGCTTATAATGCTACCATCCGAAGCAGTAATTTGGTTATAGGTCCCGTTTTCCCTGATGATCTGCATGCCTTTGCCGATATTCTGTCCGGTCCGCCTAAACTGATCGTCTCCCCGCTTTCACCGGCATCGCCTGCCCATATCAATAACAATAATCTGGTGACGGTCGCAACACCGCTTGAATACCATGCCCGTGCTGCAGCAAAGTTTATCGACGAACATTATAAGGCAAAAAAAGTATTTATTTTGAAGTCTGGCTACAGTGAGGAGAACGGATATATCACACCCTTTAAAAATGAGCTGGACAGCCTTACAAAAAACCGCACAAAGATCGTCGCCTCGGTGGTACAGCATGGGCAGCTGGATGGACTAATACCTCAGTTGTCAATCAATGAAGAAAATATTTTTGTTGTGCCATCCACCAACCAGGCTTTTCTGGAAGTAACCTTAAGATCGCTTGATTCGCTATCGAAAAAATATAAAGTTACCCTGTTTGGTCACCCCAGCTGGAGCAAATTTTCTTACCTTAAGCCAGAATTGCTTCAGGATATGAAAACCCACCTAACTTCGACTGATAAAGCCGACCGAAAATCGGCCAGAGTGAAGGACTTTATCCGCAATTACATTCAGTTATTCCATACCGAACCTAATTATTATGCCATGATGGGCTATGATGAAGGTCTTTTTTTCGGCAGCCTGCTAAATACCGGAAATGCATCGGAATTGGATAAAACAGAATTTAAAGGTCTACTGAACCGGTATCAATTCGTAAAAAAATCGGGTCAGGGCTGGATCAACACCCATGTTAATGTGCTGCATTACGAAAACCTCGAACTTAAACGGGTAGAATGAAGGCACTTAACCAGCTCAAAACCTTTCAGCGAATTTTAGGCGATTATCCCGCAGATACCCCCTTATACAAATTTCTACCGGGCTTTTTTCGACAGAACAAACAAATGGGCTCTACTGACAGGAAGGTAGCAAGCAGATTGATCTACAATTATTTCCGCCTGGGTAAAGCACTTGATAACACACCTATCGACGAACGGCTGGTTGTCGCGGAGTTTTTGTGTAATAGCCAATCTAACTCCTTCCTCCAACATTTTAAACCCGATTGGGCCCTTTGTGCCGGATTTACGATCGCCGAAAAAATAAAACTTGTAAAAATTGCCTACCCTGCTTTTAAGCTGAGTGATGTATTTCCGTGGACCGATAACCTATCGGATGGCATCGACAAAAACGCCTTTTTAGAAACATTTTTCGTTCAACCCGATCTGTTTATTCGCATTCGCAATAACTACGAGAACCTGGTAAAAAGCACCCTGGCAAAAGAAAATATCGCTTTTAAAGATGAGGGAGATAATTGCTTTTCGCTACCCAATGGAACACGATTGGATGTACTCTTCCCACAACAAAATTGGTTCGAGGTGCAGGACCATTCCTCGCAGCAAACCGCGAAATGGTTCAAACCTAAAAGCGGCGAAGCCTGGTGGGATGCCTGTGCGGCTTCAGGTGGAAAGTCCCTCCTGCTGCACGAACAACAACATGATCTCAAATTGGTTGTATCGGATATTCGTGAATCGGTATTAGCTAACCTGGACGAGCGTTTCCGAAATGCCGGGCTTTTGCGCTACCAGAAGAAAGTATTGGATCTAACCAACAACGTAGATCCGGAACTTCATAACTATGAGTTTGATGGCATCATCCTGGATGCGCCCTGCACTGGATCGGGCACCTGGGTGCGTACACCAGAAATGATCAGCCAGTTTCAACCACAAAAAATCAGGTTTTTCCAACAGCTACAACAAAGTATTGCAGCCAACGTCATCAAATACCTTAAGCCAGGCAAGCCATTGATCTATATCACCTGTTCTGCTTTTAAAGAGGAGAACGAGGACGCTGTAAAATTTATGGTAAAAGAGTTAGGGATGAAACTGGAAGAACAAACCGTTTTAAAAGGCTACGAACATAAAGCAGATACCATGTTCATAGCGAGGCTTATTAGAATTTGAAGATTTGGTAATTTGAAAATTTGAAAATACTTTAATTTGAAAATTTGGAAATTTGAAAATTTGAAAATTGACCGAGATATTCGATAAAGAATAGCTACTATGGGTCAAACTGTGTAATGCTTTATCTTAGAAAAATCATAATACCGCCGAAGCCCAACCCAATTTTCAAATTTTCAAATTTTCAAATCTTCAAATTACCAAATTACAGATGTGTGTTGCTTCGGAATAGCTTAATCGCTATCGCCAGCAATATCACGCCAAAGGCTTTACGCAGTATACTGAGTCCGGATTTTCCAAGTAGCTTTTCCAGCCATTTTACATTCTTGAGCACCAGGTAAACTATGGTCGTGTTCAATGCGATACCAACAACGATGTTTTGGGTTTGGTATTGCGACTTCAATGACAGCAGGGTGGTCATGGTACCTGCGCCGGCTATAAGGGGAAATGCCAGCGGCACAATGGATGCTGTTTCGGGCGTTTCTTCGCGAAAAAATTTAATACCCAGAATCATTTCCATCGCTATAAAAAAGATCACCAGCGAGCCGGCAATGGCAAATGAAGCCACATCGATACCGATCAAACTTAACAGGCCATTACCTGCATAAAGAAAACCGATCATCAAAAC
>Ga0164297_10004593_pt1 | contig 12242 bp, 6 predicted proteins | sample GEODES058metaG_FD_113539 | JGI IMG/M metagenome (GOLD analysis project Ga0164297, IMG submission 113539) | Dystrophic lake water microbial communities from Trout Bog Lake, Wisconsin, USA - GEODES058 metaG | ecosystem: Environmental > Aquatic > Freshwater > Lake | place: USA: Trout Bog Lake... | reverse complement strand
GGTCACTTAGCCATGACTTTGGCTGCATTGGGTGGTGCCGGGATGGATATCCGGTTGATGGTGGCCAAGGGAGCTTGGTTTGGAATGGTTGGCCTCAACCTTGGAGATGCCTTTATTCCTATCGGGGATACGGGCGTTGGCCTGTTTGGGTTCTTTGGTGGAATCGGCCACAACGTTATCCCTACCCAAACTGGTGCGACCGGCATTCCCGCAGTGGATTACGATTTGATGCCTGACATAAAGGCGATAACCGGACAGTCACCCAGCAGCTATATCTTTACCGCTGGGGCCCGAATTGGCTTGGTTCCTCCCATTGCCCCGCCACCGCCGGCTACACCGCTATGGGGAGACATCGCACTCACGTTGCAGCTTCCAAACGTCAATGTGGATGTTACGGGCAACCTCTATCTTGCTTGTCCGATCGCAACGGCGATACCTGCTGACCCATCAACGATGGATCGAGTGATTGTTGGAGACATCAATTACGACAATCCGACGACGACTTTCAAGGCCTCGGTAAACGCTGACCTGTATTTTCCAACTCGCGACAATTGGATATTGCATGGCTCTGGCGGGATGGATCTTGTGATCGGCCCTCAAGTAAGGCATTTGTATATCGGAGGTCCAATATCTGCTGGCCCCCCTGTTTCGATAACAAACCCGGTTGAACTGCAAATCCAGAGTCCAAGCTCAAATGTTTCCATTGATCCCATTCAAGGAGCCGTCACCCTCAACTTTGATAACGGGCAGCAGCCGCCATTTCAAATGCAAGCGGCCTTTCTTGCTGGAATCCATTTGCAAGCATCAGGTTCGGCAAGTATCGGCGTGGATGTGGACTACTCTGTCGTTGGAGATGCCAATGTTCAGGGATATTTCCAATTGGCGGTCGGAGGAACCAGTGGCACCTTTGATCCCACCAACATTAGTGGGTCGGGATACTTTGACGTTCATGTTGATGCTGACATTGATGCCAGTGCGAATTTTGCCTTTGTTGGAAAACAAACGGTGAAACTGAAGGCATCAGCCGACGGTTCGTTGGCTGGCAGTTTCTCGACCAAGCCGGCAGATATTGCCTTATCCGGAAAGGTCGATGCTGATCTAAGTATTTCTTTTGGTCCTTGGTCAGGCTCATGGACGCTGAAGCAGTCTGTGTCTCAGGAGTGGAAACTATGAATAAGAGGATATGGGGACCGGTATGCGGCTTATCCCTTCTTGTGAGCGGTGCAACTGGGAATGGACCGTCAAAGGTCGATTCGGGCAAATTCATCTTGATGGCCCAATCTGCTTTGGGGGCCAATAATGCGCTTGAAGTCCGTCTTATTTGGATTCCGACTCAAGGGTGGTTGCCAGCTGGTGGTGTCAACCTCTATCGCCAGAAGACTGGAAAGCCTGAAGAACTCATTGCCAAACAGATCAAACCTGCTGATGGATTTATAAAGAAGGAGACGCTTGACCGGCTGACGAATTCAACGACGTTAAAGTCCGACTCGTTCAACGCCGGCATCCAAAAGATCTTAAGTTCAAAGTCCGTCTTCCAAGGCACAAAAACTGATGTGCAGAAATGGATTCAGGCACGCACACCACCACTGCAAATTCGACAATTACTTTACAAGTCAGGCCCCTTTGCCAACCATCTAAGGGCATTGAAGCCAAGCTCGACAGACAAAGGTTCACCCCTCACGTCAAGGGCCCATGCCATTGTGCAGGCAATGGTAAATCCAGATCTTGCCGCAAAATTGGGAATGAGTTTCTCAGATTCGGGAGTTAAAGAAGGTGATTCGACAACCTATTTGATTAGAGGAGTGGATGGCTCAGGACAAGAAGATCGGAATCCACTGGCAACGTATACCATCATCCCCAGTTCTTCATCGATCAAGCCCCCTGCACCGACAGATTTAGATGCTTTTCAGTTGGATCAGAATACGGCAGATCTACATTGGGAACCTGCTGCCAGTACTGACCAAGCCAATCTGGGCATGTTGAGCTATCGAATTGTGCGCATCGATTCCGCGAACACGTCTGGAGTTCAGGCCAATAGCTCACCTGTACTGCTCGCGTCCCAACAAACGAAAGCTGGCGATCATATTGCCGTACCAACGACGTTTCGAGATTCCAAAGCTCATTTGGGCAAAGTCACCTATCAGGTTTACACAGAAGATTCATTTGGTCGGGAGTCTAGTCCGGCGGTCGTCACTCTGAACATGGATGACCTCCGAGTGCCAGCAGCGGTAACTCATGTGGTGGCTCGTTTGGATAAGCCCCATTACAATCCTCTTCAAACCGTTTTTTCGACCAGCAACACCCAACTCGTTCATGTCTATTTCGTGCCTCAGTTCTACCTGTTCATACAAGATCTGAACCTGAATCAGGAATTTCATGTATTCCGTACGGACGCTGACCTTGGTCCATCTAGCACTTCCGAACTCACAACCCAGCCGATCATTGGCACCAGCGCACCACTGAGTCAGCTCACGTTACAAGACCTGATCGATCTCTACGGTTTGACTCAAGTATTGAATGCAGGTGGTCAGGCGTTGCTGACCGTTTTCCGCCAAACGCCTCAGACCCAATGGCTAGCGTCGAATTCATCCAAGACAATAAGCCAGCTTTCGGCTGGACAAGGAATCAAGGACCTTGCCAAGAATGTGATGGTTTACGATGATGCAAACGCGATTTCTGACCACTATTACAGCTATAGCGTAACAGCTGAATTCTCGCAGGCTAAACGGCAGAGTCTTCCCAAGCTTAGTCGAGCGGTGGGAGTTCCACTTCTGCAAGCACCTCCAAGACCTTCTGCGCCTCAAGGCACCTTTGCTGTGGCTTCGGGCAATTTTGGTTTCATGGACTCTGGGGCTACCATTCCAACAACTGGTCCATCGAATATGATTGCTGGGAACTCAACTCTAAAGGCTTTGAGTTCAAAGGTTTTGCCCAGTACCCAAAAGGCTTCGATCAAGAAATTCTTGATCAATCCGGCTCATTTCCCACATGCGTCGCCGGGTATTCAAGGTGGATCTGTAGCCTTAACGTGGCAACCCGTAACGCAGACCAATAATATGCGCTACGGCATTTTCCGAGCAAGTGCATCTGGCATGTTTCTCACCGCAAACACGGGAGCCACCGCCACCAATGGGCCAGGTGCTGGTTTGAGGGTGCCATCGTTGGTGGCAGGGAAGCCCTCCTGGCAATACTATTTTGATTCTCCCACTATCCCGCCAGCCAACTGGGTTAAGATCGGCGAAACAAGCAATACTTCGTTTACAGACCAGACTCCTCGCTCCCACGCCCAAATCTTTGCCTATCGAATCACCGCTATTAACCGTTGGGGCGTCACCAGCGAGGTTTCGTCGCAACTCCGCGTAACGCTAAAGGCGACACTCCCGCCGAGTCCACCGACTTTAGTGGCCGCTGGTGCGAGTGACAATGGCGGTGTGACTCTTACCTGGAACCCAAACGGAGCCGATGAGCAGGTGAACAAGTATGTGATTCTTCGATTGCCAACGATGAACGCCCTTAGCCAAGCTCTCGGATTGAACTCGCCACAGTCAGCTCCTCAAGCGCTCATCAAACCAAGAGTCGACCTTACTGCGCAACTTGGGACCCGACAAATAGCAGTTGGAAAGCGTGCAACCCATAGTCTGCAGACGATGAAAAAGTTGAATGCATCCCTCAAGGTATCAGAAGCGACGATACTTGGTGACATGATTGCTCAGTCCAACACGACGACCAAGAGTACGCTCGGCGGGGGAAACCGACCAGCCTGGTCGGGGCAGGTAAAAGTGGCAGCACAGCAGATCACATCGCTTACCAGCTACAGCGTAGTTGGAACTGTCTCGGGGATCAATCCAAGCTTGACCACCCAGCAAACCTTCAATGATGCTTCGGCAGTGCCGGGTGTCGAGTACCTCTATCGAGTGGTTGCTGTTTGTACAGATAACATCGCATCGGATGGTTCGATCCCGATGGATGGCACCGCAATCAAAGTCAAGGCGGATCCTCCCACCAATGTTTCTGGTTCGTTTGATACCACATCCCGCCAAGTCAAGTTGAGTTGGGTTGCTCCGACTTCGGGAGCAGGAGCATTCTATGTCACTCGTCAGAGCGTTCAGAACGGCGCTCCATCAGGACCCATTTTGAACTTAGGAGTTGTCAGTGGATCACCGATTGGCACGACACTAAATGATCCCTACGTCAGGACTGGACAAAGCTATGTCTACAGTGTTTCCGATACGGACCTGCTGGGGCATGCCTCAGTTGCAGCGAAGAGCCAAATCATCGGTCCAATTCCGCCCGTTGCATCAAATTCGGATTCGTTCAGCCCTGGTAGTGCCGGTCAAGATAGTGGTTCAGGCTCAGGATCAGGAACTGGTGGCTTGGGAAGCAAAGGCAAACTGGATGATCCGGCGATGATTGCAAAGTTCTTCACCGGCACGCTACCTGCATCGATAGATAGCGTTTACAATAAGGCTTATCGGCTCAGCCAAAACACGCTGGCGATTGTTGTGACCAAGGCCTACTTCCAAAATGGAAATGTGAATTGGGGAACGGCATCGGGGGACAATGGAACTTGGACGAGTGACACAGGGCAACACCTACTGATGTTCGATTTCGTCGTCAAGAATGTTTCGGCTCAGAATGCCACGATTGGTCTGAATGACTTCACTTTCAAAGTCACTATGTCGGATGGATCCGTTTATACCGGCAATGTTAGTGTCATGAAGGATGGCTTGAAGGACTTCAGGCTGATGACATATGCCGCTGATGCAACCATTCATTTGATCAGTGCCGTCCCAGTTCCGACAAATGTGAACCCAACACGCTTTACAATTACGGGATCAGTTGGGATTCCGACGGAGTTTGATGTGGCCAAGAACCCGATTAGCGGAGGTTAATCGGGTTCTCGTTATGAACTACTTGACAGTCCAGACGATGCCATCGCTTTCGTTGGTGGCGCCGATGATTCCTTGGCCAACGATTCGACCGGAAGAATCGATGTCAAGTGCGGATGACTGAGTGTAGTTGGAAGGTAGCACCGTTTGGAGGTCAATGAACGCCGTTGGTGATGGCTTTGTCCAAACCAAGGCGTGTGGCTGTCCTCCGACAATTCCATAACCGACGATCAGTCCACCTCGAGTCGACCAAGCGGAAGACGTGTCGTATCCCGCTGGATGAATGTCGATCGCCGAAGCGGCCGTTTTGCCGGTCCAAGCGAAGGCATGCTGAGCCTTACCAGACTGGGTCACTCCCAAGCCAACGGTTAAACCGTTGTTGGTTGCATTGCAACAAGACGAGATGCAAGTCGTTGGGTTAATGTCGACGGCAGTTGCAGAGGACTTATTGGTCCAGATCAAAGCATGTTGATTGCCAGAACTGGTTTGATTCCCGCAACCGACAATCAAATTACCGAAGATACTATTAGCGTACGAGGCGGTAAATCCTGCAGGATGGATGTTTACGAAGGACGAGGCTGCAGCAGAACTCCAATAGCAGGCTTTATCATCGGAGTCTCCCACAATGATTCCCTTATTGGACCAATTGGCATAGGAGGTCGTATGGCCAGTCGGGTGAATATTCACGGCAGTTGCTGAGGAAGTTCCGGTCCACACGAACGCCAAATTATCGGACTCGCCCGCGATTATCGAACCATCTGTTTTGTTGGCGAAGGAAAAAGTATGTCCGGCAGGATTGAGGTCAGAAGCACCTGAACCTAGTGCATCCGCCCAAAACATTGCATGATTCTGCCCACCGACGGTGCCGTATCCGACAATTTCGCCAGTTGCAGAACCCTTGAGCTCAGCATTGGATGCTGTGATCATGGCTTGATATTGAGGTGTCCCACCCGTTGTGCTACCACCCCCTCCCCCGCCACATCCAGCTAGGGAAACGGGAACAAGGAACAACAGATAGCTGCGACGTTGCATTTCGCAATTATAACAATAAACTAGGGCCCAATTGCCTTATGGTTACAAGGGATATGCATATGTGAATCAAGGTTCGGCACCATGGCATTCAACTCAAGGGGAAATATCTTGAGTCGCTGGAACCTACTTCTGATCCTTGTAGATCCACATATCGGCAACTTGGCCGCGCAGGTCTTCAATCGATTCCGAGGCTTCACGAAGACGCTTGGCAAGAATTCGGGCGATATTGGTTACCATCACGAAGCCGATCTCTTTGTTTTGACCGATAAATCTTCGGAGGTCGTTTCCATCAATTCGTGCGCAAGTCACAACACCGGTTCGAGCCATGACTGTTGCCGATCGAGCCTGATTGTCCAGAAGAGCCACTTCACCAATGACTGCGCCGGGAGCAGCTGTTCCAAGAAGTGCACCACCTTTCCGCAATACAGTAGCTTGCCCGGAAAGGACAATGAAGATATCCAAGTCTCGGGCTCCCAGGGTCACGATCTCTTGACCTGGTTGGAAGACGCAGACACTCGCTAGAGTCATCACTTTCTTGACATCGTCATCGGAAAGGCCAACGACGAGATAGTTCTTCTTAAAGGCTTCGACAGTCAGATCCATGAGGTTATTGAGTTCAATCGAATTGCAAGGAACGTCCTAGAATGCCGCGAAGTCTACCTTTGATTGAACTCTGTCTCCAACTGCTTATTTCAGGTTGTGCAGAAGTTTCACAGTTTCTTCACAGGTACATCTGAAACCTATGTCGGTGATTACGTCTTTGTCGTCTGGATGGCTTAGCCAAAGTAATTGACTCGAACTTCATACCGCCGGTGAGGCTGGGCGAGAAACTGCAGACAATACAGTCTGTAAGGCGTCAATGGTAATCGGCTTAGAAAGGAAACCGCTCATGCCAGCGTCCAAGCAAAGGTTAAAGTTTTCTGTACCGTCCGATGAAATTAATGCATAGATGGGCTGTTCCTTGTTGGGACCTTCGTTGAGACGGATAATCTGAGTTGCTGTTAGGCCATCACATTTGGGCATGTGTACGTCCATCAGGATGAGGTCATAGCGTTTTTCTTTCGCCAGGACAATGGCTTCGTTACCGTCTGTTGCGTAGTCGATCCAGCATCCATGTCCACGTAGCAAAATGTTATAAACGCTCAAATTGATCGGGTTATCTTCAGCTAAGAGGACTGACAATCCTTCTTTGATCATAACCGTTGAATTGAGTTGAGTTTCAAAAGTGTTCTCAGCATCCTTTGGGCAAATCTTGAAGGGAATAGCGATGGAGACTTCGGTGCCAAACCCCAATTTGCTTCGTATCGAAATCGAGCCGTTCATGAGCTCAACCAAACTCTTGGTTATGGACAGCCCCAATCCCGTTCCACCGAATTGTCTCTGGATCGTACTATCAGCTTGAGTAAAACTTTCAAAAAGCGTTTCGATTCGCTCAGGAGGGATACCTATCCCGGTGTCGGTAATTTTTATCTGACACAACAAGTCGTTTGCGTAGCGTTGACCAGCGATCTGGATGACAACTGAACCTTGTCGCGTGAACTTAACGGCATTGGTAGTAAGGTTCGAAACAATTTGCCGTAATCGGAGTTGGTCCGCTTGCACTAGGCACGAGGATTCCAAGCGATTATCTAGGATCAATGAAACCCCTTTGTTATCAGCGAGAGGTTTGTACAGCTGACAGATTTCGTCAAGGATTCCGATCAGATCGGTCTGGGTAAGTTCAAGAGAAACTCGCCCTGCTTCAATCTTGGCAAAATCGAGAATGCCGCTGATGAGTTGTAAGAGAGTTTCGCTACTCTGCCAAATGATGTTGATCATTTGGGTGGTCTTCGGGTCCAATTCAAATTCGCGGAGGATAGATACGATGCCAATAATTCCGTTGAGCGGACTTCTAAATTCGTGGCTCATGTTAGCCAAGAACTGGCTCTTGGCTAGCGAAGCGTTTTGGGCATGTTCCTTCGCTTCCTGTAGGGCTAAGTTTGTAGCTTGCAGTTCAGCAGTACGAGCTTCAACCAGCCTGGCCAATTGCTCTTCGGTCATCTTCTGGGTCTGGATGTCATCGGTACACCCATACCAACAAAGAACCTGCCCTTGATCATCCCGATATGCAATCGCTTGTGATCGGAGCCATTTGACTGTCGAGTTCGTTGTAAGAATTCGGTAGTCGCATTCGTATCGATTTCCAGTATCCAAGGATCGATTCCATCTCTCCAGAACTCGTTCTTTGTCATCCTTGTAGACCCATTTCTTCCACCCTTCACCCAGGAGTGCAGCAAATCCAGTTCCAGTAGCCAGACCGGCATTGTTCGAAATATTTAGGATCATTCCGTTGGTATCTGCGGTCCAATATGTTCTTTCATTCGGATCAACGAGATTTCGGAAATACATCTCGCTCTTGGCCAATTCAGTCTCAGCTCGAGATTTTGAAGTGATGTCGCTTACGGCAGCCATAAAGATGTTCACTCCCATCGAACTGTGACGTATCAGTCGAACCGTCAGGTAAGCCCATACGGTCTGGCCATCCTTGCGGATGTACCTTTTCTCCATCGAAAAGCGTTTGATATCGCCTGCCAAGAGTAATTCGGATTGCCCCAAATCAGCATTGACGTCTTCCGGATGGGTGACGTCGATGAAACTCATCTTAAGCAATTCATCAGAGCTGTATCCCAACATTCGGGAGAATGTCTCGTTCACTCGAATGTAGTTGCCGTGGATATCGGTGTGGCAAATTCCTATCGCATCAAAGTAGTCAGGATCATGCTGAGAGTCTTGAATGTAAGGTGATCCCAAAGTGCTGTCACCCACACGATCGCCTCTAACAAGAATTAAGCTAGTGTTCGGTTCATGAGTGAGCTGCCATTCAAAGACATCCTCTTGTCCACCTTCTGAGGTGAGGGTCGATATCCAAACTTGATCCGAGTGACTAATCCATGAATCCGTGTCCGCAGTTAGCCATGGCGATGTAAACGAAGGGCGGGTAATTGTGAGCAACGGTGCCAAGTTAAGACGATAGGAATCTTCGCCAAGGTAGTGCTTCCATTTTGAGTTGGCACTAATGAATTGCCCATCCGTAGTGAACGCTGCTATAAGGTAGGGATCATCATGACGATTGCCTGCAGCAGCGGGTTCAGAACTCGCAAATGATAAGAGCGCGACCGTTCTTTCTGGATAGAACTTGATTTGCGCACTGACTACTTGATGGTTTGCTCTAACGATCAGGCGAGTTGAAAGACTGCCGGTTGTTTGCCTTGATTGGGGGACAGTGCTGATGCCTGGATCTTCAAAAAGTTCTTCTACATGGATGCCTATCAAATTGGGCAACGAAAACAAGGCCAACAGATCCGGACTACAGTAGGAAACCTTGTATTCGGAATCGAATTCCAGATAGGCAATGAGGCTTAGATCATTCATAACCGAATTCGGATGTGCTTTTTTGGCTCGGCCTTTAGGTTGCTTGCTCCGTCAGAGGCTTGACTATGTCTCGCATGGTATCGAGTGTCACGGGTTTGATTAAGAGTCCATCAAAACCAGCCTCCGTGGTCGTTTGTTTAATTACCCACGTGTTATCGGCAGTTACAGCATAAATCTTAGTACGCAAGCTCTGTCGATGTGTCTCAAATGAACGAATCTTTTGAGTTGCCTCAATTCCATCACATATAGGCATATGAATGTCCATAAGGATAAGATCAAAAGCTTGGTTTTGGAAGAGTTCAAAGGCCTGTTGGCCATTTTCGGCTAAATGTGATTCACAGGAAAGTTGCTCGACAATGAATTGCAACACAAGTCGATTGACTTCTATATCGTCAACAATGAGAACTTTGAATGCCATTGACCTTTCTGCCGCCACACCCTTCAGAATCGATCCTTGCCTTAAGAATCAAGCTCTGAAGATATCTTAGCGCAATCTGAATAAGCCTGCAAGAACTGGTTTTTATGCCGCCTAGTTTTATGTAAAGTTCTATAGAGTGGATATTCAATCCTTAATGATTTTCCACTATGCGATCATCTGTCTCGTGAAGCCACTTGGCGCTGTCCATTCAAAGTTAGATGGGCAAGTCTGATAAACTTCGACCATGCAAGTCGATGCGGTCGCGGCTCAGATTGCTCAAGCGCAATCGGAATATCGCAGAGGGAATATCCCGGCTGCTCAACAACTGATCGAGGTCCTCGCTTCGTCTCATCCGGATCGGGCAGACGTACAACTTGGCCGCGGAATGATATTGATGGCGACCGGCGAGGTGGATCGGGCGAGATTCGCTTTTCTAAAGGCCGTCGAACTCGATAGTCAACTGGCTGAAGCCCACTATTGGGCCACTTTGATGACACTTAACCAGCGTGAGTTCTCAGAAGCTGAGCTTCTCGCACGGAAATACATTGAAGCTATACCGAATCAGTACCGAGCCTATTATCTCTTAGCCGCCACACTTCGAGGTCAAGGAAGGCAAGACGAAGCACTCCGACACGTTGATCAGGCGCTTGTTCTTGCGCCGGAAGATGTTGATGCCCTGGTGCTCAAGGCCCGCATACTGAAGGAAAATCGAATGGCAGGTTTGGCTGTGGAGTTCTACCGGAAGGCGATGACTATCCGACCCAATCCTGCGGCTGCTGTTGACCTTGCTCGCCTTCTGATTCGGGAAAGTCGGCCCGAATCAGCCATTGAAGTGCTCAAGAGTGCCGAGCCAGCTATGCCAAACGTGCCAACCCATCATGCCTTGTTTGCTGAGGCCCATTCCATGCTCGGGCAAACGGAAGAGGCAAGTGAGCGATGGCAACGAGCCCGAAAACTCTCCCAAAACCCCAACTCAGTCGAACTTCAAAGGGCCAAGGTTGAAATCGCAGTTGGAAAGTTTGCCGACGCGCAAGACGCCCTTCTTCAGTTAATTGAGCAAGGATACGAAGTGGCAGCTGCTTTTCAAGCTTGGACTACGACCCACAAAGTAAATCCAGACGACGCACCGTTGATCGAGAAGATGGAAGCTCTCGCTGCTCAACAAGAATTGGAAGAACTCCAGAGTTTGGAAATCCAATATGGTTTGGGGAAGGCCTACGATGATCTCAAACAGTACGGTAAAGCGATCAGACACTTTGATGAGGCCAACCGAATTGGGAAAGAGCTTTTTGCGCCCCGTCGTGAATTTCAGAAGTCAGTCATCACGGATTTGACTAACTTTTTCATTGAAACTTTCACAAAGGAATCTTTAGGAGCGTATGCGGACCGTGGGGAAACAAGCGACCTACCCGTTTTTGTTCTTGGAATGATGCGGTCAGGAACTACGCTGACCGAAACGATTCTGAGTGCCCATTCTCAGGTTCGAGGCATTGGTGAGCAAGCATTTTGGACAGAGCGTGCGATTGAGTTCCTGTTTCGAGAGGGTGAGGAATACCGATACGATCACGATAGCGTGCTACGATTTGCCTCCGACTACTTGGCATACGTCGACCCCAATGACCCAGACATTCGATATGTGGTGGACAAGAACCCTTCGAATTACGAATTGGCAGGTGCATTGCATGCCGCGCTTCCGAACGCGAGAGTTGTGCATCTTCAAAGGAACCCTGTCGATAATCTGCTCTCTCTATGGATGACTCCGATGAGTGGGAACGTAGCCTATGCATCCAGTCGAGAGAATCTTGTCCACGCCTATCGCGAGCATTTGCGATTGCTGGATCACTGGAAACAAGTCCTGCCCGAAGATCGATTCAAAGTCATTTCTTACGAGGCATTGACGAGCGAGCCGCACGAGACAATCTCCGACCTGCTGGAATTCTTGGATCTCATCCCTGAGGCAGCATGTTTCTCCCCCGAAACTTCTCGGCGGGCAGTCTTGACTCCCAGCGTGTACCAAGTGAGGCAACCGATTCATCGAGGTTCTCAGGAGCGATGGCGTAACTATGAGCCTTGGCTCGGTGAATTCGCGGAGATGCTGAACTGAGATGGCCGGATTCGGCGGTGCATCCCATCCCGACTTGCTGATGCAGCGGGCCAATCAGGCGCTGGCGAGCGGGCAGTTTCAAAGATGTGCTGACCTGACTGACCTCTTATTGGCACAGATGCCCAATCATCCGGCAGTATTGGTCTTGAGAGGAACGGCTTCGTTCAGAATGGAGCGCTTCAGGGACGCAGCAACATTCTTTGAGAAGGCTGTGAAATCAGACCCTCGATCTGGCCCACCCCATCATTGGCTTTCGATGGCTTTGCTTCATGCCGGAGATCACTCAAAGGCGATTATCCATGCCGAAAAGGCGGTTCAATTGGCTCCGACCGACTTGGTGGCTCAACACCACTTAGCCCAATGTCTCTTTGCAGGTGGCAACGCTGCT
>Ga0164297_10004591_pt1 | contig 12248 bp, 14 predicted proteins | sample GEODES058metaG_FD_113539 | JGI IMG/M metagenome (GOLD analysis project Ga0164297, IMG submission 113539) | Dystrophic lake water microbial communities from Trout Bog Lake, Wisconsin, USA - GEODES058 metaG | ecosystem: Environmental > Aquatic > Freshwater > Lake | place: USA: Trout Bog Lake... | reverse complement strand
TGAAGATTGGTACCCGAGGTTTGGAGCTCAAGATTCAGGGTCTATATAAGCCTTGAATTCAACGCTTGTGGGGTTTGATGATCTGAAATTGAGGTGAGGAGGAGATGATTATTCAGCGTTTCATCCTCGCCTTAGTGGGAGTGGGTGGAGAGGGATGGAGAGGGGTGGAGAGGGGTGAAGAGGGGGTGTGACGGGTGGCGATCAGTTTTGAAGATTGCTGAAGGTTACTGCAGGTTATTGCAGGTTATTAAGGCTTACTAAGGCTTACTAAGGCTTACTGAAACTGACCTATGTTTGCCAAATAACACTGATGGGACATATTGATTGAGCCCTTGAACTTGGGCAGTCCCATCCCCCACTGCATAGACGCTGGCTTAAACGCTCAACTCATCAAAAAACCATGCATGCGCGCAAAGTGCAAGGTTTGGGTGCGGCTTTTCACGCCCAAGCGTCTAAAGAGGCGCCATAAGTGGACCTTGACCGTGTGCTCGCTGATGCTCAACTCAGCCGCAATATCTCGATTGGAGAGTCCGCGGTCAAGCATCAAAATCAATTGTTTTTGTCGCTTGGAGAGTTTAGTGTCACTGCCTGGCGCGAGGGGCAACTCTTCATCTTCGTCCTCGGTCGTTTTCTCTTCCACGAATAGACCTGCGATGGCGCTACTGATATCGTTGGCAGCCATGGATTTTTCGATATAAAGATCTGCCCCAGCTTCTAAGCACGTCTCCTCGGCCTCACCCGCAGGCATGGCGGAGATCACCACCAAGGGCACCTCAGCATACAAGCCCTTGATGTCAGAGATGGCATTGGCCCCCTTCACACCTGGCAATAGCAAATCCAAGACAAAGAGCTGCGGTGAGCCATTTTTAATGATGGCCGCTTGCAGCTCGCTTAATTTTTCCAACTCCACCACTTTGGAGGCGGGTTTGATACGGCGCAACAACATGCCCAAGGCTTGGCGCACCAAGGGGTGATCATCAATGACATATAAACTCATGATTTGTCTTCCTGCTTAGTAGTTGAGGCCCATGGCCTGACGCACGTCTTTCATGGTTTCGCGAGCCGTAGCGCGAGCTTTTTCAGTGCCCGCATCAATGATATCGCGAACCAATCGGGGTTGTTCGATGTAGCGCTTAGCGCGCTCGAGCATGGGTTGCTGCTCAAGCACGATGGCATCGATGACAGGCTGCTTACATTCGAGGCAACCAATGCCTGCGCTTTGGCAGCCGTTTTGAACCCAATGTTGGGTTTTTTCATCAGAATAGATTTTGTGGAACTGCCACACGGTGCAGCGCTCAGGGTTGCCAGGATCATCTCGCTTGATGCGAGCAGGATCGGTGGGCATTTTGCGCACTTTGCTCTCCAGCGTTGCACGGTCCTCTCGGATCGCAATGGAGTTGTTATAGCTCTTGCTCATCTTGGCGCCGTCAAGGCCTGGGAGTTTACTGGCTTGTGTGAGTAACACCTGGGGTTCTGGCAAGATGCTGGATCCGGTTCCTTTGAAATAGCCCTCCAAGCGCTCTTTGTCAGCGGGTTCGAGTCGGGCGTCATTGTGTACAAAGCCCATCGCACCTTCGAGCGATTTCAGATCCCCAGTTTCTTGGAATTTTTTTCTCGACTTCTCAAACCGTTTGACCTCATCGGGGGTCAACTTAGCGTAGGTGAGTGCTAACTTTTCTTCGAAATTCACCTCTCTACCGTAGAGGTGATTAAAGCGCCTGGCGGCCTCACGGGTGAGCTCCACATGTGACGCTTGGTCCTCTCCGACGGGGACATACTTGGCCTTGTAGATCAAAATATCGGCAGCTTGCAGTAAGGGATAGCCCAAAAAGCCATAGGTTGAGAGATCTTTGTCTTTGAGCTTTTCTTGTTGATCTTTGTAGGTCGGAACACGTTCAAGCCAACCCAAGGGAGTCCCCATGGCCAAGAGCGTAAAGAGCTCCGCGTGCTCTGGGATGCGGCTTTGTAAAAAGAGCGTGCAGCGTTCGGGATCAAGTCCTGCGGCTAGCCAGTCAATGACCATTTCATAGACGTTTTTCTCAATCACCTCCCGGCTTTCGTAGTGGGTGGTGAGAGCATGCCAATCGGCCACAAAGAAGTAGCAATCCATGCTTGTCTGCAGGCTCACCCAGTTCTTCAAAGCGCCGTGGTAGTGCCCCAAGTGCAAGGCGCCTGTTGGGCGCATGCCCGATAAAACTCGTTCTTTCATACGCTCACAAATAAAAGGTGGTCCAAGGGACTGAGTAGCCAAGAGATAACGCCATAGGTCAGGCTCATCAAGGGCTGCATCCAAATCCGGTTGACTGCCCCCACCATGACCAAAAACATCACCACGAAAAATCCATAGGGCTCAATGCGCGAGTAAGACAAGGCTTGTCGCATGGGCAGCAATCCCACGACAATGCGGCCGCCGTCAAGAGGGGGGACCGGAAACAAATTGAAGACAAACATCACAACATTGACCAACACGCCCGCTTGGGCCATGCTGACAAAAAATGTTTCTGTAAATCCAATGGCATTCATAGCGTAGAGCAGCAAAAACCAAAGAAGTGCTTGTGCAAAGTTGATCATCGGACCCGCCAAAGCAACCCAAACCATGTCACGCTTGGGGTGACGCAAATTACCAAATCTCACCGGTACCGGTTTGGCATATCCAAAAAGCATGGCGCCATTGGTGGCAAAGTAGAGTAAGAGTGGCATGGCGATGGTGCCCACAAGATCGATGTGGTTCATCGGATTCAACGTCACCCGACCCAAGGACCACGCAGTGTTATCGCCAAAAAAACGGGCGGCATAGCCGTGCGCTGCTTCGTGCAAGGTGATTGCAAACAAAACGGGCAAAGCAAAAATTGAAACAGTTTGTATGAGTAAATTGATATCCACACATCAATTGTGACATTGAACGGGCCTATTTGTAATTAAAAGTTACACCTAAAAGCAAAAAAACCAGAGTAAATTAAGCCCTTTTTACCTCATACAACTTTTAAATTTCATATGACGAAATGCCTAAAAGCTCCAAGGATCCCCGACCTTGTCGAATCAAGGTGGGGGCGAGGCCTTTGTCCATGGGGGTGAGGTCGAGCACGGTGGTGGGCAAACTGGGTACTGCACCTGAGTCCACAATGGCGCCCAATTGGCGCTCGAGTCGAGCGCGGATGTCTTGTGGGTCACTCAAGATGTCATTGCTCTCCGGCACGCTCAAAGTGGTGCTCACAATGGCGCGTCCATGCAAGCTTAAAAGCATTTGGAGGGCTGCGTGATCCGGAACACGAAGGCCAATGGTTTTTCTCTTAGGCTGACTTACCCGTTTGGGGACCTCCTTGGTGGCCTCCAAGATGAAGGTGTACGGGCCTGGGGTGGCGGATTTGAGCAGACGAAATTGTCGGTTATCCACTTTGGCATACGTTGCGAGTTGGCTCAAATCCCTGCACATGAGGGTGAGTAAATGGCTCTCATCCACGCCTTTGATGCGGCGCATTTTTTGCACAGCCTCTTGGTCATCGAGTTGGCAGACCAAGGCGTAGCAAGAATCGGTGGGCATGGCCAAGACTTGTCCCTTTTGAAGTAAGTCACAGGCCGTTTTTAAAAGCCTTTCTTGAGGATGGGTGGGGTGAAGTTCTAGATATTGGGCCATGGTTGGGAGCTCATCGGTCGCTTTCAGTCTCAGGGAATCAATCCTCTACCTAGATCAAGAATCATGCTACAAAGCCCATGATTGATCAAGAGATTAAGCCATTGAAGAACCCAGAGGCCAAATTCAGTGGTTCTTTGGTGACACGGGGTGTAGGGAATTAAACGTTATAGTGTATTGAGTATTCAGAGCACTGTGCTGAGAATTGTTCAAAGGAGAATTTTGTTGTGAACACTACACCCCGGCGGTTGGCATTTAGAAAATTATTGGACATTGCACCTCGTGAACCCCGGGGGTGTGTTTTTCCGGCATCGGTATTTGATCCCTTATCGGCTCGCATGGCCAAAGACCTGGGATTTGAAGCGGGATTATTGGCAGGATCCATCGCCTCCATGTCGGTGCTTGGTGCACCAGACTGGGTGGTGCTCACCTTGAGTGAATTGGCCGAGCAAGCCCACCGCATTTGTCGTGCGTCAGACTTGCCGCTGATGGTTGATGCTGACCACGGGTTTGGTAACGCACTGAACGTTCGACGCACGGTTGAGGAGCTTGAGAGTGCAGGGGTGGCAGCCCTCACCATCGAGGACACGGTGTTGCCTCTAGCGCATTCCAAAGCGGTGAACGATGTCATCTCCCTCGCCGAGGCCAAGGGTAAATTTCAAGCTGCACTCGATGCCCGCCAAGATCCCCACTTGTGTGTGCTTGCCAGAAGCACTGCGCTTTTGAGTTTGCCTATCGATGAAGCCCTGTCTCGAATGGCGCAATATGCGCAACTGGAGGTGGATGGGTTGTTTGTGGTGGGCGTGAAGACGTGGGAGACTTTGCAAGCGGTGCAAAACGCAGTTCATGCTGTAAAGCCGCTGCCTTTGGTGCTTGGCAATACACCCAAAGCTATGCAAGACGCCCATCGGTTGGCCTCCATGGGGGTGAGCATGGCCAATCAAGGGCATGAAAGTGCCCAAGCCAGTGTCCTCGCCGTCTACGAGACTCTTGCCCGTATTCGCCGAGACAATGGCTTTGAGCCCAATCAGCGGTCACTCGAAGGTAAAGCCGTGATGGATCATTACCTACACGAGTCACAGTACGAAGAGTGGCTCAAACAATATGTGAATACTCAGTTGTGAGGCGAACTTTAAAGCTCACTCTTTGTTGAATACTCAGTTGGATGACCGCATGTTTTTTTTACACAATTTTTTCAGTAAATCTCTCAAAACCACCCTCCAGTCTCTCCAGGGTCTTTTGCCTCTCCAGCCAATAAGCCAGCGTCACTTGCTTCGAAGTGGATTGAGGGTTGCCGTTCATGGACTTGTCCTCGTGTCCTTGCCCGCTTGGGTGCAAGCTCAAAGCCTGTCATCGCAGGCCTCCAATGCCAACCCAAGCGCTTTAAGTAACGCTTCAACTAATGCAAACTCCTGGCCCAACGCAGCCATTCACCTCGTGGTCCCTTTTCAAGCAGGAGGGTCCACCGATATGTTGGCGCGCTCGATGGCGCAGGTGTTGTCCGCTCGACTGCAGCAGCCCGTATTGGTTGACAACAAGCCTGGGGGAAACGCCACCTTGGGCGCAGGGTTTGTGGCCAATGCTGCACCCGATGGCTTAACTTGGCTCTTGGTACAAGCGGGATATGCCTCCAATGTTTCACCAACCAAGTCAACGGGTCGCGAGAGCGCCAGCAAACTTGCCACAGTGAGTTTGCTCGCATCAGGTCCTTTGGTGTTGACGGTGAACGCTGATTTTCCGGTGAAATCCGTTCAAGAGTTATTGGCCATGGCCCGTGCACACCCAGGAGAGATTAATTTTGGGTCGGCGGGTACGGGCTCCTTGCCTCACTTGGCCAGCGAGTTGATCAACGTGATGGCGGGCACACGCATGACGCACATCCCCTACAAGGGTTCTGCTCAAGCACTCAGTGATGTGTTGAGTGGGCAAGTGCCCGTTTACACCATGAATTTGGTGTTGAGTTTGCCCTATTTGAAAACAGGCAAGTTGCGAGCATTGGCCGTCACAAGTAGTAAACGCTCCGCCATTGCACCGGAGATCCCCACACTCTCAGAGTCAGGTCTTACCGGGTATGACATGAGCACTTGGTATGGTTTACTCGTCAATGAGGCCACGCCCAAAGAGTTGGTGCTCAAGATCAACCGATCGGTGTTGGAGGTCCTGAAAAGCCCAGAGATCACTGACAAGCTCTCCTCAGAGGGTATGGCCGTGGTCGCCAGTTCTCCCCAAGAGTTTCAAGTCTTTTTGAACAAAGAAAGTTTGAAATTTGCCAAAATCATTCAGTCTGCAGGCATCCACCTGGCGCAATGAAGCTCTCGCCGTGCACCCAGGGAGATGTAGTAGGCGTCAAAAACCGTTGCTGAGCTTGATTAACACGCCCATTGTGCTTTGTTCATCCCCTCCCATCAACACCGACTCGGGTATTGATGGCAACGTTCAGTCAAGTCGGTGGTGTGAACCTCTGGTCTGAACCTCAGGCCGCTTCACACCTGTTTTTGAACTGAAGCACTTGCTCCAACGTGTTCTCACCGGTTTGATCGGGCGGAAAAACATTCCAAAGCTCCGATTGTGGGAGCAACTCCTTCAGAGCCCAGGCAGAAGAACGGGTGTGCCGTGTGTCCGCTCCTGACATGATGAGTGCTGGGATATTGATTTTCATGAGTTCCTCGCCACTCGCACCCGAGGGCATGGTGTCATTGAAGATGGTGTCTCGGCTTTGTTCACAAATGTGAATGTAGTGCTCCACATCCATGGCCATCAAGCTCTTGGCAAATTCAGGATATTGCGCACTTGGACTTCCCCAGGGGCCAATCTCTGGATCCATCCAAAAGTTCTCTCCCTTGGGGGCTCGGGCCACAACAGCCGCCAGCCCATGTTCGCGGACAAAATTAATATGGCGTTCAAAAAAAGTGTGCCCTTTCTTTTGCCACAAAAAGCCACCGACAGGCCAATGCAATAAGAGTCCTTTGCACGCCTCGGGGTGACGCACCGCAAAAGCCGCCGCCAAAGACGCCCCCATGCAGCAGCCCAAAATGTAGGCTTGTTTCTCGCCAGCCAAATCCAACAGCGCTTTGGCCTCTTTGACATACAAGTCCCAGTTCAGCGGCTCGACTCGACCGGCAGACTTGCCGGACTCACGGCGATCATAGGCAATGGTTTTGAAGTGTTTGGACAAGGTGGCAATTCCGTCCATTTCCTTCCAAGCTTCTTTTCCCCCGGCTGCTGTCCAGCGAGACATCACCGATCTCCAGCCACCGGGTGCAAACATCAACAGTGCTGGGCCAGAGCCTTGGATATCGTAATGGACCTGAAGGCCATTGAGGGTTGCAAAAGGCATGAATAAAACTCCGTGTGTTTGAAAAATGAAAGGCCTTGATTGTATGAGTAGGTTTTACCCATCCCGCCCAAAGCCCGTCGGTTTTTTGTCTCCAAGTCTCTCTTAAGCAAGTCACTTCGAAGCTATAGGGTTTCGACACAAAAAGATCACACTAGTAAAAACCCCCTCTCTATTGAACTGAATTGGTAGGTTGGGTCTGATAGCATCTGAGGCTCAAAAAAGGAGTACTTCATGAAAAAATCACCCATGGCCAATCACCATTTCGCGCGAAACACGCTCGCCCTCGCCTTGAGTCTTGCCGCAATCACTGGCGCCCAAGCACAAAGCGCAGGCGACTGGATTTTGAATGTCGGCTTTGCCTCGATCAACCCCAGCGCTTCCATCAGTCCATTGACTTCTGTGGGACCAGCATCGCCTGTTTTCACACCTGCACTCAATGGCGCGAAGGCCTCAATTGGCAGCACCACCACGCAGACCTTGGGTGTATTGCACATGTTCACGGACAACCTTGGGCTGGAGGCCACCATTGGTATTCCACCCAAAATGACGGTCGATGTTCAACTCACCTCGGGTGCCCATCCTGGTGCTGCCTCAGCCAAAGCACTCTACCCCTCATTTGTGGGTAAGTATTTTTTCCAAACACCCCAAGACCTCTTTAGGCCTTATGTGGGGTTGGGCTTCACCCCCACTTCTTTTACCTCTGTGGGTGTGAACACCTCTGACCCCTTGGTCAATGGTCTGGGCGGAACATCCTCTTCTCTCAGCTCCAGCGTGGCACCCTTGTACACCGTGGGCGGTATCTATCGTTTGAATGAGAAGTGGTCCATCAACGGCTCCGTGAGCTACGTTCCCTTGAAGACCAATGCCACTTTTGTGGGCACAGGTACGACCACCACGGGCTCATTGACCATTAACCCCACAGAGTACGTACTTCGCGTGGGCTATAAGTTCTAAACTTTTGAGCTTGAAACTGCAAACCACGAGCTGCTCAGGCCAAGGGTTTGCAGGTTGTATTGAAGAAGTGTGAAGCCACTCAAGGCACTTCAATGGGCCATCAGTACGGAATATTCAATTTAATCTTGGCCCATTCATAACGGGGATCTTGAGTATCGAGCTGCCAACCGCTCAGCAGCAACCGGGTCATGTGTTGACGGTTGTAGATGAAGGGAAAGATGAGTTGGGATAAGCCCGCTGAGAACAGGGTAATGGCCAAATGCAATAAGCCAACTCCCAATTCGCCTCTAAAAATAGGCACAAACCAGCCAAAAAACAAGTAACTCCAGCTGTATCCCAAGTAACCCTTTTTGACCAAGCCAGATTCTTTATGAATCAGGTGCACGGGCTTTTGTGAGCCAATGATCAATAGGCCCACAATCAAGGGCATGAGCACAATGAGGCAGGCGATCCAAAAAAGGGCAGAAAAAACTTCCATGGTCAATGAACTTGGATGGGGTTATGAAATTGGGTAGAGATGGAGTGCAAGATGTTTTAAATGGATGGACAATGGTTCTATCCTACTCCACTACTCCACTACTTCACTTATCCATCACATCACTTTTACACGTTTTAATGAAAAGAGCTTCTCTCCATGAATTTAGACATCGTTGACTCTCAAGTGCACATCTGGGCCGCCAGTACCCCCGAGCGTCCTTGGCCAGCCCGTCATCAACCCCACCGCCCAGAGCCCATCACAGCCGAGAGTCTGTGGCTAGAGATGCAAGAGGCTGGCGTGTCCCGTGCGATCTTGGTGCCCCCCTCTTGGGAGGGTGAGCGCAATGATGTGGTGTTGGCCGCTGCACAGGCTTACCCTGAGCGTTATGCCGTCATGGGCCGGCTCGACCCCCTGGACCCTAGAAGTCCTGAACGCATCAGAACTTGGAGAGACACTCCGGGTCAATTGGGACTTCGTTTCACATTTCACCGCCCCTCTTTTGAGCACTTACTGACCGAGGGTCACTTGAACTGGTTGTGGCCTCTTGCAGAAAAACACGGCGTACCCATCATGATGACGTGTCCCTTTAAGATCATTCACTTGGCGGGAGAGATTGCACAACAACACCCGGGCTTAAAGCTCACCTTGGATCACTTTGCACTCTTGCCGGGCACCAAAGATGAGGTGGCGTTCGATGGCTTTGAGAAACTATTGACCCTGGCTGCATTTGACAACGTGGCTGTCAAATGCAGTTCACTGCCTTGCTACACCCAAGCGCCATGGCCCTTTAAGCCTCTGCACGCCTATATCAAGCAAGCTTTTGAGGCGTTTGGGCCTGAACGCATGTTTTGGGGTTCGGACTTGTCTAGACTCACCAGTAGCTACCGTGAGTGTGTTGAGCTCTTTACCACCCAATTGCCGTGGCTAAAAGGCGAGGACTTGGAGATGGTGATGGGGCAGGGACTTCGCCGTTGGCTGGGGTGGGTTTAGAGCTTAAGGTTCGGCTTGAAGGTGCTGGGTTTTAAATAAGTTGGACCAATAGTCAATTTCTTTTCTAATTTGCACCTCAAATTCCTCAGGGGTATTGGCCAAAGGCTCCACCCCTTGAGAGAGCAATTGACGACGGAATTGCTCGTCTTTGTAAATGTGTGCAATGTCCTCTTGGAGTTGCTGCACTAGCCTTTTAGAGGTGCCCTTGGGGGCCAGTAGTCCAAACCAAGAATTGAGCTCAAAACCCGGCAAGCCGGACTCGGAGACGGTTGGGATTTCGGGCGCGATGGAGCTTCGTTGCTTGGAGGTGATGGCCAGGGCTTTGAGCTTACCGGCTCGAACAAAGGGTAAAACGGTGGCAATGTTGGGGAACATTAAGCTCACTTGCGATCCCATCAAATCGTTGTAGGCTGGACCATTGCCTTTGTAGGGGATGTGAACCATTTCTACGCCAGCCATGGCCATAAAGAGCTCGCCTCCCAGGTGCGGAGGTGAGCCGTTGCCAGAGGATGCAAACGACAATGCCCCAGGCCGGGCCTTGGCCAAGGCAATGAGCTCGCGCACGTTTTGAGCATGAATCTCTGGGTTGACCACCAATAGCGCGGGTCCACTCACCAAGCAACTCACAGCCTCAAAATCTCTTAAGGTGTTGTAGGGCAAGCTGCGGTATAAATTGGGATTGATCGTGTGGCTAGCACTCACCACGGCCCAGGTATACCCATCAGGCTTGGATTTGGCCACCAAGTCACTCCCCGTAGTCCCTCCAGCGCCAGGTTTGTTCTCAATTAAAAAAGGCTGACCATATTGTTCGGCTAATTTTTTGGCGGTGATCCGGGCCACATAGTCTGTTCCACCACCGGGTGCAAAGGGCACCACGATATGAACTGGCTTATCTGGCCAGGTCATCCTCTCGCTTGGAGGGCTGGTTTGTGCTGAGGCTTGGGTATGGGCGCAAAAAACCCAGGTGGTGAGGATGACCCAACACCAGGTCCGAGCCGCGTTGGTGACCCATGAGATGCAGCGTTTGAAATGGCTTAAGGTCAACCCGTTTTCAAGCATGATGCTCCTCTTTTTTGTGCTGCGGTTGTGGTTTCAAATCTTGGGTTTGTTTTGACGCGTGTTGTGCCACATAGGCAGAGGCGACACCACAAATAGCAATGAGTCCAATACCCGCACTGGCCCAAGCATCAGGCACATGGTCAAAAACAACCCAGCCCAAAAGGGTTGCAAAAGCAATAGCACTGTAGAGATAAGGCGTGATGCTGGAGGCGGGTGCTCGTGCATAAGCCAAGATCAGCAAATAGTGACCCAAGGTGCCAGACAGACCTACCAAACACAGTTTGGCCCAGTCCAATGCTGCCAAATCGGTGGTCCACCAACCCACCACCAATATGCTGGCAAAGACCGTTCCGACCCAACCCGTGTACAAATGCATGGTCAAGGGGTGTTCTGTTTTGGCCATATGGCTGGTGAGAATTTGAAAGCTGGCGTAGGTCAAGACCATGGACAAAGGATAGAGGGTGGCGTGGGCAGGAATACCACCGCCGGGGCGGACAATGACCAAGGCTCCCAAAAGTGCGCCCACAATGAAGAGCCAACGCAAACCACTCACATGCTCTTTCATTACAACTCTCGCCAACACCGTCACCAGTAAAGGCGTGAGCATGGCAATAGCAGTGAACTCCGCCACAGCAATGTGCTCTAAACTTTTAAAGCCCAAATAACTGCAGCCAAAAAGCAAAAGACCCCGTAGCAGTTGTAAGAGGGGTTGTTGTGTTGTCAAGCGATCGACCCCCTCGCTAGACAACACAAAGCCAGTGGTGGCCAAGGCCTGAAAGATATACCTGAACCACAAGACCATCAAAAGAGGTACTGTGGCAAATGTGACTTTGTTGGTGGTATCAAGCACCGCAATGCAACCCATGGCCAGGAGCGTAAAACCGATGCTTTGTGCCTTGGCGCTCATCATCGTGGGCTAAGCCGAGTCATGGAGTTGGAGAGACCATGTTGACTTTTTTCAGCGCGCCTTTGTCTAAGCCCAGGGGTTACAAGCTCGCTCACAGCACCCTGTCTTCCAATAATTCCCACACCGGTGTCAACTCACCCGGTAACCAAGGCAATGAGCCCAAGTCAATTCGGCTTTCGCTGGGAGAGTGAAAATCACTCCCTCTAGAAGCGGCGAGGTCAAATTCTTTGGCCATACCGGCGTACTCAACGTATTCGTCTGGAGTGTGAGACCCGGTGACCACTTCGACGGCTTGGCCCCCATGCGCTTTGAATTCGTTAAAGAGCGCAAATTCTTCGTTGGGGGTAAAGCCATAGCGTCCCGGGTGAGCAATCACTGCAACGCCCCGGGCTTGCCGGATCCACATCACGGCATCAGATAAGCTTGCCCAGCGGTGTTCAACAAAACCAGGGTGGCCAGGAGTCAAAAACCTTCGAAACACTTCATTGGTATCTTGACACACCCCGGTTTGAACCAAGTGGCGGGCAAAGTGGGTACGAGAGATGAGGTCAGGGTTTCCTGCGTATTGCAATGCACCTTCAAAGGCATTGGCTATACCCACCCGTTCCAATTGTTGGGACATCTCTTTGGCACGTTCTTCCCGACCGCCACGTGTCGCTTGGAGACCCGATTTCAGTTGTGCATTCTCGGGATCAAAGCCCAGTCCCACGATGTGCACTGTTTTGCTCGCGAAACTCACCGAGATCTCGACTCCTGTGAGATAGGACAGTCCGATGGACTTGGCTGCAGCTTGTGCCGCAAATTGACCGCCAATTTCGTCGTGATCCGTCAGCGCCCACAACTCCACACCGTTTTGTTGGGCTCTAAGCGCCAAGGCTTCGGGCGTAAGCGT
>Ga0164297_10004590_pt1 | contig 12250 bp, 11 predicted proteins | sample GEODES058metaG_FD_113539 | JGI IMG/M metagenome (GOLD analysis project Ga0164297, IMG submission 113539) | Dystrophic lake water microbial communities from Trout Bog Lake, Wisconsin, USA - GEODES058 metaG | ecosystem: Environmental > Aquatic > Freshwater > Lake | place: USA: Trout Bog Lake... | reverse complement strand
TTTGACACTGGACGATGTACTAAATCGAAAAGAGGATAAAAAAATATTTGTACTGCCTGATGGGCGTGCTGTTAAAAGTTTTCACACCACATTTGGTTGGCTCATGAAGGCCAGTGGCTTAATCAAAGATGTGGCAAGTGGGGAAAATAGAACCTTATACAGTTTGCGTCACACATATGCTACTTTAGCACTCATTAGTGGTGATATGGACATACACACCCTTGCCAAACAAATGGGAACCAGCGTAGGAATGATAGAAAAGCATTACAGCAAAATGACGGCTACTTTGGCGGCTGATAGATTAAGTTGAAATGTCGTTTAAAACGACATGAATAAGATTGATTACTCATTGTGCTTTAACAAGATAAGTTACAGTATTATTAAGGCGATCGGGGACATTAAAGTGTTAATAGTGTTCCTTTTGAGAAATCAAATGGAAAATACTTATACAGATTTTAATTAGATTTAATTATTAGCACTTTTAAAAAATTGGAGTTATTAAATGGCAATTTGGCTAATAAGAGGTGGTAAATATGGCGAACATGAAAGTAGATTTTTAAACGATAACAAGGTTTATTTAACTTGGAATCAACTTCAAGAGGTCGATTTATCAACTGCTAAAGATTACGATCAGTTAAGGGATTTAATTCAAGCTAATTATCCAAATGATTTGCCCAGAAAGATTGGTAACTGGACTGGGCAAATCTGGGCATTTACATTAGCGATGAAAGAAAAGGATTGGGTAGTTATACCTAAAAAGGGTAAAGGAACTATTGCTATAGCCGAAATTTTGTCCCCGTATAAATTTGATCCAACAGCCGATATTGACTACAGGCATTATCGTGAGGTGAAGTGGCTTAATCAAGATGTCCCAAGAGGGGCATTTGATCAAGACCTCTTGTATTCAATGGGCGCTTTCTTAACAGTTTGTGAAATAAAAAGAAATAATGCTGAAGATAGAATTCGTGCGATGTTTAAGAATGGGTTTGATACACCGATAGCTAATGCCTCAATACCCCAATCAATACCCTCTTCAGGAAAGCAAGCACAAAACAATGCCATAGAGGAGGTAGAAGAAACAGGAAATTTTGATATTGAGCAGTACACAAGAGACTTGATTGCTAAATTCATTATTCAAAAATTTAAAGGACATGGGCTGGCAAGATTGGTAGATGCTGTTTTAAAAGCGCAGGGTTATACAACTTTCTTAAGTCCAGAGGGACCAGATAAAGGCATAGATATTCTTGCGGCGAAAGGATCTTTGGGGTTTGATTCACCAAAGATTTGCGTTCAAGTTAAGTCTGGAGATGCTCCTTCAGACAGACCAGAATTAACTCAACTAATTGGTGCGATTCAAAACTCGCAAGCTGATAAGGGTTTGTTCGTTTCTTGGTCAGGCTTTAAGTCATCCGTTTACAGAGAGATTCCATCTCAATTCTTTAAAGTTCGATTGTGGGATGCGAATGACTTAATTGAACAAATTCTAGAGAATTATGAAAATTTAGATCAAACTATAAAATCTGAACTATCTTTAAAAAGAATATGGACTTTAGTTGGCAGCGATGAATAATCTAACTTTAGAAAATTATGAGTTCGGTGAAATAAAAGAGTATTTATTTTTACTTGAGTCTACAGTTCCTTACGATAACGGTGTGTTTTTTTCATTCAACACTGAAGCGGAATTACTATCTGTCATTAGAGATCAAATTCTTGCTTACTGCGATATTGAAGAGGGCGATTTAGTAGAATTTCAAAATGATCTAGAAGAATTATTACCAAACTCTATTGATCAAATTAATCATGAAGTCATTGATCAAATTAATCAACTTCTCCCTTCGTGGAATATTCCCTTTATTGGAACTCTTAACGACTTGATGAACAATGAAGGTGAAGTTGAGCAAAAAATTAGAAGGCAATTTCGAGACTACGCAGATCTGGATCAGAGTTCAGACCCGATAGAATTAGAAGAGCAAGACGAATTTAAGATTTTTTTATTGCCAGAGTGGGCGCGTTGAATATTTCTTTTAAAACGTCAATATATGAATAACGATTTTAAATATTAAAAGACTATAGTAGACTTAATATTAAATGGAAAAAGAAGATATAACTTTTCGAATAGATGTATTTTCACCAGAGACTTTACCAATGGGAAGACTCGCGGAGTATCTCGCTCATTTATCAACACTTTATGGTCAAAAAGAAAAAGTCCACTTTAAAGGAATTGAAAAAGGTAGCGCCATTCTAAAAGCTGATGTTGAATATGATGCTTTTCCTAAAGTGAAAGCGAGAATTTATTCTATAGGTAGCTCTGATACAACTAGAGATATTAACAAGGCTGTTGAACACTTAGATGAGATGCTTAAGGAAGATAACGCTTCTGGCGAGCTAAGACTTGGAGAAAAAATAATTCCTTTTCCAGGGAAAAATAAGGTTGCTGAGGAGAAGATCTCTTTAGTTCAATGGACTGAAATTGATGGAGTCGTAATAAAAATTGGGGGGAAAGACAGCTCAATTCCAGTAACAATACGAGACATTGAAGGCAATACATACAATTGCCAAATTTTCGGGGAAGAGCGAGCCAAAGAAATAGCTAAGTATTATCTTGGTTCAATTTTAAGAATTGGTGGGGACGCAAAACTAATTAGACATCCAATTAATGGATGGACTATTCACTCTTTAGTAATCAAAAGTTTTGAGCCAATTGAAAGCAGAGATTTAATAGATGTTTTTACAGATCTCAGAAATTTAGAATCTAATGGTTGGAAAGAAGAGACAGAGCCTCTAGCCCTTTGGAAATCTATAAGGGGACATGAATGGTAATTTTTGACTCTAATGTGTTGATTACTCTAATCACAGCAGAACAAAATAGCCTTAATTATCACAAGGTTTTACATCTATTAGATGAATTGAAAAAGTCAAATACAGTCGTAGGTATACCAGCGCCATCTTGGGCGGAGTTTATTGTCAAAACAGATCAAGCCACCTTTGACGCTATAGCGCTTGTTAAGGGGCAGTCTAATCTCAAGGTATTGCCCTTTGATGAAGCCGCAGCCCATGAAGCCGCTCTTATATTAAGAGGGGCTTTAGCAACTACAGGTAAAAAAGGGCATTCTGAAGGTAATTGGCAACAGATAAAATTTGATAGGCAAATTTTATCTACTGCCCGGGTTAAAAATGCTACAGCAATATATACAGATGATATTGGTTTAATAAAAGAGGCAAATAGAGTTGGATTAAAGACAATTCAGATCTCGGAAATTCAAAATTCTCAAGTTCAAAACAACTTAGACTTTTAGGAATTAACATTTCTTTCAAGATTCAAAAGGTATTAAAAGTCGTTTTAAACGTCAAGTCTTAACTCATATGTAGATATACTCGTTAAAAGTACTAAAAAATATGAGTTTTAATGAAAATACTAGGGTAAAAATACCTGCCTTAATACATTTAACTAGGTTAGGTTATGAGTACCTAAGCCTTAGTCACGCCAAATGGGATCTTGACACAAATATCTTTACAGATATTTTTAAAGAGAGCATTAAGAGAATTAATCCAGAGATGGATGATGATCAAGTTAAAAGACTTTACGAAGATGTAAATATTGCCTTGGATGGTGAAGATTTTGGCGAGAAGTTTTATGGAATGCTTACGGCAACCTCAACCCCAAGGTTGATTGATTTTAAGAATTTTGGGAACAATTCATTTAACGTAGTAACTGAGCTTCCTTGTAAAAATGGTGATGATGAGTTTCGTCCAGATATAACCCTTTTAATTAATGGAATGCCTTTGGCCTTTATTGAGGTTAAAAAGCCCAATAATCCTGATGGGGTTCTCGCCGAGCGAGATCGCATAAATGTTCGCTTCAAGAATAAAAAGTTTAGAAAATTCATCAACATCTCTCAATTGCTCATGTTTTCAAACAACATGGAGTATGACCCTAATGCCATAGAGCCAATACAGGGGGCTTTTTATGCCACAACATCTCGGGGCGATGCGATCTTTAATTACTTCAGGGAAGAGCAAGATCTTGGGATAAATGCGTTATTGGCTGATGAGAATGATGAAACTGAAAACGTCATCCTCAAAGACAACAATCTCATAACGATTAAGCATTCACCCGAATTCACTACCAATAAAAGCCCTATAAATCCAACCAATAGGTTATTGAATTCGCTTTTTAGTAAAGATCGTTTGGCATTCTTGTTGAAATACGGGCTGGTATATGTCCATGAAACGCATGGTATAGAAAAGCACGTGATGCGATACCCGCAACTTTTTGCCACTAAGGCGATAGAGAAAACTATCGAGGATGGAAAGAAGAAAGGCATTATTTGGCATACACAAGGCAGTGGTAAAACGGCCTTGGCTTATTACAACGTTGCCTACTTGACCGATTACTTTCAAAAGAAGAATGTAATCCCTAAGTTCTACTTTATTGTTGATCGTATAGATCTTATGGAGCAGGCAAAGAAAGAATTTAGCAGTAGAGGCTTAATTGTTCACACCGTAGATTCAAAAGAAGAGCTTTTAAGAGACTTCTCAACGGCCAAGTCTATTCACAACTTGGTAGGTAAGAAAGAAATTACAGTCGTGAACATCCAGAAGTTTAAAGATGACACAGACATTCTTAAGTCATCAGACTACCAAATTGATACTCAAAGAATCTACTTTCTAGATGAGGCTCATAGAAGTTACAACCCATCGGGTAGCTTCTTGGCAAACCTAGTTAACTCAGATCGGGATGCGATCATTATTGGATTAACGGGCACGCCATTAATTGGCAAAGATAGAAAGTCTGTTGGTACATTTGGTGACTACATACACAAGTATTACTACAACGCATCTATTGCTGATGGTTATACCTTAAAGCTCATTAGGGAAGGCATTGAGACAAGCTATAAGATTCAGCTAGAGCAGGCTTTAAAAGAAATTGAAACGCTCAAAGGCGGAATTGATAAAAAATTAGTGTATTCGCACGATAAGTTTGTTGAGCCAATGCTTGATTACATCGTGGATGATTTCAAAAAGAGTCGTGTGCGTTTAGGCGATGATTCAATTGGCGGCATGGTAGTTTGTGATAGCGCTGATCAAGCAAAAAAACTTCACGATCTTTTCGGTAGGAAATATTCTGAATCGGGCTTAAAGTCAACGCTTATTCTTCATGATGTCGGGTCAAAGGATGAGAGAAAAGATTGGGTTGAGGACTTCAAGGCTGGCAAGTCCGATTTGCTTTTTGTATACAACATGCTTTTAACAGGCTTTGACGCCAAACGACTTAAAAAACTCTACATAGGTAGAGTGATTAAAGACCACAACCTGCTACAAACCTTAACCCGCGTTAACCGCCCTTATAAAAAATTTAGGTACGGTTTTGTTGTAGATTTTGCTGACATTCGCGAGGCCTTTGATAAAACAAATAAAGCTTACTTTGATGAACTTCAGCTCGAGTTAGGCGATGAAATTGGAACCTATTCAAATCTCTTTAAGTCTAAAGATGAGATTGAAGAGGAAATTAGAGATATTAAAGAAAAGCTTTTTGAGTACGACATTTCAAACGCTGAAATTTTCTCGCAACAGATTAGCGAAATTGAAGATAAACAGATTCTGTTGGGTATAAAAAAGGCATTAGAAGCCGCAAAGAATCTTTACAACATTATTCGGCTCTATGGTCATTTTGAGCTATTAGAAAAAATTGATTTCAAAAAGCTAGTTCAGCTATACAACGAAACCTCAAGACATATTGATCTAATAAACCTAAAGGACTCAGTTGAGACAAGCACAGAGGCAACAAACCTTTTAAATGTGGCCTTGGAAGATGTCTTGTTCATGTTCCGCAAAGTATCGGAAGGCGAATTAGTTATTGCTGATAAGTTAAAAGATACGCTGAGAAAAACAAGAGAGGCGCTTGCTGTTAATTTTGATCAAAAAGATCCTGAATTCATTACTCTTTATGAAGAATTAAAAAGATTATTTGAGAAGAAAAATTTAGATGAAATAAGTCAAGACGAAATGACAAAAAATATTGTTTCATTACAGGCCATTTTTGACCAAGTCGCAGAGTTGAATAGAAGAAATAATCTTTTGAAGACGAAATATAAAAATGATCCAAAGTTTGTAAGAACCCACAAACGGGTGATGGAGTCTGGCGGCTTGTCGAAGAGAGAAAGTGAAGTATTTGAAACATTGATAGAAATAAAAAAACAAGCGGACGAGAAGATTCTGATAAATCAGCGCCTGCTTGAAAACGATAGCTTTTTTGATCAATTGATGCGTAAAACGGTTATTGAAGGTTTTGATAGTACAAACGTTAAGCTTGATGCTAAGTCTGCTCAATTCATTAACGCTTGTTTAGTTAAAGAGTATCTAAATGAGTACCACGGTACTCCTGCTTGGTAAAAGGTAAAAATGGTAGTTCAAGATTTCACAGCAAAAACCAAAGAACTTATTGATAACTTAAAGGGTGTTTGTACTGCCTATGGCTTAGGCAATGATGGAAATGAATTTAAGATCATCACTCAAGTCTTTCTATACAAATTTATGAATGATAAATTTGGCTACGAAGTCAAGGCGGCGGATAAGAGATTAAGAGATGCTGATAATTGGGAAAGAGAGATAGCGACATATTCTGAAGACGAATATGAAATGCTCTTAATGAGGCTAAATCCAGAGAGCGCCAAGTTAAAGCGAGAGCACTACCTTTCAAATTTACACAATAAGCAGAACAAAGAGGAGTTTGCGAAGCTTTTTGACGACACGCTTAGAGACATAGCAATTTTTAACTTAGATATCTTCTCTGTTAAAACAGGCGCTGGATCAAAGATCACGTTGTTTGAGGAGTTAAGTAATTACGTAACTGATTCATCGCAAAGAGATAATTTTTGTAGAGCTATAGTTAATCAATTAATTAATTTTAGTTTTGAACAAATTTTTGATCAAAAGTTTGATTTTTTTTCAACAATTTTTGAATATTTGATTAAAGATTACAACAAAGATGGTGGAGGAAAATATGCGGAATATTACACTCCACATGCGGTAGCAAAGATTATGGCCTCTATCTTGGTAGATGAGCCTGTTAGCAACGTAACTTGCTATGACCCATCTGCTGGATCTGGAACACTTTTGATGAATCTTGCCCATGCGATTGGTGAGGATAGGTGTTCGATTTATTCACAAGACATATCCCAAAAATCGAGTGGAATGCTTCGGCTAAATTTAATCCTAAATAATTTAGTTCATTCGATTCAAAATATTATTCAAGGCAATACCTTGGTGAGCCCTTATCACAAGGTTGGTGATAAGTTAATGACATTTGATTTCATTGTCTCTAACCCGCCTTTTAAGCTGGACTTTAGTGATCAGCACAGCGAGCTAGATACAAAGGAAAACAAGGAAAGATTTTTTGCTGGAGTTCCAAATATTCCAAAAAAAGATAAAGACAAAATGGCAATATATTTGCTCTTTATTCAGCATATTGTTTTTTCTCTTTCTAGTGCCGGCAAAGCCGCGATTGTTGTTCCAACAGGATTTATTACTGCCCAAAGTGGCATAGAAAAACGAATTAGAGAGCGTTTAGTTGAAGGAAAAATGTTACGCGGTGTCGTATCAATGCCGAGCAATATTTTTGCGACGACTGGGACAAACGTTTCAATTCTATTTTTAGATAAAGGGAACGTAAGCGGAAAAGTGGTGCTAATGGATGCTTCAAGTTTTGGCACAACAGTTAAGGATGGAAAAAATCAAAAGACTATTCTCTCTGAAGAGGAGGAGCGTGAAATTATTGATACCTTCAATCGTCATGAAGAGGTTGAGGGCGTTACTGCTGTAGTAAGTTACGCAGAGATTAAAGAGAAAAATTATTCCCTTGCCGCTGGACAATACTTTGGAATGAAAATGGATTACCAAAATATTACTAGCGAGGAATTTAGGCAAAAAATTGATTCTTATAAAACTGAGCTCAATACGCTATTTAAAAAATCAGACGAGCTCCAATCATCTATAAACGAACAGCTTAATAAGTTGAAATATGAGCAGTGAATTTTCTAGTGCCCCTTTAACAAAATGTCTGTCCCTTGTAATCGACCACAGGGGAAAAACGCCAAAGAAGTTAAATTCCGATTGGGCTACGCATGGCTACAGAACGGTTTCTGCTAATAACGTTAAATTTAGTGGTTTAGTAAAAGAGGACTCGATAAGATATTTAGATGAAAAGACATATAAATCTTGGATGAAAGAGGAGATCGTTCCAGGAGATTTATTGCTTACTTCGGAAGCTCCTGCTGGACAAGTTTTTTATTGGGACTCTGAAGAAAAAATAGCTATTGGACAGCGTCTATTTGGCTTGAGGGTGAATAGCACCCTAGACAGCAAGTATCTTAATTATTATCTTCAGTCTCCAACTGGGCAGTTTGAAATTAATAAAAATACTACTGGGAGCACAGTATTTGGTATTTCAGCCAAAATGTTCGATCAAATAATAATCCGCTATCCATCTAAAGATCGACAAGAAAAAATTGGCAATCTTTTATATAGTCTTGACAAAAAAATTGAAATTAATAAGAAGCGAATTGACTGTTTAGAGAAATTATCTAAGTCACTCTATGACTATTGGTTCGTACAGTATGATTTTCCTAATGAACGCGATCTTCCCTATAAAACAGCAGGAGGAGAAATGATTGCGAATGACGCTGTTGGAAGGCCTATTCCTGCTGGATGGAAAACTGGCAGTCTTCTGGATATTGCCGAATATCAAAATGGAATTGCTTGCCAAAAATATAGACCAATTGGTAGTGAGCGTTTGAGGGTTATAAAGATACGAGAAATGAATGATGGGTTTTCCGATGCGACCGAATATGTAAGGGCTGATATTCCTTCAAAAGTTCAAATTGATAATGGAGATATTTTGTTTTCATGGTCTGCCTCATTGGATGTAATCATGTGGGCTGGTGGTAAGGGGGCTCTGAATCAACATATCTTTAAGGTGACTTCAGACAAGCATCCCAAGTTTTATTATTACTTTGAATTAAGAAACTATTTGAGCCATTTCAAAATGATGGCTGATACAAGAAAAACAACCATGGGGCATATCACTCAAGAGCATCTTAGCCAAAGCCGAATAGTCATTCCGCCGGCAAATTTGCTTTCTAGATTTGAAAAAATAGTTCAGCCCAATCTAGATTCATTAATTGAAATAAAAATTGAAAACGAAAAGCTATTGGACTTAAAGAACTGGTTATTGCCTTTATTAATTGGCGGACAGGTTAATTTCTCGTAAGAAAATTATGAGGTTGCCCAACCCCAGTCTCTGAAAATATACTCGTTGTATGAATGAAAGATTGATACAACGAGCAAATGACTAAGGCCTTAAAAACCTTAGTTCCACACCTTACCCTCGTACCATCTTCACAAACTCAGCAGTCCCAATTACAAGATCTCCGTTTTGCTCCACCCTCCGTCTTACATTTACGAGATGGTGAAGTCATTGTCTATAGAAGGCCTAATACCCCAGTTTGGCAATGTCGTTTTAAACGACAAGATGGCTCATGGCATCGCCAAACAAACAAGCAAGCATCAATCGAATATGCTGTCAGAGTTGCCTGTGAACTTTATGATGAATCTAGATTTCACCAAAGGCCAGGTCTCGAATAAAAGTGCCCACACTTTATAGAAATAACACACACCATTCCCCACGAACTCCGAAGAGATATGGATGCGGAAATAGGTAAGAGTATGTATTAAGGAGAATCACCCGTGATTACAAAAATTTTTTTCGTCTAATTTAATGAATTATTAATTAATGGAAATAATCTATCCAGGGATAATAGATTAACCAATCAGATGGGCGATAGTGCCGCCATGATTGAGCGCTATTACAGTAAATTGACAGCAACCACAGCGGCTTATAAATTTGCTTAAATCCCTATGTTATGTATAAATTTGGCTTTTTTGTTCGAAGATATCGTTCACTTGCTTCAAAATCACACCTATATTTTTTCGAAAAATAATTACCCAAGTCGTTGGCAATATCATGGCATTCACTCAATTTATTGACTTTGACAAGGACTTCATTTTTAAACATGTATGTTGCTTTCTGTTCGCCTGAGTCGTAACTAGATTTTCCTCCAAGCTCCATAGCAATATCTTTGAGAACTTGTTCAGTAGCGTCGTCAAAAAATAAATCTATTCCTCTAACTATTACTGAATTTCCTATATCAAAATTAATCATATTATTCTCCTAGACAAATTCTGTTGTGCTTGTTTTACGCCGAACCAACCGACTGACGTTATGTATAAGATTTCTAAATGAACCTCTCGATCCGTGAATGATTGACTCCAGTTCTTTGTCGTTTAAAACGACATTGCTACCTTGAATAATCATTTCAATTAATGGCATATACGCACTAGTTGGTGCGGCATTCATTTCAACTAGCACGCATCTATCCAACAATCCCTTATCAAGATTAGCAACATTGTTGGTAGTTAGAACAAATAGCCCTCTATGAGTGTTGAGTGCTGACTTCAAACTCTGTTGGGCTAACTTAGTCAAATTGTCTACCTCATCTAAGATAAAGTAATGTAAGCCAGACTTGTTGAATGAAATTTTCGTTAGTACATCTTGAATTAACTTCATTACTTGCGGCCCATTGAATCCCTGTTGGCAAGCAATGAAGTCATATGGGTTGTTTAGCTCTTCGCCAGATCTTCCCTTTTCGATCGCACTAGGTAACATACAGGCGAGTGTTGTTTTACCTGTGCCATACGTGCCGTAGAGAAGTATGGCTGATTTGCCGCTACTAGGTAGCATTTCGGCACCCGTAACAATATCCTGAATTCTGAGTTTGCTCTCAGTGTTTCCCCAAATGATGTCTCCAATTTGTTGTGGCGCATATTTGTCCTCATTTTCTTTAATAAACATTTTTAAGTTTCCTTTTATTAATAATTGGGTGAGCATAAAACGCTCACCCACTTGTGGTTTAGGCTGCCTTTGCCAAGTCGTCAGCATCGTTAGCGGCTACTATTTCTTTCTTTACATCTTTTTCAGCTTCTGCCAAATTAGAGTAAAGAGCAACAAAGGCCGCATTAACAACACCAGAACTTCGCAACACTTGTTTAATGCCAAAAGAGCCATCTGCTTGTTGCTCAGCGAGTAGTACACACGCAGAGCCAAGTTGTTCAGGATCAGCTAAGAAGGACAGTGCTTCACTTTTGGCGTCGCATAATACTGCTAAGTTCTCAAACTGCTCTTTGGCGATTTCAGTTTTCATTGCTGGACTAACGAAAGTGGCGCTTTGACTGAGGCGTACTTCTTGGATGCCGCCTTTTGCCTCAATCCACTCTACGAAATCCAAGTAACCGATTTTTTCGATTTGAGCTTGACGTATTACTAAAGAATATGTGCTTGTGCGTCTGCGGTCTACATTCCCGAAAACTGCTTTGACTACTCGGGTTGCTAATGGAGCTTCGCTCTTGTATCTGTAGCCCCGCTTTTTATAGAACTCCTCTAGCGATTTGTTTCTTGCTTTGGCTGAACTTTTTGTAAGTTCTCCACAAAATGCCAAGCAAGTGCGAAGAATTCCATATAGCTCCAAGTTACTTGTTTTGTAAGCTCCAGCTTCCCAAGCTTCACGAGTAGCTTCTAAGTCGGAAAGCGCTTTCCCGATATTTGAAGAAAACTCAGGTTGTATAGCCGCCGCTTGAGTAGTGTCGTTTTGAACGACGTTAACAATAGAAGTAGTTGCTGACTGAATTGTTACTAAAGAATCCATTTTTAAGTTTCCTTTTTTGTTAATAAAGTATGGTTTCAAACAAGAAATTTATTTGCTAACCATGGGATGTATTGTGTCTGTTTTGACGATTTCCATCATTATTCAAACAATTTGATACAATTTGCTTGTTAAGAAAATGGAGTAAAAATGTTAAAAAGATTCCTTGCCCAACACCCTACCTTTGGTACAAAGAACAAACCCAAGTCACTTAGCTATCAACAGCAAAGCCCCTACTACTGGTGGTGGGCATACTTGAAACGCAATAAGGACTATTTGACTTGCTGTGAGCGTGGGGGTAAAGGTAAGTTAGCCAAGCTGTATGCTGACTTTGGAGATGTGAGAGGCGAGGACTTTAAGGCGTGGTGGACAGAAAATGAACGTGGTACCACGTTATTTGCTGAGAAGCGGGGCGTAATGACTCTTACTAGACTGAGCAACAAATCAGAGTGGTTGGATGAATGGTCTATGGAGAAAGTGCTTGTAATTGCCAT
>Ga0164297_10004586_pt1 | contig 12254 bp, 10 predicted proteins | sample GEODES058metaG_FD_113539 | JGI IMG/M metagenome (GOLD analysis project Ga0164297, IMG submission 113539) | Dystrophic lake water microbial communities from Trout Bog Lake, Wisconsin, USA - GEODES058 metaG | ecosystem: Environmental > Aquatic > Freshwater > Lake | place: USA: Trout Bog Lake... | reverse complement strand
GAGCCCGTATCAATGGCCGTGCCAACAAAGAAAATTTTCTGCGCTGAAATGAAATCGCAATGGTCGGGCAATAATGAGTCATATCGAGTGCCCATGATGCAATCCTTTTGACTAAACTAAAACTAAGCGTTCATCTGCTGTTACAAAATACACTTTTCAAATGATATTATTGTAATTTCTTTCTTTAAAGTCAAATTTGAGCGATGAAATCATATCAATAAATAGACAATCGGCGTTCAAAAGTCGGCTTAGAAAAATTACCTACCCCACGCACCCCCACTAGAAGCCAGATATAGCTGACGTCATCAACCTATAAATGAAGATATGTTTTGAAATTCAACTCTGCGCAACATATGCGATGCCAATCTATTTTATGATCACTCACGTGTTATCTTGCATAAGATCAAAAATAATAAAGTGGAATAAATTATTTTGACATCAGGACTTAACAGGGGAGCAAATTTCAACAAGTGTGCCATCGGGACATCTTACATAAGCAACAATTTGCCCCCATGGCTTAGTTGTTGGTGCCTTCATTATCGTAGCGCCTGCTGTCACAGCTTTTTCAAAAGCGTGTTCAACATCATCAGTCATCAACGCAATTTCAATCCCTAATGGCTTATCGCCATCAGCACTGATATAATCGCGCGAAAGGTTAGTTTTTGCCAATTCATGCGTTGCAAAAGCCAAAGCTGTGTCACCAGTTTCCAGCTCGCCATATCCACTTTCGTGAATAAATCGTCTCTGCAAACCAAAAGCCTTTTCAAAAAATTCAATGCTTTTGGTTACATCTGCCGTATAAATTATTGTGTATCCAAATTTCACTTAAAAACCCCAAAACACATAAATAATACATTCATAAAATTAATATCTTTACTCATCAAAGCGCTAAAATCTCGATTACTCCCACTCAATGGTGCCCGGTGGTTTGCTCGTGACATCATAGACAACGCGGTTGATGCCTTTGACTTCATTGATAATGCGTGTGGCGGTGCGGCCCAGCACATTCATATCAAAGGGGTAAAAATCGGCGGTCATACCATCAACCGATGTTACAGCGCGCAGCGCACACACATGGTCATACGTGCGGCCATCGCCCATCACGCCTACTGTGCGCACAGGCAGCAAAACCGCAAAGGCTTGCCAAATCGTATCATACAAACCAGCTTTGCGAATTTCGTCCAAATAGATCGCATCCGCTTTGCGCAAAATCTCAAGTTTTTCGCGGCTAATTCCACCGGGGCAACGTATCGCAAGACCGGGGCCCGGAAAGGGATGGCGGCCCACAAAGGCGTCTGGCAAACCAAGCTCGCGGCCTAAAGCGCGCACTTCATCTTTGAACAATTCGCGCAGGGGCTCAACGAGCTTCATATTCATGCGCTCTGGCAATCCGCCGACATTGTGATGTGATTTAATGGTGACCGATGGACCGCCTGTAAAAGAGACGCTTTCAATAACATCGGGATAGAGCGTGCCCTGCGCCAAAAAGGCTGGCGCGCCGCGTCCATCTTGCGCAATTTTCGTCGCCTCAGCCTCAAACACATCAATGAATAAACGACCGATAATTTTGCGCTTGGTTTCAGGGTCTGTCACGCCATCGAGTTCACCCAAAAATGTCTCACTCGCATCAACATGCACAAGCGGAATGTTGAAATGATCGCGGAACAGCGTCACAACCTGTTCAGCTTCGCCCATGCGCATCAAGCCATGATCAACAAACACACATGTCAGGCGATCACCTATCGCCTCATGGATCAGCACTGCAGCCACTGCGGAGTCAACGCCACCTGAAAGGCCACAGAGCACACGCCCCTGCCCCACTTGTGCTCTTATGGCTTTGATGGCCTCTTGACGAAAGGCTGCCATGGTCCAATCGCGCTTCAGGCCGGCGACATGATGGACAAAATTCGAGAGAAGTTGCGCGCCCTGTGGCGTATGCACAACCTCCATATGAAATTGAACGCCATAATAACGGCGGGTCTCATCCGCAATCGCTGCAAAAGGAGCATTTTCAGACGTGGCTATGCGATGAAAGCCCGCAGGCAATTGCGTCACGCGATCACCATGGCTCATCCAAACGGGATAACGCTGGCCTATCGTCCACACGCCTTCAAACAAAGCTGATGTATGGACAACCTCAACATCGGCCCTGCCAAATTCGCGGTGATGACCGGCCTCAACTTTGCCACCGAGTTGGGCAGCCAATAATTGCTCGCCATAACAAATGCCAAGCACAGGCACGCCGGAGTCAAACACAATTTGGGGCGCGCGCGGCGAGCCTTCATCAAGCACGGAGCATGGGCCGCCCGACAGAATAACCGCTTTGGGAGATAAATCACGAAACGCCTTTTCAGCCGATTGAAATGGCGCGATCTCACAATAAACACCGGCCTCACGCACGCGGCGGGCGATCAATTGCGTGACTTGCGAGCCAAAATCAATGATCAAGACCTTATCATGATGGCCTCTGAGCTCATCATGGGGGCTGGCGGCGGCATGGGAATGTGCGGGTGCAGACATGGTCAAATCCTTCTTACTCATGGAATTAGGGCAAGGCCAGCCCCTGCGCAACCCTAGGTGAGGGCATTAAAGCCAGAGATTAATGGTTTTTAACACAGTTTTGAGTGATTTCCTTGAAGAGATCGCAAGAGCTGGGGGTGTAAAAAGGATTGTCCCATTTGGACAGGAGTTTTTATGTTTCGGCCTTCGCGCACCATCTATGATTCGACACTCGCCTCGCCCTTCGCCACGCGATTGGCCTCTGAACCACAATGGATGGTCAATGAAAAACGCGCACGCATATTTAAAGAGGCAGGCTATGTCGCTATTGCCCGGCGCTTACTAAGTCTTGCGCCGCTTTTATATAACAGACCCCTCACATTCTCTGAACGCAAAGGTGCGGCGGATCAAAAAGAATCTGCAGATATAGCCTCGGATTTGCCATCCCCATGTGACGCAAATGAGTTTGATCAATGCGGACTGATGCCAGATCTCATCAGCGCCCATATGCTTCATTGCGCCTATAAAAGCGGGCTGATGCCAGATTATTTTGCTATGCAAAAAATATGGTCATCCCCTCTTCAACGCAGTGTTTATAATCCCGCGCTTTTGACGACACCTGCGCAGCAATTAAAGCAAAACTCCGATAAGAATATATCAATAAAGTTTGATGAAAATTTTGAAGATGTAATGTTGCAATGCGCACATTCCCTGCCTTTTCAAGGTCATAATCTCTGGCTCACAGAAGATATGAAACATCACATCGCAACACTCTATGATCTGGGCCTTGCCCACTCTTTTAGTTTATATTCGGCTCAAGGCCATTTTTTGGCTGGCGGCATTGGTATAAGCATTGGTCATATCTTTATTATTGAAACCATTTTGGGCCGTAAAGAATGGCTCACATTGAGCCTTACCATGCTCAATGATTATCTCGCCAAACATAAATATAGAGTTGTTGATGTGACACGCGTGAAGACATCCGTGCCTTTTACAGCCCTTGAGGTCATGCGCGATGAATATATCAATTATTTATCTCACCTTGGGGAGACAGATGCCAAAAAATGGCGGACACCTCGCTTAGAGCATTAATCCTGACGCGTGAGCAAAGCCATATAAAAACCATCTGTGCCAGATGTCTTGGGTGAAAAACGCAAGCCCGCGCCATAATGGGACGCAAATGCTGCGCAGTGATCGAGACCAACCATGCGCGCATTATGCTCGGCATCACGTGGCAGAAATGATGCGTGTGTATTTAAAAATTGCGCAATCTGATCTTCATTTTCATCACGAAATAAAGAACAGGTGATATAAGCAAGCGCACCACCTTTTTTTACATAGCGCGCTGCCTGTATTAAAATATCAGCCTGTTCCTTGCAGCGTTGCTCGAGCGCTGTTTCTCTCATGCGCCATTTGGAGTCGGGATTACGACGCCATGTGCCACTGCCCGTGCATGGCGCGTCCACCACAACAAGATCACAGCGCCCATTCAAATCTGACAAAATATCTTGTGAGCCCTTGGGCGCACGCACCTGCACATTGCGCGCACCAGCGCGTTCAAGACGCGGAATAATGGGCATCAACCGCCGCCCATCATGATCGGTCGCATAGATTTGTCCGCGATTATCCATAGCAGCGGCAAAGAAAAGACTTTTGCCACCACCACCCGCGCATAGATCAAGCACCTGTTGGCCCGCACGCGCATCGCATAAACGTGCAACAAGTTGTGAGCCTTCATCTTGAATTTCAATTTGCCCTTTGACATAGGCTGGCTCAGCATTAAGTGCGGGCGCACGACCATCAGCGGATAAAGGCAAGCGCAAGCCATCGGGTGATAATGGGGTATCAATGGGATTGAGATGAGAAAGACTTGCGCGCATTTTATCGCGATTGCTTTTGAGGCGATTCACACGCACATCAACGGGCGCACGCATCGCCAATGCCTGACCTTGCGCAATCATATCCTCACCATAAACCGCACGCAGGAGCGGAGCGGTCCATTCCGGCACATCTGCCTGCACCCATTCAGGTGCATGTGCGAGTGTATTGCTCATCAAGGCTGAGCGCTCTTGCGCTGTGAGAGGCGATGGCGCATGCCCCTCACCCGTACAAATGTTCTCAATTGCGTCCACACCCAATTCACGCATGACATGCAACATGCCAAGCGTTAAAGCACGGGGCTCATCACTATTCATAATATAAGCGCTGGAGGCGCGACGGCGCAGCACATCAAACACAAGAGTGGCAATGGCCGAGCGATCTTTTGAGCCCGCAAAACGATGCGACAGTCCCCAATCTTTCAACGCATCCGCCGCAGGGCGACGACGTGCTAAAATATCAGCAATAACTTCAAAAGCAGCGCTAACGCGAGCAGCAGGTGTCACACTTTACCCCTCTAAAAAACAAAAACACCTGCGCAGCAGCGCTTAACCACCCATGGGATAGTTGGGGCTTTCACGCGTGATGGCGACATCATGCACATGGCTCTCACGCAGGCCAGCTGATGAAATACGTACAAATTGTGCACGTGATTGAAACTCACCAATGGAGGCTGCGCCAACATAACCCATAGCCGCGCGCAAGCCACCTGCTAATTGATGCAAGACCGCACCCACGGGGCCTTTATAAGGCACTTGGCCTTCAATACCTTCAGGCACAAGCTTTAATGAATCTTTGATGTCCTGCTGAAAATAACGATCAGCCGATCCACGCGCCATCGCACCTACAGAGCCCATGCCACGATAGGATTTAAACGAGCGGCCTTGATAAAGAAACACTTCACCTGGGCTTTCATCTGTGCCCGCAAGAAGTGAACCGATCATCACGCAATCCGCACCTGCCGCAATAGCTTTGGCAAGATCACCTGAAAATTTAATACCACCATCGCCGATCACGGGAATGTTTTGCGCTTTGGCAACTTCGGCCGCTTCCAAAATAGCGGTTAATTGCGGAACGCCTACGCCTGCCACAATGCGTGTGGTGCAAATCGAACCTGGGCCAATACCGACTTTAATCGCATCTGCGCCGGCATCAATCAGTGCGCGCGCGCCATCGCCCGTCGCGATATTGCCAGCAATGACCGAGACTTTATTTGATACACGCTTGATACGTGCAACTTGATCCAGCACATGCTGTGAATGACCATGAGCTGTATCAACAACAACACAATCAACTCCAGCATCAATCAAACGCAAGGCGCGGTCATAACCTTTGTCACCAACTGTTGATGCTGCTGCCACGCGCAAACGGCCTTCATTGTCTTTGCACGCAAAGGGATGAAGCGTTGCTTTTTCAATATCTTTCACAGTGATTAAGCCAACGCAGCGATGCTCCGCATTCACCACCAACAGTTTCTCAATGCGGTGTTGGTGCAATAAACGGCGCGCTTCATCCTTGCTCACGCCCTCATGCACTGTAATGAGTTTTTTGGTCATCAATTCCGAGACAGGCTGGGCGGGATTATCCGCAAAGCGCACATCACGATTGGTCAAAATGCCACATAAAGGACCAGCCCGTCCTGCGGCGCCACGCTCCACAACGGGAATACCGGAGATGCCATGCCGCTTCATAAGATTCAGGGCATCAGCCAAAGTTTCGTCGGGATAAATGGTGATGGGATCAACAACCATGCCGCTTTCAAAGCGCTTCACTTTGCGCACTTCTTCGGCCTGCTCTTCGGGCTCGAGATTACGATGAATAACACCTATGCCGCCCGCTTGCGCCATTGCAATCGCCAAACGGGCTTCGGTCACTGTATCCATGGCTGAAGAAATGATCGGCAGATTGAGTGTGATGGTGCGTGTCAATTGTGTACGCACATCAACTTGATTAGGCATGACCTGCGAATGACCAGGGCGCAACAGCACATCATCAAAAGTGAGCGCCTCAATAAACTGTGTTTTGGATGAGATCGACATAGCCAACTCCAGATGTGCAGAGGCTTAAAGCCATAAAATTCGAATCGCGCCCGAAGGCAGCAGATCCCCTAAGTTGGCAGCGGCTCATAGCATGCCCGTGACAAGACGCAAAGCCTCAGCCTCACATTGGCTGCGTTCTGTCCCCAGAAACCGCCCTCATAAGACACCCGTCTCATCTTCATCTGAAGGGCTGAGCGTGTGCGCTTTGCCTCGAAAACCAGTTGCCAGGACATAAAGCTCTGCCGATTGGGCGCGGCTCGCCTTGGGCTTAACATGGCGTACCTGAGCAAAATCGCGTTTGAGATCAGCCAGCAACGTATGTTCTGTGCCACCCTGAAAGACTTTGGCAACAAAAAAGCCGTTTGGCGCCAAGACCTCACGGGCAAAATCAATGGCCAATTCTGCCAAGGCCACAATTTTAAGGTGATCGGTCTTTTTATGGCCGGTCGTATTTGCAGCCATATCCGACATAACCCCATCGGCACGCCCGCCCATCCAGTCCTTCAGATGATCTGGCGCTTTGGGATCCAAGAAATCCATCACCTTAAATTCGACGCCTGCCATCGGATCAATCTCCAGAAGGTCAATGCCGATAATGCGGCCCTTGCCCTCCTCAAGACCAATGCGCTTGGCCGCCACTTGCGACCAGCCACCAGGGGCCGCGCCCAAATCAATGATTTTTTGCCCAGCTTTCAAAAAATGAAATCTGTCATCCATCTCAATCAATTTATAGGCCGCGCGCGAGCGATAGCCATCGCGCTTAGCCAAAGCGACATAGGGGTCATTAAGCTGACGCTCAAGCCACAGCGTTGACGACAAACTGCGCTTACGCGCTGTTTTGACCCTGACTTTAAGGCCTTGACCGCCACCATCCCCAGATGAAGGCTTTGATAATTTACCTGAACTCATCTAATTAACTCACTGAAAATTATATGCAAAATTAGATTAAGAGCGTGTGGCCCATGCGCGATCTTCGCTCATCAATTGCATTAATATTCCTTCTCTCAAACCTCTATCAGCAATTCTGATACGTTGGGAAGGAAAAGCATTACGGATCGCATCTAAAATTGCGCAGCCAGCCAAAACGAGATCAGCTCTCTCAGGGCCAATACACCCATTTTGTGCGCGCGCGGCATAAGGCATGGAACGCAGCAGAGCAATGGCCTCTAAAACACCCTCATTGTCCATCCATAATCCATCGACACGGCGGCGATCATAGCGCGCCAAGCCCAAATGCACGCCGGCTATAGTGGTAACAGTGCCTGATGTGCCCAGAAGGTGGAAATGCTCGCAGCGCTCCTCATGGCGTGTGCGCTCGACAAACTCATGTAATTCAGAGCGCACATAATCAACCATGGCTTGATAGACTGAAGCATCAACATCTTTGCCACCAAAACGATCTGCCAAGGTAACAACACCAAGGCGCAAAGAGGTCCATATTCTCACGCGCTCGCGCATATCATCTGGAATAATCACACCAGAGGATGACGAGGCGACAGCGGCCTGCGCCCCGCTCGGGTCACGCCCTCTGAGCCAGACGATTTCCGAAGAGCCGCCACCAATGTCAAACAGCAAAATGCTCTTGGCACGCTCATCCGCAAGCGAGGCGCAGCCCGAAGCAGCCAAATGTGCCTCTGTTTCACGATCAACAATCTCAAGCTCAAGCCCTGTGCGCTCACGCACGCGGCTGATAAACTCAGCGCCATTGGTCGCGCTGCGGCAGGCCTCAGTGGCAATTAAGCGCGCACGCGTCACGCCTTTGGCGTGCATTTTATCGCGGCAGACTTCCAAAGCCGTTATCGTACGCATCATCGCATCTTCGGACAAAGCGCCAGTATGGATCAGCCCCTCACCCAAACGCACAATCCGCGAAAATGCGTCAATAATGCGAAACCCATCGGGCGACGGGCGCGCGATCAGCAAACGGCAATTATTTGTTCCCAGATCAAGAGCGGCATAAGCATGGCCTTGCCCGCCGGAGGTTTTGCCTCCAGTCTTATCAATGGGCCTTATGACCTCAGCGCTTTCGCCGGTCACATCCATGGCGTCTCGACCTCTCTTATTACCAAACTGGCTTTTTTCTAGTTTAACTGTCTGGAGGGGGCTGTGCCAAGACGCAAAACATAGAAATCAAATATTCTAATGATCACATGAAACTTTAGTGAATATGGAGAGACCCTATCATTTTGCCAAGAAGAGCCCAAAATAGGCCGATCAGCAGCATAGCCATGCAATCTCATGCAGGTGTGCCGCGCTTTAGTTGACTCTGGGGCCTCAAGCGCCTAGAGAATGGCCCGTTTCCAGACGCCTATGCGCTTTTACAAAGCTCACATTCGACATGATGAACTCATGCGCAGACGCTTTGGGGGATAGTTCAATGGTAGAACAGCGGACTCTGACTCCGTTAATCTTGGTTCGAATCCAGGTCCCCCAGCCAAACTCAGATGATGACATTGGCAATGAAGGCCCCCGCGCACAGACATCTGCGCAGGCCTGAGGGCCCTCTGCCTATGCTTGCCGGCGCTCAGACCAAACTCGCGATATCAATGACAAAGCGATATTTGACATCGCTGCGCTGCATACGCGCATAAGCCTCATTGATGCCCGCCATCTCTATCACCTCAACATCGGCGGTGATGTTATGCGTGCCGGCAAAATTGAGCATATCCTGTGTTTCTTTCAAGCCCCCAATCAGAGAGCCTGCAATGCGACGGCGGCCCATGACCAAAGGCGCCGTGTTCAAATCAGCTGTCGGACCTAAGGCACCAACAACACACATTGTTGCATCACGCTTGAGCAAACTAACATAGGGATTCATATCGTGCGGCACAGGAATTGTGTTGAGAAGAAAATCAAACCGATTGGCATGAGCAGCCATTGCATTTGCGTCATTGGAGAGCAAAACCTCATCAGCGCCCAAACGTTTGGCGTCCTCACCCTTATCTTTTGATGTCGTGATCATCACGACATGCGCCCCCATCGCATGAGCAAATTTAACACCCATGTGACCGAGACCGCCCAAGCCAATAATGCCAACATTCATGCCCTTTTGAACCTTCCAATGCGCGAGAGGCGAATAGGTCGTAATGCCCGCGCATAATAAAGGCGCAGCGCCCGCGGGATCCAAGTTTTCGGGCACTGTGACAACAAAATCGCGATCAACCACAATGGATTTTGAATAACCGCCATAAGTAAATCCACCGGGATCTTTGGTTGGGCTGGCATAGGTGAGTGTAAAACCATTGCAGCAATATTGCTCAAGATGATCTTGGCAGGCATCACAGCTACGGCAGCTATCAACAAGACATCCCACACCCACGCGTGCGCCGATGGTGAGATCTTTGACATCAGGGCCGAGCGCGACAACGCGACCAATAATTTCATGGCCAGGCACGAGAGGATAACTCGACATGCCCCAATCATTATTCACCATGTGCAAATCCGAATGGCACACACCGCAAAAATCAATGGCGATCTCAACATCACGCACACCGACAGCGCGGCGCTGAATCTTGTGGGGTGCCAATGCCGCACCTTGCTGGGAGGCTGCGAAAGCAGAGGTAAGAATGTTTAATGCTGCGCTCATGGATGGCTCCTTATTGATTTTATGGAGATTAGCCGATTCGATAAATGGAATGATGACATATACATGTCGCGCCCTTCCTTTGGGAACAAGGGGGGTAGATCGTTATGCTTTAAATGATCCTCGAGCCTCAACTTGACTGGACCCCAATCTGATCTAAAATCAAAAACCTATGCAATGGAGAGGAAAATGGCACGTATCATTGGCGGCATTGCTTGTTCGCATACACCAACAATCGGCTTTGCTGTTGATACCGACAAGCAGAACGATCCCTCTTGGGCACCTATTTTTGAGGGTTTTGAGCCCGCACGTGCGTGGCTGAAAGAAAAGAAACCCGACGCGCTCGTGATGATTTTTAATGATCACGTCACATCCTTTTTCTTCGATCATTATTCAGCCTTCGCGCTCGGCATTGATAATCAATATAAAGTTGCTGATGAAGGCGGCGGTGAGCGTAATTTGCCACCCGTAAATGGACACGGGCCCCTTTCGCGTCACATTGGTGCGGGGCTTGTGGCGGATGAATTTGATATGTCCTTCTTTCAAGGCAAAGCGCTCGATCATGGCCTGTTTTCGCCTTTATCCATTTTATGCGATCACGACACCTCATGGCCTATTCCGATCATCCCGCTGACAGTAGGCGTGTTGCAATTTCCTATTCCATCGGCGGCGCGGTGTTACAAACTCGGCAAAGCCCTGCGCAAAGCCATTGAATCCTTCCCTGAAGACATCAATGTAGCCATTGTTGCAACGGGCGGTCTCTCGCATCAAGTCAGCGGCGCACGCGCTGGCTTTAATAATACAGAATGGGATCATCAATTCCTGACATTGTTCGAAAAAGATCCGGAGGCTCTCACACGCCTGACCATTGCTGAATTGGCTGAACTTGGCGGCACAGAAGGCGCTGAAATCATCATGTGGATGATTATGCGCGGTGCTTTATCTGCCAATGTAAAGAAACTTCATCAATCCTATTATCTGCCGTCCATGACAGGCATTGCGACTGTTTTGTATGAAAATGAGGCTATTGATCTCCCATTTGATAAAGGCGAGCAGATCCGTGCTGAGATCAATCATCAACTCGCGGGTATTGAAAATATAAAGGGCGTCCACCCCTTCACATTGGATGCCAGTGTGGCTTCATTCCGCATCAATCAATTCTTACATAAATTGGTGGAGCCTACTCATCGCCAGAAATTTTTAAGCGATCCCGAGACTTGCTTTACTGAAGCCGAATTAACTGATGAAGAAAAAGATTTAATAAGGCGACGCGATTGGGATGGGCTCATCCGTTATGGTGTGATCTTTTTCATGCTTGAAAAATTAGGCGCCGTGGTCGGTGTCTCCAATTTGCATATTTATGCTGCTATGCGCGGCCAGACGTTGGAAGAATTTCAAAAAACACGCAATGCGCCAAATGCCCTTTATTCTGTCGCGGGTAAGCAAGGCCTTGATGCGCTCAAATGGGGCGAGAAAAAGTAAAAGATACGCATAAAAAAAGGCCGCAAAAGCGGCCTTTTTAATGCAGTTAATCTTACCACTCTATCATATCGAATTTAGTAATGGTGGTGTTTTGCCCAACTGTTGGCGCATTAGCCAAAGTCCAGATAGTCGCTTGTTCGGCATATAGAGATTCAGCCGTCGAGCCTTCAACGGGCACAATCACTTTAAAGCCAAGAAAAGCGGCCTGACTCGCGGTGTAGAGAACAGCCCCTTGCGCTGTTGTTCCCACAATAATCACAGTCTTGATGTTTTTATCATGCAAGATTTTTTCAAGCCCAGTGTTGTTGAATTTATTAGCACTGCTGCTCACAACAGGCTCTGTGCCAAGAGGTGCGACTTCACTCGCAATATCAGGTGGCAAGGCGCCATTCACCAAGGAATAGATAACGGGCATATTATGTGCGCGTGCATCTTTTAAGAATTTTTGAACCAAAGGCAGAGAGGCAAGGCAGCGCGGACGGCGCTGCGTATTGCAGGTCTGTTTAACGAGATCGAGAACCAGAAATGCTGTTGTTGTCGGATCAACTTTAATTTTTTTCACTTCGGGAACAAGAGGTGGGCGGATGTTGTTCCAATCCTCAATGATGGTTACGCCTGCAGGCGCTGGAGGCGCAGGTGAAGGATTTGAAGGTGGCGTAGGTGTTTGCGCCATAACAAGACCCGCACATGTCATACTCATCACTAGACCTGTTGCTAAGCGCATAAAATGACGTGATGTCGTGTTCAGCATAATCAAACTCCCATTTAATTTT
>Ga0164297_10004585_pt1 | contig 12255 bp, 12 predicted proteins | sample GEODES058metaG_FD_113539 | JGI IMG/M metagenome (GOLD analysis project Ga0164297, IMG submission 113539) | Dystrophic lake water microbial communities from Trout Bog Lake, Wisconsin, USA - GEODES058 metaG | ecosystem: Environmental > Aquatic > Freshwater > Lake | place: USA: Trout Bog Lake... | reverse complement strand
TGCAGCTGCGCCCAGAAGAGGCACTCCTGATGGAGCAGGTGGCGCACAGCAAGCGCCCCCGCACGCGCGCGAGTCGCGAGGAGGCGGACGCGCACGGAGCATCACCTGCGCTATTTGTCTGGACGACGACGTGGCAGGCGGTGATGCGCACTCGCTGTTTTGCGGCCATAGCTTTTGCCGGTCTTGCCTGGCGACACATATTTCAACTCAGCTCGCATCAGGCTTGCCTGACGCAGGCACAGTGCGCTGTCCTGACACCAGTTGTCGTGCACCGCTGAGCGGAGGCGATATCGACGCCTGCGTGGATGCAAAGACAGCTGCTTCGTTTCACGCGCGGGCACTGTCGAAGTTGGTTGAACGCTCCACCGCAGACGGCCTGTCCTGCTGCCCTTCTCCTGGATGTACTTTCATCTTCGCCTGGGACGCTGCGAACCGCAAGCTCGTGTGCCCGCTGTGCACCAAGCAATATTGCTTGGTGTGCAAGACGGACTGGCACCGGGGAATCAAGTGCGAGGCGAACCCTGCGACGGCAGAGGACGGTGGCATCTCTCAGCTCGCTGCAAAGGGCCAGTGGAAGACGTGCCCCAGCTGCAAAACCTGGACCTCAAGGGAGTCTGGTTGCGATGCCATGCGCTGCGTCTGCGGCCAACAGTTCTGCTACAAATGCGGGAACAAGACCGGAGGCGGAGGGAATGGACTACTCGACTGCACTTGCACGGATCCAACCACGCGAAGTGTGCACGCGCATCATGCCAACGACGCAGCCAAGCTCGCTGCGGCAGCAGCTGCTCGAGCAGCCGCTCTTGCTGCGCGTCAAGCAGCCGCTAAAGCACAGGCTGCCCTGCGCGCGGATGCAGCCCGTGCTGCAAAGAAGGCACATCGGCGGTGACGTGGAAAACAAAGGCATTGAGAGACTCTTCGCCCAGTCATGCGCGCTGTGAATCACTGCGCGCCTCAGCGTGCGCAGACGCGGCCAGGAAGTAGCAGACAACACAGACATAGGCCTCTTTGCCACCCCAGCATGCCACCCTTCCCTCCTCGCAGCCGCGCAGCCGCACGGACCGTCACGTGCTCATCATCGCCAGTATCAGCGCACCAGCCTGTGGTTCAACCACTGCCCCCTGTTGACGGCGAATCCACTGGCCTCGGCTTCCAAGGAGTCCACCACGTCGCCGTCTGCTGCGCTGACTTGCAACGCAGCTTGGACTTCTACTGCGGCCTCCTAGGTGCGACCTGTGTGGCCCTGCGCGCTGTGGTTTTGAAGCCCGCGGGCTGTGGGCACTCGCGCGGCTGTTGTTTCTTGTGGTGGTGTGCCGAAACGAAGTCACTGACAAGTCTCACTCGCAACACCGCGCGCGCCAGGCTTGCCACTGAACCCAGCACGGCCAGCGGACAAGCTACCGTATAGAGGCGCATGGCTATGGGTCGGTACGTGTGGTGCCACTCCACGCGCCGCGGGCCATTTCCCTCTGTGAGGAAGCACCGCAACGAGCTCATCTCTTACGGACCTTCTCCTCCTCACGCCACCACCACGCAGGCCCTGAAATGATTCATCTCATGGAGGTGCCCAACCCGGACCCCACAGACCTGGCTCTGAGACCTGCCCATGGCGGGCGAGACCGACACGCCTGCTTCGGCGTCGATTCCTGTGACCAGCTGGCGGCAGCGCTGAGCGCCAAGGGAGTTCCGTTCACACGCAGTGCAAGTGGCCGGCCGGCGCTGTTTTTCAGAGATCCAGACGGGAATACGTTGGAGTGCGCGGAAATGGACAGATGGCGATGATGTGATCTCTGCAATGGTTTTGCGTACAGCCAGCGCGGCATCGTCTTCGTGTGCGTTCACGCGTTTGCAGTCCAAGCACTTGATGACGCGGCAGGTCCCAAGTCCCTTCGCCAAAGTCCCCTTGCACCCACCACTCGGCACGTCATGAATGGCCAGCCGCGTCGCCCGCCGGGTCCACCGCCTCCACCGCAGCAGGCTGCGCCACCGCCTCCGTTCCGCGTGGACCGCGAAAAGGCGCGACTGACTTGTTTGGTCTCCAACACCGTCTCGTCAAAATCTCTTAGTCGACCGCACTTTGCGCTCGTCCAGACGTGTCCACTCTTGTTACGCGTCTTCCCACGACTAGGAGGCCACCATGCAGCAGAAGACTTCCCCTTCCCGGCTGGGCCGCTGCCTGCAGAGGAGTTCCAGGTCAGAAAATGCCGGGCTTTCTGCTTCTCTGCGCACGCGCCACACTTGCGTGCTCACTTCACACGCCAACAACACCTACTCTTGCACACAGATTTATACGTGGCCGGACGCCACGCTCGGCGAGCTGGCTGACCTCGTGCGCGCAGTGCCACCCGCCAGGGACCGGCCTGGTGCCCGGCTATCGTTCAGCTTAGTGTACCCGGACCGCAATGGAAAAGCGACGTTGCGGCCTATAGGCACTGTGTTCGCTAAGCCGGTGTCTCGTGGCGGCGAAGACGAGCGGAAAACGTTGCACAGTGTGAGGTTCCAGACAGGCGACTATTTGGACGTCGGGATTCTTGATTTCAGGGCATGAATTAATTCCCCGTGGCCGGCTCGCTCCGTGTGGATCCGTCCGCGTCTTCGTCTCTCGACACGTCAGCGTGGATACCCAATTTGCACCCCTCCGTTGAAGGCACGCGCCCGCTCTCTCCACTGGGAGCCTGGATACTGCGACGACACACGGGAGAACCTTGTCATCACAGCCATGGTGCGTTCCACCACCCTTCTTTCCGACTCGCGCTGTCTCCTATGCACTTTGGCCGCCTGCCGCCCCCGCCGCCCCTCAACCAGTGGCACGCCGCAAACCCGCGCTACTGTTCTCCCTGCAGCCCCGCTACCCTTAGCTGCGTTCAGCTCCGCATACGACGCAGTGTCCACGCCGCTGCTTCACACGCACAAGGGGGCAATGTCCCCCTTAGGGCTCCAGCCGCCAGCCTGCATTACACACCTGCACACAAGTCGCGTAGCTCTGACACGCGCACAACTGTCTGGCCCCTGCTTTCGTGTTCACCAGGCGACGTACCTGCTCTTCGAGGCGGCGTCGGGCTACGCGCTGTTCGACCTCCTGGACGTGGACAGCATAGCTGCCGTCACCGACCCCAGGGTGCAAGAGTCCGTCAAGTGCGTGTGGGACACAAGCGACTTGAACAACAGGGCGACCTCGCCGTGGAAAGCGCTGACTCGCCCGTGTCTTTTCTTTCTCGATCAGTGACTTGGCCCGCTTCGGCAAGACTGTCAAGCTCGCGGGCTTCCGTCCGTTCGACAGCGCCGCAGACGCGCTGGCTCAGTGCAACGCCGTGTCTGAAGGCGTGTTGACGGACACGTTGAAGTCGTTCCTGGAGCAGACACTGCCCCAGAAGAAAAACAAGTTCATTCTTGGCGTTGCAGACGCCAAGCTGGGCGCAGCCATCCTCGAGACGACTGGCATCCGGTGCGAGTGCAATGACCGCATGGCGGAGGCGACGCGCGGATGCAGACTGCACTACGAGCGCCTCGTGGCCGGCCTTCGACCAGGTGACGCCTCCACCGCTGCCCTGGGGCTTGCGCACGCCTACTCCCGCGGCAAGGTCAAGTTCAACGTGAACCGCGCGGATAACATGATCATCCAGTCCATCGCGGTGTTGGACACGCTGGATAAGGACATCAACACGCTGGTCATGCGCGTTCGCGAGTGGTACGCCTGGCACTTCCCTGAGCTGGGCCGCATCGTGACGGACAACATCTCGTACGCGCGCGCGAGTCTCGTGACTCAGGATAAGGCTGCGCTGAGCGAGGAGGATCTGCCGAGGCTGGCGGAGGCGCTGGGCGGCGATGACGAGAAGGCAGCTGCTGTGCTTGCTGCTGCTCGCGCGTCCATGGGCCAGGACATCAGCCCTGTGGATGTGGCACACATCCAGGCCCTCGCAGGGCGTGTGGTTGCTCTCGCTCAGTTCCGGGTGGAGTTGACTCAATACCTGAACGACAAGATGAACGCTGTTGCACCCAACCTCGGCGCGCTCATCGGCGACACGGTCGGCGCGCGTCTCATCGCGCATGCGGGAAGCTTGACCAACTTGGCGAAGTACCCGGCGAGCACGGTGCAGATCCTGGGCGCGGAGAAGGCGCTGTTCCGGGCGCTCAAGACTAAGGGCAACACACCCAAGTATGGGCTTATCTACCACTCCTCCTTCATCGGACGGGCACAGGTGCGTGTGTACTTTTTGTTCTGCGCTTCCTCTATCCGCGCGGCTTTCCACCCCTGCGCTGCGCTGCTGCTGTGCGAGCCAGGATTGCGCAAACCAAAAGCAACACTATGAACGCTTTATGACATGCGCGGCAGCTTTGCCCCACTCTGTGGGGTGAGCTGCTGAGCGCTGATTAGAAAAATAAACCTGCGGCTGAGCTCGCACGCTGCTGCTGCTCGCTGCACCTTGTTTGCCTGGGGCTTCGCAGGGCAAATCAATCCTGGGTTCTCACATCCTCTCTGTTTCTTTCCGCACTTCCACTTCCAGGCACGCAACAAGGGCCGCATCTCGCGCTACCTGGCCAACAAGTGCAGCATCGCATCCCGCATCGACTGCTTCGCGGAAACCAGCACAGCTGTGTTTGGCAACAAGCTGCGCGAGCAGGTTGAACAGCGCCTCGCGTTCTACGACAAGGGTGTCCCTCCGTCCAAGAACATCGACATGATGAAGCAGGCCATCCAGCAGGCTGGCGGCGGCGCTGCGCCGGAGGCTGGCGGCAAGAAAAGCAAGAAGAAGGATAAGAAGCGCAGCGCGGATGAAGCCGCCATGGATGTGGATGTAGATGACGAGGCAGCAGCCAAAGCGGCGCGCAAGGCGGCCAAGAAAGCAGCCAAGAAGGCGGCGCTGGCTGCAGGTGGCGATGATTGAGCGCAGTTGCTGCGCATGCGGAGTTGGGGCTGTTGGCCTCTTTTACCTCTCGACTACTGCTTGCCGCTAGTGCATCACGGCGGCTACTGCCATAGGCTGCTTCTCTCTGGAGACGCGAGTTGCGCGCTGCGGCCGTCCAGCTGACGGCGCGCAAGCCAAAGACGGTGCATGCTGCAAGGCGTTGTCACGCCAGCGCAAGCGCTGCTCGCCGCTGGCTACTCGCATCTGGCCGTCGCCATGTACAATCACCCTAAGGACATGCCATGATGCGCCCCACGATGTAACGCTAGACGCAAAACTTGGAAGCCTCGTCCACGTGGGCCCCATGTCATCTACAGTCTGCCCTTCGCATCATCCATAGCATTCGTTTCGCCCATCATGTGCTCGGCATTCACTCTGTTTACACGGCGCGCAGGCACTTGATCGCCTGCGCTCGCCATTCATGGCTTGTCCGGACTTGCTAAGCCTGTCGGTGCTCAGGCGCCTGCCTTACGCTCAACGCCTTGCTGTCTCTTCTGTCCTATGCCTCGCTGTTGCTGCTGTCACTCGCACTACGCACCGATACCTCGCTCCTGGGCTCCGCCGCCTCAGTGTTTGCCTGCCTTGCATCACCGTCTTATTGTTCATCCCCACCTTGTTTGACGGCACCTCCAACGACGAGCTGCTCACGTGTCTCGTTCTACTTGCCGTTGTGGGGTGGTGGGCCACGACACGAGTCCTGCTCGTGGCGCTTGGTCGGGCGCCACTCTCCAGGCAGCTCTCCCTTCGCTCATATGCAGCCGAGCTCCTTCTGCCGGTGAACACGCAGCGCACTGCTGCTGGCGGTGGCAGTCACAGGACGGCGGGTCAGCTGGCGCTCCGTTTTGGCGTGAAGCTCTGCTTGCTGGCCGCCGCTTGTACTGCGCTTGTGTCCACAGACTCCCGCTTCCATGTGCCGCTGGTTCGCCACGCGCTGTATGCCATCGGAATGTATGCTTTCCTGGGCGCACTAGGAGATGGCCCCGGCGCTGTGATGTCCTCCGTCGTGGGTGTGCGCCTATCGCCGCACTTTAACAACCCATTCATCTCCGCGTCCTGTGCGGATTTCTGGGGCAGTCGGTGGAATGTGACGGCTGCATACCTGCTGCGCAAGAGCGTGTACGAGCCTATCATGCAGGGCTCGCTCGTAGGCACGGATGTTGATGCGGGACAGAGTAGCGTCGTCGCGACGCCAGTCAAGAAGCGCGTGACTTGGAAGCCGTCCATCACACGCCGTGCGATAGCTGTATGCGCAACCTTCCTGGCGAGCGGCATTGCTCATGAATTGATACTGCACCAAGTGAGCGGGAGTGAGATGACTGGTGAATGGCTGCTCTTCTTCGCACTGCAAGGGCCGCTGCTGTGCGCTGAGGCACTCTTGAAACCGTTGCTGCCACGCTCACGGCTGCTTATCACGCCCTGCAGCTTGCTCGTGTTGCTTCTTATCGGGGGCCAGCTATTTTTCCCCGTCGCTGTCCGCACTGGCCTTGACACGCGAGTTGTGGGCGCAATCATGCACAATGCCAAAGGCGTCAGCGCTGCGTTTGACAGTTGGTTGGCTATTTGAATAGAGCCTTGATTTGGGTCGTTTGCGTTTTTTTTCGTCTCTTTTGTCTTTCCTGTTGCGGGCAGCCGTGCGCGCCCATGCAGTGTTTGGTCGATAAGGAGAACAGGTATGCGATGCAGGCTGCATACACTGCTGCTGCGTCCTGCTGCCTGTTCTCTGGCAAGCGCACAAGCCTGACAGTCTCGCGAGACCGAAGAAACAGGTGAGGACGAGCTCGCACAAATCTTGCGTAGGCGCCAGAACGCCCGACAGCTCCAGACCAAGGGCATTGAATGCCGATCGTGACAAAGGAGCACTGCCTCCCGGGGCAGCCTGCGAGAAAGGCCACCAAGCGGGCCTCGTATTGTTGAGCCGTTTCGTTCATGGTCGGCGCTTTGGCGACGGGTGCAGCTCTGAATCAGGTTCCTTCCAGAAAGGCCCTTTGCCCCGGGTCGGGGCACATGTGCTGCAGCGGAGGTGTCATCATTCCACGAATCGCTAGCTCATTTGTCCCCAGCACGAGGCCATCGTCCACGCACTGGCGCTGATGCACCGACTCGCGCCACCCAAAGCCACAAGCGACAGTTCCACCGCCCTGCCAGCGCCACCTGCTGCGTCGCCGCGGTAAATGCGCGTCGCAAGCGCGCGTCCGGGACACTGGCCTCCTTCGCATGTGAACGCTTCCACAGCGGAGCCATCGTACAAGATGCGTACCCTGACCTCATCCTCACTGTCCGCGATTTCAAGCTTGCACAGCGCTAAAGCAGCACAAACTGCATATTTGCTGCCATCCTCTCCGCACAGCGTGCGTGATGATGACGATGGAGATGGAGGAGGAGTTCCCGGCAACGAAGATGCACCCGGGCCACTTCCTGTGATCGCATTCTCCGCAGTTGCAAGCGCAGCGCTGAGCGTCTGCTCGTGTACTGCAAGCAAGCCGCCATCTCGGTGGGGGAATGCACCCCGAGTGGATGAAGGGTCGCGCCAGACCCAGAGGAGGAGGAGCCCCGAGCCGTGCTCCGTCGCTGGTGGTCGCCAGAAACCAACAGCAGTGCTTGTGCCTCGTATAAACGTCGCCTCCACATCCATGGCATCCAGCGCTGCTGGCGGCGCAACAATGCCATCCCCATCTGCGCAGCTCCTCAAAAGACTGGGCACCATGCGGCGAACAGCCTGGAACGCAGGCATCACACTGGATGTAACCACTAATTCGAGTGGCGCATCAGGTGACGCGATCGCGTGGCTGACTGCCTCTACGCGTCCAAGCAAGCGACGCCGGAGTGTCGTTACTTCCGCGATGGGCCGCTGCTTCACACGACCCGTAGCGGCACAGAGAGCTAGCTCACGCGGGACGGTCAGACACCCACTGTATCCCGCCGCAGCAGCTACATGCAGCGCTGCCGCAGCCTCTTGCGCCGAGTTGAACGCGATGCCTCCAAACGTGGTCCGCCCATCGTGGCCAGCCAGGCCGCTGCCATCAGGAACACCGGCTGCTTTCACACGCGCAGCGTCACGCTCTTGGAGCCAGCCGAAGAGAACAGGGCGGGGCGGCTTACCTCCGCCGTCTGTAAAGATTTGAGGAGCGTACAGGACGTCGCCGCCATCCAGAGCATGTGGTCCGCTCGAAGTTTCAAGATCGAAGGTGGCAGTCCCGCTGTCGTATGAGCCCACCCAGTACACCACGCGATTCGTTGGCCGATCTGGAGAGACACACAGCATCGCCTTCTTCCGAGCGCCATCTTGAACGCTGTTGAACAGCAAAAGGCAGGGGCATTCCCACATGGCTCCCACGCCGACGCACGTTGCTGAATCAAGAGCGCATTGCTGCTGCTGCTGCATAGAAGCGTCGCACAGCACGCCGGTGAAGCTCCACCCGGTGGTGCCATCAGCCGCGAACGAAGTGTAAATGAGCGCAGCGCCGCCAACCCCTTTTATTCCAGTACCGAGCAGCATGCGCCAGCATCGCTCACTGGTGCCAGGCAACTCGTCCGCGAACACGAACGGGTCACGCCAGCCAAGGAGGCGATCCACCAGTTCTGGTGGAGGTGCAGCAATGACCGGCGAGCCCAGCTTGCGGAGCGCACCGAAACAAGCGGTGCCTCCGCCCCCGTCACTGCGGCATCCGCATACAGTCTCCACAAATGGCTGTTTTGCAAGTCCATCCAGCCACTCGCGCTCCGTCTCCTCAACCGACATCGAGGGCCGCGGACTGCTGGATGGCAGCATCTCGCTGGTCACTGTCTCCAGCGTCCCGACGTCTTGCATATAAGCGCCTCCGACGCCAGCCGGACTTGGCGGCGCGTTGAACAGGTCGTCAAATGTGAAGGCATTCGCGCTGGAGACGCTATCTGGTGGTCCTCCGTAATCCACGTTCTCCGCATCCGCATCGCCGTTGAATGGCCACACGGATGACAACAGTGATGCTGTGCTCACGCCATGTGCTGTGAATCCAAGCGGATGATCATCGCCGTCGCGGTGATGCTGAGAGCCTGCGATTCCCAATGAGCGCTCTGCATGCGACGCCAACGCTGCAGCATACAGCTCCGCCGCGCATCCGATCGGACCGCCATCGCCGGCAGCGCCGCCGCCACCAGGGCTCTCCGGCGGCGTTGTGCTGAACGATGAGCGTCCCCGCTCGGTGAAGGATGCCAACCGCGGGCTGTGCGGCACACTGACAGCAGGCGATGTATTCAAACTTGTTGACAGTGCGCGTAAGCTGCCGATGCTTGGCGCCGTCGGCAGCGGATGGCGGGGGCTGGGCGGCGCAACGAAGCACTCCACAGGAAGCTCTCGCGGAGGAAGTAGCGCGCAAACGAGGCCTTCGCTTGTGCGTGTACGACGCGTGCGCACGCCAGTGTAAAGGACAGTGACGCCTCCGTCTGGTGCATTTGGCGTCGAGAACGCGCAGCCGGAAAAGCAAGCCAGTGAATCCAGCGCTCCCGGCGTCGGCTCAAGGACGTGCGGCAGAATTTGCCAGTGGATCAGGTCTGTTGATGTTGCATGTCCCCACACGAGTCCCCAATCCCAATGCGCTCGGTCAGGCTGGTGCTGAAAACAGACATGGTAGTGTCCGTCGTGATGAAGCAGCCCGTTCGGATCATTGCACCACCCAGAAGCCTACAAAGGGCAAAGGTCAGTCCTCATGCGGTGCCACAGGAGGCGGCACACACGCACCGGCATGACGTGGAATCGCGGCCGGTGTGGATCTCCATGTTTCGTGCACTCGCAGCACGGCTCCTCAACCATGCCGAAATTGAGTGCACGACGCCACAGCGCGGCCGCCTCCGCAGTAAGGCCCAGCGCCTCTTTCTCCGCGGCCGCGACAGCGAGCTGCCTCGCTCCGGCTAGAACACGCAGCACGAGGTGGACCGCTGATTGGAAGCGCTGCAAGCCTGGTGTGAGCGCTCGGGTTGGCTCCGCCATGTTTGGCTCCTCCAAGAAAGCAGCGGCGTTCAGTTTGTGATTGAGCGCGCGGTCAGTGCGAGCCGGCGTGCATGCGCGTCAGATGCGACTGCAGCGAGCTGGGCGGTAATGAGTGCGTCTCCGCGGGGGGGGAATCAAAACAACGAAAAGCGTCGCTGATGGTGGCATTAGACCCTGTCTGTTCAAGTCGCCTGCAGCCGTCCATACTGCGGGAACGGATTGACCACCCGACGAGCTGCTTTGCCGATGCCCAGGAAAGCCTGGATCTTCGCGTAATGCGGCCCCAACTCCTTCAGCAACATGCTCTTTGCAGCAGGGGTGGCCGCAGCCACCGCGCCTAGCGCGAACGCAGCGCCCGTCAGCGGCGCGTCCAGCAATAACGCGACTGTAGACGCAACCAGCGCTGCTCCACGGCGCGGAGTCACGAGTTGCAGCGCCGCGAATTTCGCGGCTTCACTCTGCACGGCATTCTCCCTTCGCTTCGCGCGCTCAGCCTCAATCACCTTCGCGTGTGCGCTCACCGACGCCAGGTTCCGCAAGCATGCGGCTGCTGCATCCGCGCCAGCGCGGATGTCGGCCACATCTTCAGGCGGCGGAGGCGTCTCGCTCTCGGGCGCAAGCTCCATCTCGACCAGGCACTCAATCGCGCCTGCAGTGGAGGCCACGGCATTCCGCGCATCCCCGTTCGTCAGCGTCAAGTTATCCAGCGCGCCCGCACACGCGGCCGCGCCAGCAGGCGACGCTTTGCGGGAAAGAAGCCACTTGGTGATGGCTGGAAGCGCCCCTGCGCGGTCGATCAACACAGCCACATCCGCGTGCCACGACAGCGCGCACAGCGCACTCACCGCCGCGTCCTTCCCATCCGCAGTGCCCCGCTGGAGCAGTGACACAAGGTGCGGGACGACGCCCGCTTCAGCCAGAGCAACCTGCAAGACATCGCGGCATCCAAGCGCCGCGATGGTCGCAGCTGCCGCCTCCCTCAGCTTCGCGTTCGATGTCGGCGTAGATAGCAGCCCCGCAACCGCGCTTACGGCGCCGTGGAGCGCAGCTTCCACGCGTGCGGCGGCGTCGCCGGGTGCTGCGCAGAGGGCTCTGAGAGCGCGAGCGGCTCCTTCTTTGCCCTCTGGCGAGCCGCGGAGGATGACGACAATGAGTGGCGGTATCGCGCCACCAGCTGCGATGGCGACACGCACATCCGGGTCTTGCGCCATGTTGCGGAGCGCCCACGCAGCCTTGGCGGCGCCATTGCCGGCAGGGTCGTCTGCCTTTAACAGCGATGTGAGGAGTCCCACAGCGCCGGCATCGAACAGCGCTTTCGCAGCTGTGGAGTGCCCTGCAAGTGCCCACACTGCGGCTGCAGCCGCTTCGGATGCAGGATCATCGACGGCGACTTCAGCGGCTGTGAGCAGACTGCATAGTGCGATGGGTGCCCCAGCCTTGAGCACTTCCAGCTGCACAGACGTGTTGTTGACTGCGCATCGCCACAAGCACCGCGCAGCTTGCGTGCGCGCGTTCAACGTGTTGCCTTCCCGGCACAGTGCGACCAGCGGGCCGATGCCACCAGCAGCGGAGACGAGGCTTTGAGCCCGGGGACTGTTGGTAAGCAGCCAGAGCGCCGACGCAGCGGCTTCACGCGCCGACGCGAGGGAGTCCTCCCACAGCAAGCCCACCAGCGGAGGGATGGCACCCGCAGCAACGGCCAAGCCAGCATGTGTGGCATCTGCAGTGGCCAAATGAGCGACCAGCTTCGCTGCTTCTTGCTTTGCGGCAGTGGTCCCGTAGCGGAGTAGCAGCGCGAGTGGCTGCAGCACGCCTGCGGCGACCACAGCCGCTGAGTTCTTTACATTCGGGCCTTCAACCAGTTGGCGCAGCGCACCAGCTGCGGCCTCGCAGCCAGCCGGGGTTGCTGCGTCGCTGATCATGGCGACGAGCGGTTCAATGCATCCCGCATCCGCGAGTGCGCTCTGCGCGCCTTGACCGTTCGATGCAAGGGCTTGGATGCATCGTGCGGCGGCGACAGAGCCGCCTGGTGTACCTGCACGAAGCAAGGTAGCCAGGGCGTCCAATGTGCCAGCAGTGCGCCCAATCTCCGCTTGCAAGTCCGCGTATGATTCCAAGGCCATGGACAGCGGCGCGGAGCCGCTGACGGATTCTGCGCTCGCGACTGCAGCTGCCGTGGCGTTGAGAGTGGTCACCGATGCGGCGATTGAACCAGCCATGTGAGCGAGACACCACGCAGCTGACTCCTGCGCCGCAGGCGTGCCTTGCGTACACAGTGCCACCAGCATCGGAACGGCCCCGAACGCAGCGATGGTGGATGCATGGCGCTGCTGTTGAGACATGACACGCAGAGCGGCCGCTGCATCTGTCTGCCCCGCTGCT
>Ga0164297_10004583_pt1 | contig 12258 bp, 7 predicted proteins | sample GEODES058metaG_FD_113539 | JGI IMG/M metagenome (GOLD analysis project Ga0164297, IMG submission 113539) | Dystrophic lake water microbial communities from Trout Bog Lake, Wisconsin, USA - GEODES058 metaG | ecosystem: Environmental > Aquatic > Freshwater > Lake | place: USA: Trout Bog Lake... | reverse complement strand
GCCCATCGTGCCCGACCAGTACCATTCGGGGAGGTAGAGGAGTTGGACGTTGAAGTTGATGCCGTTGAAGGCGTCAACGACATTCCAGAAGTTTTCAATACCGCCTGAATTGGCCTCGAAGTCGAGCATGACGTTCGTCGTCCCGCCGTTGGTCAGGTAGGTCTGTGCCTGGCTGGCCGGGTCGTTCTCGGTGACGTAGTGGTAGCCGATGACCGGCATGTTGTTCTGGCGGCACCAGTTGAGGCAGATCGGCCAGTAGGCGTCGAGGTAGTAGTTGCCCTCGCTCACCTTGTGGGAGACACCGGCGAAGCCCTCCTTGGGCATCTCGGCCAGGAAGCTGATCAGGTCTTGGGCCGACCGCCAGTTGTTGTTGCTCAGGTCGGGGTAGTACAGGGTCATGTTCCCTCCTTCACCCTATAGTCACGCCGCGAACTGAGATGAGATGGCCTTCAGGAAAGACGGGGAGGTGACGTTGATTTCATCCTGGACGATGGGGCCGGGCAGGTACCAGTGGTCGGTCCACAGGTCGTCGTCGCAGTAGTAGCAGCCCGAGTTGTTGGTGCATGAGCCGTAGCTGCCGTTGCTCTCGATGAACGTCCACTGGAGCCGGGCGTTGGTATGGCTGTCCGCACCGCCCCCGCCGTGCTCGATATCGATGATCAGGGCGGCGTCGTCGGGGATGTCGTCGAGCGAGGCGACCGCGATCGTGCCGTACGGCCCCACCGTTCCCGGTGCCGCCGGGGAGTTGGACGAGTAGTCGAAGGGCCAGCTCTCTGTCGAGACGTTGTGATTCCAGTTCATGCTCTCCGGGCCCTTCGTCAGGGCCTCCAGCACCCAGCCCACGACGCCGGAGCAGTCGGCCCCCTGGGAGTCGTCGTGGGGCGAATAGACCCCGCCGTACACGTAGTCATCGCCCAACCGGCGGGCGTACTGGTCAAGGACCCAGTTCACACTGGACTGCAGAACGCTCACGAGCACTCCTCTTTCCACTCGGCCTTGCAACTGCACACACACTTCACGTATTTGTTGGGTCGGATCGAGCTCGCCGAGTTGCCGCCGCCGATCACGTGGCGCGACACCTCGTGGTTCTCGTGGGCCCACAGGTTCCTCTCAACCCATTCGGAGAGGACCGGGTCGAGCGCCGGGTGGCCCGACACGGCCCGGGTCGCCAGTCGGCGGAAGTTGTCGGGTATGAACTGAACCGGCACCTTCTTGATGCCCAGCTTCTTGGCGATCCGGAGCCTCTGGTTGCCGTCGCCGATCGTCCCCATCAGCCCGTTGGTGTAGATTTTCAATGGGAACATGATGCCGTTCTTCTTGATGTCCCACTCCAATTCTGGGTCAATGGGAATCGTCCTCGGCGACGGCTCGACCGCGTACTTGGCGACGATATTGACGTCGACCTTGAGGTCGCACTTGTTGTTGGCCGGGTGGTAGGCATAGGTGCCTTGAATGACTCTCACAGTCAGCACTCCCTTGTTTTATATAGAATATCTTATAAGCCATATCCCGGCGTTGGCAATTTGCCCCGTGGAGATGGACACCCCTTGCAGGTTCGGGTCCGACAGCCACGCAGTGAACAGGGTGTTGGGCCCGGCCACGAACTGGGTTCCCGAGGGGAACGGTACGGGTGTGACGGTGACCGCTTGGGCGTCGTTCCAGTTGCTGCGGCCGACGCCCATCGCGACGACTACCTTCTTCTGGTTGGCGTACGAGGTGTCCCCGGTGGGGGAGTACCCCACCTCGACCAAGGGGCGGCCGCCGCTCTGGGCGGACACGAGCAAAGACATGAAGCACATCGGCTGGTAGCTGTAGCCGGTTCCGATGCTGGGCCCGATCGACCAGTTCGCGATCGCGGTCGGCGTCGACACGTAGCCCGACGTCGACGACACCTGGGTCGGCCCGAAAGGGCCCTTGCAGTAGCCGAGGCCGAACGACGGGATGTACTGGCCGGGGATCTGGCCCGAGGGGTTCAGGGGTGCCACGAACTGGCCGGACCAGGAGGCGGGGGCCAGGGTGCCGGGGGTGAGGGCGGCCGTCACGTTCGCCAGGCCGGTCGTGGTGATCGTCAGGGCCGGCGACGGGGGCTGGACGTTGATGGAGAACGGGTTGGTGCCGGTCACCGAGACGCTCGTCACGCCGGTCAGGAGTTGGAGGGCGTTGGCGATGTCGGAGGCGGCGCAGTTGTAGTCCAGGGCAGATGTCGAGGCGGTGCCGTGGTTGAGGGTGAAGGCCCCCGAGGGGTTGGCCGAGGGCGACAGGGTCAGGGTGTAGCTGCCGCCGAAGTACAGGGTCGGGACGCAGCCGCTCAGCGACTGGGCGACCGAGCCGGTCGTCGCGTAGCCGGTGAGCGCCGAGGAGATCTGCCCGGTCACCGACGACTGGCTGATCGGTGCCGCCGAGATCTGGGTGGAGGCGTCGGAGATGCTCACCAGGTCCTGCCCGCCGCCGTCTTGGGTGTACGGGGCACCCACGTACTTCAGTCCGGCCATGACCGCCTCACCACGCCGGGACGACCAGCACGTAGAACACCAGGCCGTTGCCGGTCACGGTGTAGCCGGTGGTCGTCGACCCCGAGCCCGAGACCGAGAGGGTGAAGTTCATGGGCCCTGAGATGGGCTTCTGGGTCTGGGGGGTGACCGGAGAGCCGGAGATGTTGATGCCCGGCACGGCCGCCGGGACCACCGGGTAGAAGTTCGTCAAAGGGTCGTCGGTCATGTAGCCGATGGCGTAGACGGGCGACGCCTGGCCTTGGGGGGAGACGGTCAGCAGGGCGTAGTTCTGGCTGCCGACGAGCCTGCTCTGCTCAGAGCCCGCCGAGCCCCCTTGGACGTAGGCGAACGGTATCGGCAGCCACGGGTAGCCGGGGTTGGCGACGGTGACGACGCCGAGCGGGAACGAGTTGGTGGTGCCGGTGACCGTGTACGAGTCGGTGGGGGGCAGGAGTTGGGTCGACATCGGGCAGATGTGGGCGACGTTGTTGGTTGACAGGGCGGGGAGCTGGGCCGGGGGGACCAGTCCTGACACCAGACCGGCGTAGCCGCTCGGGACGCCGACTTGGGATGTGGCGATGTACTGGCCCAGCGCGGTTGAGATCTGGGCCTGGGTGGCGTAGTTGGCGGCCTGCTGGGTGACGTAGGCGGCGGTCACCGGAGGGTTGACCGACGTGAGGGCCGCGACCTCGGCGGACAGCCACGACGGGGTCACCAAGGTGTTCCCGAACAGTCCTGGCTGGGTGGTGCCGTAGACGGATGAGGCCGGGACGACGGTCGAGGGGGTGTCGGGGGTTCGGCCCACGTAGCGCAGAGGCATGGAGTGCTCCCTTCGCCTATTAGGTGCCGGAAGGGATCGGAACCACCCACAGGCCCGGGTTGGTGGGGGCCGCGTAGACGGCGGTGTTGTTGGTGTCGCTGGTCTGGAGCATCACGTACAGGGTCGTGGAGCCCGACATCACGGTCTGGTTGGCCAGCAGCGGGACGACGGTCGCCGGGGAGACGGTGCCGACCGAGGGCGGGTTGATCGACAGGGACCCCCCGGGGGAGATTGAGCCTAGGTGCCCGGCCGGTTCGTAGGTCCAGGCTGGCTCGATGCCGCCTTGGAGCATCTGGACGGTGAACAGCTCTCCGTAGGTGACGGGGATCGCGGCGCTCGCCACGCACGTTCCCCCGTTGCCGAGCACGATTCCTGACGTGGCGACCACGGCCCCGGTGGTGGGGCTGTAGATGCGGATTTGGGTTGAGGGAATCGAGACGGCGGTCGTGAACACGTTCGGGTTGTTGGGGGCGAACGGGGGGATCGTGCCGCCGTAGGCACCTGAGAAGCTGACGGCGGCGGTGACGGTGGCGGTCCCGGTGAACGGTGCCTGGAGGCTGTTGTTGATGACCGTGGAGCCGGTGTCAGCGGCCCAGTAGGGGATCGTCGCCCACCCGCCGGGGCAGCCGGAACCGGCGCTCAGGGATGCGCTCGCCGAGACCGAGCCGGGGGTGGGGCCGGTGTAGCTCTCGGCGAGCCCGTAGCCGACGGCCACGGTCTGGCCGGTGGCCGAGCCTTGGCGGATGAAGACGCTGGGGATCGTGGTGTCCAGGGACGACGAGGTGTCGACGTTGCCGGTGACCATCAAATAGTACTTGTAGCCTGGGTCGGCGACCGGGACCGTGTATATCAAGGTTCCGGCCGAGTGGTTGGCGTTGGTGACCGTGGCCGTGTTGTAGGCGGGGAACGACGAGAGGGGCGCGGGGAATGTCTGGGTGCTGGCCGGTGCCTGGATGAGCCCCGCTGGGACGGTGCCGTTGACCAAGGGGACCAGGTTGGAGCCGACCGCCGGGGCGTAGTTGGCCTCTTGGGCGGCCAGGTAGTCGGTGGTGGCCAGGTTGGAGACCAGGCTGGCTGCGGTGGCGTTGGTGGCGTACCCGGAGTCGGTCGGGAACGTCGGGCCGGCGAGGGCGGTGTTGATCTGGGCGGTGATCGCCGACTGGGTCATGCCCTGGGCGAGGGCGTAGTTGACGTAGCTCTCGGTGGCCAGGTCCTGGGGTTGTGTGGTGGTGGTGTCGCTCTCGGCGGTGACGCCGACGTACTTGAGGGTCGCCATCAGTAGAACCACTTTGAGTTGTTGGCCGTACGGTTCACCATGCCCCGCACCGTCTGGCGGGCCTCGGACAGGGTGTCACAGACCCGGGCCGGTCTCGGGTCGGGGTTTCCGCTCGGGTGGGGTGGGTACACGTACCACTTCGAGCCGTCGGCCGACTTCAGTCTCTTCACCCCGAACTTTCCTTCGGGGGTGTCGTACTCGTAGACGCCGGGACATATGCGGTGGCCGGGCATGTAGCTGTCGGCGGTGAACCGGCGGGAGGCGTGGCGGGACTGCCAGTCACGCATGAACCCATCTTCGTCAAAATGAGGGTTCCCCTCCTCATCCTCGGTGTCCTCCGTAGCTTTCGCCACGTCCTGCAATATCGACTCGGGGTATTTGCGGACGATCTTGGCCGAAGGGGTGACCCAACCCATGCTGGGGTTCTTCTCGTCCCACAATTTTGGCGTATCGGTCGGCTCAACCTGGTAGACGTGACTGCCCGGCCATCCAGGGGCGTGCTGCAGCTTGTCCACCCAGACATGATCCTTAGCCCCAGAAAAATAGGAGTTGTCATAGATTTCCTGGTGAGGCGATTTTCCGCCTTGGGGCACCAGCATCATCCCCTCGGGCAACTCGTGTGGGCTGACGTGGTACCAGGACGGCATGGCCGTGCGGCGGGAGGCGGTGCGGTCGCGCCACTCATCCTCGGGCACCTTGCGGACCACCCGGGCACCGGGGGCGGCCCAACCCGACTCGTCGTTGAGGTTCCAGGGCTTCGGCTGGTGGCTGGGCCGGACCTCGTACACGTTCATGCTCCCGCCGTTCACATACGGCATCCGCAGCCTGTCGGCCCACCACTGGGCGTACTGGAACCTGCTGTCATAGTTCCGGTTTGGGCCGGTCTCGTCGGCACCGGGCCGCAGCTTCGGCGACATCCACACGTAGTTGCGCCGGGTGTGGTTGTCGTACGACGGGAAGCGCAGCGGGTTCTCCAGCTCGTCGTCGACGAAGTCGCCTCCCCCAGGCGGGCTGTAGAAGTCGCGGCGCTGGTCGTACGACTCGTTCTTGAGGGGGGCCAGCCGGTCGCCGGGGCTCATCTCATGGGGCGAGACGTGGTACCACTTCTGCTGGTTGACCGTCTTCGGCCGGTACTCGCTGTAGTTCTGGTCAAACGTCGGCGACGGGTCGTAGCCGGGCGACCGCAGGGCCCTCTGGAAGTCCCCCTCGTCCTCGTACGACTCGCCGTTCTCGTCAACCGGGCCGACCCAGTCCTCCGCCGTCGGCTCGAGCCACGACGGGTCGGCGGGTATCTTGTCCTTGAGTTGGAGACGCCGCTGCTCAAGCCCGTGCGAGTACCAGTCCATCGCCGTGAGCAGTGAGGCGTGCATCCGATGGCCCGGCGGGAGCGGCACGTTGACCCAGTCACCGCGCTCGGTCCCGTCCCAGCCCGCGTCCCTGTCCTCCAGCGACGGCAGCCAGGCCGACATCCCGGACACCTCCATGTCGGTGCCGGGGGGTATGGACACCAGCCTCTCCCCGGGGATCGGGGTGTGCTCGTGGCCGGAGTTCGTCAGGCCGGGGTCGGTCACGCCGGGGTGTCGGGCGCGGACGACCAGCCCCGGCTCAAAGCCCGACCGGGCGAATCCCTGCGCCACGCCCTCGTCCTCGGACCAGTGCCTGCCCAGCCCGCCGGTCGTCTCGTCGCCGCCGCCCCCTCGGACGTGGTCTAGGACGGCCTGGGACGCCGACGACGGGTCTTTCTCCAGCATCTCCCGGAGGTCGGCGGGCAGCCCTTTGATGCCACGGTACACGTCCCCGCCGATGAACCGACGGGAGGCTGTGCCGTGCCACGGCGACAGCATCTCCACCTGGTCGCGGGCCGTCACGATCCTGCGGGCCATCTCAGTAACCGTGCCCCGAGCCCATGCCGTTGCCGTTGCTCATCAGTCCCGGCCCGTAGGTCGACTTGGCGTAGCCGATCGCCGAGTCGATGTTCGCCTGCGGGTCGGTGATGCTCATCGAGTCTCCCGGCAGGTGGTAACGCTGGAACGTCTCCGGGATCGTCTGCAGCAGACCCTGCGACGGGTGACCGGCGGCAGCGTTGCTGTCCCAGTTGTTGATCGCGTTCGGGTTGCCCGACGACTCGGTGCCTATCTGCTTGAGCACCTGGTTTTCCAGCGAGGTCGGCAGGCCGTTGCGCTGCAGGCCCAACTCAACCTGGGACCGCCACTGCTCGGCACCGCTGTTCGTGTCGTACGACACCTGCCCCCCGGACTGGGTGGGCGAGGTGGAAGGGGCGGGGCTTGGCGAGTGGGCCGGGAGGTTGCCCCAGTTGGCCGGTGAGGGGTCCTTGGCGTTACCGAAACCCGACCAGTCGCCGAAGCCGAGCTCGTTGCCGTTCACGGACGGGCTCTTCTTCTTCTTGTCGTCGTCGCCCATCGCGTCGACGGCGGTCCGGTACCAGTTGCCCCCCACCTTGTTGCCCGAGGGTGCGGTAGCGCCCGGGGGGAGCATCATCTGCTCGAAGCTCTTCGGGCCGCCGGTGGAGCTGCCCGCCGGGTAGCCGCTGTTCGGCAGGTGCCACGTCTGGGGGAAGGACTGGACGGGCTTCGCGCCCGGGCCGACCACGATCCCCGACCCCTTTGACTCGCCCTGCAGGCCGCTCGGCGTCTGGACGTCGGTGTGGCCGCCCTCGCCTGGGTTGGGGTTCACGCCCAGGTTCAGGTCGCCCTTGGAGTAGCCGGGAACCAGGCCTTGACCGGCCATCGGACTCGTCGTGTTGAAGCGCTTCCCCTGTGAGTCGTGCAGGGCGATGTCGCCGGGCGGCCCGGTCCGGTCCTGGCCCGACACGGTGGACAGGCTCTGGCCCGCCAGGCCGGAGCAGTCCCAACTGTACGCGGGCTTGCCCTCGGCGTCGGTTGACCCGGGGCCGGAACCGCCGTAGTCGTAGGGCCTGCCGTTCATGCCCTTCAAATCCATATCGGCTGCGTCGTTGCGGACCGTCTGCAGGAATCCTTGGGCGGCGTTCCCGGGGTGGCCGGTTCCCAAAGACTGAGGCGGGGTAGCCGGGGACACTTGGGCCGACAGGTTCGCGTCGGGGTCGGCGGTCCGGTACCACGAGCCGTGCCTCCGGTGCCTCTCGTCCTCGTGGTTGAATCCGCTGCACACCGGGCAGTGGCCCCGGTCCCACTCGTCGGCCAGGGACCGGGACTTGCAGTGGGGGCAGTCGAGGTACTCGTCGTCGGTCGGCCCCTCGACGAGCCAGCGGGACGACCTGCGGCCCCTCTTGGCCGGGCCCTTCACGACGTGGACGCCGACGCCGCCGATCCCCCCAGGCAGCTTGGAGACCGCGTATCCGTCGCCCAGGACGGATTGGACGTACTGGTGCAGCTCGTCGCGGGTGAACCCCTTCTGGCGGCGCTTCTCGGCCTCGCTGTGGGGCCTGACCCAGACCGCGTCCGGCTCGTCGCCGATCAGGTTGGCCGGGTCGACGCCGCGAGACAGGGGGGGCCGCGCCGTGATGACCGCCTGCCCGCCCGGTGCCAGGACCCGTCCCATGTCCCGGACCGCGTGGTCGCGCTCGCCGGGCCTGTCCCCCGGGTCGAGGACGTTCAGCACGTTGTGCGACATCAGACGGCTGTAGCTGCCGTCGGGGATTTGGTGGGGCCGGTCGTACATCGGCGACGCCGGTTCTCCCTCGGGCCCCGGTGAGCCGGTGCCCGGGTCGACGAAGGTCCGGGGGTTGGCGAAGGGCTCGTAGGTGTGGGCACCGATCCCGCGCAGGCGGCGGTCGCGGCGCAGTCCGTCCGGGGGCAGGGCGCTCATGCCCCGACCGGCCCCGTAGTCGAGGACGTCGCCCTCGGGTGCCCCGGCCCGGTTCAGGTGGTCGAGGGCGTTGAGGTAGGTGGCGAGGGTCGAGGTCCCCAATTGGGTGAGGCTGGAGTTCGGGTTGCTGTGCCACTGCTGCTCGTCGGTCTTCTTCCTCGGGGCGGCCGTGTACCACTTCGCCAAAAGTTTGCGGGCCTCCTTATTAGGGGAATTGATAATCCAGCGATCGTTCCCTATCAGCGGATCGTTGTTTGAAATCTGATCCAGGTAGGCAAGATCCAATTCGCTTAGCTGTGTCGGGTCTGCCGATTCTATTGGCTCAAGTGCAGACCAGTGATGGTCTTGAGAAAATCCGCCGCCATGACGATACACAAGGGAACCGGGAGAATCGTTAGAAAAGTCCACATGCACTGTGTCTGGGTCGTCTGGATCAATATGATTGACCGTGCCGATATCTCCAGTAGGACGATATCTCACAATGTCACCGGGTCGGTGTTGATTGCCTCGCTGAAGCCACCCTGCGGGAGGTTCCCAATTGGATGGGCCGGGGGGTTCCCACTGAGATTCGTACCACCGGCTGGCACCCAGCAGACGCGGGTCAAACCAACGGTACGACATCTTGTACGGGTGGTTGCGGCGCGGGACGTTCGGTCGGCGGGGCTTCACGCGGGGGCGGGCGGGCATCTCCTGGGCCGGTGCCCGGTCCTTGTACCAGTTGGGCTCCACAGCGGCCTCATGTAAGGGGTGAGGGCCCATCCGCTGGTCCTCATGGACGGGCGGCGACAGTTCGTGCTGGTGGTTCCTCACCCAGGAGTCCAAGGCGGAGTTCCACCAATGGCCGCTGTCGGTCTGGTACGGGTCCGACAGGGGCGGCTCGAGCAGCGCGGGGTCGACGTGGGCGGCCGTGCGCCGCCGGGAGTAGCGGTCGGCGAACGGCTGGAGGCCCTCCATCGCCGGGGATTGGAACGACTGGCTCCTCTCCTTCTTGTTCCGGCGGGAGTTCATGTCGTCCTTGAACTTGCCCCAGATGATGGCCTGGACCTGGTGGGGAAGCAGGTGCCTGCTGCGGGGAAGCCTGGAGTTGATGCGGTGGGTCAGGTCGACCAAGCCCTGCTGGTACACCTCGTACTGCGGCTCGGAGACCACCGACGACTCGGTGTAGCCCGGGACCGGGGCGGTGCTGCCGTGCGGCTGGCTGGCGGCCCGCATGTGCTGGGTGTCGACGGTGGAGCGGAGAAGCTCCGGGTCCAGCTCCGTCCAGTGCTTGCCGCCGAGGTCGTAGTGGCCTTGGTCCTCGGGCCGGTCGGAGGGGCGGAAGCGCAGCTTGTTGCCCAGGTTGGAGAAGAAGGCCCGGTACTTCTGGCCGTTGAGGTGCTGGTCGAACTCGTCCTCGCCGACGGTACGCAGCAGCTTGGCCTTCTCGACGTTGTTGGTGAGCGTCGGGACCCCGGCCCCGTGGTAGGCGCTGGTGGGGCGGTACCCGTAGTCGCTCGTGCTGTGCTGGACGTGGCGCATGTGGGCGTCGATCGCGTCCTCGTAGGGCTTGCGCCACTCCGGCGGCGGTTCCGGGTCGGTCTTCTTTCGCCTCTTCCCGTCGGAGTACCACTTGTCGGGGCTGCGCCGCAGACCGCCGCGCATGGGCATCTGGGCGTTGTTGAGCCACTCCGCCCGTCCCTCCGGGGTCTGCAGCGCCTCAAACCCCCGCAGCGGCCTGTCCTCCCACCGCCCGGGCACGCCCTTGGCCTCGTCGCCGGGGATGTACTGGAGGTGGTTCCCGCCGTGGGCCTCGGCGAGCTGGTTGAAGTCCTCTTTAGTGCGCGGCATGTAGCCGTTCTTGTGCAGGTCCTTGAGCTCCTTGATGGTGAAGTGGTCGGGGTGGGTCAGGTCCCCCGGCCCCTTCTCCCCGGGCACGATGTTGTACTTGCTCTCCATGTAGCGGGACAGCGCGGAGGGGTGGATGCTGGCGCGACGCCACTCGTCCTCGTTCTCCCCCGGCCGGTAGTTCCCCGCCATGTGGGCGGCGAAGTGCAGGTTGTCGTTCCAGTCGGTGCGGGCCGACAGGGCGGCGGCCATCGCGATCGCCCGGTTGGTGGAGATCTTGAACTTCTTGCCGATGTCCCGCAGGATGTCCCCACCGGCGCGGTACCACACCCGGCCGCGCTTCTTCTGGTCCTCGGTGGCTCCGTAGAAGTGCGACTCCAGGTTGTCCAGGTGCTTCTTGTAGGTGACGCCCTTGCTGGCCAGGACGTCGTCGAACTTTTCCCTGGGAATGCTGGTCAGCATCGGGGGCTGATGCCCCTCGGCGTCGGGCTCCGGCTCGTTGACGCCCGGCCAGTTGACGTCGGGGGCGACCGCCGACTGCGCGGCCGGGGGGGCCACGAGGTCCTCGTCGGCCGTCCTCACCAGCGGGCTGACGGGCCGGGAGGCCTCCAGCAGCCACGGCCCCGACTTGACGGCACCGGCGTGGATCGAGTCCTTCACGGCGCTCTCGTCGATACCCGCCCTCTCCCGCTGCTCCTCCAAGGCCCGGTGCGCCTCCTGCATCTCCCTCACCCGGTTGCGGTAACGCTCCCCGAGGGGCACCGTCAGGGGCTGGGCCGCCTCGATGTGCTCACCGGCCCGCAGCAGCCACGGCCCCGACTTGGGCTCGCCTGAGTGCATCGTCATCCGATCACCGTCCACCTGTACTGGTTCGTCGCCGGGGCGGAGGCGAACTCGACGGTCACCGTGTTCGGGCCGGTCACGGTGGCGCACGCCAAGACTTGGTTGCCGCTCGGCATTTCCTTGATCCACACCATCACGTCTTGGGTGTTCAGGGTGTGGGTGATCAGGGCCGTCGAGGACGCCGGGACCCACCCCGACTGCTTGCGGGCCACCACCGAGGTGTCGACGGAGACACCTTGGCTGCCCACGGCGATGCCCCCACCGGCCTGGGCGTTGACCGAGAGCACGTTGTTGGCCAGGGCGACGCCGTCGCCGGCCGTGTAGTTGACCGGGGCGGCCAGCGATCCGACCTTGGCCCAGTTGCTGACCGAGGTGCCGACCGTCCCCGACGCCGACGTCTCCTGCCACACCGTGTAGGCCTGGGTAGCGCCGCCGCCGACGAGCACCACCGTGTCGCGGACGAAGTAGCTGCCCGAGGCCCAGTCGGGGGGTCGGGTCCAGGCACCCGACGACACCGACCAGAGGCCGTTGTCGACCGAGCTCGACTGGGCGGTCAGCAGGATGACGCTGCCCGTGTTCATCTGGACGCCGTCAATGGTCGGGAGGTTGTTGAGAGACGAGACGGCGGTCGTTGACACGGCCGCCACCTGCTGGCGGACCGTGGGGCTGGCCGAGAGGGCGGACTGGACCTGGGCGAGCGACTGTAGGCCGTTGGTGGCGCTGTTGAGTTGGGTGACCGTGGCCAGGGCGGTGGGGCTGCCGGACGGGAGCCACGACGTCAGGCCGGTCACTTGGCTGACGGGGATTGACGACCCGACTGGGATCGCGCCGACCGTGGCCGCCGTCAAACTGACCGACCCGATCTGGCCGTTCACGCTCGTGACCGACTGGTTGCTGGGCAGCAGGACCCAGTTGGAGGCCGTTGAATACGGGGTCGCCGACAGGATGTAGGTTCCGGCCTGGGTTCCTTGGGCGATGATGCCGATGTCGCCGACGTGGGCCGACGAGAGCGCGGTCAGGTTCCCGGACGAGCCTGAGACGCTTGACAGGGCGACGTTCGCCGGGGTCTGGGTGAACACGTTGTTGATCTGCAGGCTCGGCAGGTACTGGCTGGGGATGGTGCCGCCGACCAAGGGGCACAGGCCCGACAGGGTCGACGACAGGTTCGTGATCTGGGAGATCGGCAGCGACGGGAT
>Ga0164297_10004581_pt1 | contig 12270 bp, 12 predicted proteins | sample GEODES058metaG_FD_113539 | JGI IMG/M metagenome (GOLD analysis project Ga0164297, IMG submission 113539) | Dystrophic lake water microbial communities from Trout Bog Lake, Wisconsin, USA - GEODES058 metaG | ecosystem: Environmental > Aquatic > Freshwater > Lake | place: USA: Trout Bog Lake... | reverse complement strand
AGTGAAGTGGCAGCTGAACTCGGCGGTAAGGGCGGTGGTCGACCTGACATGGCGATGGGTGGGGGTACTGATGTTGCCGCGCTGCCGGGAGCGATAGCGAAAGTTAAGAATTGGGTACAAGCTCGAGTCTAAGGTTAATCGCCGACATGGAACATCCTGACTCCGTCTCTCTTGAATTTCAGCATAACGTAGATGCCAAGGGCTTGGCTTGCCCTTTGCCCATACTGAAAGCGAAAAAAGCCCTTGCACTCATGGCAAGCGGCGAAGTGCTTCAAGTGCTTACCACTGACCGTGGTGCAGTAAGGGACTTCCAAGCTTTCGCCAAGCAAACAGGTAACGAACTGCTTGCCCAAGTGGACCAAGGTAGTTGGTTTGAGCATTATTTGAAAAGAAGATAGGCTAAATTGCCCACGTATGCTGTTGAAAATACTTAAAAAGTGCTACACTAGTAGGCTTTGTTGAATGCTGCTTGACTGAGTTTTATTGGGTAGGTGGGCATTCAATACCCGTTTTTATACACATTTACATTGAGGGATTACCTATGGTGGTGATTCGTATGGCCCGCGGCGGGTCGAAAAAGCGTCCTTTTTACAACCTCGTTGCGACTGATTCTCGTAATCGTCGTGATGGTCGTTTCATAGAGCGAGTTGGTTTTTATAACCCTGTTGCTAATGAAAACGAAGAGCGCTTGCGTATTGCACTTGATCGCGTTAATCACTGGACTGGCACTGGTGCTCAGTTATCCCCAGCCGTTGCGCGTTTAGTCAAAGACTATTCAGCTAAAGTCGCAACTGCGGCTTAATTGAGCTTGGCAGACGCCATGGCTGGCGCAGGTGCGCAAAGCGCACCAAACGACCTAATAGCACTTGGTCGTATTGTTGCGGCGTATGGTGTGCGCGGTTGGGTAAAAGTTCAGCCGTTCTCAGCCACTACGGAAACGCTTCGCAAAGCTCCAATTTGGTGGTTGTCGAAGCTGGCCGGTGCACCTCAAAAGTCTCTTGTAGCCCCTACCTTTACGTCTCATAAGGTGGTTGGGGCTCGCACTCAAGGGTCCACCGTTGTCGCGCAGCTTGAAAATATCGATGACCGTGATGCAGCCGAGTCATTGATCGGGCTGACGGTGAATGTATCAAAAGCGCTTTTTCCGCCAGCAAGACACGACGAGTACTACTGGGTGGATTTAGAGGCATGCGCAGTTTTTGATACGCATAATCAATCCCTGATTGGGCGTGTTCTGGAAGTGCTGGATAACGGGGCTCACGCAATTTTGCGAGTGCAGCGCCTCATGGCAGTTGATCCTGATCAATTGCTATTGGATGCCAAAGGCAGACCTCTCGAGTTATTGGTTCCATTTGTTGCTGAGCATGTTCAGGGCGTAGATATTCAAGCCAAGAAAATAGAAACAGATTGGCCCGTAGATTTCTAGTTTATGCAACGAGTTCGATGGCTATGCGTATTGACGTTATTACTTTGTTCCCCGAGTTATTCACAGCCATAACAGACGCGGGTGTAACAGGGCGAGCGCACGCTCAGGCACTTTGGTCGTTGCACGCAGTTAATCCACGCGATTTTAGTCAAGATATCCATAGAACAGTGGATGATCGACCCTATGGTGGTGGGCCAGGTATGGTTATGATGGCAGAGCCGTTAGGAAAGGCGGTCGAGTCCATTAAAGATGCCAGAGGTGATGCTCCAGTGGTTTTGCTATCACCCATTGGTAAGCAATTTAATCAAACTCTTGCCGAGGAAACGTCGCGGTCTGCGGGTGTGGTGTTCGTTTGCGGGCGTTACGAGGGTATCGACCAGCGTTTTATCGACAAATACGTTGACGAACAGTGGTCGCTGGGCGATTTCGTATTGTCGGGTGGTGAAATTGCTGCGATGGCAATGATTGATGCCACGGTGCGTTTGTTACCTGGGGTGCTCAACCACAGCGATTCTGCCCTACAAGATTCCTTTCAGACGTCTATTTCTGGGTTGCTAGATAGTCCTCATTTCACTCGTCCTGATGTCTTTGATAACATCAAGGTCCCCGATGTTTTACTGTCTGGTAATCACGCTCGTATCGCCCGTTGGCGCAGAGAGCAATCGTTACTGCTTACAGAAAAAAATCGTCCTGATTTGATCAGAGCTGCGAGAGCGCGTGGTGACCTCAGCCGTGAGGATGAGGTCTTTTTAGGCACGCTTGTGTAACTGTGAATTTCAGCCAAGCTTGGCGTATTGCGACTTAACCTTGCTTAGTGTTTCGGTAAATTGCGCAATGCGTAGTTTTTCCTGATCCACAACGGCCGCTGGCGCGCGAGCAACAAAGCCCTCATTGCTTAATTTTGCTTGGGCTTTTGATATTTCTTGCTCAAGCTTGTTGATTTCTTTCTCGAGTCTCGCTTTCTCGGCAGCAATATCAATTTCGACTTTTAGCATCAAACGAGTTTGACTGACGATCTGAACAGGTGCGCCGTCATCTGGTAGCTCAGAAACGACCGTTACTTCAGAGAGTTTGCCAAGTGCGGCGAGGTAGGGTGCGTGTTGTTGAAGTTGATCGTGATTGCCTTGTGCGATCAGAGGGACACGAGCGGCAGGGGATAAATTCATTTCTCCTCTCAATGCCCGTATCGCTTCAATCTCTGCTTTTAGTTGATTCAACTGCTCTGTCGATGTTGAATCGATCAAATTCAGGTTGGCTATCGGAAACGGTTGAATTGAGATGCTAGTGGACTCATCCGCTTTACGCTTACCGGCGACAACTGACACTTTTTGCCATAACTCCTCGGTTATAAACGGCATGATTGGGTGCATCAGTCTGAGGATCACCTCTAGGACGCGTATCAGGGTTCGTCTCGTAGCCCGCTGTTGCTCTGAGTTACCTTTTTGAATTTGTACTTTCGATAATTCGAGGTACCAGTCGCAATACTCGTCCCAAACAAAGTGATAAAGAGCGTTGGCAATGTTATCGAAACGATAGTCTTCAAACCCTTTTATAACGTCAAGCTCCAACTGTTGCAGAGAACTGATAATCCAGCTATCAGCGAAGCTTTTGGCTGAATCGTCAACGTCACTTAAATCTTGTCCTTCTGTGTTCATTAGGACATATTTTGTGGCGTTCCATAATTTGTTACAAAAGTTGCGATAACCTTCACAGCGCTTCAGATCGAAATTAATGTTGCGTCCGAGTGTTGCGTAAGCTGACATCGTGAAGCGCAATGCGTCGGCGCCAAAAGCAGGAATACCCTCTGGAAATTGCTTGCGTGTTGCTTTTTCGATGCTGCCGGCTTGCTTTGGATTCATCAAGCCAAAGGTGCGTTTGGCAACCAGAGTATCAACATCTACCCCATCGATTAGATCCACTGGGTCAAGGGTATTGCCCTTGGATTTACTCATTTTTTGACCTTCCGCATCTCTGATCAAGCCGTGTACGTAGACGTGCTTGAAAGGAACCTGACCGGTCAGATGCGTCGTCATCATCACCATCCGCGCGACCCAAAAGAAAATTATGTCAAATCCGGTGACCAACACACTAGTCGGAAGATATCGTTTGAAGTCCGGCGTCACTTCTGGCCAACCCATTGTGGTGAACGGTACTAATGCAGACGAAAACCAGGTGTCCAACACATCTGGATCGCGAGTGAGTTTGCTAGTTACGCCCGCAGCAGTCGCTTTTGCGATCGCTTCGGCTTCCGATCGAGCAACGAAAACTTGCCCATCGTCGCTATACCAGGCGGGGATCTGATGCCCCCACCACAACTGGCGAGAGATACACCAATCTTGAATGTTCTCTAACCACTGGTTGTATGTCGTGGTCCAGTTCGAGGGATAAAACTGTACGTCTCCACGCGCTACGACATCAAGTGCAACTTCAGTTATGCTCTTGCCGGGATGTAGGGTGCCTGCAGGGGCAGGTTTGCTCATCGCTACAAACCATTGATCAGTCAACATCGGCTCGAGTACCTCGTTGGTTCGATCCCCGCGAGGTTGCATCATTTTGTGATTCTCAACTTTCACCAGGAAATCATTCTGCTCCAACTCGGCGACAACAGCCTTTCTTGCCTCGTAGCGATCTAGGCCTTGAAATTGCGATGGTCCGTTTTCGTTGATTCGAGCGTCCAACGTAAAAATAACAATTAGCGGCAGGTTGTGACGCATCGCACACGCATAATCGTTGAAGTCGTGCGCACCAGTAATTTTCACGCAGCCCGTTCCAAAAGCGGGGTCAACGAAGTCATCGCAGATGATGGGGATTTGTCTCCCACATAGCGGTAAGTCAACCAATTTACCAACCAAGTGCTGGTAACGGGCGTCATTTGGATGGACGCATAAGGCTCCGTCGGCCAGCATCGTTTCCGGTCTTGTTGTGGCAATGGTCATGCCAGTGAGTAGTTCAGTGGAGCCATCGGGATGCACAATTGTTTGGGGGCCGTCCACAAATGGGTAGCTGATATGCCAAAGGTGTCCGTCAGCCTCAACCGATTGGACCTCTAGGTCTGATACGGCAGTTAGCAACTTTGGATCCCAGTTAACAAGTCGTTTGCCCCTATATATCAGGCCTTGATCGAATAGTCTGACAAAAGTCTCTACGACACCCTCGGACATTTTGGCGTCCATCGTGAAGTACTCGCGAGGCCAATCCGCGGATGCGCCCAGACGTCGAACTTGACTGGTTATCGTGTTGCCTGATTGCTCCTTCCACTCCCAGACCTTATCAATGAAAGCTTCTCGGCCGAGATCATGGCGAGACACTTTTTGGGCGTCGAGTTGACGCTCAACTACGATCTGCGTGGCAATACCAGCGTGATCCGTACCAGGGACGAAAACTGTATCGTTGCCTCGCATGCGGTGGTAGCGTATCAATCCGTCCATAATGGTTTGATTGAATGCATGCCCCATATGCAAAGTCCCGGTTACGTTCGGAGGCGGGAACTGAATAGCGTAGGGGGTACCGTTTCCAGGGCTCGTTTTTACATGCTGACCGGCAGAAAAATAGCCTCTGCGCTCCCACTCGGCATACCATCTTGCTTCGAGTTCGGCAGGCTCAAAGCTCTTAGAAAGTTCGCCGACTTGGGGGGTATTCGTTTGGTCCATCTTGTTTTCCGCAAAAACAGTTCGCTACAAGGAGCAAAACCGCTATTTTAGGGGCTTAGCGATTTCCCGGGCATGCTAGAATGCCGAGTTATCGAACTTATTTGCAAAGTCCCTGTTTTTATTGAGATTTATTGGAGTTTTTATGTCAGTTGAACGCACTCTCTCGATCATCAAACCCGACGCCGTCGCTAAAAATGTAATCGGTCAGATTATTGCCCGTTTTGAGTCAGCCGGATTAAAAGTGATCGCTGCGCGTATGCAGCAGTTGTCCCGTGCGGATGCAGAACGTTTTTATGCAGTGCACAGTGCCCGTCCTTTTTTCAAGGATTTGGTTGACTTCATGATCTCTGGCCCCGTGTTTGTGCAAGTACTAGAAGGCCCCAACGCGATTTTGAAGAATCGTGATTTGATGGGTGCGACCGACCCGAAGAAAGCGGACAAAGGCACGATTCGTGCGGATTTTGCCGACAGCATTGACGCGAATGCCGTTCACGGTTCGGATGCGCCTGAAACGGCTGCAGTTGAAATTGCGTTTTTCTTCCCTGAAATCAATATCCACAGCCGTTAATTCGGCTTAATGGGCGTGGCGAACCACCTATGCGTGCTGATCCCATTAATTTACTCGGACTCGATAGCTCTTCGCTAACCAGTCTAGTAGGGCAGTGGGGTGGCAAGCCCTTTAGGGCTAAACAGTTACAAAGGTGGATTCACCAGAGAGGTATCGGTCATTTTGACGAGATGACTGATTTGGCTCGTGAATTTCGTGTGCAACTGGATCAGAGTTGTATCGTTGCAGCGCCAGCAGTGTTAAGCGATAAGATCGCGACGGACGGCACTCGGAAGTGGTTGTTTGACGTCGGCCAAGGTAACGCTATCGAATCTGTCTTCATTCCTGAGGATGACCGTGGGACGCTGTGTATTTCCAGCCAAGCCGGTTGCGCGGTGAATTGTCGTTTCTGCTCAACCGGACATCAAGGTTTCAACAGGAATCTCTCTAGCGCAGAGATTGTCGGTCAGTTGTGGTGGGCCGGATTAAAACTGCGCGAGAGCGGGCAAATGGTTAGATTGCCTTCAGACAAGGTCTTGAAAGAGGGCGAGAGCACCAGCGTAAAAAGAGTAATCAGCAATGTCGTCATGATGGGGATGGGTGAACCACTGCTTAATTATGACGCGCTGGTACCTGCTCTAAAACTCATGCTTGATGACAATGCATATGGTTTGTCTCGGCGCAGGGTAACTGTATCGACCTCCGGCGTTGTGCCAATGATGGATCGTTTAGCCAAGGATTGCCCTGTTGCTCTTGCGGTATCACTGCATGCGCCGAATGATAGCTTGCGTGATGAACTGGTTCCTTTGAACAAGAAGTATCCGTTAGCGGATTTATTGTCCGCTTGTGAACGTTATTTAGAGCATGCTCCGAGAGATTTCATTACTTTCGAGTATGTAATGCTAGATGGCATAAATGACGGTGACGAGCATGCAAAGCAAATCATCGATATTGCCAGGCGAGTTCATTGCAAATTAAATTTAATTCCTTTCAACCCGTTTCCTGCCTCTGGATTGAATCGGTCGAAAGATGCAAGGATTCGCATATTCGCCCAGCGACTAACAGATGCAGGCATTGTGACAACCGTGCGTAAAACGCGAGGCGACGATATTGACGCTGCGTGTGGACAGTTGGCTGGACAGGTAAAAGATCGTACTCGACTGCACAATAAATTGACGACCAAGGCATCGATTCCAATAAAGGAGATCCGGACATGACGCAAGAAAATCTGGAGTTTTCGTTACGAGTAGAGTCTGTTTCTACTGACGTTAATCCGGCGAGGAATGGTCGGGTGTTGGCTGATAAACGCACGGCGCTCGGGCTATCGATTGACGATGTATCTGCTCGTCTCAAATACCCCGCTCGGATGATAGAAGCTTTGGAGAATGACAGGTGGTCGGATTTGCCGAAAGGCTTGGCATTGCGTGGACTGCTGAGGAATTACTCACGCATGCTTGGAATCGATTCGAAAGGTTTAGAGGCTGTACTGCAGTCATACATTGGAGAGGTTACTGGGGGTATAGCGAATCACACCTCGACTCGTTCGTTGGCTCCTCACGATTCTGATCGTAACCATCACTCTACCGGTTGGATCGTAATGATCGCTGTTGTTGTGTTTGTTGTGATTGCTATCGCGCTTTGGCAAGGTATTGTGCCCCGCGGTTTGATGCCTGAGTGGTTGGGGGCTTTGTTTAGATGAAATCCAATCAGTTTGAATTGAATGAATCATCTGATGCGGTAATCGGAGTAGGGCGCAGACGCAAGACTCGACAGGCGAAAATTGTCTGGGGGTCAACGACTGTTGCAGTTGGTGGAGACGCACCTATTGTGGTTCAGTCTATGACTAATACAGACACGGCGGATGCCATTGCCACAGCGATTCAAGTAAAAGAGCTGGCGCTTGCTGGATCTGAGTTGGTGCGCATTACGGTTAACACACCTGAAGCTGCGAAAGAAGTTGCCGCGATACGGGAGCAACTCGATCGCATGGGTGTATCAGTGCCGCTTGTTGGCGACTTTCATTACAACGGCCACAAATTGCTTACACAGTTTCCCGAGTGCGCTCAAGCGTTATCGAAATATCGTATTAATCCCGGCAACATGGGTGGTGGTAAAAAGCGAGACGATAATTTTGCGCAAATGATTGAAGTAGCGTGTCGGTACGATAAACCGGTACGCATCGGAGTCAATTGGGGCAGCCTAGATCACGAGCTTCTAGCTCGAATGATGGATGACAATAGCAAAGCGAATCATCCTAGGGACGGTCAAGCTGTCATGAGAGATGCGCTAGTTGTTTCGGCGATAAGTAATGCGCAGCGTGCTGAGTCGCTCGGTCTGCGCAGCGATGCAATACTGCTTTCATGTAAGGTCAGTCACGTTCAGGATTTAATTGCTGTTTATAGAGATTTGGCCAACCGGTGCGACTATCCTTTGCACTTGGGTTTAACCGAGGCTGGAATGGGTAGTAAAGGCATTGTCGCTTCCACTGCGGCCCTTGCCGTTTTATTGCAAGAAGGTATCGGTGACACCATAAGAATTTCGCTTACACCAGAGCCTGGTGGTGACCGTAGCAGAGAAGTGATCGTCGCGCAGGAAATATTGCAAACAATGGGCCTGCGCTCATTTACGCCGATGGTTGTCGCCTGTCCAGGATGTGGCCGCACGAGCAGCACAGTTTTTCAGGAACTAGCGGACAAAATTCAAACTTATTTAAGAAATCAGATGCCAGTGTGGAAACATCAATATCCTGGCGTGGAATCCATGAACGTCGCTGTAATGGGATGCGTTGTTAACGGACCAGGAGAGAGCCGACACGCAGATATTGGAATAAGTCTACCGGGAACGGGTGAGGTGCCTTCCGCACCAGTTTTCGTTGATGGCGAGCGCACCGTCACTTTAAAGGGTGATCATATCGCGCAAGAGTTTCAAACGATCGTCGCGCAGTATGTAGAACGTCGCTACGGTGCTAAAGCTAACGCTTAGCGTTTTCCCTCGATGATATGAATAGATATTTTGAACCCGCTTAATTGGGTTGAGACAAACTGGACAAGATGACGCAAGCATTTACCAAAGTCAGCGCAATTAGAGGCATGAATGACGCCTTGCCGGATGCGACCAATCGAATCAATCAATTGGAGGCCATTGTTCGCCAGTGGTTGGAGCTATACGGTTATCGCAATATGCGTACCCCGGTGTTGGAGCATACAAGGCTGTTCACGCGCGGAATCGGTGAAGTAACCGATATCGTTGAGAAAGAGATGTATACGTTTACTGATGCATTAAACAACGAATCACTGACGATGCGTCCGGAGTTCACAGCTGGTATTGTTCGCGCTGCGATCGAGCATAATCTTCTGTATGACCGCTCTCAAAAAGTTTACTCAATAGGACCTGTGTTCCGGCATGAAAGGCCTCAGCGCGGTCGCTACCGACAGTTTCATCAGATCGATGTCGAAGCACTTGGTATAGGGGGGCCGGATATTGATGCAGAGCTTATTGTCATGACAGCTCGACTCTGGCGTCTACTCGGTATTCCCGATATGCGTTTGGAAATTAATTCGCTCGGCCAGGCTCAAGAACGCGCCGCGCACAGAGACGCACTGATTACTCATCTGGAAAAGCATAAAGCAATTCTTGACGACGACGGTTTGCGTCGAATGTATACCAATCCATTGCGAGTTTTGGACACTAAGAACCCGGCTCTACAGGAAATGGCTAACTCGGCTCCGCGACTTTTTGATTTTCTAGGTGCTGAATCGCGCCATCACCTAGAAGGCGTGTTATCCAGACTACATGATGCCAAGATCTCGTACACAATCAATCCTCGGATGGTACGTGGCCTTGACTATTACAATCTGACAGTATTCGAATGGATTACGGACAAACTTGGCGCTCAAGCAACGGTGTGTGGTGGTGGTCGCTACGATGGCTTAATTGAGTTATTGGGCGGTAAATCTGCAGCTGCAGTGGGCTTTGCGATTGGGGTTGAGCGTTTGCTTGATCTTTGGAGTCAGTTTCAGTTGGATAATTCTAAGCCTGAGTGTGACGTTTATATCGTCCACCAAGGCGAAGAGGCTCAAAGAAGAGCTGCAACTATCGCAGAGAACCTGCGTGATGTTGATATTGCCGTCATTGTTCATCCTGGTAGCGCCAGTTTTAAATCACAATTTAAGCGTGCTGACGGCAGTGCTGCATCGATTGCGGTTATTCTTGGGGTGGACGAGTTGGCGCGTGATGTCGCGTCGGTGAAAATGCTGCGAGACCCCGAGGCCTCAGGCAGTATGGCGCAACAGCAAGTGCCGTTAAGTAATCTCGTTTCATTTTTAAGAGATAGGATTAAGTGAGTATGGCTTACGATTTAGAAGAACAGGAACAAATTGACCAACTGCGTGCTTGGTGGGCCAAATACGGTAATGCCGTATTGACGGTTCTAGTCATAGCCCTTGCTGTCACCGCGTCCTGGCGAGGTTGGCAGTGGTACGAAGGGCATCAGGCTACTCAGGCACGAGGTTACTTCGAAGCTCTCGAGGATGCTGCTCGGCAGCAAAGCAGTGAGGATTCGGTAGCTAGAATCAACGCTGCTATGAAAACATTGCGAGATGACTTCGCTAAAACTGATTATGCAGTCCGCGGTGCCTTGATTGCGGCCAGTGCTCTTGAAGCGCGCAAGGACAACAAGGCTGCACAAGCCCAACTGCAGTGGGTCGTGCAGTCTGGTCATCCGTCCCTGGTGCCTGTTGCCAAGTTGAGATTAGCTGGTTTGTTTCTAGATGAAAAAGACTATGATGCGGCGCTCGCTCAATTGAAGGAGCCTCCTGCTTCGTTTGCTTCCTTGTTTGCAGACCGTCAAGGCGACGTTTTTGCCGCTCAAGGAAACTTAGCGCAAGCTCGTGCAGCCTGGCAAAAAGCGATGGAACTTATGGGAAGCTCTAATCCGCTTACCCCGTTAGTCAAACTCAAACTTGATGCACTCGGAGCTTAATGACTATGCAGCCGTCTTTGATTCAGTGGTTTAAACGTGGCGTATTGGTGCTGTTTTTACCTGTTTTAACAGCCTGCGGCGCACTGAGTCTATTTACGGGCGATGATGGTCGATTTGATCCCACGCCACTTAAAGACTTCCCAGCTGCTGTGTCTGCGCAGATAGGCTGGCAAATCCCCGTTGGTTCAGGTACCGGAGTGGGTTTTGCCCCAGCTATTGTGAAAGACAACGTATATGCAGCGGCGGCAGACGGAACCGTTGGTAAATATGACCTAAGTAACGGTGCTAGCGTTTGGACTAACAAACTGGATGTGAAGTTATCTGCGGGCGCTGGTAGCGATGGAAATATTACTGCGGTAGCGGCTACAGACGGCACGATTATCGCCCTTGATGACGCCGGCGTTGAGAAATGGCGATCAAAGGCAACGAGTGATGTATTTGTGACGCCTGCGGTGGGATTTGGGGTGGTGGCTGTTCGTAGCGGAGACTACCGCATCCAAGGATTTAATGCGGAGACCGGCGAACGCATTTGGAGTGTTCAGCGTCCCGGTCCCGCACTTGCTCTACGCTCAACGGCCAGAATGATCGTTGCCGAAGGCTTGCTCATTACTGGCGTACCGGGTGGCAAGATGATTGCCATAAATATGCAAAGCGGCGACATTCAATGGGAAGGTGTGGTCGCAGTTGCCAGAGGTTCAACCGATCTGGAGCGTGTTACGGATATTACTGGAAGCCCCGTTTTAATGGGCCCGTTGCTTTGTGCTGCTTCATATCAGGGTAGGGTGATTTGTTTTGACGTGTCTCAAGGCGGTCGACCGATATGGGCAAAAGATTTTTCAAGTCCTAACGGCGTTTCTGTCGACACTAATAATGTTTACGCCGGAGATCAAAAGGGCGTGATATTTGCGTTTGGCTTACAAAATGGCAATCAGATATGGAAACAAGAAAGCTTGAAGTTTCGCCGACTCACTACGCCTGCAACATCGGGCAAATTTGTAGCCGTCGGTGATTATCAGGGTTATGTGCATATTTTGTCGGCTGATGACGGAAAGATGGTTGGCAGAATAGCCGTAGGAGGTGGTCCGATGATTGTCTCCCCGCAAGCAACGGCTCAAGGTATATTGGTGCAGCTTGGCAATGGCAATCTTGCTCTAATTGTGTTGAATTAACTCGTGGCACTTAAACCGGTAGTTGCTCTGGTCGGAAGGCCAAACGTGGGTAAGTCGACTTTATTCAACAGGTTGACTAGATCCCGCTCAGCCTTGGTTGCCGATTATTCGGGTTTGACTAGAGATAGGCATTACGGCGAAGGTCGTGTCGGAGACAAGCCTTTCATCGTTGTTGACACGGGCGGTTTTGAGCCGGTTGCTAAGTCAGGCATTCTGCATCAGATGGCTCGTCAGACCAAGCAGGCTATCGCCGAGTCCGACGTTGTAATTTTTATGGTTGATGCCCGGCTAGGAGTAAGTGCGCATGATCATGACATTGCACGTTTGCTTAGAAAGTCTGGTCAGAAAGTCTTGCTTTGTGTGAACAAAGCTGAAGGCATGCGCCATAGCGGTGCACTGGCGGAGTTTCATGAGCTTGGTCTTGGAGAGCCTTATCCCATCTCAGCAGCTCATGGAGATGGCATAGCAGACTTGATTGAGATTGCGCTCAAGGGATT
>Ga0164297_10004580_pt1 | contig 12273 bp, 14 predicted proteins | sample GEODES058metaG_FD_113539 | JGI IMG/M metagenome (GOLD analysis project Ga0164297, IMG submission 113539) | Dystrophic lake water microbial communities from Trout Bog Lake, Wisconsin, USA - GEODES058 metaG | ecosystem: Environmental > Aquatic > Freshwater > Lake | place: USA: Trout Bog Lake... | reverse complement strand
ATATCTTTTCTTTTAAAAGCATTGTTACGACCTAAGTCATATCCCGCTTTCCACGCCTCCCACATTTTTTCATCATCATATTCTAGTTTGCATTTGCTAGGGCTTTGTAAAAATACTCTTTCATACCACCATGTAAACTCTTCATTTGGTTCTGGGTTCATTTTGTTTTTCCATTCGTGTTATTTTCTTTTTAAGCCAAAGATAATCAGCCATTGCGTCACCCTTACCCTTGTCATACCAATCTAAAGCTTGTTTACTAAATAGTTTTCTAATAATCCAAGGTAAGCTTGCATGAAATTGCATCATACTTAACTGAAGCTTTCCCTCTATTAAATTCATTTTTTGTTTTTTAGTCAATTTCATTTCTTTAGGTTGTGGTTTAATGCGGTATTCCCAATGAGTTGCATCCCAAATTGGAGTTTCAACATATTGCCATTCTTCATTTTCATCAGATAACCATTTAGCTTCAATCTTTTTACCTTCAGCCCATGCTTTTATTTCTTTATGCCATTTATGTTGTTTCATTTTGTTTCTCCACTTTTGCTATTTTCTTTTTAAGCCAAAGATAATCTCCCATGGCATCACCCTTACCCTTGTCATACCAATCTAAAGCTTGTTTACTAAATAGTTTTCTTACAATCCAAGGTAAACTTGCATGAAATTGCAACATACTTAATTCAAGCTTTCCTTCTATTAGATTCATTTTTTGTTTTTTAGTCAATTTCATTTCTTCATCTCCAATCCTTCAATTCTATGGGTGAGGATTGAACCAAGATCTTTACCTTTAATAGCTACCATCTGTGCTTCTTCACAATCATAAACAAGCTGTGCTGCATCTTTAATGGCTTTGTTATAGCCACTTATATATGCATCATTACCTTCTATAATCATGGTGATTGCATTACGCACCATTTCTGAGGCCTTTCTACGTTTTGCTACCTCAGTGAGCTTTGAATGCAGTTCAGGTGGTAAGTATACAGAGTAAGGTACCTTCTTTATTTTTGCATCCATTGTTTAAATTCCCTATTTATCTTATCTAAAAGTTGTTGTGCTCCTACATCAGTTTTGAGTTCTGCTCGTGATTGAACACCAAGGTAACTACGTAACCAATATGCAGCTGTAACTTCATCTTTCTTTATAATTTGACTATCTGCATATAAGAAATCCCAAAACTCAGGAGCTGCACATAATATGCCTGCTAACTTAACATGAAGATTACCTATATAATCAGATTGTTTATCTACGTGCTCACTATCAGTTCTGGTTAATTCACAATCATAAACTGCACCCACAAAATCACGGATCAATTCCATGGGGATATCGTCTGGATGCACACGAAACGTAACAGCAAATCCATCCTTATCTTTTTTTAACGCAATTTGTCTTGCTTCAAATTTGAGTGTTTTCACGCTTGTTCTCCAAATACTGAACAACGCCACTTAGTCTTATGATTTGATAATGTAAGTTAGCATTGTCAGCTTTTAAGGCATCATTCTCTTTACGCCATTGAACGCAGAACTGGTAGAGATCGTGGACCTGAGCTTGCAGGTCCTTGATCAATACTTCTTGTTCTGAGATTGGCTCTATAGCTTTTTTAGCTTTAGCCATGATTACTCCCAAGGGTTCTTAGCTGGTGCTTGACCTGCTGGTTTTTCATAAGGCTCAGATGCTGAGAGTGATAGGAATTTCAAGCCGTTTTGAGACTCTTTTTTCCAACCAGCAATAGCAATCTTGATAGGGCCATCATTGTGTTTCTTTAATTGATCAATAAGTAAGTTACGATCAATATCAATTGAGCCTCTCATATCAGGATGATTCTCTGCCTTTTTTGTTTCGTTAGTAAATAAGACGCCTGTGTTAGGACGTACTTCATATGCTTGTGCCATCTTGTTTTTCCTTTTCTAGTTTAGTTTTAACTTCTGTGAATCTTTCCATCATGACTTTAAAGAATTCAGGATCTGTTATCTTAACTGTATCAAACAAAACCTTATTCTTTCTAAAGATCATGAGGACGTCTTCTGGTTTATTGCACATATCTAAAAACATAAATGTGCTATCTTTAATTAAGCTCAACCACTCAGCAAGATTTCCACCTAATGGATCTGCCGGAGCATTGATTTGCCACTCACCTTTAAGACCTACAATACGTGGACTTTCAACTGTAGGTTCAGCTTTTTTTGAGTCATCCTTACCGGCTACTGCATCAAGAGCATCGTGTTCAACAATCTCCATAGCAGCTACCCATAAGTATCTTCTCAAATAAGTCTGAACTGCACCTAAGTTTTGAATTGCATGACAGCCTTTTAACTCTGCCGAAGACATAGGTGAAGTGAAGATTACATGATTTACTTGGTCGTTCTTAGGATCTGTATCCACAATTGTTAATGTGGCTATTTCAGTTCCAAAAGAGACGGTACCGCATAAACCTACCTTGCTGAATATCTTTTGAATTTCAGGTAAAAAATCCCCTAATTCAAAGTATTCAAATCCTGCAAACTTATTCTTACCAGACTTTTTGAGACTAGTATTTTGCAGCAGGATTCTTGCTTCCTGTAATTTCTTGTATACGCTCATTTGTTTTAACCTCTATTAATTTATCTAAATAATGCTTGGCCTTACGTAAATCTTCCAAGCCCCCCTTCTTTGGATACCTTGATACATACTTCACTATATTGCCTTCAAGATAACCCAATCCATTACTGATGATAAAATCCCAAGGTTGTATTGCTGTGTCCTTGTAATGATTACCACCAATTTGAATATCATTAACATCATCATCTGGAATATCATCTGTCTCATATCTTGAAAAGCCATTGTCAAACTTTCCAATCTGATTCCAATCAAATCTATCACTCATGGTTGTTTCTCCAAATAATCTTTATATTGTTTGCACCATTGATTAACTAAGCAGTAATCTTGGCAACGTGTTCTACTTCCCTGTCTAAGCTGTATTTCATATCCAGCTCCCGCTTGTTTCTTAGCTTCTTCTGCTTCTTCAGATGATTCATGTAAAGACTTGGCACGAACTCCACCTTGTTTGATTAATGCCCATACGGGTGGCTTCTCCCACATCTCAGCGGGTGTACAATCAGGTAAGTCGGCTCCTGTCTCTTCAGCAAACTCAGCAGCACTATGTTTAGCAATACGTCCTTTAATAAAGTTTTCTTGCTCTTCATATGTCCATAGTGGAATATCTACTAAAGCTACTTGTTTTTGTGGGTATTCAGGTTTGCGTTTAGCTTCTGATTTACTCCAATCCTTTAAGATGCCTACGATCTGTAATGATTTGATCTCAACCTTTTTATTCTTAGCAATTAACCAAGCATAGATATTAAGTTGTTGTTCCCATTCCGGCTTATCATTTAACACAGCCCATACAGATGTTGTCTTGTAATCTTTAATATGGATACCGCCATCATCATCTATGACTTGTAAGTCCACAGCACCGGATACAGTCCATCCATCTACTTCAGCAAAGAAACGTTGTTCAACGAGATTCTTTTCATCAGCACCTTTTTCTAGGATGTAGTGTGAGATACTTCCGTACATCTGATGGATCATATCAGCCACATCTTGCTCTAAGAATTCATCATACTTTTTCATCATAAGATTAATCTTAGGACTATTGAGTAGACCCGTAGCAGAGATATGTGCCTTACCTTTTGAATAGGTAGGCGTCATAGCTATATTGACGAATGGTTGTGGAAAGTTAAAGTTGTTTGTTATCTTCATTTTTTTCTCTCTTAAAGTATCTAGTAACTAAGTCATCTATATTTTTATAAAAATACCATTTATGGTTTCCTATAGATCTCCATTTTTTATGTGGGCTAACTAAATAACGGCTATCCACTACAAATCCCATATGATGTGCATAAACTTGATTTTCTGAATAATATTTAAGTAAATCATATTTACATTCATTCCAATTAAGATCATTATCTGCATAACTTCTTCTCCAATGATTACTCACCACAAGCTCCTGATGTGCACATTGGGTTGCTAAGCATAACATTTTCTATTTCTTTAAATGCCAGATCCTTTGCTATCGTATCGGCTGCTTTACATACATCATCAAGTAAATGATATTCTGTTTCCATGCAACGCATCTTAATTACCATGCCACGATCACGACCATGATCTGCTAATACAGATGTAACCCAATCACTAGGATCTACACCCCAGGATTGAATCTCTGCATATTTTTTATCATCTATTGATATTTCTGCTAACTCTAAAAATATTTTCATCTTGTCACCCATAGTAAAATTGATAGGACTATTACAAGGCAGACGCACATACCTACAATGAGTCTGTTTTCTGATCTTTCTTGTTTGAGTAAAGCGGACTGAAGTAAATACATATCATGATCAATAGATCTATCAATATCTACTTTGCCATTGGAATTGTTACGATAAATTTGTTTCATTGTTATCCCCTCTTAAATAAAATGAAATGTCATTCTGCTCTCAATAAAATAATATGTCAATAGGTTGTACCCATATTAATTCATGTGTTATTATACTATATATATGACAGAATTAGATCTCCCTTATCCACCGAGTGTAAACCATTACTGGGGCCAACGTGGTAATCACCGCTTTGTTGGAAAGAAAGGACAAGAATTCCGGCTGGAGGTTAAAATTATGGTGTTTAAACGTAAAATAAAGCGTTTAGAGGGCCGTTTGGCATTGACTGTATACCTATACCCTCCTGATAAAAGAAAGCGTGATATAGATAATATTGCAAAGAGTTTGCTAGATGCGTTAGAACACGCTGGTGTATATGAGAATGATTCTCAATTAGATGAACTACATATTATAAGACAGGAATTAAGACCGGGTGGAGCTTGCAAGGTTATTATAACCCAGCTAGTTCCTTCCTCATCTTAGGCACTGTCTTAAGGATTTGATTCTCAATTTTTTGGTATTCAGTAATAAGATCACGTTTTTTCTGTGCGTTAACTGATGTAGCTGGTACGTCAGACATACGTTGAATTTCTCTAGTAATCTCTTGTAGTCTTGGAGCCACTTGAGTTGTATATTCATGTGCTGCAATGAGGCCTTTATTTTCTTGAATATATTTTTTAGCTTCTTCACCATGTTGACGTTGAGCTAACTTCATGAACGTATCATACTTAGCATCTGTTCTTTCTTTTAAGTCATAGAATAAAGCTTCTGGCCCATGACCTACGGGTTGAACAGCAAAAGATCCAACAAACGGATTTTGTGCCCATGTCTTAGCGGGTTTATTTGCAGTAAACATATCAGATAACCACATCATAGATGTACCTGCTGTACCTAATATACCTTTCATTAAATGATCCATTTGAATTGGATTTAAAGCACCACCTGATAAATGACTCATAGTCTTACCAAGTTCAGATGTTGTATTGGTATATTGCATAAACGGATCTAGCTTAGCTAAACTTTGTGGAACAACATTACCACCCGTAAATGTATCGTGGTTAAATGCAATCTCAATGCCGGGTCTTAATGCAGTAGGAATCATATTAGGACCAGCACCAGCTTCCATAAATCCTCTAAAAAGAATTTGTCTTAAGTGCGTAGCATCCATTGGTGTTTGGGTAGCTTGGCTAGTAATATAATTATAAGTATTCTCAATGACTGACTTATACAAGAATGAATAAGATGTTGAGCAAGGTATTTTAAACTTACCAAATACAAAGTTGCGGTTCTTAGTTTCATCATCTAGCTCATGATAATCAGGATCATTACCCTTTAACATACAATAAGCTAATGTTGCAGAAGCAAATCCACCTGTAGCCATCCAGAAACGTCTTCTGGCTTCTGATCTTGACATACCTTTGATACCACCACCGGCCATACCTTGTAGTAATACATCCATCTGTTGACCAAATGCATTCATGAAAGATACGGTTCTTACTTCAAATTGAGCAGCCTTACTATTACCACGCTTCATAAAGTCAATGATAGCGTTAGCATTGTATAAGGCTTGAGTATGGCTTCCTGTTTGTTTTAAAGTCTCTTCATAGATCACTCTACGTTGAGCATAGTCTGATGCATCACCAATATGATCTAGATAAGATAGAATGCGGGATGTAAACTTATGTTGTTGTACACCCATCTGTAGGTTAAATTCTTTTTCAGCAGTTCTACCCGCTAATTTAAATCCACCAATACCATGAGACTTAAGAATATTTACAATCTCATCATCTTGTCTTAATGCTTTAGCAAAGCTGCCAAATATTTTTGCGTATACTTTGAAAGGGTTTTTAAGCCCTGTCACAGCCGCAGCTGTAGGTGCGTCTTTGAATACTTGATAAATTTGGAAGAATGGGTTAGCTGTAATAGATCTACGGAACAATTGTTGTACAGCTCCAAGACCTTTCATCATAGGCACATCAATTTGATGCACACCTAACATAGATTCAGCTACTAAAGGATCTTTGACTTCAATGATGACACGTCTACCATCTACTACAATGTTAGTACGTACTGCACCATCTTTAGTCACTTCTTCTCTAGGGAATAATTTAAGTTTACCATTAGCATCACGAGTGCCGTAATCTTTAACTACTTCATTAGCAGCATAGTTACGGATAGAATTAGTTCCCATAGTATTAATATGAGATTCCATGTTACTGATGATGTTGCCTACATCTTTATCTGTAAATCCTTTTTTAAACTTCTTCTCAGTTTTGGCACCTGATAATGAAGTGCCACCTGGAGCTGTGTAATGGATAGGTTCTGTTTCATCATCAACACGCTGCCAAGGCACATAGTCTTTAATGGATGTAAGTTGGTGATATCTGCCTTCATTAAGTAATCCGGCATGATACATATTGTCCAACATATTTTGATTAACAGCAGCAAAGTTATCCATAATTTCACGTAGTTCAGGATTAGCATTTTCTTCATGAATAGCTGTATCAATGTGATCATCATTAATTAAAGGTACCTCAGCTACTTCTTTACCGCCTCTGGTAAGTACTTTTTGGACGTGTCTTTCACCTTTAGAATCAAGCACACAAAATTCTTTAGGAATACTTGTATATGCTTTAATGATAGATTCAAAATCTTTTTCAGCATCAGCTCTGGCATTATCATAAATTTTAATAAGCTTACCAGCCAAAGTTTCTGGCTTAGCTTTCATTCTGTTATAATCATCCATCTCTAAAATGCCTAAATCATTAAGCTGTTGGGCAAGTAAATCTGGATTTGTTTTAGCTAAATGAGGTGCATCTGGTATACCTTCTTTAAGGTCTAATAAATCAGCATGACGTATTTCAAATTCATTTTGAATAGAACGTGCACGTAATGCATTACCATAAGTATTGATTAAAGTAGCACCTGTATCTTTGCCTAGCTTTTTATAAAGAGCAGCTTCTGCTTTGTAAACATTAGCCATAGAGTGTGCGCTTTCTACAGCTTGATAGTTTTTGGTAAGTGTATTAAATATGAGTTTACCTTTAAGCAGCACTTGAGCCATGATATGGTTAGAGTGAATAGCATCAGTCACAGCTACGGTTGAAATAGCTTCTCCGTTAGCTTTAGTTACACTTCTACCGTATCTACGTGCATCAGCCTCTTGTAAGCCGGCTGAATAATCCATGAGTGCAATTCTAATTTTAGTACCAAGCTTACTACCTGCCTTACCAACTTTTTGAAGATTTTGTTTAAAGCTTCCACCTTTGAATGCTTCAAATCCTTCTTTCATAGCATCTGCAGTATCTTGGTAACGCTCTCCAATAGTTTGACTTCCATGAGGTGTAGTCTTTGGAGCACCCATAGCTTCAAGTTTTTCTTTAACTCTTTGTGCTTCAGCTGGATTTTCTGGGCGTTGTGATCTCATTACTTCTGGAGCAACTTTATCTGTATAAATGACTGAACCATATGCTGTGTTATCTAAGTCTGGTAAATTTCTAACATCAACACCTTCATAACCTAATTTTTTCATAACTTCAGTAGCTGCTGTTGGTTCGTATTTATTTGTATGAGCTACTTCTTCATATTTAGAAGCAGCTTTATTAACTTCATCTTTAATAATATTTTTTATAGCAAGATATTTATTCAATCCAAGACTGTCTGAAACTTTGATTGCTGCATCGTGGATTAATTTATCTAAAGTATGAATTTCACCCCAATGACCTTTCCATTCTGTAATACCTTCTGTCACAGCACTTACTGCTTCATTGACATCTTTTAATCCATCATGAAGTTTAAAAGCATCTTCTCTAGTTGCTGGTTTTGCTAAATTATATTTAGAAAAGTCTATAGCATGAACTGGTCTATCTGCTCTAAATGATCCTAATTTTTCTGGATGACCTACAAAATAAACGCCTGTACCAAAATGCCCTGTACTTCTGCCTGCCATTCTTCCAAGCACAGTATCAAACCCATATCCTAAATCACCGGCATGGTAACCAATATCTTTAGTAGATCTTAATGGCTCACCTTTGTTATTAAATTGCGGCAAATCTTTGTCCATAGCTGTGCGTAATGAATGCATTACAAGGTCTTGAATTTCAGCACCGGTTACATCTTTAATAAAACCTTTCTTGATTAAGAAAGTTTTAACAGCTTGAACAATACGTTTAATGAGTCCATGATTAGGTGCTTTCTCACCTAACTTAGCAATCACTTCAGATAAGAATTCATCTTTGTTAGTTTTGTATAAATCTCTATAGTAAGGCGTATTGAATGTTTCATCATAGGCAGCTTTGACTAACATATCTTTAGTCTTAAGATTTTCTACTGTGTTTAGAATTTGTTTGTAAACATCTTCACCTAACATACCACGTAGGCCATAGTGTTCACCTACTTCGTGTAAGATCACTTCACGCACTTCACCCGCATGAATACGATTGGCTACAATAATAGCTTTTCTTTTGCCATTTTCTACAACACTTAATGCTCTAGTATTATCATCAAAATGTTTACGGATATGTTCAGGCACTTCTTCAAGTGTATTGTAAACCTCTACAAGACCACGTTTAAATAGACCTCTAACACTTGGACCAAACTCTCTTAAGATGCGGTCATAGAAATGTTCTTTATTGACTCCACCTTCAATAGCACCTTTGGAGAAATAAACTTTACCTTGTTCTTCTGCGGCAGCTTCAGCTAATCTTTTGTTAGCCTCTTCTTCAGTTGCTGGAATTTCTTCTGCAGTTTCTTTTGGAGATTCTTCCATAGCTCTCTTTTGTTCTTCACGAGCAAGATAGGCTTCTAATTCTGCATTACCTTGTGCTTCTAATGGAACAGCTTTTTTACCATGTATTTCATCTTGAATAAGATCTCGTAAGGCTTGTACGCCACCATCAACATCATGTAGTACGTCTGCATTTAAATAGCCTTTATCAACGGCCACATGAACTGCATCATCTAAACCTTTACCTTCTTTAGTAAATAGCCCTACTGTAGCACCAGACTTATTAACAGTTTTCTCACCTGTCAAATCTTCAAGATGCTCTGTATTAATACCACCGCTTTCTTTTAATGCGGCTTGGATACCTTTGGTGGGAACAGCTTTAGGTGTTTTAGGTATTTCTGTAGCAGCTTCTTTTTCAGCTATGTTTTGTGCTAATGCTTTCTTAGATTCTTTTCCAAGTGCTTCAACATCTTTTTTAGTAATTAAAGTGGTATCTGTAGGCTCATTTAATTTCACACCTTCTTCAGTCACAATATCAGTAGGCTTGATAGTTGTTTCTGCTTTAGGTACTTTCATTTCAGCTTCTTTTTGAGCTTGTAATTCCTCAGCTGCTTGTTTAGCTTGAATTTCTTCTGGAGTAGGTTCTGGATTTTTACCTTCAGCAGCTCTATTAATTTCAGTTTCTATTTTTTGTTCTGGAGTTTTTGCTGTAGGAAATTCTGTCTCATCAAAATGAGTTGCATCTAATGCACCTGGAATAGGTGCTGGAGTTTCTGCTATAGGTGTTTCTGTTGTTGGAGTTTCTTTAGTTTCTGGAATGACTTCACCCTCAGGTCTACGTAAAGCTTCTACACTAGCCCTCATAGATTCTGTCATTGGGATTTGACCTAGCTTTGTAATGCTACGTCCAAGTGCTGTTTCTTTTTGACCTGTAGCTCCTACACCAGCTGCAATAGCCACTTTAGTTGGATCTATTTTACCTTCATTAATATATTCTTGTCCGGCTTCCATACCTGCCATAATGCCGGAATTGATAGTTGCGTTAGCAATAGCCGCAGTCTTTTGTGCTTTAACAAGTTCAGCTGCTTTTTCTGTAAGTCCTTCAGTGCCTTTAAGTAATGCACCGCTTGGTCTGAATGCTAAAATAGATGGAGCAAGTTCACTTGCAAATGCAACATTAGGATGAGCTTTTTCTTCTGCTTCACGTGTGGCTTCATCTTGACCTAATGTTTCAGCTATCTTTGGATTTGCTTTTAGGAATTTTTCTTGTGCTGCAGATACAATAGTACTTGCACCAAGACCACCAACAAGACCACCTATAATACCGCCTCCTAAAGTACCAAGACCAGGAAGTAAGGCAGTACCTACAGCAGCTCCATATTCACCACCGGCTAATGCGCCAGCTAAAGGTAATACGCCTCTTTCAGCTCCATGAATAGCAGTACTAGTGGCAGATACATCAGAAGGTGTAGGAGATTTAATACCCGGCATAATGTCATTGGTTATTGCATTGGCAATATCCTCATGAGACATCGTGTCAGGGAAGTTAACAACCCCAACATTAGGTATATTTACTGATGGCATAAATTATTTAGCTGGTACTAATTTTTTAGTCGTTGGATCATAAGTAAATTGACCAGCAGTTGGAGCTTGTGGAGTGAGTGCAGACATATCATACCCAGCTAATTGTAGCTGTGATTGAGGCGTGATAGCCAATACTCTACGTAATGCTTCAGCTTGTAATTGATCTTGACCTTCTTGTGTTGCAAGTAGATCTGGTCTTTCTTTACTTAGCTTACCATATAAATTACTTACTTGTGTTTGAATATTTTGTGTAATCTTTTGACCTAAAGCTTCTTTACGCATAGCATCCATATTAGCTTGATTAGATTTAATACCAGCTAAACTTACATCTCTAGCTGCTAATGTGCCTTGAACTCCCATAGCTTTACCAAAGATATCAGATTGACGTGCTTCATCTGCTTTTTGTGCTTCAATAGCTTCTTTACGCATTTCTTTTTCAGCTTCAGATATGCCTTGACCTTGTTTCATGTATGAGCTTACTACACCTTCACCGAGCTGGCCTAAACCTACGGCTGCATATGGTGATGTATTTTGAAGGCCTTTAAATCCACCAGCAAGTAAAGCTAAACCTAATTGTCTATCTTTATCTGCTTTAATAGCTGCGGCTTCTTGTGCTTGTGATTCTTTGATAGCTTGTGTAGCTGTATTTTTACCAGATAAATAGTCTGATAAACCTTGTGTCATAATCTTGCTAGTCACTTCTCTTAACTTGTCATCATAAGCTAAATCAGATGCACGAGCTGGAGATTTAGATTTAGGAGCATCTTTTTCTGTTGGTTGATTTTCAGCATTCACATCATAGCCGGGTGGAGGAGTTAACACATCACCACCGTTATTTGTATCACCACCACCTAAGAAAGCAATAATGCCACCGCCTGCCATTTGTGTCATAGCGGGTGGAGTTGCAATCTGATCAACACCTACACGAGGAGGCATTGATTGGTCTACTGGAGGCGTAGGTAATGGTTGAGCTAATACTTGTTTAGCCATAGGATTAGCTTGCATACGGTTATCTGTTTGTTGTAAACCAGCACCATAGAGTTTAGCCATAGGTGATGCAGTAGGGCTTTGTTGTACTTCTTGAAGTTGTTCTTTACTGTACATCTTCATTGGAATACCACCAGCCGCCTTAATGACTCCACCTTTCTTAGATGACTTGAGCAATTGAGCAGCACCTAATCCGGCAACACCTAAACTACCTAATGTAGAAGCAGTGCTTGGAGCAGCTTGGTACATAGATGTTGTAGATTGTTGCATTGGTAAACCACGTAACATAGAGTTAAGCACACCCAATTGCATGTATGGATATTGTTGTGCTGTAGCGTAGTTTTGAATAGCTTGATTGATAATGTTTTGTTGTTGTGTTTGTTGTTGAGCACCTTGCTGAGCTTGAGTACCTAAGATACCTTGTTGAGCTGCAAGTTGTGCACCACCTAAAGAGCCTAATTGATTTGCACCAGCCAATTGACCTTGTAATGCAGCCAATTGAGCTTGTTGACCTTGAAGGCCTAAGTTAGCACCAAACTGTTGAGCTTGTTGTGCATTTTGGAATGCAGT
>Ga0164297_10004578_pt1 | contig 12280 bp, 10 predicted proteins | sample GEODES058metaG_FD_113539 | JGI IMG/M metagenome (GOLD analysis project Ga0164297, IMG submission 113539) | Dystrophic lake water microbial communities from Trout Bog Lake, Wisconsin, USA - GEODES058 metaG | ecosystem: Environmental > Aquatic > Freshwater > Lake | place: USA: Trout Bog Lake... | reverse complement strand
TTTAGTCCAATACCTCTTAGCGGTCGATCGGGGCAACCCACGCGTGGCGGCTTTATACGACCCTTGCCACCCAGCGGTGATTCATTCGTTGATTCAGATTTTTGGGGCCGCGGCGCAAAATCGTATTCCTGCGGCCGTGTGCGGTGAATTAGCTGGTGACCCCGTGTGGGCACCGTTGTTAATTGGCCTCGGAGCCTACGAGTTGAGTATGTCACCTTCGGCTTTACCCGAAGTACGCTTTGTACTGCGTCATTCTTCAACCGAAGATTTAGAAGCCCTTTGTGCCCGCGTCGTGGCGGGCGGCGATCCGTCCTTGACGCGTCGCTTGCTCCAAGAATTTGCTGCGAGTAAACTAAAATCACGCTAATGCCTGCTTCGTCTCCTTTGCCTAATCCCTTGATTGCGGCGATGTCCGCTTACACGCCGGGTGAACAGCCTCAGGGGGAAGGTTGGGTGAAACTGAATACCAACGAAAACCCTTATCCGCCCAGTGCCCAAGTGGTGCAGGCCTTGCAAGAAGCGGTGGGGGTGAAGTCGGCTAATTTCCGTTTATACCCCTCGCCTGATTCAGCTCCCGTGCGTGAGGCGGTATCGCATTTGCATGGCTTGCCTGCGTCGCAAGTGGTGGTGGGCAATGGCTCGGATGATATTTTGAATTTATTGATTCGGGCTTATGCTGGGCCGGGTAGGGCGGTGGGTATGCTCGATCCGAGTTACTCACTTTACCCTGTGTTAGCCGCGGCCCAAGGCGCCCCCTTGGTTAAAGTCCCTTTGCAGGCCGATGGGAGTTGGTCGGCCGAAGCGATTGCCCAGAGTGGCGCGACGATTTTCTTTTTAACGAATCCTAATGCTCCGTTGGGCTTTGTTTTTGCTGCTTCGCAGGTGGCGCTTTTAGCCGAGCGGTTTGCGGGCTTATTAGTGGTCGACGAGGCGTATGCTGATTTTGCGGGCGTGGATTGCGTCGCCTTGGTGAAGAGTCACCCCAATGTCGTGGTCACGCGGACGCTCTCGAAGGCTTATGCCTTGGCAGGCTTGCGCGTCGGTTACGCACTTTGTCCGGTCGGTGTGGCGGAAATTTTACACCGCGTGCGCGATAGTTATAATTTAGACCGTTTGGCCCAAGTAGCCGCGGTAGCCGCTTTGCAGGATCAAACTTGGCTCAAAGCGACGGTGGGCAAAGTTTGCGCCACGCGCGCCCTAGTCGGGCAACGACTGCAAGCCTTGGGTTGGAAGGTTAATCCTGCGGCGGGTAATTTTATTTTTGCCGAGCCTCGTTCGCGGACGCGTGAGCCCTCCTTGGCCACCGCGGCGGCCGCGTTTGAGTTTTTGCGTGCCCGCAAAATTCTCGTGCGTCGTTTTCCGCATCACCCGCTGACTGCCACCGGCTTGCGGATTAGCGTGGGCACCGAGGCGGAAATGCAGGCTTTTTTAGCGGCGGCGGAGGCTTGGTCGCAAGGGTGAGGTTGACAAAAGGCGGTCTCCCGAGGATTGCTAAAGCATGACTGCAGGAGTGCGCCAAGCCAACCTTCGCCGCGATACGGCAGAGACTAAAATCACGCTGAGCGTGAATTTAGACGGCACCGGTCTGGCCGAGGTGAATACGGGGATTCCGTTCTTCGACCACATGCTGGTCCTGTTGGCCCGCCATGCGATGATTGACCTCAAGGTCACGGCCCAGGGTGACACCGACGTTGATTATCACCACACCGTCGAGGATGTGGGCATTGTTTTAGGCCAAGCGATTAAGGAAGCTTTGGGCGATAAGGCGGGCATTCGCCGTTACGGTTTTTTCATTTTGCCGATGGACGAGACCTTGGCGCGTTGCGTGATTGATTTGAGCAACCGTCCTTTGATGGTCTATCAAGTAGCCGTCACCAATTACATGGTGAAGGACTTTAACATCGCCCTCGTCCGCGAGTTTTTCCAAGGCCTAGCGAATGCGCTGGGCTGTAATTTACACCTCAAGTTGGAGTATGGCGAAGAGCCGCACCACGTGGCCGAAGCCCTTTTCAAGGTCTTTGCACGGGCCTTGCGCGTCTCGCTCGAAATCGATCCCCGTCAAGGTGGTCGGGTTCCCAGCACTAAAGGTACGCTTGCTTAAGCCGTGAGTGTTCCTGTTGCAGGCCGTCGACCGCGCGTTGCCGTGATTGATTACGGCATGGGTAATTTGCGGAGCGTTACTCGGGCGCTTCAAGCGGTCGGGGCAGAAGCTTTTTTGGCGGATACCCCCGCCAAGGCCGCGACGGCTGAGGCGGTCGTTTTCCCCGGCCAAGGGGCGATTGCGGACTGCATGGATTGCCTCAAGAGCACCCAGTTTGACGCCTTCCTGAAGGAGTGGATTGCGGCCGATCGACCCTTTCTCGGGATTTGCCTAGGCCTCCAAGCGCTGTTTGAGCGCTCGGAGGAGGGCAATCGCCAAGGTCTGGGCATTTTCCCGGGGGTGGTTTCCCGTTTTCCTTCGCAGCCAGGCCTACGCATTCCGCACATGGGCTGGAACGAGGCCACTTTTAAGCCCGGTAGCCCGCTTTTGACGGGGCTAAGGGGGGAGGGGGAGCCCTTTTACTTTGTTCATAGTTACCGGGTGGTTTCCACGGACCCTGCCTTAGTCTGGTGTGAGACCGATTATGCCGGCCGTTTTGTGAGTGGGGTGCGCCGGGGACGGGTCTATGCGACCCAGTTCCACCCTGAGAAAAGTCAGGTCAAAGGCTTGCAACTCTACCGCAATTTCCTGACTTTGACGGACCGCTGAGGTATTTTTTACCTTGGTACCCCTTTTGCCATGACCCTCAAGAGCGCAACACTTAAACTGGACGCGAAAGAAATCGTCCTCCCCATCGTCGTCGGCACCGAAAACGAATTAGGCGTCGATGTCCGTAAACTCCGCGATGAAACGGGCTACATCACGTTTGATGATGGCTATGCCAACACCGGCGCTTGCGAGTCGAAGGTGACGTTTATCGACGGCGAGAAGGGGATTCTGCGTTACCGCGGTTACAGCATCGAAGAATTGGCCGAGAAATCGACCTTCATCGAAACGGCTTACCTTTTGATTTACGGCGAGCTCCCCACGGCAGCTCAATTAACGACTTTCAAGGCCCGCATCTTAGATAATTCGCAAATCCACGAAGGCTTGCGCATCGCTCTCAGCGGTTTCCCTGGCAACGCCCACCCGATGGCGGTCTTGTCGGCCACGTTGAATACGCTTGGGTGCTATTACCCTGAGCTTGGCACCAATGAGCGTGCCCATGACATCGCGAAGTTCGACGAAACGGCGGCGGTGTTGATTTCGAAGGTTCGTACGTTAGCGGCCCTCGCACACCGTTCGAAGGAAGGGGAGCCTCCCGTTTACCCCAAGCCCGGTTTGGATTACTGCTCCAACTTCTTACACTTGTTGTTCTCGCAGCCCAATGCCGATTACGCCGTGCATCCTGAAATCGCCCGGGCACTGGATTTGATTTTAATTCTGCATGCTGACCACGAGCAGAACTGCTCCACCTCCACGGTGCGCATGGTCGCTTCCGGTGGTGCCAACTTGTTCCCCTCGGTTTCCGCCGGGGTGTGTGCGTTGTGGGGTCCCTTGCACGGCGGTGCTAATCAGGCCGTGATTGAAATGCTCCAAGAGATTCATGCTTCGGGCGACGACGGTTCGCGCTTCATCGCTGATGCCAAGGATAAGACCAAGAACGTCCGCTTGATGGGCTTTGGTCACCGCGTGTATAAGAACTACGATCCACGTGCGAAGATCATCAAAGCACAGTGTGATAAAGTTCTTAAAGTCTTAGGCATTAATGACCCTTTGTTGGCGATTGCCATGCGCTTAGAAGACGCCGCTTTGAACGATCCTTATTTCAAGCAGCGTAATTTGTACCCCAACGTCGATTTCTACTCCGGGATTATTTTGAAAGCGATTGGGATCCCGACGGAAATGTTCACGGTGATTTTTGCCATCGGCCGGATGCCAGGTTGGATTTCGCACTGGAAGGAAATTGCCGAAACGCCGAAGCAAAAAATCCATCGCCCACGTCAGATTTATACGGGCTCGACCGAGCGTAAATACGTAGGGATTGCACAGCGTGGCTGAGACTTCCCAAGCCTTACCAGCGGGCGTGCGGATTGCGGTCGTGTTACCTGCTTTCCGTGAAGCCGCACATATCGCCGATGTCATCAAGGGCTGTCAGCAATACTTGCCCGATGTTTTAGTAGTGGATGATTGTTCGCCCGATGAGACCTCGGCTCGTGCCACTGAAGCGGGAGCTCGCGTGGTACGTCACGAGGTGAATCGAGGCAAAGGTGCAGCGTTGAAGACTGCGTTTGCGACCCTCAAACAAGCGGGTTTCACGCATGCCATTACGTTAGATGCCGATGGCCAGCATGACCCCAAATGCATTCCCGCTTTCGCGGCCGCACTCTCCCAGCCCGGTGTCGAATTAGTTCTGGGCAATCGTTTTCAAGATTCACGTGGCATGCCCCTCGTGCGGCGCCTCGTGAACAGTTGGATGTCGTGGCTGATTAGCCGGATTTGTCGCTGCCCCATTCCCGATTCGCAGTGTGGCTATCGCGGAGCGCGCTTAGAGAACTCTTGGTTATTAAACGCCAAGGCTGATCACTTTGAGTATGAGTCGGAAGTCTTAGTATTGACGGCGCGTGCAGGTGGCAAAATTACTAGCGTGCCCGTGCCGACTAAGTATGGCGATGAACGTAGCAAGATTCGCCCGTGGCAGGATACGCTGCGTTTCTTCCGCTTGCTCTGGCGCCTTCGTTAAGATCTTGGAATCTGGGTAGTCCCGCTATTTCCGTCGCCATTCCTGCAACATCCCTGGAGATGTGGCAGGAATGTGGTGCGGATGCTAAGCTAGCTCAGTTAAACTTACGGAGCTTTCGCGGCCGAAACGCGGAAGACGGCGCGACCTGGGCTATCGCCCGTTTCGCCAAGCAATTCGCATTGGCCTTTGACGGAGGAGGTCGCCGATTCGTTGAGTAATTCAAAGTCCCGTTTTTCGCCGATGCAGAGGATTGAGCCCTGTTGTTTTACATAATCCCCCAACTCCTTCTCAATCGTCAGTTGGCGCAGAGCGTGGTAAGAATAGAACGGGTAGAACGGACGGAAATTACCACCGGGGTTAGGTCCGGCAGGTTTTTGTTCAGGGACGAAAATCGCTTCGGGCTTTTCGTGTAAGTAGAAATTAGCGGCTCGACCGAGGAAGCTGCAGGTCACGATTTTTTCTTGGGGGCGACGGACTTTGGCGACCACGGTGCAGATGGCTCGACTCCCGACGGTGCCGTCGAGTCGATCGGCGATCCAGAAGAAGGCCGTGAACACTAAGACAATACTGAAGACTGGGGCCGTGATTGCCCAACCAAGGCTGCGATTAAACAGGGCCCACAAGCCTGCTAGCGTTAACGGAATCCCGAGGGCCAGTAATTGAGGGTAGAACGGTTGCGAGTGGGGGTGGTAAACGGGTAGGTACCAAATCAGGGCGATGCCTTGAATGAGGGTCACTAAGCCCACGGCCCAGCGTTCGAAGGGACCAAACCCTTCGGTTAACCAACGTTCTAAGGTGCGCCCCGCCAAGAGGGCCACCGGGACTGTTAAAAAGAAAATATAACTCGGCAGTTTGCTCTGAGCGATGGTCATGAACACGTAGCTCGGGACGAGCCAGCAGACCACCATTGTGAAGCCCAAGTGGGTGCGGAAAGTGGTGCGGAATTTAGCCGCCGTTTCCCACAGCGCTGCAAACACGAGCGGAATCCAGGGCAGCGAGCCGCCTATGAGCATTTCAAGGTAGTAGTACCAAGTATTGTTTCCTTGGTGTTCCGCGTGGAAGAAACGATCCCAGTTTTCGTGGATGAAAAATGAGTCCCAATAGTAACCCCAGCCCGTAGCCGTCGAAGTAGGACCAGATTGGTGTAAGCAGAACATCGCCAAGTACCAAGGAGCGGCGATCAGGAACCACAGCGGAAGGCAGACTGCTAAGCGTTTTAGGGTCCAAGGCGATTTTTTGCCCGTTAGCCCTTGGTACATCAGGCCGGCCATGAACACAAAGGCCAAGCCTTGGGGACCTTTGGTGAGCATGGAAAGCGCGGAAGCGACGGTGAGGGCTAGCAACCAGCGCAGCGGACGTTCCTCGTCATGGAATGCTCGCCAGAGGAAGTACATGCTCGCCGAAATAAAAAGCGTATGAGAAAGGTCCGTGAGCATCAGGCGCGACATGACCACGAACAGCCCACCTGAGGCCAAGACCACGGCCGCTAAGAAGCCTGCGAGTGGGGTGAGTAGTCGGCGGCCAATATACCAAGTCAGGAAAACCACCAAACTGGCGGCCAAGGCCCCAGGGACGCGGGCACCGAATTCATTGTCACCAAAGACCACCTGCGAGACGCAGGTCTCCCAATAAAAAAGAATCGGCTTTTCAAACTGCGGTTCACCAAAGACTCGCGGCGTTACCCAATCGCCCGATTGCACCATCTCCCGGCTCGTTAGGGCGTAGAAGGGTTCATCGGGGTCAATCAACCCAAGGGTGCCTAAGCGCCACCAAAACAGGAGGAAGACGAGGACGACTAAGAAGATGGCTTGGAAGCGGGTCGAGTGGAGCCACGCTGGCAAGGGGGAGGACGTCTTAGAGTCGGTCATGATTAACTGATTTGGACAAGGGTGTAGCGTTCGAGGGGGCTGGCGAATTTGCTAAAACGTCCGGCACTGAGGGCCATTTGGGTTTCATGGCAATGGATCGCCGCCAGTTTTTGAGATTGCTCGTGGGACGAGAGGGTTAAGGCGTCGGAAGCGACGTGCCTCCGGAGCATTTTTTGCGACCAAGGCCGATGGATACAATAAGAATAAACGAGGCAGTGCAGGCCGATTTGGCGGATGGCATCGAGACCGTATTCATGGGTCGCTTGGTGGTCGGGGTGGCGGTCAATCTCCGAGGGGACGACCACGATTTGGGGCTGCCATTCGCGAAAGAGTTTTTCGATCGCAGGATTGGGGCCGGGCATTTGGGCTTCCCAGAGGGCCAGAATCCCTGCGTCAGGGAGTCCGAGCGATTCTGAGGTGCCTTGGCCTTGGCTCAAAAGGGCGAGAGCTTTTTGGCCTTCGAGTCGACGGCGGGCCCCCCAGCGGGCACGTTCGGGGGCGTCGATAAACCAGCGACGTTCGACGAAGCGTTGGGGCCAAGGGTTGTTGTCCCCATCGGTTACAAAAACCACATGCACTTGGGCACCTCGGGCGGTGGCGATTTGAATCAGCCCCCCAGTGCCTAAGGATTCATCGTCGGGGTGGGGAGCTAGGATGGCGATACGCGTCCCGGCGTTGATCGCATCGAGAAGTCGTACGGGTGGTGACTCGCTGTTAGCCTCCATCTAGCTTTGTCGATGGCGGCGAGGGCTCAGTTAATCAAGCGGTTAAAACATCCGCGGGTAAAAGGGGGAGGGCTAAGCGTTTCCGCTTAGCCCTCCGTTGGGTGTCATACACTGTAAGCCGGATTCTGTCCGAGGCGGCTTGCGCCGTTCCTGTGCGCATCCATTTCTCTGTCCTTGCGGACCCGCCTTGCGGCGGTGCGACAACCCGGGACCTTGGTGGGCACCTCGAATGGTCCCTGTTCGTCTTGCACCGGATTGGGTTTACCGTGCCCCCGCGGTCGCCCTTGGGGCGGTGGGCTCTTACCCCACCTTTTCATCCTTACCGTTTCCTTGCGGTCGCGGCGGTTTATTTTCTGTGGCACTTTCCGTCACGACTTGCGTCGTGCCCCGACTTGCGGCGGGAATCCTGCCCTGTGGTGTCCGGACTTTCCTCGCGGATTGCATCCGTGCGGATGCGCGTGTATGACTGTCTAAGGAGCATCGTGGAAACGGGCCTAAAGGAAAGCGTAAAAGGGTACTTTTCTGACGGTTTAGGTCTGGGGCTGAGGTTTCCGGCTTGGAAACGGCTGTGTGGGTTATTTTGTTTTAGGAACTACCCCCTCCTTATGCGTTCCTGGATTTTAAGTTTAACCTTGGGCTTGGCTTCCGTGTTGGCGGCCGAAGAACCGAAGGTCACCAAAGTAGCCTGTATCGGTGATAGCATCACTCAAGGTTCCGGCACCAAGGGAGGCATGTCTTACCCGAATCAGTTACAGAAACTTTTGGGTGAGAAGTATAAGGTCGGTAATTTCGGAGTCAGCGGCCGGACTTTGTTAAAGAAAGGCGACTTCCCTTATTGGAAAGAAAAGGCTTACCAGAACGCTTTAAAAATGGAGCCCGATGTTGTGGTCATCATGCTCGGCACCAACGATACCAAGCCCCAAAATTGGAAATTCGAGTCGGAGTTCAGCGATGATTACAAAGAGCTCGTGAAATCATTTCAGGCGTTGAGCTCGAAGCCCAAGGTATGGGTGTGTTTGCCCGTGCCGGTGCCTGGCAAGGGTAACTACGGCATCAACGAAGAGAATGTGCAGAAAGAAATCCCGCGCATCGAGGCCTTGGCGAAAGAACTCGGTTGCGGCATCATCGACATGCACGCGGCCTTAGATAAGCACCCCGAATTTTTACCTGATCGCGTTCACCCCAATAATGACGGGGCTGGCGAGATGGCGAAGGCCGCCGCGAAAGCGCTTACGGGGCAGTAATTTTTTACGCGAACGGTTGCGGCTTCGCCCCGATTTGTACCAGTACGGTCCACGCCGCTCGGCGTAATTGTTGCCAGCGTTCCCACGAGTGCGTGGGTCCGTGGGCAATGAGTTGCAGGGTGCTCCGCCATTCTAACAGGGCCCGCTCCAAATCGCCCGCCCCTGGGCCACGACCTTCTACTTCGGCTGGAGGTAGTTTGTGGTGCAAGGCAAAGGCCCGCATCACTTCGGCACAACCTTCGCCAAAGCCGATGGGGAGGCCTTCGCGTAAGTAGCCTTCGGCGGTTAAAGATTTATAAGTTAAGCGGCAGCAGGCACCGAGGCGACTCGAGTTGCGAGCCGAGGCCGCTACGCGTTCGCCCGCCCGCAATTCCGCGAGGTCCCAAGCTAGGGCTTCCGCGTCATAGCTTAAGTCTTCGAGCGCGGCGGCAATGGCTAAGCCTTCGCCGTGCTGAAAGAAGGAAGCGATTTCACCGCGTCGGGTGGGTTTGGCGGCTCCATCAATCAGTCCCAGCTTACGCCATAATCGCCCCGCCCGGGCGGTGTGGAGTGTCCCGCCGCCGAGTACTTCGGCCAAATTAATATCCTGTTTTTCGATTTCGCGCCACTCGGGGTTGATGAGCGGGAATTGATCCGCATCGGGCCAGACGCGAATATTGGCACGGGAGTAATCCAGTTGGACTTGTAGCGTGTTACGTTGGATAAAAATTTCGCCAAACGCTTCGCCGCCATGCGTCAGTTCAGGCAAGAGCGGGAGGATTTCTTTTTCCAGTTGTTCGAGGGTCCACCGCAGGGAGCGCGACTGATATTTTTTATAGGATTTTAAAGCCTTGCGCAGCCACTCGGCGGGGGTGAGGTGGTCGTGCGTTTTATCGGTCGGGAAGTGTGCCAGCGGGATGGTGCGTCCGTAGCGGAGGCTGCCATCGGGCAGGTTTAATTTGCACGGCGTGCCGAAGGGCAGGGAACGGAGGGAGTCTGGTTTAGTGAGCGCTGGGTACCACGTGTCTTTAACGCGGTAAAGGGCTTTAGTCAGCGGCACCATCAGCGTGGGCCGTTCGCGTTGCCAGAGGCCGCGGTGCCCTTTGATTTCGCGGATGAGGCGGCGGGCTCCGGGGTTCACGCTCGCGGTGGGGTCCTCGAGTTCATCGAGGGTTTGCAGGGCTAAGTCCGGGGGCTCCCGGGTGAAGAGGTGTTGCGCTAATTGCTCAGCCGCTTGTCGGGGCTGGGCCGATTTTCTCATTAGAAATAAGAAGGCGGGCCAATCCAGCCCTTCCGAACGCCGTAGTTGCAACGGCTTAGCTTCGCCTAACCGCGGGCTATCGCCCGTCCACAAGGCATACCCTCGTTCATCGAGCCCGCGGCGTCCCGCCCGCCCAAACATTTGCAGGAGTTCGTCGGGCCGCACTTCGCGTTCGGCGTGGTCGGTCGCATAACGTCGGTCAGTGACGAGTACGGAGCGAAGGGAGAAGTTGATGCCGGAGGAAAGGCCCGTGGTGGCGACGACGACTTTGAGGCGACCTTCTTTGGCCCAAGGTTCGATGAGTTCGGTGCGCTGCTCAAAGGTGAGGCCGCTGTGGTGTAGGCCGACGCCTTGGCGGAGCAGGCGGTATAAATCTTCGCCCGCAATTTTGCGTTGGGAGGCGCTTAGGTTGGGTCCTTGTCCGAGCGGGAAGCTTTGGGCTAAGTCGCGGGCGATTTGTTCGGCCGCCCGGCGTCGGGGGGCAAAGACGAGGATGGGGCCGAGATCGGCTAAAATCGCACGGATGATGGCCCGCGTTAGTGGTCCTTTGGTGCCCGCAGGTTCGCGGGTGTTCAAGGCATCGAGCGCAATTTCTTCAAGCGGGACTGGGCGGTGATGTTCTTGGATGAGGGTGACCTTTCGACCGCGTCCGCGCAGCCACTCGGCGACGGCTTGGGGGTTGGAGACGCTGCCGCTGAGCAGTAGTAATTGGGTTTCAGTCGGGGCCAAGGCGAGCACGGTCTCGTAGGCCGGTCCCCGACGGTCATCGGCAATCATCTGATATTCATCGACGACGAGTAACTCAGGGTGGCGCCCCTCGAGGAAACGGAGGCGTTGGGTTTCCAGTGTGGCCACGACGACCGGGGCACCGAGGTTTTCGGAAATATCCCCCGTGGCGATGCCGACATCCCAGCCTTGGGCGAGCCATTCCGCCCTTTTATCATTAGCCAACGCACGGGTCGGAACGGTGTAGACCGCTTGGCCGCGATGGCCGTTTTGGACGAACAATTCAAACACGTGTGTCTTGCCGGCGCCCGTGGGGGCTTGTAGCACCACGTCTTCGCCGCGTGTGAGGGCGCGCAGGGCCTCTTGTTGCCAAAGGTCGGGGATGAAGAGGTGGGCGTCCGACATGGCGAGTTTCCAGCAAAAGATTTATCGGCCGAAACGCAAGTCGCAGGGGTTTGCGGTTGCGGCTTTTCGCTGCCCCGTGCTACGACTGTCGTCGCATGGCTATCAGTAACGATCTCGCTCGCGGCTTACGGAAAGTCGATAAAGACCTCGACTTCATGATGCGCTGTTTTGTCGAAGTCCTCGAGCAGCTTGGCCATAAAGATTTAGCGGGCACGTTGCCCTGGATGGGGAAGCGCAAGTTGCGCGGCGTGCAGCTTTTTTCTTACCGCGGCGTGCAGGCCTATTCGATTGCCTTCCAGTTGTTGAACATGGTGGAAGAAAACGCCTCGGCGCAGTCGAAGCGTCTGCGTGAAGATAAAAACGGTTTAGCTTCGGAGCCTGGTTCTTGGGGTCGGGCCTTGAAGTCCTTACATGAAGAAGGTTTGACGGATAAACAAGTTGCCAAGCGCTTGGCTCGCATCCGCATCGACCCAGTTTTAACCGCGCACCCGACCGAAGCGAAGCGGGCGACGGTTTTAGAAATTCACCGCGAAATTTACAAACTACTCGTCCGGCGCGAGAACAACATGTGGACCGTGGCGGAGCAACAAGCCATCCGCGAGGAAATCACGGTGGCCTTGGAACGCCTTTGGCGCACCGGCGAAATTTACCAACAGAAGCCCGATGTGCAGTCGGAACTGCGGAATATTATTTATTTCTTGTCGAAGGTTTTCCCCGACGCGGTGATCAGCATGGACTTGCGTTTGCGCCAAGCCTGGCAGGCCGAAGGGTTTGCCCCTGAGCGCATTGATTCCCCCGATGCTTTGCCGCAGATTGCCTTTGGTACTTGGGTGGGTGGGGACCGTGATGGCCACCCGTTGGTGACGGCCGAAGTGACGACCCGTGCGTTAAACCTGTTCCGTTCGACGGCGATTAATATTTTACATGAACGCTTAGACACCCTGGGCCAGCGACTTTCCTTGGGCGACCATTTGCAAGAGCCTCCTGCGGTCTTCGTTCGCCAAGTTGAAAAGCATGCCGCTGCGCATGGCGAAGCAGGTCAATTAGCCTTGAGCCGCAATGTCGGCGAAACCTGGCGTCAGTATATCAACTTAGTCCGATTGCGTTTGCCTTCGGCCGACCGCGAGGTGGAACCTAATCAACACAAGACGCCCGAGGGCGTGGTAGCTGATTTATTATTCTTACGGGAAACCTTGATTGAAGTCGGTGCCAGCCGCATTGCCCGGGCGGAACTTGATCCCTTGATTCGTTTCTTGCGGGTCTTTGGTTTCCACATGGCGTGTTTAGATATTCGCCAAAACAGTGCCTT
>Ga0164297_10004576_pt1 | contig 12285 bp, 13 predicted proteins | sample GEODES058metaG_FD_113539 | JGI IMG/M metagenome (GOLD analysis project Ga0164297, IMG submission 113539) | Dystrophic lake water microbial communities from Trout Bog Lake, Wisconsin, USA - GEODES058 metaG | ecosystem: Environmental > Aquatic > Freshwater > Lake | place: USA: Trout Bog Lake... | reverse complement strand
GAATCTATTTTCAGATAGATTGGATTGAAATGTTAATATTAGTTAGATTTAGCTGTAAACAGAAATTAATGTTACCCAGTGGTTAATGAATTATCATCATATGCTTTCTTAGTTTTTAAATTAGCATTAAGTATTAAATGAATAAACTACTTTTTCTCGATTTTGATGGGGTGTTACACGGTACTACATCCAAAAAGGAAGATTTATTTCAAAACGCTGTACAACTCAATGCCTTGCTAAGCACAAATCCTTGCCCAGTTGTGATTTCATCAAGCTGGCGATTTCACTACGAATTGGATCAAATTCAAAAATTTCTCCCCTTTCCACTAAATTCACTCATTATTGGTACTACCGGTGTAGCTTTAAGTGGTCGCTGGCCAAGATATAACGAAATTCTTGACTATTTAGAAAAAATGTCAATTGATACTGATTGGCGTGCTTTGGACGACGCATTTCTAGAGTTTCCCCCGGAATGTAGAGAATTAATCAAGTGCAATCCAAAAAATGGGCTTACAACAAAAGAGATTAATTTACTCAGCGATTGGCTCATTTAAAAGTTAACTAATTAACTCATCGCAGAAATATATATCTCAATTTGCTAGGTATGCGCGCATGACTGCAAATCGGCAAGAGTGACGTATTCAAGCGCTTTAAAGTGCGTCGACTCCAATAAGACTGGGGGTGCAACACCGGCGATAAAGGCCTCTTTCCATCTCAGGGCACATAAACACCACTTATCTCCTGCTTTCAAACCGGCAAATCGGTATTGCGGATGAGGGGTGATGAGATCATTGCCTTTTGAGAGCGAGAAATCTAAAAATGCCTGAGTCACTTTAGCGCAAATTACATGGCTACCACGGTCGTTTTCGTCGGTATTACAGCACCCATCACGAAAATAGCCGGTCAACGGATCATAGGAGCAAGGTACCAAGGCGGTACCAAGAACGTTTGTTGGTTCAACTGACATAGCGGTTCCTTTAATATGCCCTGCTTCAAAATAAATTCAATTTACAAGCTTAGCATGTATCATATGAATTTGGAATTTCAAGTGGGGGAAAATTAAAATAGTTGTTGTATCCTCATGTGATTCTTTAGCTTAAGAAATTTTTTTGCCCAAGCAATGTATTGACTAGCCCCCCAATAAAGAACAAATCTATGTGTCTAATCGTTTGGAATTGGCAACCAAATTCCTCCTCCCCCTTGTTAGTAATTGGTAACCGTGATGAATTTTATGCACGTCCAACTCAATCTCTACATTGGTGGGGGGATGATATTTTGGCAGGCAAAGATCTAAAAGGTGGAGGAACCTGGATGGGAGTTACTAAAGGCGGTAAATTTGCTGCACTCACAAACTATAGGGGATCTGATCAACAACGAGACGAAGCACCTTCACGTGGAAAATTAGTTGTTGATTTCCTAGAATCCAGTATAAGCCTAGAGGGGTACTTAGAATATTTATCCTTAGTTGCAGATTCCTATAACCCGTTCAATTTAATTCTTTACGACGGGATAATGTTGAAAGGCTTTGAGAGTAGGCACAACAAAAGAGTAGATATTGAGCCTGGTGTTGGAGGTCTCTCCAACGCAGATTTCAATTCCCCGTGGCCAAAAGTTGAATATTTAAAGAGCAATCTTAAATCTCAAAATTATGGTGATTCCTGGAACGACCTTAAGTTACTGGAGTTACTTCAAAACTCAAAACAAACTCCTGATCACCTGCTTCCTAAAACAGGCGTGAGCCTTGATCGAGAGAGGGTGCTCTCCTCCTGTTTTGTAAAAAGTAGCGATTATGGTACTCGCTCCTCTAGCATTGTTAGGTTTACGACGAAAAATATTAGCTTTACAGAGCAATGCTACGCCGTTGCAAGATCAACGACTAAAACTGAAATTATTTTTGAGATTTGAGTAGATCTATGTAGGCTCCACAAAAAATCCTAGACGCTTGAGCGGTGACGCGCAATACACATATCTAAGACATCTTCCCCTGGTTTATTCCACCAATTTTGGTCTGAAAATATCTCTACCTCACTAAATTGGTCGTAACCGGCCATCTCCACCCAATTTCTTATTTTTTGGATTTCGATAATTCCGTCTCCCATCATTCCCCTGTCATTAAGCAAATCTCGTGTCGGTGTTAGCCAGTCGCATACGTGGAATGCCAGCAATCTCTCTTTTCCGGCTCTTTGTATTTGCTCTTTTAATTTAGGATCCCACCAGGTGTGGTAAACATCAAGCGCAATCCCGAGAGGTCCCGCTCGGTGAGGATCTAATGCATCGCATATGTCAAGTGCGTGCTCTATGGTGTTTATGCAAGCCCTTTCTGCTGCTTGCATTGGATGCAAAGGTTCAATAGCAAGTGGCATTTCGGCTTGAGCGGCATATTCCATAGTTTTAGCGATGCCGTCAAAAACTTGTGACCTAGCAAGCTCTATATCCTTTGAGAGCGCATTACCCTGAAGAGCACCCGGCAACGATCCGACTACCAACACAATACACGGAGCATTAAGTTTTTTAGCCTCATCTATAGCGAGACGATTGTCATCATAGGCTGCTTGTATACCCTTAGTATCAGAGGCAGGATAAAATCCCCCGCGACAGTAGCCGCTAAGTTGCATGGAATGTGATTTGAGTTGTTTAGCGATTTTGTCTATACCCACTGCAGCAACCTGATCTCGCCAGGGACTAATCGCTCGGATATTTCTTTTAGCACATTCGTCAATAATTTTGTCCAATGACCACTGTTTTTTGACTGTAGCGGTATTAATGGATAACCAATGATGATCGTTAGTAAAGTCGCGCATTTAGTAAATGACTCCGTTTGAGTTAAGAAGTAATTTCAAGTTAAATTTGACTCAATTGTTCCTCTAATTTATCAACCAGCTTTCGGAAAACTTATCTGACATCCCAGTTGAGAAAAATGGAGTTATTAAGTCTTATTGTCAATAGCCAATACTTATAGTGACGAACCCTGTGACTAGAAAGCATTAAGTAGTCAGACTTACGAATTTTGTTGTATCAATTGACCTCAAAATCCATTAATGTTAAGAATGCTATTCATCCGCTTGATAGCTAATTCAGGATCATCAAAAAGATTAGCTTGGTCAGCTAATTTAAATAACTCTACAAAATGCATAAGGGAGCGACTGCTTTGCTGACCACCAACCATGGAAAAGTGACTTTGGTGCCCACTTAGCCATGCCATGAAGACAACACCTGTTTTATAAAACCGAGTAGGTGCTTTAAAAATATGTCTTGACAAAGGAACGGTAGGACCCAAAATATTATGAAAGTTCTCTAAACGTCCCTCAGCAAGCTCGACAAGTGCGGCACTTGCGGCTGGAGCAATAGCATCAAAAATACCCAATAGTGCATCACTGTGTTGATTTATAGGTGCAGATCCTACGCCATCGCCTGCTATGAGCTCTGCATAATTAAAGTCGTCTCCGGTGTACATTCTTACACCCTTGCCATCTAGGCCCCCATGACCAGGTAAGCCTCTACGGGCCTTAATTTCCTTGTTTTTATCAAGTAGTGATATTTTTATACCGTCAACTTTGGATGAATGTGCCTGGATGATACCCAACACCGTCTTGGTCGCCTCCTCAGTATTGGCACTGCCCCAGTAACCTGATAACGCTGGATCAAACATATCTCCTAACCAGTGCAAAATCACAGGTTCCTTAGCTTGGTTCAATATATGATCATATACACGCTCATAATCGGCAGGACTTTTGGCAACTCGTGCCAAAGCGCGACTAGCCATGATGATCAGTTTTCCACCAACTTTTTCTATAGCCTCCATTTGTAAATCATATGCACTGATGACTTCATCAACAGTTTTAACTTTCTCAAGATCTAGATGATCGGTTCCACAACCGGAGGCAACTAGAGCTCCTGGGTAACTTTTTGACGCATCGATAGAACGTTTAATCAGCTCAAGCGATGTGGGCCAATCAAGTCCCATTCCTCTTTGCGCAGTATCCATCGCCTCTGCAACTCCCAGACCTAATGACCAAAGTCTTTCTCTATAGGCAATGGTTGCATCCCAATCGATTGCACAACCAATCCAGGGGTCTATATCAGCGATGGGGTTAGCTACAACGTGTGCTGCTGAGTAGGCTATCCGGTTAAATTTTGCACCTGATTTGGGCTTTACTGGTGCTTGACCAACCAAAGTGTATGGGCTGAGCCTGCCGTTTGAGTCGGGTAGTTGAATAAGATGTGGCATAGATTGATGTACGTAATTTAGATGTTGAGCGGGGGAACGTCGATCCAGCGTCTTTCCTTCCAAGACTGAAGTGCACTCTCAACGAGTTGCACGCCTTTAGCCCCTTCAGGAAGTGTCCATCGATAGGGCTCGTTTTCAGCAATATGTCTTATAAAGTGTTCCCACTGTATTTTGAAACCGTTGTCATAGACCTGAGTATCTGGAACCTCTTGCCACTGATCATAAAAATTCATGGACTGTTTCACATCAGGATTCCAAACAGGACGAGGAGTATTAACTCTGCTTTGTGCTTTGCACGAACTCAAACCAGCTACCGCTGAACCATGCGTTCCGTCCACATGAAAAGTAACGAGATCTTCTCTGTTCACGCGAGTAGTCCATGACATATTAACCTGTGCGATGACATGTTCACCTTGGTGCCCTTTAAGCTCAAAGGTAGCATATGCAGCGTCATCTGCAGTTGCCTTATAAGGCTTATCGGCTTCATCCCACCGAGTAGGAATATGAGTAGCACCCAAACAAGAGACGGCTTGGACTTCGCCAAAAATGTTATCTAGTACATAACGCCAATGGCAGACCATATCTAGAATAATTCCCCCTCCATCCTCTGTTCTATAGTTCCAACTGGGACGCTGAATTGGTTGGAGATCACCCTCAAAAACCCAGTATCCAAATTCAATTCGAACGCTAAGCATTTTTCCAAAAAAACCTGATCGACGAAGCATGTCCAGCTTCCTAAGTCCTGGTAAAAATAATTTATCTTGAACTGCACCATGTTTAATACCAGATTTTTCTGCTAGTTTAGCGATTTCAACTGCTTCATTTAAGTTTGTTGCAATTGGTTTCTCACAATAAACATGCTTACCGGCTCTAATTGCCTGTGCCAAGAGTGTGGGTCGCATTTGCGTCGTACCAGCATCAAAAAATACGGTATCGTCTTTATTTTTTAGAGCAGCGTCTAAATCTGTTCCGTAACGCTCAATGTTATTTGCCTTAGCAAGGGCAGCAATTTTTTCTGCATTACGACCAATCAAGATGGGATCTGGCATAACCTTATCACCATTAGACAGTACAACACCACCTTGATTCCTAATAGCAACAATAGAGCGAATCAAGTGTTGATTCATACCCATACGTCCGGTGACGCCGTTCATGATAATTCCAAGTCTTTTAACTGCCATATCTACTCCTATGAATGACTCAATAAGTGTTACTAAATGAATGCCAATGAATGCCCCCACCTTGGACAGCAGTCGCAAAACCGTTACTATTTAGAGAAGTAATATCGATTTCCCCTTGCTTAATTTGCAAACGAAGTCTGCTGTCGTCGCGAGTGTACAAGTGAGGATGATTCTCTAAAAACATGTTTTGCTCGCCTTCAGGAATTCCTTGCATGCCATTGACGTAATGGTGTCCGTTTCTCTCGACATGAGATAAACCAATAATATTGACCAAAGCAAGATCTTGCTGAATTGCAACTCCAGCTTGCATAGTCAAATCTTCTCCAGATTGAAAAAAAGAAATACCTTTGAACTCCTGAATAGCGTTACGCTGTTTTACTCTAGCAGCGTTAATGAGTGATTTATACACGCCTTTACAACTCTTACTAGAAACACCCGCATATCCTAAATCGATGGCTTTAACGTATGAATCAAGATCCGAGTCAGATTCATCAATTAAAAGTGGTTTATGCTTTGAAATGTTTGCCACATTCGAGTGCATGGTGACATCCCTGTGTAGGGGTTGTTCTATAAAAATAACTTTTTTGAATAATTTCTCAAGTGATGGCGTTGCCTTAAACACATGCAGAAACTCCAAAAAAGCTGCAGGATCGCTGTATTGTTCATTACCATCAAGGGTTACTTCATTTGCAATATCTTGAATGATGGGAGTTATTCGCTTTAATCGATTGATATCACCAGTCAAATCTCCGCTTACCTTGATTTTGTAATACTTATGTCCATATGTTTTTACGACTTGCTGAAGGGTGATAGGCAAATTATCATCTGGCCTTAAATTGTGTTCAGAATTTAAATCCGTTTCATCAAGTGCATCGATAAGTCCTACAGTATGTCTAGCGCTGATATGCGTCTTACATGAAAGTGCAGACAAAAATTTATTGATATTAAAATCCTTTAGATCGGCAAATTGAGGTAAATCATTTTGATTCAAGCCTATCTGATTTGAATGAATAGCATCGTAAAAACTAATACCTAAGAAATGACATAAGGCATCTATCAATGCCCTATCTATCAGTGCAGGCCCATAATTAGATGTCAAATGATTTAATTGATTATTCTCACCTTCTTTGATGATGCCTGTATAGTAATGACTGAAGTACTGCCAAGTATTTTTAAGTGTTCTATCGGACTGATAGGCATCACGGGTGATTATTAGAGATTTTCTTAATTGATTAAAATTATCTTCATTTGATAGCTCTTTGCTTTTGTCAAACCACTTAGGTACCATCATTTCCGCAGCGCATCCTTGAACGTACTTTGCATTTTCGAATTCAAGGGTGACACTGACATATACCTGCGGACAATGCGTTAATGTTACAACTCCAAAACGAAAAGGTAACCTTAACCTTACCTCTCGCTCAAAGAAGCGTATCTCACGAATTACAAACCTAGGGGCGTTCATATATAGGCCCTCAAAGCAAATTTAATGATCAAGAGTTCCCTTTGAAAAGAAATGAGCTCTAATTTGACTTGAGAAATGACCAAACTCAGGAGAACCCATCATTTCTAAAGTACGAGGTCTAGGTAAACTTATATCGTAGATGGCAGCAATAGAACCCGGTCTCTCGCTCATAACGATCACTCTGTCCGATAAAAATATCGCCTCTGGGATGCTATGTGTGATTAAAAGAACAGTTTTCTTGGATTTAGACCAAATATCTTGTAGCTCTAGATTCATTTTCTCGCGCGTCATAGCATCTAACGCGCCGAAGGGTTCATCCATTAAAAGTATGGAGGGATTATGTAGCAAAGCTCTACAAATGGATACTCTTTGCTGCATACCGCCTGATAACTGTTTAGGAAATTTATGCTCAAATCCAAGCAATCCTGCCATCTCTATAAGTTGCTGAGCGCGTTCGAGGGACTCCTTTTCAGGAAGACCCCTTATTTCAGCCTGAAGCAAAATATTTTCAATAACAGTTCGCCAAGCAAGTAATACCGCGCTTTGAAAAACAATCCCTACATCTTGTTGGGGTCCTGATATAGGGACGCCAGAAAGACTCAGCTTGCCTGTTGTAATAGGCAACAAGCCTGCCACCATTTTCAGCAAGGTACTTTTGCCGCAACCAGAGGGTCCCACAATAGAGATAAATTCGCCCTGCTTAATATAAAAATCTAGAGGTTTTAAAGACTCGATAGGTCCGTCTTTGCTTTCGTAAACCTTACTAACACCTAAAGCTTCAATTAAATATGATTGCGACATTGGAGTGCTATGAACTTTGTTACAAGTTAATTATTTGGCGGCAGAAAATCTAAAGTTACATAATCCTCAGGCTTACCCCTTGTAGCCGGATCCATGCCTCCATATTGCACTAGCAAATCAAGAGTGTCGTTAATGTTTTTTGTAGAAACTCTAAATGGCTTATCTTTGGAAGTCTCTTTGGTATGGTAAAGAGCAATAGACTCTTTCATACCTACGATTAGAGTTGCACGTACACCGGCTTTTGCGTTTACTTTGAGCATGGCATCCACCGCACTTTCAGGATTTTTCTCTGCGGCTTCTACAGCTTTAGTTGTTGCTCTCATAAAACGCTTAACTAAATCAGGGTTCTCAGTAAGAAGATTTTTATTTGTAATGATGCCTGAAGATATTTGATTAATTCCAGAGTCTGAGAATTTGATCGGGGTAACGGGCTTACCTGTTGCATCTTGTAACTTAATTGCTTGATCCATCACGTAACCCAACAGCATATCTGCTTGACCATTCATTACTGCATTAAGTTTTGTTTGACCATCTCCTGCTACAGTTTTTACTTGGTCTGGGCTGATATTGTTCGCTTTTAAAAACAAGGGCCACATTTGTGACATTGAATCACCGGGTGTTATTGCAATGGTTTTACCAATCAAATCTTTTGGTGTTTTGATATTTTTCTCAGTAAAGCCCATCACTGACATAGGACTTAACTGAAACAAAACGCCAGTTGATTTAAGAGGCGCACCTTTAGCGGCCGCTTTAATCATAGTAGTTACGTCGATATATCCAAAAGTTGCAGATTTAGCAGCTACAGCTTGAGCTGTGACAGCAGAGCCCCTACCCTCCTGAATTTCTAGATCAATGCCTTCATCAGCGTAATAATTTTTCTCTTTACCCAAAAAGAAAGGTGCGTGCTCGCTGTACAAATACCAGTTCAGCATCAGGGTCACCTTATCCATAGGTTTATTCTGCGCAAATGCGTTACTGGTCAAGAATCCAACACATAGACCTACTAAAACAATTGAACGTCTTGCTGAATTAAATTTCATTACAAACCTCCGAGTACGGTTGTTAATATCAAAAAACTTGATTTTGAGAAGGATGCCAAGGAATCATGACTTTTTCAATGAAGTCAACAAACATGAACAAGATTACACCAATAGTGGATAAGACGACAAGTGCTGCAAACATCAGCGGCAAATCAAAATTGCCATTTGCAACTTGTAGCACATAACCAATACCTGAGTTTGAACCTACAAACTCACCTACGACTGCTCCGACTACAGCGAGAGTAATAGCCACCTTTAATCCACTAAATATTGCAGGCAGTGCTTGGGGTAGTGAAAATTTGAAAAAAGTTTGAAATTTACTAGCCCCCATTGATCTTGCAAGATCGATCATGTCATTCTCAACTGATTTAAAACCCATAACTGTTGAAACAACAACAGGGAAAAAGCCAAGTAAAAATGCAGAAATAATCTTAGGGAAGATACCAAATCCAAACCAAACTACAAATAAAGGAGCGATGGCAACTTTAGGAATGCTTTGGGAGAAGACAAGAACAGGATAGAGATATGACTCAATGATTCTTGAATAAGCAATAAGCATTGCAAGGGGTATTCCAATCAATATAGTTAGAGCAAAGCCACCAACAGTTGCTTGGGTTGTTTTCCAACTTTCCCCGACTAAACGCGGCCACTCTAAATAAAGCTGTTCGATTACTTGTTGTGGAGCAGGTATTAGATACGGAGCTATCTTAAAGACTCGAATAGCGACATCCCACAACAGAACCATCATCAATATTAGTAAGAATGGTTTTACGGTTGGAGACAATACGGCTTTACGAACCCAAGTGGAAATCATCAATTCATGACCCTTATTAACTATTTAGTTAATTATTGATGCCGTGGCTGTCTGTGTCAACTCCGACTAGGGAAAGCCCCGATAGGGATTAAATGGAGTGCCCGATTAAATGAAGGTCATAAAACCAAATATCCAAGTATCAAGTCAATCATATGTGAGAGTCTTTGAACTTTGGCTTTAGGGTGAAGAAGGTTCTTGCCAAAAATCGTTGAAAGGGTGTGACTATTTGAGAGGTAAAAGTAACAGATAGACGCAATTGATATATAGAGCTGAATTGGATCAATTCCACTCCTAAATAACCCTTTTTCCTGCCCCTTGCGCAGGACTAAATCAAGCATTCTGACCAAGGGAGAAGTAAGCTCTTGAATATTCTTGGATTTCTTCAAATGCACAGCTTCCGCTTGGTTTTCACTGTTGAGAAGTGAAATAAACTCAGGATGCTCCAAGTAGTAATCCCAAGTAAAGGTTATCAATTGTCTTACGGCTTGGATTGGGTCGATTTGGTCTAAATTCAGAGCTTGCTCTGCAGCTCTAATCTCAGAGTAAGCATGCTCCAATACTTCTAAAAATAACTGATCTTTACTTTTGAAGTAGTAGTAAATTAGTCTTTTATTCAAGCCGGCACGCTCAGCAATGCTATCTACCCTAGCTCCGCTTAAGCCGTGCGCAGCGAATTCAAACTGAGCTGCAAGAAGAATAGTTCTTCTAGAGTCACTTTTAGGTTCGTTCTCCATATTTGATAACAAAAGTTGGGTTTGATCGCAATATTTAACTATTTGGTTAAATCATACACCAATTTACTTCGCCCCTCCAGGTACAGCAGGTAAGGCATGGCAAATTAAATCGCGTTTAAATAGTCGAAATTTTTAAAAATTTGGATATCTAGTAAGGGTTAACAATTAGTTGCGTCCGCAACTAATTGTTAATACAATCAATTCTTTATTACTCTTAATAGACGGATTGATTATGGAAAAATTTAGACAAATAGTTACTTTGATCTTTTTAGCGCTATCAGTCAGTTCAACCGCATTTGCTCAAAAATTTCCGGCTAAACCAATTGAATGGGTTGTTCCTTATCCAGCTGGAGGGGGAACGGACACGGTGGCTAGAACGCTTGCACAAGCGATGAGCGAAATTCTTGTTCAGCCCATTATTATTAATAACAAACCTGGAGCAGCAACAAATATTGGCGCGGAGTATTTGGTTCGTTCAAAAAATGATGGCTATACGATCATGTCAGCTGACACAGCCACCTTGGCGGCGAACCCATTCATCTATAGTAAGTTGTCCTATAGCGCTGAAAAAGACTTTGACTCCATTGGTTTAACTGTCAGATTTCCATTGATATTAGTTGTCAATGCAGACGTACCAGCTAACAATTTCAAAGAGTTTGATGCTTGGATTAAGAAGCAACCGAATTCCGTAGGCTATGCCACGCCGGGTGCTGGTAGTCCACATCATTTAGCCTCTGAATTATTTAAAGAAGTTACCCACTTTAATTTAATACACATCCCCTACAAAGGCGCTGCCCCAGCTATTCAAGACGTAGTGGGCGGACAAGTACCTGTAATGTTTGTAGATACGGCTAGTGGATATCAATTTATAGCTTCTGGCAAATTAAAACCTATTGGTATTGCAAGTCTGAAGAGGGTTAAGAATTTTGAGCAGATTCCTACGCTTTCTGAACAAGGACTTAAGGGTTTTGAAGCCTATGCATGGCAAGGACTAGTCGCACCAACAGGAGTACCCAAGGAGGTTTTAACGACTCTCAATGGGGCATTGCTTAAGGCCCTGGACTCCACCCCAGTCAAAGCTAAATTACAGGTTCTAGGATTAGAGTCAACGCCCAGTTCGCCTGAGGAGATGACCAAATACGCAAAGAAAGAGCGGGAAAAATGGGAGCCAGTAATAAAAGCAGCTGGCATCAAAGCTGATTAATCGTACTCATCAGATATGGAATTCGATCTAAAGCGATCTTTTACGTATCGCATGCATCTTTTACATAAAGATACTGACTATGAGAGTCAAAACGTATATAAGCAGTCGCTTGGCCTCTCACTTAGTGAGACCCGCTCTTTAAGTGTTTTAGGCTTGAACGCTAAAACGTCAGTCATGCAACTCGCTGACCTAGCAAATCTCAATAAAAGCCAAGCTAGTCGTGCGGCTCAAGTATTGATTGATAAGGGATTAGCTATTAAACATGAAAACCCAGATGATGGGAGGGGAATTGAATTGAAATTAACCGCAGTTGGAGAGCGACTCTGGAAGAAAACAATGACCCTTATTGAGAAGCGTAACCAACAAATTCTTAGCTGCCTAACCGTTAAAGAGCGGGAAACATTAAATCAATTGATAGACAAATTATTAACCCATACCGTAAAGTAACTTCGTTCAAAAATCGCACGCCATGCATCAACCCACCACAGTAGCTAGACCGTCCATTTATTACAAATACAAAGTATTTAACCCGTGGCTCCCAAGCGAAGAGCAGGTCCAGACTCGGCAAAAGGTTGTCGTAGTTGGGGCAGGTCCTGCTGGAATGGTTACTGCACTGGAATTGGCACGCCACGGCGTCGCCTCAATTATTTTGGCTGATGAATTACAGTTTTCCCAAGGCAGTAGAGCCATTTGCTTTACCCGCCGATCTATGGAAATACTCCAGCAAGTCGGGGTTGCAAAGAAAATGACTGAGTGCGGTCTTCCTTGGCGATTTGGCAATTCGTATTACCGCGGCAAGCAAGTATTCAGAATGGAAGCTG
>Ga0164297_10004574_pt1 | contig 12287 bp, 10 predicted proteins | sample GEODES058metaG_FD_113539 | JGI IMG/M metagenome (GOLD analysis project Ga0164297, IMG submission 113539) | Dystrophic lake water microbial communities from Trout Bog Lake, Wisconsin, USA - GEODES058 metaG | ecosystem: Environmental > Aquatic > Freshwater > Lake | place: USA: Trout Bog Lake... | reverse complement strand
GAGTCACTCAGTAAGCACCTCAAAGAGAAGATTGGCAATTCACCTGAGTGGCAGGCCAGAGGGATGTCTACACCCCAAGGCGGCTTTGAAGACATGGCCGATGATATACCTTTTAATTAGAACGGGTCTATAATGGTTGAACTATCAGCACAGGAGTTCAACATGGTTCGTTCTAAAGAGTGTTTTAAGTGCAAAACCGTCAAGCCATTGGAGGAGTTTTATAAACATTCCAAAATGCCTGACGGTCACGTTAACAAATGTAAGGAGTGCAACAAAAATGATGTCACAGCCAACAGGAATAAGAATATTGAGAAAATCAGAGCCTATGACAGAGAGAGGGCAAAAATCCCAGAGCGCATCAAGGCGACTACCGAGGTTACACGGGCATGGAGAGCAGAAGACAAGAGGAGAAGTCGTGCACATTCAGCCGTATCTCTCGCCATACGGTGTGGGACTCTGGTTCGACGACCCTGCATACGTTGCGGAAATGAGAAGTCCGTTGCTCACCACGAGAATTATGACAAACCTCTCGAAGTTATGTGGCTTTGTCAACCATGTCATAAACAACGTCACAAAGAAATAAAAGAGGAATTTTAATGATTGTACGAGCATCAGAATCACAACACTGGTATGACCGCCAAGGCAACCCCGCCTACAGCGTCATGGCCAAAAACGGACAACCACGCCCTACAACGCTCAGAGACGCACGCAAACTAGATCTGGTACCTTCGGTTACCACCATCTTAAACGTCGCCGCTAGGCCCGCTCTGGAGGCTTGGAAACAGAATCAAATGATGTTGGCTTGTCTGACTCTACCAAGGGTCGAAGGCGAGACCGAAGAGCGGTTCATTGAGCGGATTGTCAAAGACTCTAAAGAACAAGGCAAAAAGGCGGCCGAACGTGGCACCACCATTCACGGCGCACTTGAGTCGTTCTATGAGGGCATCTACTTAGCTGACTTCATGAGCTACCAGACGGGTGTCGATGGAGCCGTACAAGGGGCCTTTGGTACGCCTGAGTGGTCAACAGAGAAGTCGTTCTGTCATGAGCTTGGGTTTGGCGGCAAAGTCGATCTTCACTCAAAGTCAGGCAACGGGATTGTGATTGACTTCAAGACTAAGGAGTTCAGCGACCCAAATACCGTGGATGCCTATGACGAACAGTTAATGCAGTTGTGCGCCTATAGGGTAGGGCTAGGCATCCCCAACGCGCGTTGTGCAAACGTGTTTGTGTCGGTGACGGACCCTGGCCTCGTAAAAGTCATTGAATGGTCCGAAGAAGAGATGAAAAAGGGTTGGGTGATGTTTCAATCACTCTTAAATTTCTGGCAAGCTAAAAACAATCACAGGTGATCTATGTGGGCAATTGGTGGATTTTTATGTGCTTTTGCTTGGTTGACTCACATCTTCTATTGCTTTGGCCACGCCGCTTGGGGCTTTTTGGTCGCAGGCGCAATCTTCTTCCCCATTGGAATTCTCCATGGGTTTTATCTTTGGTTTAACTAGGAAAATTTATGTCTAGAATAAAAATTGATATTGCAAATGATGAATTCGATTTTATAAAAGAGGCAATTGCTTATAAAGCCAAATCGTTAATTGATTATCTTGATCGCTGTAAAGAAGAATGTGAAATTAACGATATCGAAATCAATAACTTTAATAACTTATTGAGAGAAATGATTGAAAAGCCTACTGTTAAAACAGCAAGCAAACCCCGTAAAAATGCAAGGAGAACACGCAATGCAAAATAAATACTTGTCAGAAAACGACATTAAACAAGTCTTTTTTCAATCAAAGATGGACAACCCTGAGGGGTATGACTTTGATGAACTACTGGACTTCGCCGACAAGTTGATTGTTACAGCGACTATGGACATTGCTCGCCGCGAGCGTGAGCTTTGTATTGAGTTTGTCGAATCTCTCAACACTGAAGTGGCCAAGGCCCTCAGAGAGAAACGCGGTCCACTATGACATCAGATGAACTCATCACTGAGTTGTTGGGAAGTGGTTGGCAACCCAGCATACTTCCACTCTTCCTCAATGAACTAAAAAAGGCGTTTGATGATGCCAATAGGTACTACTTCATTCGAGACTTCGCTAAAGAGTTGTCGTTTAACAACGTACCTAGAAACAGAGAAGAACTAGAACTCTTTGATCGAATGCTTGACGAAAAACAAAAGAAGTTTTATTAAAAAAAGGGGGGTTTTTAGGCCCCCCAAAACCTTCTTTGCAAGGCAACTGCTAGAAGTTATTCGGTTAACTTACGCTCTGTGGGCACATTGGCCGTACCAGCACCACCTAAGGCCGATAGTGCTCCAGAGACGTAAGGTTGTGCTGTCTTCATAAACTGTGGGCGCTCAGTGGCCAATACGTTAGCCACCCTCATAGCGGGCTTGTTGTACATCAGTGCTGACGCCGCAATTGGAATACCAGACCCTAGGTAGTTGACACCACCCTCCATGGTCAAGCCCTTAATCAAGTCTAAGACGGCCGCACGGCCTGCTGTACCGCTGTCACTGACCGACGGTCCAATAACCGACATAGCGGCGTTTGAGACGTCTTTGAGCTTACCTTGACCCTTTGCTGTAGCCTCTTGGCCAGCTTTGCGCTCAACTGATCTCTCAAGTATTTGGGGTGTATAGATACCACCCTCTGTGCCTGCGCGACTTGATGCATCTTGAAGAATCTTGTTTGTTTTGAACACTTCGTTTGTTTGTTCAAGCAATTTTCTAACGGCTGGATTTTGATTCTTCAATTCTTCGCGTAGTGTCATCAACATATTTTCATATGCTCGACCCAAGTCGTCATTGGTTTTGTACGCCTCATTGGCATACTCGCCTAGTTTTTTCTCATAAGTGCGGTAAGTTTTACCACTAATAATTTGTGCCTTATTAATGGGTTCAATCAAGTCTTGTCTAACATTTCTCTCAAATCTCTGTGCGTCACTAGGCACTACAGTGGTTTTGAGGTCATGCATCATGTCTTCAAGACGTCCAGCCACATTTCTGCCAGCCACATCAATATTGTCTCGAATTAAATTTGCATTTTGTGATACTGCTTTATAGGCATCAGCTATCTTTTCGGATATGTACTTGTTGGTCTCTTCACCTGCTGGGATATTTTCTGGTATCTTAAAACCAAGAGGCTCAACTACTTTGTTGGCCACAGCTTTATTCAAGTCGGCATTCACCGTGTTCATCGCTCCACCAATGAACGATCCAGCAATAGGCAAACTGGTCAACTTCTTCTCTAAATTTTTGAGTATTTCAGATCCAGACAACTGCGCTGGAGTGAAGTACTTCATGCCCATGTCTTTGAGCTTTTGCAACTCAGGCGAGACATTGGGGTTCATAATCATTTGGCCAGCTTTACCCAAAGCACCGCCAACCAATGCAGACTCTCCCACTTGTTCGGCCTTTTGTGTAGCAAAGTCACCAGTGTTGGTCGTAGGAGTGGTTGGAGTAAATAAACCAGCAACCCCACTGGCAATACCAGCCCGCGCTAGATCTGACTTGCCAATAGCGCTGGGTAATTTTGATGCGTACTTAAACGCCGCATACGGTGCAGGGTTGAGCAATTCTCCAGCAGTCGATCCAATATTGGCCACTACGGGATAAGACATATTGGCCGCAGACTGTTTCATCTTCTGTAATACCTCGGCTGGCTGGTCATAACCCGCGAACTGTGCAATGGCCGCCAATGGACTGAGTGCTCCAGCAACACCAGATTTAACTAACGCCGCAGGAATGTCTTTAGCGCGTTCTGGGTCTTGTTGTGACCTTACCCCTGACATCTGCGGATAAACGCCTACAGCGGCCCCTCCTTGCGTTGTAGTGGGTGCTGTTTGACCATCTTGACTTCGCATCTGATACTGCGCCAACAAGTCTTGTTGACTGTAGTTATCAGGCACGTTTTGAATGATCGTGCCATCAGGCATTTTGACGTTCATGACCATCTTTATCTCCTAGGTGGCAATGCACTGAAATCTACAGTTGCAGGTTTTTTATCTTCACCTTTAGGAACGCCATACTCTTTTGTATCATTCCAATGGTCAATGATTTTTTCATTCATTTTCGCTTGAGCTTCATTATCTTCGCGCAAACGTTTAATTGCATCAAGTCTCTGTTGACGCGATAGTCTTGCATCATCTAAGTTTCCAATGATTTTGCCGTGTAAGATTTCATCGTACACAGTACCCTTTTGACTGAATTTAGGTATCTCAGTAACTGCCTTGGCTTTTTCACCAATTAAGTTATTCATCGCACTAACCATTGGATCATTAGAGTTGGTATATCTCTTAAGTTGATATTGTGCGTACTCTAAAGGACCATCTGGTGCATCTTTAGCATATTGCTCTAATTTATCAAGGGTTTGATTGTAATTTTCAGACTTGGTTTGATCTGTCTTAATTGGAATAATCAACTTCTCATAAGTCTTCATCTGTTGTGGTGTCAATGTCTCTTTTAATCTAGCCAACTTCTCTTCATTCAGAGCTTGTTGAGACATCTTGAGGCCCTCTGCAATTGCAGTTTGACCACGCTGTGCGGCCAATACCTCTTGTTGATGCATTACGTCTAGCGCACGTTTAGATAAACGCTCTTCGGCCTTATCAATCTCTTTTTGAGACATACCTTGCTCAAATCGTTTAGATAAACTCAATGCCTCTTGTTGAATTATGCGGTTTGGTACTGTTGAATAGTACTTGAATGGATTCTCTCGGTCAGTTTGATCCATCATCATGCCTTGATCAAGCAATGATTGGCGAGTATCACCAAGATCTTTAAGAACCTTAATTGCATCTGGAGAATTCTTGAGAGCGTTTTCCCAAGCACTATTGTCCATGCTGAATCGCGTAACTTTTTCACCGTTTTTATTGGTGACTTCGTTAACCTTAAAGACTTTGTTGACAAGATCTTTTTGTTTCTGTGCCGCCTCTTCAGCAAGTACGGTTTGCAAGAATTTAGTGTCGCCCGTCATTGCCGCATATTGTTTAGCAATAGGAACATTCAACTTGTTATCAGCACCATACAATTGAGGCACCAATTTCTGGATGTCTTTCTTCGTCTCGGTATCGGACATTGCTTTGCCCAATTCCATGCGCATCATCAAGTCTTTACGCTTTTGATCGTTTTCTGTCTCATTGATCTTGTTGATGTTGCCAGCAACGTTGCCCAAAGCCTCACCAAATGATCCAGTTCTTGTGGGGGCCAAGAATCCTTGAGCAACAGCTAACCATTTAGGATCAAGCCCTAAGAACGAATCTTTTTGTGGATTCTTGCGACGATCGAGTGACTCCAATAGTTCTTGCTGTGCTTGTTCAGCAATGTCCATGCCCCTATTGTGATAAGAAGTACTGGTAGCTTGCTGTGGTTGTGCGGTTGGCACTTCAGGCAAAGCCCCACCAAGAGGTGCACTCACGGGTGCCAAGGCAGGCGAGTTTGCAATGCTGTTGGCCAAGGCTGGATTGGTTGGCATTGACAGCGGTGCAGGCATTGAGGGCATCCCCATGGATGGATTCTCAGGAGGCACGGGTGGGGTTAAGGAAATTCCTGGGTTCATGGCGGGAGGCAGACTGCTTGGTGCTGGCGGGTTGATGGCCAGTTTGTTCGCAACCTGAAGTGCTCCAATTGATGGAGGCGTCAAGTTTGTATTAGGACCAAGCGTTGGACCACCCGTCATCTGGTTCAACATCTCATTAGTTGTCAATGACAATGGATCACTCATCTGGCCAGACTGACCATAGATAGACATTGGATCATAAGGTGTAGTTGTATCCATAATTATGGTGTGAGTGATGACAGATAAGTCGATTGATCTAACGTATCATTGGTTTGTGGGTTATATGCTTGACCATTACCAATGTTGTAGTATCCAGCAGGTAATGCCGCATTGAATTGGTCATTTGCAGACATTATTGATGTGTTTGTTCCATAGGTTGGGTCGTTATAAACCTTCCCATCGGTGCCTAGAAGTTGGCCTGGCCCTGGGGTGGTGACGTTTGGAATTGGACTACCAAGACCGTTTGGACTTACAGCAGTTATTGGACTAACACCACCTGAACTTGTGCCATTGTTTCCAGTAATAGAGTCATACAAACTTCCAAGTTTTGTAGATAATCCACTCAAAGTACCCGCAGGTAAACTATTGGCTAAAGATCCAGCCGCCAGCAATTGAGACAACTGCGAAGGACCATAGACGTTTGCAGGTCCAGTGTAATTTGTCGTTGAAGTTGTTGGAACATTGAATCCCTTCAACAAACCAGCAACGCTTGTCGCGTTTTGCAATGGCGCATTGATGATGGCTTGGTTTTGAGCTTGATTTTGAGCACCTAAAGCGGCGGCAGTATTAAGTCCAGATATAGTTGATGACTCTAGCGCTTGCCCAATATTGCCTTGTGTACCTGCGGCACTAGTCAAGTTTTGTTGGTTTTGTAGGGCGCTATTTACTGCATTTTGATAGCCAGATGCTAGATTAGTAGACTCTTGTGCACCCAAACCTTGCTGGATAGCACCTAAAGTCTGTCCAGTAGCGTTTAATAGCCTACTGGAGCCCGTTTGTCCAGTACTTGCACCTAGTGCCTGCAATGAGGGCAAAATGCTTTGGTTGATGTTTTGTTGGGTTGCTGTCTCTAAGTTTTTGTTAACATCAGTGATGTAAGGATTCAAAAAGTTATTGATTTGATTCGCACCAACGCCTTGAGCCGCTGTTGCCGCCGTTTGCGCTCCAGCAGTCAAGGGAGAAAGTCCAGCATTCAATAGACTAGATGTGTTGGCTTGCCCTTCGGGAGTGCCATAAACTGCATTTTGTAAATTGCTCAATGGCGCAACCAATTGATTATTGGGTGTTGCCAATGATGCATTGCCAGCAGAGGCAAGGTTATTGAGGTAGTCTTGGTACTGGGTAAATGCCGTCGGAATAGATGTTGAGGCAGTCGTCGTTGTATTGACGTTTGCTGGTGCCGTGCCTGCGAAGATATCTGCCATTATTTTTTCCTACCTTTCAGGTAATCAAGTGGTGATTTTAGTGCAGGTGGAGGCAGGTCATCAACTTTAGTGGATCTGGCCCGCGCACGTATTTCTTCCATCATTTTGTACAACTTGTCAGTTCCAGCCTTTGTGGAGCCGTTTCCTAGGGCTGAGACCACATCAGCAGGAAAAACGAACTCACCATCGGCCAGCATAGCAGGGATGTCGTCGCTTTGGCCGTCGCCTTCGCCTGCTACGTGAGCGCCATGCCTAAAGTCGTGACGCCCGTCCTTGCGTGGAATGGGTCCCAAAACGCTTAAAGGAGCTACATATCCACCTTTTTTGAAGGCTTGGACTGGCTCTTCAGTGTCTTTTTTCTGGCCTAAAACTGACTCAACACTGGCTGGCTTGAGGCCGTAGTTGTAGTAGCTAGACTGCTCAGTTGGTGTTTGTGTATTCATAGTTGGTTCTGGAGCCTTACGCCCCTCCGCAAGTTGCAATAGTTTTTCCAAGGGATTCTTGAAAGAACTTTGAGTCATCATTGATTTTAAAAATTGTGCCTTTGCCCCTGGATATCCTGGGCCTGAAATTGGTTGTGGGGTTTGAATTTGTGTGCCTGCTGTAGTTGTCGGTGTTTGTGCAGTTGGCGTCGTTGTTTTTACTGTTGTACTTGTTGGTGTTGGCGTCGGTGTTGGCGTAACTGATGGAGTTGGAGTGACATCGGGTGTTGGTGTAGGCGTAACAACATCAGGTTCTTTTTTTCCAACAACTGTAACGGGTGGTAAAACTACGTCAGGCTCTTGTTTGCCAACAACTGTTACAGGCGGTAACACCACATCAGGTTCTTTTTTCCCCACCACAGTTACAGGAGGTAACACATTATCTGATGTATTGTTAGTTGGTTTTTGTCCAATTACTGTGACAGGATTTAGTTCTGTGGGTTTTTGTCCAACAACCGTCACTGGAGGCAAAACATTATCTGGTGTTGTGACTGTTGGCTTTTGACCAATTACAGTAACTGGAGCCAATGAAGTTGATGCAGTAGTGTTTGAAGGCAACGCTACAGTATTATCAGGAACAACATTTCCTGTTGATTTTTGGCCAACCACAGTAACTGGATTAAGGTTTGCAGTTAAAGGTGATTTTGAAGACGAAGTATTTGATGGATTTGTTGGATTGACAGTTTGATTAATTACCTTACCAGTTGGGTCAGTAACGACAGTTATTTGATTTTGATCAATAGGATTATCAATAATTTCTGTTTTGTTGCCAGTTTTAGGATCAACACTTATATCTATGCTTGGAGAATCATTTCCATCATTTTGATTGTTTATATTTAAACCAGTTGGAATTGTGTCGGGTTGGTAGCCTGGGCCTGTAACAGTAAGGTGCACTACTCCATTTGCATCAATATAAGAATCGTTTCCTTGACTAGATGATGTTCCAGAGGTAACTACGGAATTTGCAATTCTCGCCGCAATATCTGGATCAATTCCATTATTGATTAAAAGATTTAATTGTGTGTTGTAGTCAATACCTTGTTGACCAGTAAATCCACCAGTGTCAGTATTTTCCGTTGTAGATGTATTTGACGATGTACTTGTATTATCTTCTTGCTGAGTCTTTGGCAACAATGCCAATGTGTCAGATGGATTAGTACTTGCTGACGCCAAAGTAGCGCTTGGCAAATTAGATGTATTTTGATTACCGAGTTGGTCAATGATTGCTTGGGTGGCTGTATCGATCCCTGGTAACGAAGAGGGCACAACATCTGCCGATGCAACATTTGTTGAAGACTTTGCCTGTTGTGCTTTTGCGGCATTTGTACCAGCAGAAATTGCGGCATTTACCAATGTTTGTGTTGGATCGGCACCAGCTAATACGCCACCAATTATTTTGTTGACAGCGGCTTGGCTACTGGCAGTGAGGCTGGAATACCCTGGGATGTCTTTGGCGATAGCAGGGACAGCGGCACTGACCCCACCAGCAGTCAACAACGTCAAAGGATCAGCTTTGCCTTGTGATGTAATCTCACCAGCAGTTAACGCGCTTGATGCGCCTTTTGCAACATCACCAATGGTGCTTGCAAGTGTATCGGACACAGTTGTTGGTAATGCATTCTCTACAAAATTACCAACTTTACTGCCAACAACGGGTGCGGCTAAAACTGCGGCCTCACTCAATGCGGCATTCTTAGCAATCGTTGCTGGATCTTGGCCTGCGGCTAAACCTATACCAGCATTAATTGCAGGAATGAATGCACCGTTTCCACTGAGTCCAGCAACAATATCTGCAATAGGCGTGACATTTTGAGCTAAGTTGGTGATGAAGCCGCCAGCTTGCCCTGGTTGGTAGATGTTTTGTTTTGATGCATCTTGTATTGGCTGAACATTACCATTTGCATCAATGCCAACAATCATGTGATAGATACCACCAGCATCATTGATCTGTACGTCGTATGCGTTACCACCCAAACTCTCAACAGTCCTAACGGGCAACTGAGTACCATCAGCAGTAGTCAAATAAGAGTTATTGATTGTTTGTCCGCGAGCTTGATATGTTGACGGTACAAATTTGGCTTGTCCAAGTTGAATCGTGTTGTAAACAGAATTTACATCTTGATTGGGGTCACTCAACGTAGGTGGCGCTAATGGAGTTGAATATGGTGTTGGTGCCGCAGTTGTTGTTGCAGGACTTGTTGTTGCAGAAGTTGTACTTGTGGACGGCGTCATTAAAGCCGCAGTAACTTGATCACCACTCACGCCAAAGTAAGGCGCTATTGCCTTGGCTTGGTCAGGTGTTAAATTGTTTTGAGTAACAAATGCCTTGATGTCATCATTAGTAAAAGATACTGGACCTTTGCCTTGTAATTTGAGAACTGCATCAGCCAAGGATGTGTCATAGGCCATTTGGCCCGTGTTATCCATGTGAAAGCCTTGGCCAGTAGAAGTGTTGTCAACCAAGTTCTTTTGGTTCAACAATCCAGCCATAGAGTCAACTACAGTCACGTTTTTGTTGTTAGCGGCAACCGTGTTGTAAAGAGGGTCAAGTTTAAGATTTGTGCTACCAGTGACATCAGAAACAGAACTTACTTGCGGTGCACCCGACAAAACTACATTGACACCTAAAGAGCCAAGCTTTTTGGCAATTGCATCCAAATTTTGAGTAACCACATCAGGCGATACGCCAGTCAATAAGTCATTACCACCAGAGTCCAACACCACCGTAGTCCCAGGGGCAAAACTTCCACCTCCAGCCAAAAAATCATTTAACTGCTGAAGATTTTGTGTACTTGTTGTCCCACCAATTGCTACGTTAGTAACTGGCGTGTTTCCAAGTTCGCTTTGAATGTAAGGAGTATTTAAAGAATTGTTTGCTAACCAACTATCGCCAGCCAACACAACACCCGATAACTGTCCTGCTGGAGTTGTGCTGGTTGTTGCAGGACTTGTGGCTTGAGTCAAAGCACCCGTAACAGGTGTAGATGCCACACTGTTTACTTGAGACAATGCACCAGTATCAGTTGCTACAGGAGTTGGAGTCGGTGTTGGAGTAGGTGTCGGCGTGGGAGTTGGCGTGGGAGTTGGTGCAGGCGTAGGCAAAGTCAAACCAGCGCCAGCCACATCAAAGGTCGGGAAGTACTGCGCCACATCCGCAGATGTGACTCCCATGCTGTTGACTAGATTTTGAAGGCCAGTATCCCCAGACGAATACGCCGCCGCAAGTTGATTTGCTTGTTCTTGGCTGATAGTCATGACGACACCGCTTGGAAGTTATTCATTAAATTAATGGCCCACTCATCCCAGTTTGCATAGGCATATGGGTCAGGAACTTGAGAATTGGTGAACAAGTCAATTGACTTAACACCCACAGCCCAGCCTTGCCACGTTGTCGTGGGGCCAGGGATTTCTAGCTGATTCGCCGCAAAACCCTCACACATCAAACTAGCCCAAGACTCAAACGTATGATGTCGTGGGTCATAAATGAGCGGTAAGCTGTTCGAGTTATTAATAGCCACGAACGTCTCCAAAGTCTCCGCCAAGTAGCAATCGACCCAATTGGTAGTTGCCACCCGTGGTGTTGGAAACAAAACGCAACCTCATCTCACGACGCTGTTCTTTTAAGTCAATTTTATTGGTTGTCGATGTGAACGTGTACGGTCCAGTCTGTAAGTCCGACGACTGCGCAAAAGGCCGTCCAGTAATGTACATATCCATGGAACCAGACAAAATGAAGTCAGGCTCCAAACGCTCTAGTCTAAACCACTGATTCTCACCAACTAAAGCAGGCTGTGAAGGACCACCCGTCACCCAGCCTAAGTTATTGGTCTCAAAGTAACTCATAATGGCAACTTGGTTACCGCCTTGAACCGCATCTGTACCAATCTCATGTTGGAACAATGAGACAAAATTAATAGTGGTATTCACTGTTAGGGTAAATCCTGAGCCAGTAGTACCAATAAATCCAGTGCCTGAACCAGTGGCGGCTGACAAAACGTCGCCATTCACATAGCCATATCCATGGGTTGTAATGTAGACCGTTGTCACTGCTCCACCCGTCACAAACACAATTGCTTGTGCGCCCGTTCCCGAGCCTCCAGTGAGGTTTACGGCCACATAGGTACCGTTAGTATAGGAAGACCCGCCTGTCGTGATTGTGGTGGCATTTACGCCGCCTGTGAGGTTAATTTGCCAATCGGCATTCACTGGATAGTGGAAAACCTGAGAGAAGTAACCAGCCGACCTCTGTGCGCCCACGGCTTGGCCAGCATCGTACCAAGTAGCCTCACGCACGTTATAGATGATGGCGTCATTGCACTCGGTTGCATCTTGGCCATTCGGAAAAAACCACCAGATTTCACCAAAACGTGGCACTTTTGTTGCGTACACTTTTTGACGCTGTGCATAGTTCAAGTTATCAAAAAAGTAGTTTTGGTTCATGTCATTGGGAATTTCTTTGACAACACCGTTGTACAGTAAGAAACGATCAACTCCACACCAGTAGTAGATACCGTCGTACTCAATCACTGACTGAGACGACAAAATAGAGGACTGAGACGTAATAACGTCATATCGCCAGTAAAACGATACGGCTGTAGTACCTGTAGTTACCGTGGTCGGCGTATAAGACACGCGAATCACCGAGTCTAAAGACCAAAATAGTCCAGACGGTGCATTTGATCCACCTCGAACTGGTAAACCTTGGACAATCTTGCCTGTTGCCACGTTTGTAGCGTTGGCTGTTGCCGAGACCCAATCGTTAATGTTTCCAGCGCCTGAGTTCTGAATCAATCCATTGTTGCCAAAAATAAATACATATGGGT
>Ga0164297_10004573_pt1 | contig 12288 bp, 10 predicted proteins | sample GEODES058metaG_FD_113539 | JGI IMG/M metagenome (GOLD analysis project Ga0164297, IMG submission 113539) | Dystrophic lake water microbial communities from Trout Bog Lake, Wisconsin, USA - GEODES058 metaG | ecosystem: Environmental > Aquatic > Freshwater > Lake | place: USA: Trout Bog Lake... | reverse complement strand
TGATGGGTTCAACGCGACGGTGCTAGCTGTGTCTCCGGTGCGTCTACACGCCCAAGAGTTGTTGCATTTAATGTGACTTGTCTCACACCCACTCCTGTTGCTCAGAGCGGCGTCTCCGCCACGCTCTGGGGCAGCCACGCAGGGCCTGCGCCGCTGGGTCCACATGCTCTGACGTTCCTATTCCAGCATTACGGCCCACTGTACATCTCCTGCTGGGCTGCAGCTCCAGGCATGCCTGTCAACGACTGCTTTACGACTCGCAGCAACGCACCGGCACAGCCAATTCGCGTGTCGATCCGCACGCTGGATGACCTTCAATCATGCATAGCTCACATTGCCGCCTGCGCAGACCAGCAACATGCATTCTTCGTGCGTTCTGTTCCACAGGCGGGTGGACCCACATTGACGTTGACTCTCCTGCCCGGACCCACACCACCATCTTCTACATTGTCGGCATTCAACCAGCCGACTTGGAGAGCCCCATGGTTGACACTGTGCAAGCTGCTCACATCGCCTGGACCTGTGATTGCAGGCATCTCTCCTGTTGAGGCCTCGCTCGGCACATGTCTCGGGGTTGCATCGGACTCGGCAGCATTCATCGTGGCGGACGTGGCCAGCACAAAAGATGAGCTTGCTGCCTCTGCACGCTTGCTGTCTGTGGTGTGCCCACATCACCGGACACCAGGGAAAACACACGCACCTGTGCCGTGCGTGCAGGCCACTGCGCGGCGCCGCGTGCTGGCTGATGCTGACGCCGCATGGTGCGACTGCGGCTCAGTTGTGGATTGGCACCATGTTGAGACGGCGGCGAGGAACAATCACCACTCCAGGGCGCCAGCAAAAAAGCTGCAAGCAGCACTGCCCAGCATCGTGGCCCAGCACCAGGCGATGGCGCCTGTAGAGCAGCCTGTTTCCGTCGCTGCCCGCGATAACGTCCCTCTCGTACCAGAAGGGGCACTAGAAGAGCACGCGCACGCAACACGGCCGCTGCCAGATGCACCGCAACCTACAAACATTGCGAACGGGGACGCGCTTGATGCAGTGCAGGCAGCTCGCGACGATGTCGGCGTATTTGATGGTGACAACGATGTGGTGGTCACTGGCGCCGCCGCCAATGCCCCACCTCGACCACGCCGTCCGTGGCATATCGTGTCACCAGCACGCGCGCAATTACTTGACGCACAGGCTCGTGCGGAAGCCGCTGTGGCAGCGGCACAGGCGGCAGCAGCGGAGGCTGCACAGTGGCGTGCCGAATGCGCTGCACTCGCCGCGGAGCGAGACAAGTGGCGTCACGCAGCACTTGATGCAGCTGCTGCAAGTGCCAATATTGCTTCATCAGCCCAGGAATCGCCGCGGTGGGGTGACGGCGACTCTACGACACCGATGCCATCCGGCGCAGAGTTGTCGGCCTTACCCTTGCGTCTGCGCAAGCATGTGGCTCTAGCAACAGCTGCTCGGCGCGCGCACAGTGCCTGCCTCGCTCGCCTCGCGGCTGTCCAAGCTGCAGGCGACGCAGCTGCCAGCCGCGCGCTTGCAGCAGAGGTGGCGGGCATGCAGTTGCGCGAAGCGTTGATGGCGACAACGACGCTGCTTGAAACTGAGAGGGGCGTTACTGCGGCACTGCGCGATGACGTGGAGCAGCTACATGCTGCGCTGGAAGAGGTGCAGGCGCAGCTGGTGGACTCCGAGGCGGAGAACAATGCGAGAGCGCGAGCAGAGGCTTTGCTGATGGCGAGGGAGGAGAAGCATGGTGATGATGCTGTTGCAAAAGCCAGACGCGAGACACTGGATGCGCTGCTGCGAGACTTGCAAGACAGCTTGTCGCAGCCTGCGGCTTCCGAAGCCGCCACCATGGCATGGTGAAACTTTGTGATCAAAAACCGCCGCGCCCGCACCCCTCCGTCCCTCCGCTAAAGCATTGTGTGTCGCGTCCCGCATCCATCTCGCGCGCCTGCCCGTTGTCCGCAGGGCGGCCCCATGGACGGGCACGGGGCTCCCAACGGCGGCAGCACGCCTGCTGGCCGGGGCCTCTCCACCCTCGTGTCTGGCGCCGCACGCGGCGTCTTCGGCCTGGTACGCCCACCCTGGCCTCTGCTTACCTGCTCCGAGTGTGCACGCGCTGAACCCTTTGGCTTCGGTTCACAAACAACACAGGCCAAAAGCTTCTTCGGCACTCCACAGCCCCTGGCAGCGTCTCCACCGCTTGCGAGTCCGCTGGCCAGCGCGCGTGGAACGCCCAGTGCATCATTACCTCCCTCTGCACACGCGCCTCGCCAAGAGACGCGACACACGGGGCCACAGGTGCGCACGAACAACGGCGACAGCCCTAAGGCCTGCACTCCCTGTGCTCACGCTCACGCCCCGTGTCCTCTCAACCACCAGCTCGGTGGCGCAAGTGCGGCACCAGTGCCGTGGAGCAATACTGCCGCCCAAGTGGTGTCTCCGCCTCTCGTCGTTGTGCCTCAACAGCAAACCGCGGCCAACGCACAGCGCCGTCAAGCGCCGCCGTCACCTTTCGTCGCGCCCCCGCCGGTGGCTTTCGCCTCACCGATGGCAGCGCCTCCGTCTCGTGGCTGGCAGAACGCTGGTGGCGGTGAAGGCGGCAGCGGTGGTGGAGGTGCTTCAGTCTTGCCGGCGGCAAGGCACCTTGGGGGAAGCAGCCCGGTGCCGGTGCGGCTGGACAGCGCGGATGACATCTTCGGGCCTCTCAAAGCAGTGCTGTCCAATGCCAAGAAACGGCCCGCGGTTGACGACCTGCTCGCGTCGTACACGCCTATGAGCAGTTTGGCAGGTCCCGCAGGCACACCTGCTACTGGCGGCGGCCCCGGCTCTGCATCCGGCGTGCTCTCCCTACACGGTGGCAGTGCGCTGAAGCGACAGCGGTTGCTTGACACTGCCGGCGTCAATCAAGCAGCGATGGAGACTGCGGCTTTTCCAATGTCACCGCCGTTCATGGGCGCCACACGCACTCTCGGCGGCGGAGCTACCACACCTGCTGCTTTTGCGTCTCCGGCACCACCGCAGCAGCAGCAGCAGTACATGCAGGCTCAAGGGCAGCACAATGCTCGCTTCACTGGCGGGTCGATGCCTCCTCCAGTGGCGCAGTCGCCCTTTCCACAGCCACCGCCGCCGACGCTGTCTCGCGGCGGAAACGGTATGATGGCGTCCACGCCCGTGAATTTTGGTGTGACGATGCCATCGCCGATGTTTGGTGATGCCCTGTCTGCTGGACGGGAGGGTGTAGCAGTCACGCAGACGGCACGACGCATCGCAGAGACACTGAACAGCTTGATTGGTCCAGCCAGCGGGATGCCACATGCAGGCGGGCTGAGCCATTCCGCGCTTGCGGATGTTGCTGGACCACATGTGAGCCGGTCAGGTGCTACGAGCGGCACTCCGTCATGGGGAGCGCCGCCGCTGCCGCCGCCGCCGCCGCCGTTGGAGTCGCTCATGGGTAGTGTACCGACTGCTGTATTCGATGTGCCTCTGCCGCGAGTTGGCGCGCCTGTGGTGGGCTCCACAGGGGGGGCAGGCGGTAGTCAAGTGCCGCTGCATGCCAACGCACCGGCTGCACAGCCGCCTGCACCTGCCACCACCGGTGGTTGGGATCCAGACTTCATGCGCCGCAACCAAGAGCAACAGGTGCAAGCAGCTGAAGCTGCGGCTCAAGAGGCTGCAGGGAAGCACATCACAGTTGCGCCCAAGACCACGACGAAGGAGCAGCCCGGTGCTCATACGTCTGCACCAGCTCCGCCTGCAGCAGCGCCGGCGGCGTCTACGGGTGGCTGGTCAGCTGATTTCCTGGCCAAAACCAGTGCGGATGCCCAGAAGGCTGCTGATGCCGCTGCTCTCGAAGCAAAGGGCGTGCAGATCAGTATCAATAAGCCGCCGGCAGGTGGCGGGAGTGCGCATGCGGCAGTGACCCAAGTGTTGCCTCCGCCACCGGCTGGAGGTAATGCTTTCGTGTTCCCAATGCCAACTGCGCCGAAGCCAGCGGAGCCGCAATTACCAGTGGCAGCGGTGCCGCCACCTCAAGTGGCTCCGCCGACTCAGCCATTCCAGTTCCAGTTCGGTAGTTCGCAGACTAGCACCGCCGTTGTGAATGCCGCTCCCAGCGGTTTCACCTTTCCCAGGTTCACGCCGCCTGCGCCTCAAGATAAGCCTCCAGCGCTGGCGCCACAGCAGCAGCAGCAGAAGCGTGTCGAGAATGGTGAGAATAAGGGCCAAGTGGGCACAGAGGAGGATGAGACGAAGTGGGGACCAGAGCAGTTGCGGGGCCTGTATGTGTTCACGCATGACGCGGGAAAGAGCTTTACGCTGCCGCCGCCTCTTGCTGGTGCGCCCAAGCACACCTTCCGCCCTGGACAGCGGTGCTTTGTGAAAGTGGACGCTGCGCGGCAGATGTACACGTTCCGAGCGGAGTGACAAAAACAAAAGAAAAGTGTCCTAAACATTGTGGAATGTGACTCATGTGTGGTATCCACATCCCTTGTGTGTCTCCTATGGCAGGCGGCCTTTGCGGCTTGTTGCGCGCTGCATCCCCGACTAGTTTCCTTGTCCCACCCGCTGCGCTACGAATGCATCCCTCATTAAGCCACCTCCGCGACGACAGCAGCCGGCTGGCTGTGCAGCACGGGCGTCGGTGTGCCGGTGATGTTGCCTGACTCAGGGGCTGCAGCAGCCTTGGTCGGGGCGTCGTCGCCAACCGCCTGCACTTTGGCGACAGGCTCCACCTGCTCCGCCTCCGTCTCCGTGATGGGGGCGACCTCGTCCTCGCGCTTGCGCTTCGCCTCCTCTTCGTCTGCGAGAAGATGCAACAGGGTGGGCGTGTCATCAACAACATTTACGTCTGGCTGCATCTCACGCGCACACACGCGCGCGAGTGTTGCCCACGCGGTGAGTGGGGCAGTCTGACAGTCGCAGTACGTATCGCGGGCGTCGGGTAGACGGCGCGAAGGTCCCCGCGCGTCCAGAGCACCCTTCGGCACCACTTGGCTTGCCAAGCCGATCGCCCAGACGCACCAGCAGCGGGGTTGTCGCCCTCCGGGGGCTTCAGCTCTGTATGATCGGTGTCCAGTCGAGCCTTGGCGTCAGGCGCGGGTCCACTTATTTACACAAACCGCCGGCAAAACGGCGAGCAGTCGGGGAAACTCTGTCTGGAAGCTTTTCACCTCGCCTCCTCGCGCTGGGGCAAAGGCGGGGCACGCACCAGCGACGACAGCGTCAGTCGGCACCGCAGCAGTCTCATCCTTGGCCACCTCAGCGGCGGTGGGGGTGGCGTCCGTCGCCGCAGGGGCCTCGGCACCCTCGGGAGCCACGGTCGTCTCCGCGACGGGCTCCACGGCAGGCACCACAGCGGGGGTCTCCTCGATAGCGGCCATCTGTCTGATGCGGTGTTGGTGGCGAGAAAGGAAGGGCGAAGGGGACGCGAGGTACGGAGCGAGGGTAGCTTACCCACCGGCACCGCAAGGTTCGCGCTCCCCTCCCTATCTATGTCTCAGCCAGAGTCCGGCGGGGCAGCACGGCCACGCCGAGGCTCTACGCCACTGGCCCCGGCCCCGCCTGCTATTGTTGTCATCCTGGACAGCCAGGTGGAGGAGATAGATGAAGGCGCTGCGTGTGCCCTGGCTCCGCCGCCACCGGCGAAGCGCCGCAAGTCTGGCGCTGCGCCGAGCTCAGCAGCCGTGATTGATATCATCACTTTGGATGACTCCGACGAGGAGGGGGACGCGCCGCGTAAGGGCGGCGGCGCTTCTCGTCTGGCCGGGAAGTCGCCTGTTGCAGACACCGCGGGAGGCGCGGCGCGCCCCGGTCGCGGCGGCGGCGCACCAGCTAGCCAGGCTGACGACGATGTGGTCTGTGTCGGCGTGGTGGAGCCGCCTGCGAGCAAGCAGCGGGCAGCACGAGACGGAGTAGTAGACCTTACCAGAGACGCTGCTGACGGCGTTCCACTCGCGGGGTTGGTACGTCACCGCCGTGCGTGTGTGCTCTCCACCTTGCCCGTGTGTGAGCAGCGCACGATGCGGACGCCTTGCGGCGCTGCTGGTCTTGATGCTGAGAGCGCCCTCAAACTTCTCCGCTTTTGCTTGTGCTGACGCCCGCTTGCATCTCCCCTCTCTCCAGTCACGCGAGCAGCAGCGACACATCCGTGAGCTAGAGAAGCAGCTCTCTGAAGCGCGGTGCGTTCCTCCCCCAAAGAGCACACAAAAACGAAGTAGACAGCGCTCGACAGTGCAACGCCTTGTCAGGAGTCATACTCCACCTTCACAGCGCCAGGAACTGACACGGGCTGCACCTCTCCCGTGTGTATCCACCCATCCTGCTCCGTGGTGGCTGCCTGTGACACAGGAAGCAGAACGCGCGACTGGCGGCACCTGGAGTGACGCTGCCTCCACACTGGGTCCCGCACTTCGGAGACTGCAGCCTCCAGCTCCTGGAGCTCCCACTCCCCCACGCCGCCAGCAGCGCAGCTGAACACAGTGCCAGCGGCAAGCGGCAAGCGCAGCGCAAGGCGGAGGCGGCGGAGGCGGCAGCGGTGCTTGCGCGTTTCAGTGCAGGTGCTGGCTTGTCCGCAGGCGCAGTCACAAAAATCTGGCGTGTGCAGCACAAGAAGCTGTATGCCCGCTACGTGGAGCGCCGCACGGAGGTTGCGACAGAGGCTGCTGTGTGCGCAGGTGGTGCACATGCCGTGGTGAGTCTTCACTCGCAGACGCTGACGGCGCCGGAGATGTCGTCCGTGGTGGTGGTTGATGTGGACGCTGCGTCGTCTAACGGTGCTGGCGATGTGCTGCACCCGTGTGGGCCCCTGTTGGCGCAAGCAAACGAGCGGCTTTTGTTTCATGGGGCCGACCCGCACACGATCCGCCTCATCATTTCCGGCGGCTTCGAGTGCCGCGTGAGCAACATGAGCGGCGCTCTAGGCGCAGGCGCGTACTTCGCGGAGAATGCGAGCTATAGCCACAGCTACTCCTCCATGCCAGGCCATGCGGCACTGCACCCAAGCGCGGCGCAGCAAGCTCGCCACCACCACCGTCATGTGCCATCCCATCACCAGCATCAGCACGGTCATGCGCCCATCATCATGGACCAGGCGACTGCAGACGCAATGGCACAGCTGCAGCCACCATCTGGTGATCTCCTCATGATCGTCGCCCGCGTCGCGCTCGGCAGAGTGGGTCCATCCGCACATGGCGCACGTCTCGCGCCGGCGGGATTCCAGTCTGTTGGAGACGCGGGCGCTGTGGTGCCGCAGCCTGGGCGGAAGAACTCCATCTACGCGGTGTTCGACAACCAACAGGCGTACCCGGCGTATGTGTTGCAATACACCAGTGCGCACGCAGTTATGAGTGGACCCGGTGCGGCATTACTAGCCGGTGGGCTCCCGCCAGGAATGGTCATGCCGCCCGGCTGGCCCCCTGGCGGCGCGATGGCCCCGTCCGGAGCTGCTGCCGCAATGGCAGCGATGGCTGGCATGACGCCATCGATGCTAGCTTCATTGGCTGCTCGAGGGACGTCGCGGCGCGGGAAGAAACGATGAGCTGTCTCCATGTTCGATGGCATCAGCTGATTGAGAGCCGCTAGACCACATGATGTGGGAACAGGAGCGAGTGCCCCGTCCAGGAGGGAGTGTATGCGCCTGCAACAAGTGTGTGTGCATCTCTAGTGACTAGTGACTATCAAATCGACGATCTATGCATTTCACAGTCCATTATCAGTGTCTGTGCGCTCCGCCTCATTCTTCCCAGCCTGCATGGGTGTGCCCAGCCTGAGCCGAGTGAGGTGTGTGAGCGCCGCAAGCGCCTGCGCCACGCGCTCACTCGGCGTCAGCTGCTGCTGGCTGCCCTGACGCTCTCCGCCCTTCTTCACCGGGCTCGGCGGCTGTGCATCCGCAGGACTGTAATTCAGATGTGTGGTCGACACACGTGCCTCCTTCGCCGCCTCTTCCTGCAAGCGCTTGAATTCCAACTCCTCGATGCTCTGGATGCGACGAACGCCGGAAATCCGGGCGACACCGCCTGCCAGCGGGTCAACGCCGCCACGGACAGAGCCGCCGCGAACTGGAGAGGGTGCCGCGCGAAGGGGGTTGTCGACAGTCGTCTCCGGCCTGTGACCGTTACTGCTCTTCTTCGCTGCCCGCAGAACAGTCGTGAACGACCGCGAGTGCGACACCAGCGCCGCGGTGGCTGCGAGTGCGGCGTCACCGACACCCGGGATGTGTGCATCATCCACGATTTGAAGCAGGCCTGGGCGCTGAGCCCGCTCCCGTGCCAGAGAGCGCAGCAGGGCGGTCACACGATCCACTGCATCGCTGGCAGATGACACCGCGGTGCCGAGGCGGTCATGTTTGGCGAGAACCTCATCGCACTTTGCTGAGAAATCGTCCGAAGACACGAGTTCAGCCATGGCGAACGTCTCACCCACTGATGCCGCATCCTCCTGCAGCTGTGCCAGCAGCTCCTCCATGGACGCCTCCAACGTGTTCAGCTCCGCTCGAGACACCGTCTCGCGGTCAGCTAAAGGCGGCAGCGGTAGGGAGGCGCCTTCAACAGACGAGAGGCCTCGAAAAGCGAAGCGGTTGACACTGGCGGGCGTGTTCACAGGCTGCTCATCACTGCCAGGTGAGGCGGCGTCTTCTAAGCCGGACAAGCTCGCGAACGAGCCGCCGGTGGTGAGACCGCCATATGCTGCGTGAATGCGCCGGGTTGTGTCTTCGTCGTGTTGTCCAGCAGCCCCAGGGGCAGGCTCGTACACAACCTTGAGTCCCGCGCGACGCGCAAGGACCCGCAGTTGCGCTGCGCGTGCTGCCATGGATCCGCCACGAGCTGAAGCTGCAGCGAGGACGTTTCCAATCATGGCTGCGTGCACTCCGAAATCAGCCTTGAAGCTCGCGAATTCGGCGCCGCAGCGCTGCGTGCGCCGTCGCAGGAGCTGCGTGTCCCGGTGAAGCAGCCACTGGTGCGTGAAATTCGCGCCCACGACGGAGATGGGCAGCGCAAGGACGATGAAGCTGGTGAGCATACACAGCCCAGCAACCAGCTGCCCCCCCGGTGTGATGGGCACCATGTCCCCGTAGCCGACAGTGAGCATGGTGACGACACACCACCAGAAGGTTTGCGGGATGCTTGTGAAGGCTGGAATCGTCTGAGCGGGGTTCACCACGTTTCCCAAATGTAAGTTACCCCCCGCATGGTTCTCCGCGTAATACATCATCGTGCTGAAGATGACCATGATAATGATGTCGATGAACAACATGACGAGCAACATGTCTGCAGACTCTCGCATCGCGTTCACGACAACAGCCACGTTGCCACTTGCGCGCACACTGATGCCCAGAAGCCTGAACACGCGGACGAGGCGCAACACGCGGATGATGACACTGCGCCCCGGCGCATCCGGCGCTTGGAATGGATGCAGGTCGCCCTTTGCGGCGACGACGATGCGTCCGATAAAATAGGGAGCGAAGCAGGCCAAGTCGAAAATGCTGGACCAGCGGCGTGCGAAAGCCCACCGCTTGCGTGCAGTGGCGAGGCAGAGGACGTAGAGCGTGAGGAAGAAGCTGGTCACGACAGCCTCGAGCTGCGCGAGAGCGAGCAGTTGGTCTGGGTGTTTCTTCACAGACGGCAAGGAGGCTGTGCAAAAGGCGGCTACGCCGAGGCCGGTGGCCGTCATGTCGACGCAGAGCATGAGGTACGCCTACGCGGTGGAGGAGAGCGGAGTGAGTGCGCGGCCGTGTGCGGCAGGGGCCGCGAAGGGGCTCAGATGTGGGTGGAAACTGCCACAGTGAGTCACACGAGCACACAGCGCGAGTGCGTGAGGGGGCACGCACCAGACGGCTATATAGGGGCTGTGTCAACGTCAAGTGCACGTGCAACCGGAGTTCCACACCTCCAGGCCGCACACCCAGCCCCTTGCGATAGAAAGCCGACACTTCTGAAACCTCCGGCTCAGTCCCCAACTCGTCCTCCTCGCCACCGTCACCGTCAGGCGCGGCGGCGCCAGAGGCGACACGTGCGATTGTGGCACCCCTGCTGAGCTTCACCGTGGGCATGCGGGTGGGCACGGCGTGATTGGAGGGTGCCTCAGCTGCATTGGCCAGCTCCGCCAAGTCGAGCGTGGTGAGCGTGCGCCCTCGACTGACGCTGCCTGGCCGCTTCCTTGGCTCGTCGGGGGACGTGTCTGGAGCAGGAGCAGCGGTGCCGTCTGCAGGCAGCGCACTGGCTGCAGGCATGGGCTCAATTCAACTGGTGTGAGTTGTGCCCCACGCGCGCGGATGGCCCCGCGCAGGGGTGGATGCTTCTACACGCCGCCTTGCGACTGCCCTGGCATGAGAGCGACAACCCCGCACGTGTTTCGCCCGAGCGCCTGAGAGTCTTAGTTGCGCCTACGTGGCGCCAGTCAAGCACTCCGTGCGCACGCATCGCAGAGGGGCCACCAATGCAGACACAGGTGCCTGCCTCTCCGCGGTGCCGGCTGCCATGCAGGTCGCCGGCGAGTGCACACTCCTGCACCCGGCCTAGTGTGAGGGGTAGACCTGCTGGTGTTGCGCACGCCGGAACGAACAACGACGCTGCTTTGCCTGAAGGCTGGGTCGCGCCTGGCGCGCCACGGCCCAAGAGGCAGGCTGCGGGGAAGGACGTGGGTGGTGGAGGCGCAGACGGCATGGCCGGCGAGTCGACTCGCAAACTGTTGGAGGGCGCCTGGAACTTGTCGCCCACGGCGTCTGCACGCATGGACAGTGGCATGGGGAGAGACACGACGAAGTTCGAGCAGGTGCGTGTGAGACGGGTGCAGGCGAAGGGTGTGTAGCCCAAGTGGGTTTGTGGTGTTGTTTCTGACTCGCTCGCGCACTGCAGTATGTGCGGTCTGAGGGCAAGGTCGCGCTGGTGGACGCATATGCGAAATACCTGGGTCGCCACCGAGCGCTGAGCGCGTGTATGAGCAACGAAGTGGTGCGCACGGCACAACAGGGTGCTTTGGTTGACAACGCCACGCCGCGCGCGCTTGTCTGCTTCCAGCTCACCCCCCAGATGTGTGCATTACACGCACTCCCCAGATGCTGCAAACGACGAACAGCCCTGCCCAAGTGGAGGCGGTTTTCACAGCACTAGCCACTGCTCTGGGTGAGGCCTCAGCCAAGGCGGTAGTGCAGCGAGAGCCCAGTGTGTTGTACCAGAAACCTGACACCGTGAATGCGGTGGTCACCGCGTTGGGGGAGGCACTGGGGGCGGAAGGGGCTCGGCACGCGCTGTTCCGCAACCCCACGCTCATGCAGCCAAACAGAGATAGCCACGTCCTAGGCGCACTGCAGGCGCTTGCGACTGTCTTTGGTGGCGACGAGCAGCTTGCGAATCAGCTTGTGCGGCGCAACACACTGCTTCTGGGCACGCGGGCATCCACCATTTTAGGGGCATTCGAGGCGTTGAATGACTTGTTCGGCCAGTCTGAAGCTCTGCAGCTGGCCAGTCAGCATCCGGGGCTGCTGCGCAGCATGCCGATGACCATGCGGGGCGCGCTGGAGGAGTTGGCCATCATTTTGGGGTCAGCAGAAGCAGCATACGAAGCTGTCCGCCAAAACTCTGCACTGCTCAAAGCGCGGCGAAGCACCATGCAGGACAGCTGGGCGACGCTATGCACACTGTTCGGTAAAGCCACGGCGCTGGACATGGTGAACTCGCAGCTGGGCTTGCTGCGTAGCCGGGCGAGCACGCTGCGGGCAAGCCACGATGCCCTGGTTCTCGCTCTTGGCCCTGCAAATGCGCCGACGGTGATTGCGGCGACGCCGGTGTTGCTTCAATGCCGGCACCGGGTGATTGAGTTCAATTGGAATGCGTTGAGTTCTACTGTCGGCCCTGACCGGGGGCATGACATCGCCATGACGGTGCCGCACGTGCTCGCCTTCCGCCTGGGCCGACTCCCGGAGCTGCTGGCTCTGCTGCTTGATATTTTCAGCGGGTCCAGCGATAGCTTGGCCAGTGCACATGGGCCTGTGTTCCGATGTCCTCCGGCGAAGCTTGCGAACCGCTGGGCATCAATTATCCGGCGGTGCGGCAATGACGAGGTTTCTGCAATGACCCTTGTTGCGAGCAACTCCCGCCTGCTGACATGCACCGAGAACGTGTTGGACGCGAGGATTGCCAAGGCAGTTTAGGGAGGTAATGCCTAGCTGGCACGCTTCTTTCCACTGCCTCACTTTGAATCTCTATCTCACGCGCGGTGACGCGTCACATGGTCTCATGCGCAACCTCCCCCCCCCCCCCCCCCCCCCCCCCCCCACCCCCCCACCCCACC
>Ga0164297_10004572_pt1 | contig 12290 bp, 13 predicted proteins | sample GEODES058metaG_FD_113539 | JGI IMG/M metagenome (GOLD analysis project Ga0164297, IMG submission 113539) | Dystrophic lake water microbial communities from Trout Bog Lake, Wisconsin, USA - GEODES058 metaG | ecosystem: Environmental > Aquatic > Freshwater > Lake | place: USA: Trout Bog Lake... | reverse complement strand
GCTCAGATCGGTGTTGCCATGGGCTCTCAAAATGCGTCGGATGTCGCGCGCGAGGCTGCCGATATCATCTTGCTGGACGACAACTTTGCCAGCATCGTGAATGCCATCGAGGAGGGGCGTGCGCTGTTCGAGAATCTGCGCAAGACGATAGCGTACACGCTCGCGCATACCATGCCCGAGGTGTTCCCAGCGCTTCTCAACCTGGCGTTCGGCCTACCATTGCCGCTGAACGGCCTCATAATCTTGACTGTCGACCTTCTGACCGAACAAGGCCCAGCAATCAGCCTTGCGTTCGAGACATCAGAGCATGCTGTGATGGCTCGCCCGCCGCGGGACCTGAAGCGTGACCGTCTGGTTAAGCCGCAGACGCTCATCTACGCGTACGGCGTTGCTGGGCTTACAATCACCGCGACGTGCTTCTTTGCGTACACGCTGGCATTCACGACCCGCGGCGTCAGCCTCAGCCAGCTCGGCTTCTCAACGGACAACACTGCGTTCTGGGCGCCACCTCCACGGCGCGGTACATCATTCGACAGCGAGGTGTTCAACGCCTCGCGCTACGCAAGTGACCATGAATACGTGCACACGCTGACACCGCGGCACCATTTCCTGCCGGCGGCGTTTGTAGCGTCCCATGACGGACAACACATCTACCCTCCGTTGTGGGTCAACACGGATGGCGGTGTCCTCGACGCGCGCCAGCAGTGGTCTGTCTACCGCCAATCGCAGTCGGCGTGGTACCTCACGCTCATACTGTGTCAATTTTGGCACATCTGGAACTGCAGAACGCGAGTGGAGAGCATCTTCTCTCGAGTATGGCTGCTATCAAACCCAGCAACAATCTACGGCTGCGTGGCAGCCGTAGCCATCGCGTGCTTCGTCATCTTCCTGCCAGCCTTTCACAGCCCGCAAGCGTTTCAAAGTGCGTCAGTGAAGCCACTGCTGTGGGCGCCCCAGTTTGCCTTCGCGGCATTCATCACCCTGTACAACGAGCTCGTCAAGCGCACTGTCAGACGGCGGCCCACCAGCTGGGTGGCGCGCAATCTGCAGTGGTGAGCGAACAACAGAGACGTCAACACATGTTCTTTCTGTTGATAGATCTAGCCAGTCACAACAGTCATGCTTTGCGTTGACATCCGCCTACGGATTTTCTGGCTCGATCGCCGCATCCACTTCGCCCATGAGCAGGTCATCAGTGCTGCGGGATCCCGGAGAGTTGCCGCAGCTCACCGACTTCATTGGAGGCGCCTTGGGCCCGGAAAAGCACCACATGCTGTCCGGCAGGACTGTTGCTGCCGCGAAGAGGACGAGCGTCAGAATGAATGCGGCGCCCAGGGCTGGTCCAGCCCAGTTGAGCGAGTGCACGTTGATGGGCCAGAGGGCCGGGAGAGCGATGGTTGCGCACGCAAATGTGCCGTAGGCCGCCCCCATCACGGCACAGGGCACGCTGAAGCGGCCCAGCGCAAAATCAGGAATGGGGCCCACTGTACGACTGGACCTGTGAACACGGTCTTGTTGCACGCACCGGCGCTCAGCAGTGGCTGCATAGATGTCACCGACAGGCCCACAGAGCCCCACAGAGTGAGTCCTCTGACCAGGGTCTGGATGGTGGAAAGCGGAAGGGAGGAGAGTGAGCAACGAGCACGCGCAAAGAACTGCCAGACCAAGGGCGTGCCTGCTCGTAGCCGGCTTCTTTCAGCCTCGCCTCGTCTGTAGAGTCAGTCTCATGCAAAACGTCGCTGGCCTGCGACCCGTCGTCGTCGTGGTCGAAGGCAGGAATTGCGGCGTCCGCCATAGAGAGAAGTATGTGTGGTTGAGAGTCCCAGCTCAGGAGCGGGCTTCTCTTTGAGCCGGAGACAGGCGCAGTTGCACTGGCATATCGTGCGAGAGACGTAGCAGAGCAGCAGGAGGCGCGACGGCGAGGCCAGGCGCGTAAAGATCTGGGGGGAGGCGAGGGTCAAGGCGGGTGCCAGAACAGGCTGTTCTTCGCTGTTAAGCCCAATTCTACCCCTGCAGGGTGGGACGAAGCAAGGCAGGCGTGGGTGAGATGTGGTCATTCACAGCAGTCACACCGCAGCTTAGCTTGGATTCAAGTCCGCGGATTCCATGGCTACATCGGCTTCCGAATGCAGCTGCTGCACAGCTCCCCCGGACTGCGTGGCACTGCCTCTGACCACCAGTACGGGGCAAGGCGCCCGGTGCAGGACATGACTTGCGCAGCTGCCCATGACCATCTCCTTGAGTGGATTCTTTGGCTTCATCGACATGAGCACCAAGTCAGCCTTGATGCGTGCCGCGTTCGTCACAATCACATCGCCAACTGTCCGCGCCGCCTGGCTGCAGCGAAGCACGTTGATCCGGTGCTCCACACCAGCAGCCTTCAGGCAAGGCTCCAGACGATCGAACACGAAGTCAACCGCCGGGTCGTTGATGGCCGCGCATTTGAGACGTATGTCTGTGTGAAGCATCTCGTCCAGGAACTTCTCGCTCTTGTCAACAACGTGCAGCAGCTGCATGAAGTCTCCTGTGCACAGCGGCAGTTGTCGGGGAAAGTGAGGTCCCCCACCGGACTGGAGGCTCTCAGACACACACGTGCGCACTCACCTGGCCTGTGTACGTGCTGGAGGTACCAGGTCAAGGCTGCGTCACAGTTCTGTGGCGCGGCCCAGAGCGGGGCACGAGTCGACAGAAGAAGGAGTCAGCACAAGGCACCCGAGTGGCCCCAGTTGCGCCTGTTCACGGACAACGCGTGCCTGGTGGTTCTCAACGGCGAAGAGCACCACGCGCGTGCCTGCGGCCTCAGCCATGGGCGGCAAGACAGACCTGGCGAGTGGGCTACGCACGTCCACGTGGGCACGGTCATTACCTTTGTGTCGCCCTGTCGCCTTCCGCATACCCACGTGATAGGCAAGGTGTAGAACTGCTGCAGGGATCCGCAGCGACAGCGCTCTCGTCCTCCTGAAGTTCGACGAGCACAGAACAGTGCAGCCATGGCTCGCACTCGGCGCCGGAAGAAGCGCACGCAGCAGCCGGAGGCCCCTGCTGGCACCGGGGTGCGTCAACTGGATCATGCAGTACATGCAGCGACGTCCACGCGCCCCCAGGCTCTGACTCTGTTGTCAACGCTCCAGCCAAAGGTGCCGCAGAGCTTCGTCCTGAAGCGGGGCCGCCTCGCTGCTTTAGTGGACGAGCTGACGACAGACATGCGGAAGGTGTGGACGTCGTACACAAGTCGTTCGTCGCCTGGGGCACAGGCGACGAGGGAGACTGTCAAAGCCGCCGCATGTAGCCTCGAGCACTATCGCGGCTCTGACGCTCGGAACTTGCTCTCTCGTGCGCAGGTCATGGAGCCCTACACAGCCGTGAACTTGAAAGAGCGTAAAGACAACAAGCTGAAGGACTTCATCCACGTTGCAGGACCACTCGGTGAGCACACGTGTCCACCGTCCTGCGACACTTGGGCTTGACAATGCCGCTCACACACACGTCGTCTGTGTGTTATACGCTCCAGGGGTGTCCCATTTCCTGCTGTTTAGCGCCACAGAGCGAGCGCGGTACTTGCGCATCGCAAAGTCTCCTCGGGGGCCGACACTGACGTGGCGCGTGGCTGCATATAGCCACGCCTCAGATGTGGCGTCATCGCAGTCACATCCCTCAGTGCCGGAGAGCGCGTTCCGCGCGCCGCCGTTGGTTGTGTTGAATAATTTCGGCAGTGAGCCGCATATGAAGCTCGCGGCGCTGACATTCCAGAACTTGTTCCCGCCCATCAACGTGCACTCCGTGAAGCTGTCCACATGCCAGCGCGTCCTGCTGGTTGATTATAATCGCGACGAGGGGCGGTTCAGGCTGCGGCACTATGCAATCACAGCACGCCAATCGGGTGTGAACCGCAAACTTCGCCGCCTGCTGGCATCGAGGGAGGTTCCTGATCTGGGGAACTGCAACGATGTCGCTGAGTGGCTGACACGCAGCGGCAACATGACTGACGCGAGCGATTCAGAGGGCGAAGAAGGGGCAGCTGCACGAGTGACTCTCGCACAGCCAGTGCGTGGTCCTGGCAATGCGGCCGGGACGCAAAGCAGCATCAGGCTGAAGGAGCTGGGTCCCCGCATGGATTTAGAGCTGCTTAAAGTAGAAGAGGGTCTGTGCACGGGCGCAGTGCTGCACCACGCCCACATCCACAAATCAGCTGAAGATGCGGCTGCTCTAGAGACGGCTGCCCGCGAGAAAGCGGCGCTCAAGGAGAAGCGGCGCCAGCAGCAGGAGGCCAATGTTGCGCGCAAACAGGCTGAGGCTGCGGCGAGGGAGGAGGCACGCACACAGGCAAGAGAAGAGCGCATGAAGGCCAAGGCCGACGCTGGCTACACCGCAGATGGAGACGGGGCACAACGAGCTCGCAAGCGGCCCCGACGCGAAGCAGACGAATGAGAAGCGTTGCCTCAATTTAATTCATCATCCTCTCGCCGGATGTCTCCCTCCTCCCTTACGCGCTTTCATGAGTCTGTATGCCTGCAGTGCCGCTTCCCTGGCATCATCCCCACCGCTCTGCTGCGGTTTGTGATGCCGCATCAGGGGCCCTGCTTGACCGCGGAACTCGTCCGCGAGACTCTCCATCCTCGCTCTTTCTTTCGATTTCTTATCTCTCAAGCGCTTCGCGTCAGCCGCCTTCTGCTTGCGCTGCTGCATTTGCCTTGCCAGCTCGGCTGCGCGACCGCCTTCTTGCCGCACAGTGCCCTGGTGAAGAAGCTCCTTGGGCACAGGTTTCCACATCCAGCTGCCTGGACCGCCTCGGTCATTCATTACTTTCGCGAGTTTCGCAGCGAAGTGGTGGGTGCCGCCCAGAACGAAGGCACTTGGCCGTGCGACGCCATACCCGTCGTAGGTGGTGGGCCCCGGCTGCAGGACTGGTCTGATAGCCTCAAGTAGCTCAGCGTCTGCTGCAGCGCGATGTTCGTCGCGAGAATGTGCACCGTTGGCGTGTGCGCGTGGCCGTTCTCCAGTAGCTCTGCTGTCAGCAAGAGGAGCTGTCCTATGTGACCAAGACTCCACCGCTTGAAGCACAGCCGCGGCGTCTGAAACGTGGCTGTAAAAACCACCGCGACGAATAGCGTTCGACGGCGGGTCGCGTGGGCGCTTGCCCATAGACCGTGCAAGGGCACAACCGCAACTTGCATGATGCCGGGTGACGTGGCTTTCGCTTGCACTGCGCCTCTTGTCGCAGAGACCCATTGATCATTGGATGTGCTGAGACACTGGTCCTTCGAATTCGCATCAGTCATGGCCGCTCCATCTGCACGCTCCCGAAAGGCGCGCCCAAGCTTCCTCCCGCGCGCAGCCCCCACTCACGCGCATGCAGCAACACATGCTGACACACCTCGCACGGCACGACAGGAGCTGGTGGCAGTCATCGTGGACGTGAGCCCGTCGATGCACGCGGACCTGCCTCGGGTCGCTGCCGTCGTGTCTGACTTGTTCAACCGCGTTGTGCGTTCCCCTGAAACACACGCGACGCACTTCCAGCACGTGCAGCAGCCTCTGCGTGTGTAGCTCGAGCTGCGTGCCATACAGCCCCGCTGCTGGTTCGCTGCTTTGACGACGACATCTCCACACACAACGTTGTGCCTACTGCCGTGTCTGTTGACGCTGACGCACGGGACGACACCACGCAGGTCGTGTTTGAGAAGCCAGGCGTTGTGCAAGCCCACCTCCAAGTGTCCGGCTCAAACGGCGCGTGACGCACTGCGCGAGTTGAGTTGAGACTTCAGCTCGGTCTGCCCTGCCGCTCCTTCACGACTGCGCTCGCACCGACTGACTGCGTGTGCGCGTGACGCGCCAGGCACTGATAACCCTCTGAATAATGAGGAACCAGACCAGTATTTGCACCAGCAGGTGCGCTGGCGCCTCAGCCTGCCTTTGCATGCCTTCCTTGGTTGACACTGGCTGGTTCTGCGCGCGGGGCAGGTGCTTGCAGCGACAGACGTCCAGGCGGTGAAGAAAGACCACGTCGTGTGGGCGAGTCGACTGCCGGAGCTGGCTGGCTCGCAGCGGTGCTCACGTGCGTGTTTGCTCGTCTGTTGGCGCACCCCTCTTCACCTCTGACGAGCCTTCTTTTGCGCTGAGCAGTGATAGATGCCATTACCGTTGCGTTTGAGTCGCTGACAAAAGCAAAAGACCGCATTCCGAAGTGCGTGGACACACTGAGCGCGTAGCGATGCCGCTCTCATCTGACATGAAATGCTGTTCACTTGCCTGCTCAGGCGGAACGCATCCATGCGCCTGGTCTACATCTCCGACTTGGTCAGTGACCCCATCAAGGCTGACAGCGAGTACGACACAGAGGATGTGAACCTGCTATGCACCGCGTTCCAGCAGCACAGCATCGCGCTAGAGGCCTACATTCTGCCACGCGACCACCTGAATGCGGTCACAACGACGGCACGGAACGCGCTACGCCGCCTAGCAAGCGCATCGCCGGACGCGCTGTGGAGTGAAGCGCCTGCGAATGAGATCCGAAGCTTGAAGTGCACACCGATGTGCAAGCGGCCTCCAGTGCCCCAGAGCACAGCGCGTCTGACGCTCGACATGGGGCCCCACGTCCGCATCCCTGTCTGGGTGTTCAACCGCGTGGTGGAAGACAAGCTGCCGTCGCTTAAGATGCTCATGTCTGCTCCTCTGCCTGGAGAGGCCGCCTCGGCGGAGGACATGTTACGCGAGGTGGCACGCAACAGCAGTTTGGTAACCACTGCGCCGCCACCGGCATCTGATAATGCCGGCGGCGCTGCAGCGTCGCACGCGGCGTCTGAGCCTGAGGGCGGCATGGAGGGGAAGCATGTGGCGCCGGAGGACACGATGCCTGCGTATCGCTACGGCAAGGACCTCATCCCATTGCACAAGGTGGAGGAGGAGGAGCTGACGTACGTGTTCCTCACAGGCGCCACAGAACCAGACAGAGCAGACAAGCCATTGGACAAGTGCCTCCAGCTTGTGGGCAGCGTGCCGCTCGACCGCGTGCCACGTAAAATGTGGCTGGATGCGGCGCATCTTGTCATGCCGGTGCCGCCGAAAGACCACCCGTCTGGATTGTGGGCGAGCGGAGGAGTAGACACTGCTGTGGCCACCAAATCCGCAAATGCGTTGTGCGCGCTCGCGCACGCACTGAACGACAACAACTTAGCTGCCATTGTTCGCATGCGACTACGTGGAAGCAGTGATGTGCGAATGGCGGCGCTGACGACCGTCAGATCAAAAGATGGCATCGCTCCATTCCTTGCGCTCAACGTGCTTCCCTTTTCTGAAGACATCCGCCTGTACCCGTTCAAGCCACTGCCACTGGACGCATCCGCCGGGACCGATGAGCGGGCGGTTGCAGCAATGGCTGCCGCAGCGGCGGCGGCGGAGGAGCTGGTGGCGCGCATGATGTTTCCTGGAGAACCTGCCAGCGGCGATTTCGCTGCCACTGGCGACAACCGCACTGTGTGGAACCCCGCCATCCAGCGCGTCGCGGAGATACTGAAGCGCCGTGCGTTGGATCCCCAAGCGCCGCTGGTGCCGTGGGATGCGTCGATGGTACCCCAACCTGTTGGATGCGCAGACGCGCACGCAGCTGCTGTCGCTTTCGCCGCTGCTGCCCCGACCAAAGCGCGTCAAGTGCGGGGATTCGCAGGATCTGGCGGCCAGTCAGCAGATGGGGCGGCTGATGATGGCCCGGACGCGAAGCGGGCGAAGCAGACATCCGACGACGGCGAGCTCCAAGAGGGAATGCCTCATATCCGAAGCACGTGTCCTGGCGCGGACTTTGAGACTGCTATGGCGGCGCTGACTCAAGAAGCGGCGGCTGTGGATAAGGTGCTGGATCTGATGCGAGCGCTGTGCGACACTCTATGGGCGCTGCTCGATTTCGATGGTCCACGGGCTTGGCCAGCTGTCATTGCGGCGTTGCCGCCGCTGCGTGCTGCCTGCGTGCTGCGGCGCCTGGCGGGTACGTACCACAACGTGCTGCACATCCTGCGTGACAAGAGCGCGGGCATGGCTGATGGCGGCGTGTGGGGAGCTCTGCAAGAAGCCGCCAAGCTGAACTCTGTGGGGCCCATCACCACGTTGGATGTGGGGTCCGATGTTCAGGGCGCCATGGGGGAGGATGAGGGCGCCGCATTTATGGCGAGCAGTCCTGCGAGTGTGGCTGAGGCACAGGCAGCTGCGGGGGACACGTTGCCGCTGTCTGCAGACGCACTAGCCGGCATCGCCGTGGATGATGGCGGCGGAGAAATGGACTTTGACATGGACTAGCGCAAAACGGCGTGAGTTCATTGCCTCTGAAGTGTGAACCGACGCACAGCAGAGGCCCCCCCTGCTTCCGCCCGCTCCTCGTCAGTCCCAGAGGCAGCTGCTGCGCTGTCCCGCGCGGGGCGCTTCAGCAGCATCGGACTGCTCTCCGCCTCCTGTTGCCTCTGCCCCGAGGCCGGCGGCGGCGGTGTGGCCCCACCTGTCGCCCGGTACACTGCCATCGCTTGCGCTATCATCGAGGCGGCGTCGCTCGCGCTGGATGGCACAATCAGAGTGGTGCTCTTTTGTGCGATGTTGCCGAAGCTCTCGATGTACTGCTCCGCAACACGCAGCTGCGCCGCTGCTGCACCACCATCCGACGCAAGCGCAGTGGCCAGGATCTTCACCCCCTCGGCGGTGGCTTCAGCGCGCGCGAGAATCGCGTTGGCGTCTCCCCTCGCGCGGTTCATAGTCTCCGTCATGGTGGCCTCCGATTCCAGGATTGTGCGCTGCTTCTGCCCTTCTGCACGATTGATCGCCGCCTCACGCTCGCCCTCGGATTCAAGCACCACCGCGCGCTTGCGGCGCTCCGCCTCGGCCTGCATCTCCATGGCTGCACTGATGCTCCGAGGGGGTGCGATGTCTCGAATCTCATAGCGCAGGCACTGCAGGCCCCAGGCCGTGGCGGCGTCGTTGATGACTCTCACGATGTTGTGATTCAACGCGTCGCGCTCCTCGAACGTCTTGTCCAGAGAAATCTTACCAATCTCGTTGCGCATAGCTGACTGAGCGAGCTGCACAACCGCGAACAGCAGGTTCTCAATGCCGTACGATGCAAGCTTCGCGTCAACGACTTTGACGTACAGCACGCCGTCTATTTGAATGGCGACATTGTCGCGCGTGATGGCCGTCTGCGCGTGGATGGGGATAGCCTCCTCCTTGAGCGACCAGGCGTACGCGACTCGGTCCACCTGTGTGGCAGTTGCAGTGCGCGTCAGGGAGTCGACGACAAGCACACGATGCTCCCCTTCCTTTGCAGGAGCACGCACCACAGGAATGATGACGTGCAGTCCCGGTTCGAGGATGCGGTGGAACTTGCCCAGGCGCTCCACGACGTACACCGACTGCTGTGGGCAGAGCACCAGTCCTGTGGACAGGAGTGGCGTCTTTGGCGCGCCCAGCTTGGAGGACGGCACGTCGTCGCGGTCACGCCACGCAGCGGTGTGTGCAGATGTGTGCAGCAGAGCAAGCGCTGAGGGCGCAGTGCGTTGCCCAAGAGACAGGTAGACAGCTTCGTGTGCGAGCAAACCACGAGCCGCACGCGCTGCGACTGTGAGAAGCGATCGGCGATGCATGCCCGAGTCTGTAGGTCTGGTCAGATGGCCGCACGCGCACTTGGCGAGGAGCGTCTGCGACTGACACGTGGAGCTTGGACTTCATCATCGAACACCTCGCATTTGCTATCTCGCCGGCGGGTTATGTAGTTGGAGACGTGCTGGAAGACGCGACGCGATGCAGGGCAATCATCCGCCCAAGCACAATCCGCATACGAGCACCCTCCTGTTAGCACTCCAAACACGCCCTAGCAGCGCACAGCCTGCGCTTGAACCAGTTCCCGCCATGACTGAAGAACAGGTGCGCGCCGCCATGTTTCTGCCTGGCAGTTTATACGCGGTCGTTTCGTCATCGGTGCTGACCACAATCTATTAAGGCGTTTCCAACGCAGCATCAAGCGCCTAAACAGGGTACAGCGCGACCACCACCACCGGTTGGGCGGGCGCAGCAGCCACTGAGCCCGTCGCCGCTGTACAGCGCCGCGGAAGAGAGGCAGCGGCAGAATAGCATGCAGGGAGTGGACCTGAGCGGCTACCACCGACCGCTGCAGCGCTCCCAGTCGACAGCAGTGGGCGAATATCCTACAGCTGCTCGAGCTGCACTGCCGCAACCCGTGAGCAAGAGCTTTTACGGAGACGCACACCAGGTGCGCCCACACCCACGTCCTCCTTGCAGCTCAGTGGCGCACTGACTCGGCTCTCGCTGGCTGCGTCTACAGCAGACTCCTTCCTGGACGTCAGGCGGGGAGCCGGCAGCGAAGCGGCAGCGGCAGCCGACACATGCAGGAGGTGGACCAAGGTCATCGAATGAGCGAGCATTGATTGATGTCATTCTGCCTGCAAGGCCGAATAAACAGATGGATGACGAGGTCATCTTCAAGTCAGATGAAGCTTGGATCGGTGCGGATCTAGTGGTTCATCGCAATGCCTTCTTACAGAAAATTGACATGCGCCATCTTCACACGTGCAGGTACCAAACGCGCCAAGTCAGTGGCTGTCATGTTTCGTTACGACCAAGTCACACTATCGGCAGGCTTTGACGACGGCACCGCCCTCGATTTGACTTTCGAAGCCAATGACCCCGACATCGGCGTGGGCACTCGCGTGGAGAATCGCGATGAAGGCGCCTGGCCTCCTGGCTGGAAGGATATCTTTGTCCTCCGCCTTGCGCGCCTGCCAGAGACACATATTCACATGGCTGGCTTTTTCAATCCGGACAGCAAAGACGATCCTCAAGAAGCGTGCCTGTGCTGCATGCTCCTGGAACCCGATAGTGGCGCATCGCGACGTGAACTGCTCAACTTTCACAATTGGCGATGGAAGTGGAGAAAAGTGACAGACGAGGAGCACGACACGCTCACCAGTGGCCGGAGACATTGGAGACCACAACAGCAAACACAGCGCCAGCGGGCACGGTCAGCGCGCGCGGTAGATGCAGCCTCAGCGGTCACTTGGGTTGCTCCGCCTGCTCCGCCTGCTCCGCCTGCTCCGCTGCCCAAGCTGGCAGGCCCCGTGCTGTGGCCGCCGGAAGACCCGGACGCAGTAACTCTGACCAACGCTGATCTTCGCCGCCTCGCGCCTGGCGAGTTCTTAAACGACACTCTGATCGACTTCTGCATTAAGCAGCTCCGCGAGGAGCTACCAGCAGACCAGCGGGTGCGTGTGATGCTGCATATTGATTGGTTGCAAGCATCGTGATGGACTCACGCCCATCGTGCTGCAGGAGCGGTTCCACTTTTTCAACTCGTTCATGTTCAAGAAGCTCATCCAGGAGCCTGACGAGGAGGAGCTGAACGCCACTGCTGGAAGCGGGTGCGTCACACTGCTTATGCTAGCCGTCTCCACAGGCAAAGTTGACCCCTTGTCGCCCTGGCACACAGCGGCCCACATGGTCTGTCACCCACTGAGATAGCAGCGCATAATCGCGTCCGGCGATGGACGTCACGGGTGGACGTCTTCTCGAAAGAATTCCTGGTGCTCCCAGTGAACCAGCACCTTCACTGGTCACTTGCCATCATGTGCAATGTCAACGCCGCGCCTTCTGCGCTGGCTGCTGACGCGGAGACAGCTATAGAGATCGGGGGTGACAGCGACAGCGACGCGGGCGAGGCAAAGGCTGACAAGAGCACGCCCTCTCCTGTCATCCTCCACCTCAACAGTCTGGGCCACACACACGGCAACGTAGAGGCTGTGCTGCGGGCCTGGCTATCATGTGAGTGGGCGCACCGCAAAGAACGCTCGCTGGTTGAAGGCACTCGCGCTTTTGGTCCAGGGGGTCCGATGCGATTCAAGAAGTGCTCTGTGCCGCAGCAACCCAATTCATTCGACTGCGGCCTCTTCACCGCCGAGTTTGCGCGCCGATTCTGTCAGAAGGCGCCGAAACCACATCTGAGCTTGGATCCGCGCTATGGATGGCCGTACATGCTGACACCTACCTGGTTCTCTCCGGAAGAGGCCGGGACGCGCAAGCGGGAGCGCATCCACCGCAGAATCTTAACCATCGCTGGCGTACTACTTCCGCCACGAGACACCGTCGATTTGACGCTTGAATGACACTGAATGTGTCCACCTGCTTTTGGTTGGCACTTGGTTCCGTCGCTGGTGCTTTGGCACACCCTCCCTTCCCGTCACGTCCCTTTCAGGCGTTTCGATCCACGACCACTGCCTTGCTTCGCAACAGCTGATTTCTTCTCT
>Ga0164297_10004571_pt1 | contig 12290 bp, 9 predicted proteins | sample GEODES058metaG_FD_113539 | JGI IMG/M metagenome (GOLD analysis project Ga0164297, IMG submission 113539) | Dystrophic lake water microbial communities from Trout Bog Lake, Wisconsin, USA - GEODES058 metaG | ecosystem: Environmental > Aquatic > Freshwater > Lake | place: USA: Trout Bog Lake... | reverse complement strand
GCACCCCGGGCGGCAGCGGCGGAGACGGCGGCCGCGGCGGAGAAGGAGGGCTCGGCGGAGGATTCGGCGGACTGGGCGGCAGAGGCGGAGACGGTGGCGGGGTCGGTGGCGGCGGACTGGGTGGCGGGCTCGGTGGCGGCGGATTAGGCGGCGGACTGGGTGGCGAAGGCTGAAGCGGTGGGCTCATTGGTGGTCCGTAGAAGTAGATCTTGTAGAATATAGCTTGCGCGCCATCTGTGGTTGTAATCGCCCACACCACATTGGAACTTGGAGAAGTTGGAGTCACGGAGAACTGCTGCACCGCTACTTGGGTGATTCTATTTGAGAAACCCGGCAAGTACGTGAACGAACTACGGTTCCCAGTGAAAACCTGCGCTGGCGCATTACCCACAGTGAGACTCATGTTGATTGGATCGTGCTGGCCATCACCCACCGAGTACAGAATAAAAGATGTGATTGTCACCGGTGAAGTGAAAGTAAACGTATAATTCGACGGCGAAAACGCTAGCGGGTCATATATAGTCGAACCATCAAACGTTGTCGTGCCAAACACCTGGCTGCAAGTTGCGAAAGGAACATCGATTGTCCATCCCCTGCTTGTGTAGTATGCTGCGTTGTATAGCATGCTGTCAGGGATTGAGCACGCAACACTCGCTGGCACCAACAATACCGAAGCTGGTGGTGGGCTCGGTGGACTGGGTGGCGGAGGGTTTGGAGGAGATGGGGGCGAAGGGGGCGCCACCGTGACCCACTGCTGGCTGCTGCTGCTCGAGTTGCAGGACGCAAGCGTGAGTGACGCAGAGAAGCCGTCAATGCCTGCGCCCGTGGCCGACAGGCACGCCGTGCCACTGTTGCATGAGCCGTAATAACAGCAGTAGAAGCCCGAGGCCAGCGAGCCAGAGTAGATGCTGTACGAGAAGACGCCTCCGCTGATTGCAGAGAACAAGGAGGCGCAGCCTGGCGTGCCGATGACCACACGGCCGGCTTGTCCACCGCAAGATGAGCAAGCGGCAGTGCCAAGGCTTGCCGAGCCTCCCGAGACGCCCACCATCATCTGGCTGTTCGACGTCTGCGTGATGGCCATGCCGCCATACGCCGAGGTGCTGAAAGAGAACAGCTGGCTGGGCAGGGCGGCGCAGGTGCTCATCACCAACGCTTGGCCATCCACAGTCATGCAGAGTCCACTCCCAACACTCTGGATCTGCTGAGCCGTGAAGGCACCCGAGATGGCGACGCCCGCGGCCTCCAGGCGGGTCAGACTGGACAGCAGGAGCGCCACGAGGAGGCCGTGTGCGCGAACGGCGGAGGTGGAAGTGACCGACCTGGATGTGAGGCGAGAGACGGGGCACCCGTGAGTATGAGAAGCTCACCAGGACAGGCGGGTGCAGCCGCCTTCCCTGCCTGCGGCCACGCGTGCGAGCCCGCCTGCGCCGTCGGAGGCAAGTGCAGCCCCTTGACGCAGGAAGGTGGCGCACGGACTCGGCGCGCAGGGGGAGGCGGTGAGGATTAAGGGGTTTAGGGGCTGAGACAAACTCATGGCCGCCTGACGGCACGCCGCGCCCCGTGCGCACGCATCAACGCGACGGCTGCATCAGGAACGACATTTAAGGCGCACGAAGCGCGCGGGGAGTGCCAGGAGTCACTCCGTGGCGCTCGGAGGCCAATGAACGTGCGGTTGCCACCGGGTTGCCAAGTGCCATAAGCAAAGAGCCCCGCCACCGGATAGACTCACCTTCCACTTGTACGCCGCGTCTCCATGGACGCCTTGGATGCTTGTTCGACGGCGGTGAGTGCCTGACCGCCCGTCTTGACGTCTGTGATCGTCAGACTCAGTAACCCAGTGTGCAGGCGAGATCGCGAGCCCTTTCGGGCAAGGTGAAGTTCCTGTGACAGCCCGCACAGTAGCATCGCGCACCTTCACCCGCGCCCATCGCCGCCTCAAATACTGCGACTGGTGTCCAGTGCTTTTCCGGAGGGGCCGATAAGCGTGCCTGAAACAAAAACAAAGGCTCTGTTTGTTTTCGTCTCCTTCTCGTTCTCTCGCGCGTTTTACGGGTCCGCTCGAGTCAGACATGACTAGTCTTGTACCGGATACCACACGTGGACGAGGTTATTCACCGGCCAACCCACAGGAACGCGGCGATGATGTACCTCCTGCCCGCCGTCACCGCACAGCCGCCGTGCATGAGTCCGCTGTTGAACGCAAGCACGTGCCCAGCATCAGGACACACCGGCGGCAGACCCACAAACTGAGTGCCCCCGCCCTCAAATTCCGGCGCTCCATTGAGTGCAAGTGTCAGTGACAACATGCCCTGGTCTCGATGCATAGGCAAGCTCGATTGTCCGCCCTGCGCGTCATACCGAACCACAAACGCGTCGTGCACGCAGACTTTGCCGCTGTCGCAAGTGTGCGGGTAATGCTTGTGCAGCAGTGGTGCAATCACTTCAGCCATCGCGGCGTTGAACGCAGCGCAGCCACGTGGTAGATGCGCAAGCGGCATGTCTGTCGTAGACACGCTGTAATGCCGCTGCGTGTGCCACCCGCCCAGCGCAATCGAGCGCTCCTCAGCCTCTGCCACTATTTCCGCGCACTGCGCTGCAGTCAACACCGGCACAGCGCTGAGAACCGCAAACCTGCCTTTGCTGACGTGTATCCTGCTCGCGTCAATCACGACAGAAAGTGCTGCTGTGTGTGGATGGGAGGAATACGCCGCAACATTGGTGGCTCGCTCAGAAAGAGCTTTGTGTTGCGGCACCTCTGCAGCGCCAGTTGTGAAGTAGTAATGCGCGCCACGCCAATCACCCTGGTTGAGCAATGCGCATGCCACACCATGCCAGGCGTCACCGCGAAGCAGCTGGGTTGCAGCACTGCGCCCTTCTTGCGGGAACTGGGTCTTGTTCAGCACAGCGCGCCACAGCGCCCGTGCTGCGTCATGTGCGCACCGCTGTGTCGCGTTGCGTGCTAGAGCCACACATTTGTCCACATCCAGCTGCACGAATCGGTCTGCAGGCTGCTCCATTTCACCTTCAATGACTGGCATCTCACCGTCTGCTAGCGGCTTGCCATCCAGCGTGTGCACATACGCACGCAGCGGCCCCGCTCCGAACGCATGTGGCCCAGTCTCCGTGTCCGTCACCACAACACACGTGTGGTCAAGCGCAGACGACTCCAACACCGCATCACCCATCACATGCGGGAACAAAGCGAGCACGCGCAGCGGCGGACACAGCACATCTATGCGGTCCAGCACAGCTGCTATTCCAACCGGGACATCGGGATCTGCATCCAAGTCACTCGCGGCGCTATCGCCATCATCATATGGCAGACCTTCGTCGTCAGAGTCGCCGCCGCCACCACCGATGTCATCTAGCGCGGCAGTTAGCGCCGCCAGAGCTTGTGTCGCAATCTCGGTGCTGACACCAGGCTGGCGCAAATGGTGGCGGATATATCTGCGCAGCGGTGTCGCTCTGAAGGTGTCAATCACGTTACTCGGCCATTCGAGGAGTGTGCAAGCAACCCCGAACGCGTGTAAAGACAGCAAGTCTGGTATGCTGCCATCTGGATGCAGGCACCGCGGCTCCACAGCAATTATGCCATCACGGAAGAAAGCATGCAACGCAGCAGCCTCCTCTTGCACAGCAGTGTCGTCTTCGTCGCTGTCCGTCTCCCACAAACAGCGCATGTCGGGGCTCACGATGATGTCATACGCACAGGTTTCCGCATTATCTAGCAGGCGACCGTCGAGAACGTCACCGCACAGAAGGCGTGCCATCAGTGCGGCAGCCAACGAGTACGTCGGGGAACGTTCACTCTGCAGCGCATTCAGCTTGAACTGAAACAGTGGGTGCGTCTCGTCTTCAAGTGCGCCGACACAGAGCAGGCGGTGGCCGTGCCGCTTGGCGTCGTCGAGACAAGCAGCATCACAATAGATCTCCCCACAGTTGTGTGTGCAAGGTACCGCCGGTGGTTTCTGCTCGCTGCTTTGCAACGGAGGTAGACAGCTCGCTGAACTGCTGCTGTGTGGCGCACACGCAGCGCGTGTTCTTTCCACCGGAGAGCACCGCGCCCAGTTCAGTTGAGCATTGGCGTCGCCAAGTGGAGCGAAGCAGGCGGCACAGCATAGCGCGTTGCCATGGCGGTCCAACTGTACGCCGCAGAGCGGCTGGAACGAGGCGATTGCAGGTGAGGCAGACATGAGAAAGCCGACGTGCAAGTGTTGTGCTCAGCAGCGATGACATGTCACGTGACGATGTGTGCCTGAGAGTCCATCAAAAGAATATGCATGCAACACTAGAAGTGCTTACTGTGAGCTCTGCGGTTTCTTGCCGCCTTTCCCAGCAGCGCTAGGGGCATGCCCTGGGCCACCCTTCTTCTTCCCGTGTGCCTTTGTGAACCGGATGAACGCCGTTTTCTGGGTGCTTGCGACCACCGCCTGGCTGACCGGCGCATCAGACAAGCCGGCCGTGCCCTGCATCGCAGCGGGGGCTTCCTGCTCAGCCTGCACCTTCACAGACGCCGCTATTGCCACGACTTCCGCTGCAGCTGCCACTTCCTCCGCAGATGGCTCTTTAGTCTTCTTCGCCCGTGGCTTCGATGGGCTCTTCTTCTTCTTTGACTTTGGAGCCAGCTTGGCTTCTGCAGCCACAGCAGCGCTGTATTCCGCCCCAGCCGCGTTCATGTGCGCAACCGCATCAGCAGTCACTTGAGCAGCTGATGCCGCCGCCGCAAGCGCGTCAGCCTCAGCGAGCTTGGCGACGAGATCGGCATCGCCCACAGGGCGAACACCAGCATCCAATACATCAGCTGCCGCGTTAGTCTTGGAGGTTTTTCTGGGCACTCGTTTCTTAGGCGCTGGCGCAGCGTCAGACGCGAGTGGTGCCTCCTGAACAGCCTCTGTGGTGGACGTTATCTCAGCTGGTGCTTTTCTGGCCACGCGCTTCTTCGGGGCCGCAGGCGCAGCGGCAACCTCCGCTGCGCGCCGTGCTCGGTATGCAGCATCAGCTGCGATGGCAGCGGCTCTGCGTTCCGCAGCAAGCGCCTCCACCTCCTGCAGCGCAAGTGCCTTTGCCTCGCGCCGCTTTTGGAGATCAACAGCCGCCGCTGCTGCGTCCATCGCCGCCTTGGCTGCATCCCGCACGCGGTCCGTGCGCTTGCGGAGTATACTCGCCGTGTCTTCATTCACAACACGCGCTGCCCAAGCCGGGTCGGACTGCACTGTCGTGGGGCTCTCATCCACCACAGCGACAGGTGGCGGCGGTGCTGTCACCACCACAGGTGCGGCCTGCTGTCGCGTAGGCAACACACGTGGTGACACGTCCGCTGTATCTGACCGCACCAGCGATGCCGCCCACGCTGCAGAGCCCCAGTTGGCAGGCACAGCCGCCTTGGGCACAGGCGGCGCCTCCACCACCGCTGCCACCGGCTCACTGCGTGTGACGACTGCTGGCGCAGGGAGTGGCACAGCTGCTGGGCGAGGTGAGAGTGGCGCGACAGCAGCAGCAGACACACCGCCAACCTCCGGCTTCGGCTCCGGTAACCCAGTGAGCAGCGCCCCACGGCCTGTTGCACGCAAATATGCACCCAACGCAGCTGCAGAGGAGTAGCTCAACGCTGCCCACAGCACGGGGCGGCGTGCTGGTGTTGCGTCGGTCAGCATGCGGGCCGCAGTCAGGATAGACGCGTCCAGGAACGCGCGGACCTCCACGTCTGCGTAGTCAGCAGGCTGTGACGTCTGTGCAGCCGTGCTACTGGTGCTTGCACCTTGCTGCGGCGCCGACGTGCGCTGCGGAGCAGAGGCAGTTTTACGAGAGGCGGCTAGGAGAGCGGCCCGGGCTTCAGCCACCTGCGCGTCCAACGCCGCCAGCTGCGCGTCCAGGCTCTCCAGCTTGCTACTGCTCAGGCTGCCCAGCTTCCCGTTCAAGTCACCGAGGCGTTGCAGTGACGCTTCCACCGTGTCCAGCACCGGCGCAACAGAAGCGTCTTCTGCGCTGCTTGGCTGTTGTTGGCCGCCAGTTGGTACGGCCGTGACGTGCGTGTTGCAGCGGTGGCGGTGAGCTGCCGGCCCGGGTGCAGGTGCCAGTGCAGCGCCGCGTGAGTGGAGGCTGTGTCGGCTGGCTCGAGCAACGGTTGGAGGTGCCGGGCAGCGGCGCAGCACGCACAAGGAGGCCGTGCGACGCGGCAGTTGCAGACGTGGCCATGCCATGGCGCCTAGCAGAGCCGGCGGCATAGACTGGCTGGGAACGCGCACGCGTGTGGAACGGTGTGGTACGAGCTCTACGGAGTGGGGGAAGTTTCTTCCTCCGACAGCTGACGCGTCAACGCGCACTCGGTGTCTCTGTGCTATACATAACACGGGCCACAACGCATCAACGCGCGCTGTGAGGCGCATCGCCGACATGAAGCTCCGCGTAGGCTCCGTCATACTCCGGCGCCAACGTTCGCAAGGCAATGCCCCCCTCCGTACCGCTGGAGTATTCGCTCACAGCGCCATCATACCCGTCAGACAGGACTGCAGCGCCGGGGCTGCTAACATCGCCGCCATCGAGTTTCGCGAGCCATCTGAGTGCGCGGGACGCATCGCCATCGTGCCCGCCACCACCTTCCTTGCGCCACATGACGGGCCGGCCAGCCTGCGCGGATGCAGCCCGGCGCTTGGCTTTATGCTGAGCGCGCGCAGCGGCGGCTGCAGCATGTCTGCTCAGACCACGGGCAGATGGCTGAGGAGTCTCCCGGAAGGGCATTGGAGGAAGGGCCACCGGCTGCGGCTGCGGCGCCTCCACCACCGGCTCTTCCACTGAAGGCTGGGTCACAGTGCTGGCGTCTGCAACAACCGGCTCCTCGATGAATGACTCCGCCACCACCTCGACCTCCTGTGGTCCCTCCTCCAGCTGTGGCGTCGCTGCAGACAGCGTCTCCGACGCAGAGCTCACAGGCGGCAACAACTCCATCGGCGCATCTGCAAGCGCAGCCATATACACGACCGTTGCTGCTGCCGCCGCCTCCTCCGCTGCACGGAGAAGCGCCAGCGGCTCGTGCATGGATGCATGAACACCAAGCTTCTCAGACGCCGCCGCCGCGGTGGTGCCTTCATACACAGCTGATGAAGATGATGATGATGACATCAGCAGACGCTCACGCGCTGACACGGCTTCACGCGCTGCTCGTCGAACAGCAGACATGGAGATTGACACGGGCGTCGCGACGGCGATCGGCACCAATGCTGGCGCAAGCTCAGCGAGCTCGGCGGCGGCAGCGGCAACAGCATCTTGTTGCGCTGGCTCGTCCGCGAGGACAGCAGCAGCAGCAGCAGCAGCAGAGGTGAGCGCGTCGTCTTGCGGCTCAACAGGTAGGGGCGCCTCCTGCATCACTGCAGTGACCTCGTCCTCGCCCTCCTCCTGGTGATGCTGCGTCACCACGACACCCTCTACATCACACGCGACCAGTTCCATCGCAGACAATGGCTGGTGCACCTGCTCTCCATTCACCGCTTCGCCATCCACGTCACTCTCTACAGGCTCCTCCACCACAACAGCGGTGCTCTTCACATGCACCTCCTCAGCCGTGACTCGCGCATCTGCAGTCACGCGCTTGATGAAGGCCCAGCCGGTGCGTAGCGCACCCACGATGGCTTCATCTGCATCCTGCCGGGTCCATTCCGTCGCGACCACAGCCTCCGCTCGTTGCTGCGGCTGCTGTTCGACTTCGTCACGCTTATCCGCCTTGGCTCGAGCGTCTGCAGCGACGCGCTGCAGGAACATCCACCCAGTGCGCAGCGCATCGATGATTGCTTCATCTGCTTCTTGGCGGGTCCATTCCAACGGCGACTTTGGTGGCCGCATCGCACGTGACGCACTCCCGCTGGCACTGCTGCGATGCAACATGTGTTGTTGCGTCAACACAACTGCCGCCTCTTGTTCTGCTTGCTGCGCCACAACAGCAGCCACTGCGTCGCTTGCATGCTCCTCTGGTGTCCGTTGCGGCTCGACCACAGGCATTTCTGCTGGCTGAACAATCACCACAGACGCAGCTGCACCAGCACGGTCTGCTGCGAATCTGCGCTTGAATTCCGTTTCCGTCAGTGTCAATAGCTCCTGTTCACTCAGCAGCTCCATAGCACTCGCCTCCGTGCTCATCTTACGAAGCAGCCCGTTCGCAGCGAGGGATGCGAGCGTGATGGCGCCAGCAGACAGCGCCGCGGTGGCGACTGTGCGAGACTCGAGCTCTGGGCCGAACACATCGCCGGGTGCAGGCAGAGCAAGCTGCCTGGTGGATGAAGTCTCCGCCTCCACAGGTGGTGCTTGCAGGGAGCCCATAGTTACTAGCGCCGCCGCCATGTCATCTCCGTCTTGTATATTGAGCGCCTCAACGTCAATCACTCCTTCATCATCGCCACCACGGAACGGCAGTTGAAGCTGAATGACCGCACCACTGCCACCATCGAACCCTCCGCCACCATGCGTCCATGACGCCAGCATGTCTGCATCAGGCGTCGCAGAGGGGAATTGCACCCACAGCGCGGCAGCTGCAGACACCAAGCCTGTTGCGAGCGCTAGAATTGCAGAGCGTGATCGCGCAGTTCGCGCATCAGATGCTGCACGAGCGGCAGCGGCAGCGGCAGCTTCAGCAGCACGCTGTTCTTGGTTGCGGGCGTACACTGTGCGCCAGAGAGTTACGCCAAGACCCAGGAGGAGCACCGAGCTGCCGAGCGCTGTTGGCTGCGTCACTAAAGAAGTCAGTAGCGATGCGCTTGCGCCCGGCTGCGATGGTGGCGGGAGCGATGCTGCTGGAGCTGGTGGTGGTCCGATAAAGCCATTGCCGCCATCATTCGCGTCCAGCGAGGAAGGCGGCGGGAGCGCAGGGGCGGGTGTGATGACATCCACGAATGTTGCAACAGGAGCAGACGCAGGCACAACGGGTGGCTGCAGCGGCACTGCCGGCGTCTCGCTCGCAGGGGTGGTTTTCGTCAGGCCGAGGCGCTGCCGCGCCTGCATGTACGCGTCATCGCCTGCTGCCCGCGCAGATGCGAACATAGCTGCCAGTGAGTCCGCAGCGCTGCGCGCCTCCTCCGATGCAATCGCAACCACCACCTCTGGAGTCACAGGCATAGGGAATCCCTCGCCTCCCAGGACGCGTCCAACATCGCCACTTCCACCAGTGGTTGACACCACAACCAGCGCTGCACTCAACGCCGCCACTGTCGCAGCGACTGCCACTGCGCTGCTGGCCGTTGTCGGCGACGTCGGTGGTGACTCGACTTTGTCCTCTTCTTCAGCGGACAGATGCGTCCCAGCTGCGATAGGGCTGCCGAAAGCAGCTGCCTGGTGTGACGCAGGCCCTGCGTGGCGGAGGAGAGGGCCGGGCGAGGGCGCGTCCTGCTGCGGGAAATCAAGCTCGTACGACAAAGTGAACTCTGGACCCTCCGCGATGATGTCTTCGTCGGCGGACTCGAGGACAGCATCTACGCTGTACAAGCCAGTGTCTTCGGACGCGACCATCGACGGGTCCGTCATGTCACCTGAAGAAGCCACATCAGGATCGCCGAGGCCCAGCAATGCCGCGTCCAGTGCATCATCACCACCGCCAGGAGACGATACTGCTGCCACCACGCCTGCATCATCGAAGCGCTCTTCCGCAACAGCGCCGTGATTGTCCTCCTCGAAACCAACGTGTTCTTCCTCAATGGGCTCATTGTCGCCATCGACGCGGGACAGCCAGCGCGCAGCAGCATGCGCATCACCGCTCTCGACCTCACTCTCTGAATCAGTCACGTCATCACTTGACGTGCCCATCTCGCCGACCCAATAGACAGCGGCATCAGAAACGAGTGGCCTCTCATCTTCTTGTGCCTGCATCGCTGCGGCAGCAGCGGCTTCTCGCCACAGCGCCCGCGCCTCCTCCTGCTCCGCTGCCGCCGCCAGCGCGTCCGCCAGCTTCGCCGCCTCGGACGCCAACAAAGCAGCCTGCTCTGCAGCAAATGCACTCTCGGCGGCTTGCTGAGCCGCGGCGCGCTCAGCAGCTATCGCCGCTCTCAACTGCGTCACACTGCTCTCATCATCTTGCTCAGTACCATGCGCAACCGCCACGTGTTCGACGGCGAGGAGGGCGGCATCGGCAACAGCCCGCGCTGTGTAAGCTTCGACACTTGTATCTGCGTAGCGCGCCGCGGCTTGGCTTGCCACTTCCTCTGCACTGACGTGGCGTTCCGCTGCGTTTCGTCGCGCGCGCTCCACGCTATTCAACGAGGACAGCATGTCGTTCAACGCTTGTTCCTTAGCGGCCAGCGTCGCTTCAAACGCGCCCAGATTGCGTTCCAACGCATCCAGCTGCGCGCTTTGTGCACCAGCTGACGCCATTTGGACGGAGGGGAGGGCGTGGCCTGCGTTGAACACCGCAGCCTTCATGTCTATGCTGCTCCCAGACGCCACAGTGCCGCTGTAGTTCGCCACGGCGGTGAGACTGCTCAGGAAAGCTGGCGTCATCCATGCTGGTGGCGACGGCGGCGACGCCGGGGCGGTGCGGGGGAGGCCGTAGGTGGGAACAGCAGTGCTCGAAATAACAGTCCGTTGCGGGGGCGCACTAAAGCGCGACGCTGCTGCGTAGCTCCCGCCTTCCAACTCCGACTCGGCCTGCGTGCTGCGAGCAGCACGCGTCCACGCGCTGTCAACCGCCTGGAACTGACGCAGCTCGTCACGCGCAGCCCGCACAAGGTCACGGACCGCGTCAGGCGTGGTTGCGTATGCGCCCGCGGTGGTCTGTACGCTCGCTGCTGCAGCTGCGTTGAGCGGCTCGTCGTCTGAGGAGCTGTACGCACTGCGTGGCGGCGCGAGAGGCGCGCAGGAAGCAGCTGCGCGTCGCCGTGGCCGTCGTGCGGTCTGCTGCTGTGTGGGGACTTGCCCGGTTCGCGCCGCCCCGGGCAGAGGCGGCAGTGCAGTTGCTCTCCGCGCAGTGGTGGCAACGCCCCGCTGTCCTACACGGGCAGGAACGGCGCCGTCGACGTGCGGCGCTTCTGTAGCAGCAACCATGGACAGCTGGCTGTTGGTTTCAATCAAAAACGTTCGGTGGAGCACCCGGCGCCGCTGTGGTCAACGGGGCGCGAAGCTAGCGAACCCTTGTCAGTGCGTTCACACGCCGCACAGCACAAGGGGCGGTGCGCAAAACGCCTCTGCGTGCGAGGACGCTGATTGAATTGAACACCATGACGTCAGCGCTTGTTTTGGTTGCCTTGTGCGTGTGAGTACGCCCATTCCAATCAATCAATTCTTGATGTGACATCTACGCGCGAGCCTCTGAGCGAAGCAAGTGCACCGCTCGCTGGACGTTGGGTCCATTCAGCTGGCTGCTACCGCCCCCCTCCCCGCTACGCGCTGCTGCTGCCATACGCGCGAGAAGCGCGTCTACAAACGCAGGGTCAGCAAGTGCAGTGCGCACCGCCTCACTCACCGCTCCCTGGGACACTGCAGTGACCCCACAAGCATCCACAAACACCGGCGCGCTATCCGGCACCGCGAGCAGCTGCGCCGCATCTGCGTTGATGCGCGCCTGCTCCGCCGCTTGAGCTTGAAGCCAGCGGTCTTGTGACGCGACCACCGCTTCAGGCGATAAGGCCACACGCCGCTCTGCAGGTCCTCGGAGGTTTGGACCCGCGCCTCCCGCTAGACCCGTGGCTGCTGCCATCATGGCGCGCATAACATCCTCCGGCGTGGCGCCCGCTGCGAACGCGTCTTGCATTTCAGCCAGATGCGCCGCGAGGCCAGGCGGCATCGGCCCGCCGAACAGACCCCCACCCGCAATGGGCAGGTGTGCGAGCATGCCGAACATCGGGTGGTTCCGCATCTGACCCATCATCTCCGCGAAGTCCAGCGGGTCTCCGGAGGGGCCGACGCCGAAGCCAGGGGGCCCGTGCTCGCCATCACCTTCATCGTACTCTTCTTCTTCGTCGCCGTGATACATCAACTCATCGTCCTCATCGTACTCCTCATCCTCGTCCTCGTCCTCGTCGGAGCCGTACTCGTCGGACAGCAAACCAGGCGGAGGGGAGTCGGTAGAACGGTGGCGGTGACTGGCACCGGCCGGAACGCCAGGCTCCGTCTCGTCCTCACCTTCCTCGGCGCTGCTGTGGTCCAGCAACGTCGGCGGTCCGTCACTGTCGTCACCGCCACCAGCGCGACCAGCTGCCCCGCGACCAGCTGGTGCGCCACGGCCTCGGCCGCGCCCAGGTCCGCGACCAGCACCCCGTCCACGGCCCCGACCTCGGCCACGCGCGCGAGGTGCACCAGTGGCCACTTGCTCG
>Ga0164297_10004570_pt1 | contig 12291 bp, 15 predicted proteins | sample GEODES058metaG_FD_113539 | JGI IMG/M metagenome (GOLD analysis project Ga0164297, IMG submission 113539) | Dystrophic lake water microbial communities from Trout Bog Lake, Wisconsin, USA - GEODES058 metaG | ecosystem: Environmental > Aquatic > Freshwater > Lake | place: USA: Trout Bog Lake... | reverse complement strand
GAGCGAGGTGCACTTTGGGGCAAAGTCGCGCCACGTGGATGCCCGGCTGTCCAATGCGCTCTCTGGCTTTTCTTCAAAGTACGATTTCTGTGCGTGGCATGCGATTCGTCTTCATGCGCCACTGACATGCGATACACATCATTCGCACTCTACGGCAGGCACGATGCAGCGGCGATTCATGCAGTGGAGCAGCATTTGCAGCGGCTCAATGTCTCTCGGCCGATGGAGCTGCCTCCTGCGGTTGATTCAGGACTGACATCGCTGACAGAGGAACAGGAAACGATGGTTCGCGAAGCCATGGCCGCAGGCAGAGCGACCGATGTGTTGTCAGCAGACTGCTTCACAGGTGTGCAACAGCAAGCCGTGTTGCATCACGCACCGGCCATATGACGCCTCTGCGCTATGTTTCTCTCTCAGGCTTTGGGGATTTGGAGATCACGCGGAAGAAGATGGACTGCATGCGTGACGGCCAGTGGCTCAATGACGAGGTGCGCACATTCGCGGCTTGGGGAATGACACAGCTCTCACGGCGGCTCAACTGTTGTGCAGGTCATCAACTTCTATTTGGCGCTGCTTCTGCGCCGTCAGCTGGCGAAGGATGGCGGAGAGCCGCGCGTGCATTTCCACAGCACATTCTTTTACAACAAGCTATATCGTGACGCGCACGAGTACAACTACAAGAATGTGTCAAGGTGCGTTGAACCACATGGTCGTACAATCGCTCGTGCTGATTTTCGCGGGCGCGCAGATGGACGACTGAGAAGAAGCTGGGCTACCAGATCATGAAGTGCCACACCATAATTGTACCTGTGCATCAGGTGCGCGCACAGCACGGCAGCTCGCTTTCATGCAACACAGATTCTGAAGATCGTCTGTGCGCACAGGAAATGCACTGGGTCCTTGCGGTGATTGATATGAAGAAGCGTGAGGTCAAGTACTTGGATTCGCTCAAGGGGGTGGACCGCATGTGCCTGGTACGTGGTGGAGCTTGCGCGATTGGTGTTCTGCTTCACTTACCGAGTCCTCTCTGACACGTGACGCATTACCCTGCAGCAAAATCTTGTTCGCTACGCCTGCGACGAGGCGCAGGCAAAGCTCAACGAGACGTGGTCCCCCTCCGACTGGACGGTGTCTGCACCAAAAGATATACCGGAGCAGCACAACGGCTGCGACTGCGGCGTATTCATGCTGAAGTATGCAGACTGGCTGGTGCGTGTCCCCAGCAAGCATGCATCTCACGTGCACACTGATGAGTCGTTCTTCACATATATCCTGCTCGGTAGGCGCGCGATGCACCTCTCAGCTTCTCGCAGGAGCAAATGCCATACTTCCGTCGCCGTCTTGTGGCAGATATCATAGCTCGCAAAGCATGAAAACTCCTTCCTCTACAGACTGGGAATTCCGGAACAGCGTCAGAGACAAGCCTCCACACGGCTCGTGGTTTCAATTGCGCATTACCCCTTTCCACCCAACCCGCCCTTCGCAAAGTCAGTGGTTCGTGTCTCAGACTTGCATACATGTGAGCGCAGACAACATGAGCGCAGACCATGAGCAGCTGCCGTCTGAGCTTCGGACGCCACCGCTCGGCCTCGTCGCTCTTGTTGGCAGCAGTGCTGTCCATGCTGCTGTCAGTGCTCACTTGCGCACGGAGCTGCGCCCGCCGCTGCACAGCCTGAGCGTCGCGACAGTCGATACCATCGCGCAGTTGTTTCCCGCGCGCAAGTCCGTCTCCTCTGAGGCGGCGCAGGCTGGCATCCTTCGCGACAACTGGGTTGCAAAGCACAGGCTGCACCGCCCCGCCGTCGCGTGCGTGTTCTTTGACAGAGACAGCATCCATACTGATGCGGGTCTGGCTGCTGTTTGCAACCACCTGGACATAGCCCGCGCTTCTGTCCGCAGAAGGGGCGCAGCATTGGTTGTTGCACTGGTCGGGCGCGACGGCGCGGAGGCGCTTCAGGAGGACAGAGTTGCGGTGCTGTACCGCCGTGGCGGCTTAGACGCGCGCACGCTGCTAAGTCTTGTTCTCGCGGGAGACGCAGTGCAAGCGAGCAGCCTGCACCGCTTATGCGTTGCACTTCAGGACGCGTCGCAGGGATACTACAAAGCGGAGAGCGTTCGTGCTGCGGCCAAAGTCAATTTACGTGTTGCCTCTGAAGTCGCTGTGAGGAGCGCGTTCAAGGCCGCCGTGTATTGCGAATTCAGGCAAGATTGGACATCAGCGCTGCAGCTCTACCGGCAAGCATACCAGCTTCTATTGGACTTGCCGGGCTCTGCGCCTGGAGACTCTCGGCGTTGGCAGCGCTGGTACGAGCGCCTCCTGGTTGCGGAACAGTGTCACTACAAATGCGTCACCTTGCTGCTTCACACGGGAGCCATCGGAGAAGTCCAGCAGCAGCTGCAGCGACACACCTCGCATCACAGGCGCGCGCTGTCGGGCTTGCCACCTGGCCTCCAAGTGGCGCTCTGGGGCTTCCTGGAGCGCCAGTTCAGCACATGTGCCGAGCTTCTCATGTCGCCTCCTGCAAACCAGACAGAGCGCCCCGCTGCGCTCTTCTTGGCAGCGGGGAACGCCGGGGCGCGCCGCCGTCAGGCGTGGACCGCCTTTACCGAGGCGCGCGATGGCCCACTGCCGCCGCCGCCACCAGCAGTCACAGCTGGCCCCTTTGTTGGGCAATACCGCCAAGAAGGCGGTATCAGCGCGCTGAGCGACCAAGACTTCATCACGTGGCTGGGTCACGGCGAGCGCCCTGACGAGTACACGAGCAGGAGTCTAGCCATGCTGACGCGCGCGTACGCGCTGTTTAAGCAGCAGCCAGCAAAGAACCAGCGCACAATGGTGGCGTTGCTCTCGCAGATGGCTGACGAGTACATGAGTGTCGGCGACGGTGAATCTGCGCGGCGCATGCTGGAGTCAGCAGCGGCGTCGATGCGGTGCTTGGAGGGTTGGACGTCACTCCATGTCAAAGTCTTGTCGCAGATGCGCGAATGCTCACGCAAACTGTCGATGCTGAAGGAGCACAGAGAATGGTCGCTCGCTCTGGGATGCATCACCTCTGAAAGCGCATCGGTGGCCGATGAAACAGCAGCCGTCCTCTCTGCTGCGCTTGCGACTCAGAGCAGCCTGGAGGACGAACAGCTCCTGCTCCCTGATTCCGCTTTCACTTGGATCGCCGGCTTCTCAGCGGCTGTCAGCAAGCCTGGAGACACTGTGCGCTTCGCAGCCGCATTGCATTGGCGCGCCAAAGTCTGCAGGCCAGACGCGAAGATCAGCGCCTCAGTGACGCTCGCCGGAGGCCAAGAGGTTTTGCTTGAACCGGCGATCGACGCAAAAGCGCACGAGTGGCAAGCGTTCCAGACGGACGTGGTGGTGCCCGAGAGCGGCTCTCTTGCTGCGACCGTCTTGACTGTCGAGGCTGAGCGCTGCTACGTGCGGTGGGCGGTGCCATCTTCTACTGAGGTGGACATTTACGCCCCAGGGGATGCGTTGTCAGCCGGGGCCATGCTTGTGCTTCGCGCTGGAGGCTCGCCTGGCCTCACCAAGACGGCGCCAGCGATGGCTGCGCCGTCTGCAACGCTGCACGTGAAAGCTCGGGCGCAATTGGCCTTTGTTGGCCACCTTTTCGCTGTGGACGTCACAGTGAGCGCCACAGATGAGGTACTGAGCGACGCTGTGCTTCGCATTCAACAATCTGAAATCGCTGCAGAGGTGCTTAATGACAAGGGAAGCCCAATCTCTGGCGATGTGGTTCTTGCTGACATTCAACCAGGCGTGGAAGTGACTCGCACTTTCTTGCTTCGGTGGAATGAGCCATGTCCTGCGCAGACGCTCACAGTGCAGCTGGTGTGCCACACCGCCACGCATGGGTCAACTGCGTCACTTGAGGCTCTTGCGCGACTACCCAACGTCTGCATCCCGTTTTCTCTGGCAGCCACTTTTGGGGGCTCATTTGGCCTGCACAGCTTGCTTCCAGAGACCAGCAGCGATGCAAGCGCGGTGGTGTTGCCACGATGTGAGGCGCTCCTGCTTTCCGTGCACGCTACCACAAGCGGGGACCTAAGTGTGCACTCGTTCGAGCTGACACCGGCTCCTGGATGGGTCGCGCATGCACTGGCGCCACTCACTGAAACAGTTGCAGTGCAGACAGGGGATGTTCTGACCATGATTTTCAGGGTCACAGCGACAGTGGTGCGACAAACCCATGTGGTTGTGTGTGCCGTTCACTCGCACTAATGTTGCATACCTCGCGCACCCGGGTGCAGGAGGCGCCATCCAATCAAACACCTGGAGTTGTCGCCATCAAGTGGAGTCCATCTGACAGCACCTCTGGCGCTTGTGACACAGCTTTGGCGTTGCCGCCTGTGGCTGTTGAGGAAGCGCCCGTGAGCGTGCGCCTGGTGTGGCCGGATGCCGTTGTTGTAGGCCAACCTACACGCATGGGTATCTTGATCGACAATTCGACACCGCTGACCCAGGAGATCGACATTGTCGTGACTGATGCACCAGGCTTCGTGTTCGCCGGCGACCGCAAGAACAGCATCACGCTGATGCCTCGGTGCACGGCGGAGTTGCGTCACGTGTTTGTGGCGCACACAACTGGATGGCAGCACGCGCCCGAAGTTTCGTTAGCGCTCCGTCGCTATGGAACGCGCGTCAACCCGGCCTCGGCGCAGCGCAGTGTTTGCGTCGTCCCGTCCGCCGGCGCAAGAATGTAACGCAGTTACTCTTCCACAAGCCCGATCATGTGTCCGTCTGGTGCACGCAGTGCCGCGACTTTGGTGCCGTGTGGCGGATGCCGAATTGGCCCGTCAAGCACAGCACCCAAGTTGATGCACCTCGCCACCGTCTCGGTGACGTCTGCAACTGCGAAAGACAGCAGCGGCGAATAGCCTGTCGTCACAGCCGCCTCGCTGCGAAGAAGTCAGGGGGTAAGTGACGCGCTCATTCTGCTCCGACAGACAGATGGGGAGGAGATACGCACCCTTCTACGCCCTTGAGCGCCAGACGTGCTGCGCCAGACTGCAGCTCGGCCCACTTCTCCGTGCAGACGTTGACTGTGAGTCCCAGTCCCTCGTTGTAGAAGCGCGCAGCTTTGGGAACGTCGCGCTGCAGCAACAATACGTGTCTCAGCATCGAAGGGCGCTACTTACTGTTCACGTGTGTCGCATGGAACGGGTTTGGCGAGAAAAGTCAGTCTGCGACCCTGGCGTGCGACATGGCCCGTGTCAGAGGACGCGCATCAAGTTTGCGCGCCCTGCATGTGTATCATTGTTGACGAATCGATGCTAGGATGTCTCTTTTCTGCGGAAGAAGTTGCTCGCTGCACTCGCCCCTGCATGCTTCGGCTTTTTGCCCGCAACCGGCGCGCTGATGAGCGCTAGCGGTCTGTTCTTGAAGTGGTACTTGCTCCGCACGACGCCCACAACCTCGTATGCAACCCCGTCCGCTCCCGTAGCGGGGGCCTTGTGCAAAATAGCAAGAGGTTTCTTGAGCTGCACAAGCTTGCCGTCCACGCGATGGTGGCCGATAGTCAGCTGCAGCGTCTCCTGTAGCACGAAGACGAGTTCCCTCAGCGCCACTGCTGCACAGAGCCAGGTCGCTGCGTGCGCACAGAAGTGCAAAACGCACCGGAGCTGTCAGACAGAGTGTCCCAACGCTGAGGCCATCTAAGCAATCGTCGGTAGAGCAGCCGACCTCTCCCTGTGAGGCGAAAACACACGCGCTGTTGCTTAGCGCCATCCGGGCCACGTCGGAGGTGCGCACGAGAGAGAAAGCGCTCACCTGGAACTCTATCAACGCCCACTCCTGACACGTGCCGCAGGAGCAGCGCACAGGAATCTGCGGCATCCCCCACGCTCTATTCCATGCTTCTCGCGAAGCGCCTCGAGGATGGCCACCGTGGCGAAAGCATTGAAAGTGTCATCGCCTCTCTTTTTTCGCGCGCTCACTCTGCCGTCCAGCAACCAGTCGCTCACTGCACATCAGTCCATTTGCCGCTGCGACGTCGTAGACGATGGAGGAGGGTCCAGCAGCAGCGAATGGCGAGACTGTTGATCAACTGAAAGAATACGGCAACGCGTTGTTCAAGCGTGCGTCGCTTTGATATTGTATGTGTGTGTATGTCGAACCTCGGGCTTATTTGCGTCGCCGTCGCAGAGCACCACTTTGCGGGTGCGGTCACCGCCTACACGCGGGCTATCGATCTGCAGCCTTCCGCAGTCCTCTATGCGAACCGCGCAGCGGCACACCTCGCTCTCGAGGCGTATGGTTCAGCTCTTGCAGACGCCGAGAAGAGCGTTGAGTTGGATAGCTCCTACGTGAAGGCATGGGACTCCCGGTGATCCTTTCCGCTGCCGGCTGCACCTGACGCCTGTTCGTCTCCGCAACGCAGGGGTACTATCGCCGCGCAGCAGCACGCTTCCTGCTACGTAAGCCACAGGACGCACTCAAAGACTACCGTCTGGTGCGTGCGCACGGTATGTCAAACAACCAGCACTGTCTCCTGACTCGTCACCCTCGGCTTGCGTGTCCAAGGTGGCCAAGCTGCGTCCCGGCGACAAAGACGCGCAGGCGAAGCTCAGCAGCTGCGAGAAGGTCGTCAGGGAGCTCAAATTTGCCGCGGCGATTGCGAGTGACGAGGTGCTTTGTGTGAGCGCGCCCACCTCGATGCACCTCTGACTCGCAGCCATCTCAATTTGCAGGATGATGGCAACATTGCGGACAGCATCAATCTTGACGACATGGAGGTGCCGTCCGATTACACGGGCGCCCGCTTAGCAGATGAGGGAGTTACATTGGAGTTTGTACAGCGTATGATGGCGGATTTCAAAGAGGGCCGCCTGGTTCACAGGCGGTATGCGTTTGCCATCCTCCTGATAGTTAAGAAGCAGCTGCAGGCGCTGCCCACGGTGGTAGACATCCCTGTGCCAGAGGGTAGCCATGTGACTGTGTGCGGCGACGTGCACGGCCAGTACTATGACCTGCTCAACATCTTCCAGTTGAACGGCCTCCCGTCTGCCGAGGCTCCATACCTTTTCAATGGCGATTTCGTCGATCGCGGCTCATTCAGCGTCGAGGTCATCTTCACTTTGTTTGCACTAAAATGCCTCTACCCCACCGGCTTGCACATGACACGAGGTAACCACGAGACGACGGCTATGAACGCCATGTACGGCTTCGTGGGAGAGGTGAGGGCCAAGTATAACGAGACGATGGTCAAATTGTTCACGGAAACTTTCCGCTGCCTACCGCTCGTCGCTGTTGTGGGTCAAGGTGTATTTGTTGTGCACGGGGGTCTGTTCACGCGCGATGACGTTACATTAGATGAGCTGCGCGCCATCGACCGGTTCAGGGAGCCACCAGATGAGGGCCTGATGTGTGAGATGCTGTGGAGCGACCCATTTCCTGGCATGGGCCGTGCACCGAGCAAGCGGGGTGTGGGATGCGCATTCGGGTCAGACGTCACGAAGGCCTTCCTGCAGCACAACGGCTTGCAGCTGCTGGTGCGTAGCCACGAGGTCAAGGAAGATGGCTATGAGATTTGCCACGATGGGTGCTGTATTACCGTGTTCAGCGCACCCAACTACTGCGACTCCATGGGCAACAAGGGGGCGTTCATCCGCTTTGAAGCTGAGCTGGTGCCCCGCTTCACAACCTTTGAATGTGTGCCGCATCCTCCCGTGCGGCCGATGCGCTACGCAAGCCCCCTCATGAGCATGATGTGAGTCTACTTTTTTTTCATCAATAAAGGAGACCCTTTCGTCTTAGCCTCTACTCTTCCTCTTTGCTTACTCGCACTCGTGTGCAACGAGCTCAGGAATTCAGTGAGCGAAAGATCGCGGGTGCCGCTGTTCGTGTCACTTGTCCCGAAGATCTCTTCCAGTTGCTGCACGAGCGCGGATGTGGAAAATGCCCGTCAGACACGCAATCGAACGCGAGTTGTGCGACGCACCGAGTCCAGCAGCTGGCGCCCATAGCGCAGGAACAGGATCTGCATGACCTCCTCCACGCTCACTTTACCGCTGCCGTCCTTGTCATTCATGAGGAACTCGGTGACGTTGTACAGTCGTCGGGGCTCGTAGCCTGCACGATAAAGGCAACTGTGAAATATATGTCTGGTCCTTGCGTGTGTCACGCAATGCGCACCCGTCTTGTCGTTTCGACAGCGCATGAACATGGCCTGGAACTCATGCCAGTTGACACGCTTGTCGCAGTCGTCGTCAACCTCCCAAATCATGTCCTCAATCTCGCTCTGCCAGGTCAGGTGCGACCTCTCACTCAGAGTCTTGCAGACGAGCGCGGGGGCGCCGAGAGCGACGCACCCGCTTGCATTTGTGGCCTAGTTGCTTAAACACGAGCTCCAACTCGTCGGCGTCTATACTTCCGTCCCTGAGACACGGAATAAGACTCGCCTCAGTTGACCAGCCCGACGACACGACGACCGGCGCAGATGCGTGACGTTCGCAAGCGCAAAGTGCACAGACCTCTTGTTATCTAGGATGTCGAATGCGCGACGCAGGTCTTCTGCTTCATTTTTGCGCGCGAACCGCTCCTGAGGCAGCGTGTGCATGGAGTAAGCAAATGCGCCCACTCCACAAGCGCTGACCGACGTGTGCAGCTTCTGACACTTCTACTTAGGGGCTGCTTGCACGACAGCGTACCCGGGCAGCAGCCTGCGCGTTCATGGTCACGGAGACGGGGTCCGAAGGGTGTAGGGAGCAAACACGTTACCCTTATTACACCTGTATTACGAGGTAGATGCTTCACATTGCCTGAACATTATGCCGCGCGGCCGCTTCTGTCCGCGAAAATGTCGTCAAGCTGCGCGCTGCCGCACAGGTGAGGCCTGCTCAGTGCTTGACTCGCCTCCTCCAAGGAGCTATCCAGCACGCGATAGCCGCATTCACGCAGCCTCATCGCGATGCGTTCACCCAGCAAAGTGCGCCGCGGCCACCTTTCTCGGAGCTTGCAAATGAAGTCGTCGTGCAGACGTCCCTGAAGCCCCAGCAATGTGAGTGGATGGCTGCCTCTTTGCGGCACCTGCGGTAGGACACTTGCGCACCTGGCGGTACTCCGGTGCCCGTGGGGGATGCTGCAAGCATGCCATCAGCGCTGGCTGGTAGTCCCAAAGGAATGAGGTATGGTGCACCCATCTCATCTTTGTGATGCACTGTGCATTGCCGCCGAACTTGCGCTCGCCAAACACGTAATCTGCGGGTTGAAGACGACAGGTGTGGTGTCAACTTGCATGTTGAGCGGTGGGAGACACAGCTGTCGTCAGACTCACCATTCTCTCGCAAGCGAAAGCCGGCAGTGTCGTGGAAGACTCCGCTATAGAATTGCTCGCTCCAAAGCATTAGCGGCGCAGGAAAGCATGGCACGTGAGGTGCGGCTTCGGCTCCAAATATGAAGCTGACCATCAGCGTGTCACGGTCCACAACAACAGTTCCGCCGCCGCTGAAGCGCCTGACCACCGCCAAGCCCGAGGCCTTAACAAGCGGCAGGTCGAGCATGATATCGGGCTTTCTACCAGCGGAAAAACGCGAAGGTGTGAGCGCACTTGAGTTATGTGTTGCTGTTCGTTGAAAGACTAACCCGGATAGGCCCAGCACCGCGGCAGGTGAGTCCACGCCGTCGTTGACGATGCACCAGTTGCTAGCATCAGCCCGGAGAAGCGCCTCCTCTAACTTCAGCTGCCTCAAAACGCCAAGGCCTGACGTTCGGACCACCCGAACGACGGCGCCGCCCCGACTCATGTGATGCTCTCAACAAAGCAAGCACGGATGCTCAGAAACAACTTGGCGGACGGCCACATGCTTCTTGCGAAGGGCTCTCGAAAGACAATTGGGACGTCAGACGTCAGGCCAGGCCTGGGCGCTGCCTGTCGGACATGGTTTTCACGTCAAGCAATACTCAAATGCTCCGCTCTGCTCGTAATCGAGGATATCTAGAGCAACTAGGCAGCCTTGTGCGACGACTGGGTCGACATCCACCGTATGGCTCTCCAGCAGCGGCTTGCATTCCGGCCCGGCGATGGATCCCAGCGCCTCGGCAGCCTCGTGGCGCACCATAGAATGCTCTGCATTGTCCTCCAGCGTCGCCCGCAAAGCAGCCACGGAGTTAGGCTCCTGCATTTGGCCCAGGACGTAGCATACCTCGTGCTTGAGCAATGCACTGCCGCTGCTCTGCAGTACGCGAGCCAGCTCCTCCGCCATGATCGCTCCCCCTCGGTTACGGAGCGCAAACAGGGCGCCGTACCTATCGAACATCGGTGCATGCTCATCTGCGAGCGTGGCACACAGCGCAGGCAGCGGCGTATTTGCCGGTGCCGCGGGCACTGGATCCACTGAGCATTGTCCGCAGCAAGTACGATGTCACATAGCCGGATAGACGTGTCATGTTGTGGAGAGTCGCACCTGACAAGTATGGTGAGGAGTCCTCGCCACTTTGCTGGCCAGGCTGCGCCGCAAACAGCTCTTTCTTGGAGCCCTTTGATGCACTTACGTTGGATTCATCCGCGGCATTCTCAAGCCGTTTCTCTTGCCAGTAGCGGATGCGGCACAGCGCGAGCTGGCAGGTTTCGGCTACTTCCCGACAGCAGTCGTGCTCATACTTCTCCAGCTGCGCGAGACACTCCGGCAGCGCGATGGCGCCCAACGCCTCTGCTGCCTCGTGGCGCACCATGGAGTGCTCACTTATATCCGCAAGCGTCCGCGCTAGGTTTGCTATGGCACGCCGAGCCTGGTCGCAACACAACAGAAGTGAGACACGCCGCAGGCACTCGGGAGCTTGCCGACGTGCTGGCTACACACCTTCATTTGGCCCAGCGCGAAGGCTATTTCGTGACGAAACAAGGCGGAAGGGTCCGCTAAACCTGGGGTGACAGGATCACCAGGATTGAGGAACTGGCACGTCTTCTACGACTGCGCTGCCGTGTTGCCCGAACAGCGACACTATCACGTGCCTTCTACAAGCGCATCCACGGCCTCGTCCGTGTTCACGGCGCGCAGCGAGAAGAGCACCCGAAAGCGGAGAGGCAGCTGCAGCTTCTGGTCGAGCAGCTGCGCGCGAAGCGACAACACGTCCGCCATTATCAGCCCGTGTATAAGTGCTCTCACATAAAATGCACGCTTCTGGCGAGACGGGCACAGTTTGAGGCGGCACAAAACGCAGCGCGTTTTCGTCTGCTCTGTCCTCGCCGCCCAGCGCAAGGACTATTCGCTGCACCCGGATTTCGTGTAGCTTTGCACTGTAGTCGAAGCGTTGGCTGCGCGACTTCAGCCGTTTGCAGAAGACGAGAGTATGGAGCTCGACGTAGGCCCGAAAATCGGCGACGCGGCTAGCCTGTGGAACTTCACGCCCAGTCCGGGGTGGACAAAAGAGGAAGTGTTCGCGCTCAAGCTGGCGCTGGAGAAGTTTGGCATCGGCCGGTGGACAGAAATCGTGGACTCGGGCGTGCTTCCCGGGAAACTGATTCAGCAGCTGAACGGGCAGACGCAGCGCTTGCTGGGACAACAATCACTCGCAGGCACGTCTGTTGTGCGCAGCGGCTTCAATTGCGACGCACTCGCAGCAGCGCTGTGCACGTGACTTGCTGCAAGTTGTGAGTGACAGCTGACGCACGCAGCTTTGACATGCAGCCTTCACTTACCTACACGTCGACGTGGATGCAGTGCGGCGGGACAATGATGCTAAACAGGGCCCTGACGTCGTGCGCAAAAGCGGGCTCATTATCAACAGTAGAGGTGCGGGCCTGTTGACAGCTGCTTAGCGGTTTGTGTTGACAGCCAGGCCCCTCTCACACACCTGGGCCACGCATCGGACGTCCAGGCACTATGAGCAACGAGGACAAGAAGAAGCTGCGCGAGGAGAATCAGGCCAAGTGCGATTCACCGCCACTGTTCTTTGTTTTGCTCCTCTCACTGGATTCATTCGCTCGCATGATGGCCAGATACGGCCTGTCCAAGGAGTACATAGACAGCATCGTGTTGCCAGCGCCTGTGAAGCCGGCACACGCAAGTGCAGCAGTGGAGAGGCAGCCCCAGGCAGGAGGCCATCGTGCCAAGGGCGTGCCGCCCGCGCCCAGAGCAGTCGATGAGAAAATCAGCCTCATGCACAGCGATGCTAGCTCACTAAACGCGAGCCAGCTGATGCTCCTTCTGCGCTTTCTGCATCGCAAAGTTCATCGCCTGGTCGAGAAAGTGGGACAGACAGACAAAGCCCCAGAAGGCGGTGCAGCTGCCGAGGTGGCGAAGAAGGCGAAGAAGCGGAAGGGCGCACCGACGGAAGGCGAT
>Ga0164297_10004569_pt1 | contig 12293 bp, 10 predicted proteins | sample GEODES058metaG_FD_113539 | JGI IMG/M metagenome (GOLD analysis project Ga0164297, IMG submission 113539) | Dystrophic lake water microbial communities from Trout Bog Lake, Wisconsin, USA - GEODES058 metaG | ecosystem: Environmental > Aquatic > Freshwater > Lake | place: USA: Trout Bog Lake... | reverse complement strand
TGTGAAGCGTAACCCCGTTCTTGAGTTGAGACTCTCTTTTTGTAAATGCTGACTGTCCAGGCAGCCTAACTGGTTTAGCCGGATCGATGGGGACGTTGTTTTTGCAAAGCTCTGCGACGTGGTTCATCTGGCGCATGAATTCGGCTTCGCCGCAAAATGCGTTGATATCATACAAAGTCACATGCACCGTTGCTCCCCAGCCCTCTTTAGGGTCAATGCGTCCGCGACCAGCAAGGCCTGCAGTGAGCGCCTCTACCATCAAGGACATGCCGTAGCCTTTGTGTCCATGGTCCATCCCCCCTACTGCCAGTATGGTACCTGGGGGAGTGGCAAACATCACGGCCGGATCATTGGTGGGTTTGCCCTGCGCGGTCATAAGCCAATTGTGTTCAAACTTCTCACCGGCCTTGTATTTGCGGTTGGTCATGCCGTTGGTTGTGATGGAGGCGGAAATATCCACCATCACCCCGCTCTCGCTGTTGACAGGAAAGCCTATCGCAACTGGATTGGGCGTAAAGACGGCCTGCGTACCGCCGAAGGGCGCAACGCTTGCGCTGTTGGCATCAGAGGAGGCCAAGACCATGAGGAAGCCGTCTTGTAAAGCGCGCATGAGATAAACCGCGAGACAAGCAATGTGGTGACTTCTTTTAATTGCGAGGCTTGCGAGCCCTAAATTTTTGGCTCTGGGTGCGAGCTCTTTGTATGCCAAATCCAGCAACCAAGGTCCGGGTAATCTTTGTCCATCCCATAAAAGCGCTGCAGGTTTGTCAGATAAAACCAGGGGTGAGCCAGATTTGCTCATACCTCCGCTTTCAATCTCTTTGATGTAGCTGGCCAGGAGTCCAAGTCCGTGGGTGTCGTGACCCATCAAATCAGCCTCAACCAAAGTTTGTGCAACAACGCGTGCAATGCTCTCATCTAACCCGCTGGCTTTGAGGAGGTTGACGGCGTATTGGTTTAATTTCTTGGAGTCGTAAAGAGTGTTCATAAATGTTGGAGGGCTAAGTCAGATTGACAGGGTTAATCTTAATGGTAATTTCACCGCTAAAGGGGCCGTGATTACCCAGGAAATCCTCTGTAAAGGCATAAAAATATTTCATTTGTGCTGTTGAACTTAAAAGTGCATTGATACAGGGTGGTCATGAGTTAAAGATCAGAGGCCAAGGGGGGAGACCAAGATGAGAGGTCAGAATTAAGCCAGTAAAAATATAGTATTTGAATGTGTTGAATGCAGAAATTTTCTTTATAGAATGACATCTATATCAAATACCTTCTCCTAGCGCACATGAATACAACCTCACACCCTCACTTACCCAGTATTGACCTCTTTAATCTAACGGGTCGAACCGCCTTGATTACGGGCTCCAGCAGTGGGATTGGTTTCGCACTCGCGCGGGGGCTGTTAGGCGCTGGTGCAAGGGTGATCTTAAACGGTCGCAATCCAGATAAGCTGAACGCTGCAACCGAACGCTTGCGAGCGCAGTGCGCACAGGCGGGTATTGAGCTGCACAGTACAGACAGTTCAGGGGCGGGGGGGCGCTTACTCAGTGCAGCCTTTGATGTGACCTCAGCACAAGCGGCCGAGGAGGCTATCGATAAAATCGAAGCGACTGTGGGTCCCATTGATATTTTGATCAATAACGCAGGCATGACCTTTCGATCAGAGTTGCAGGACTTCCCCCTTGAGCAGTGGAACAACATCATGCGCACCAACGTGGATAGCGTATTTTTTGTATCCCGCGTCGTGGTCAAACACATGATCAAAAGGGGTGAGGGCAAGATCATCAATACTTGCTCGGTCATGAGTGAGTTGGGTAGACCGGGTACTGGTCCCTACACGGCCTCTAAAGGCGCACTTAAAATGCTCACCAAAGCCATGTCCATTGACTGGGGCAAATACGGGATTCAAGCCAACGGAATTGGACCTGGGTATTTCAAGACCGAGCTGACTGAGGCCCTGGTGAATGATGAAACATTCAGCAACTGGTTAATCTCACGCACTCCCGCTAAGCGCTGGGGCAACGTCGAGGACTTGGTGGGTGCTGCAGTTTTTTTGTCAAGCGCGGCTTCCCAATTCGTGAACGGTCACATTTTGTATGTTGACGGAGGCGTGACTGCAACGCTTTAATCACGCGGATCCACCGTGGTCATTTCGTTGCCTAATTTTGCAACCCCCAAGCTCCCCATGCCACTTAAACCGCTCAAACCGCTCAAACCACTTAACACTCAATCACAATCAGGAATTTAAATATGTCACTTGCACTCATCATTCACAGCGCCAAGGACCTACGCTTGGAGGAGTTTGCACTCGAGCCCATGGGGACGAGACAAGTTCGTGTGCAAGTGCGAGCTGGCGGCATCTGCGGCTCGGATATGCACTACTTTCAACACGGCGGATTTGGCACCGTGCGAATCAAGCAGCCCATGGTGCTTGGGCACGAAGTATCCGGCGTGGTCACTGCAATTGGTGCTGCAGTCAAAGACTTAGCCGTTGGGACCCGAGTGTCAATCAGCCCAAGTCGTCCTTGTGGCCAATGTCATTACTGCCAAAAAGCAAAGCACAATCACTGCTTGAACATGCGCTTTTACGGCAGCGCAATGCCTTGGCCGCACATTCAAGGTGCGTTCAGGCAAGAGATGATTATTGATGCAACCCAGGCTTACCCTGTTGCCGCTCACGTGACGGATTCCCACGCCGCGATGGCTGAGCCTTTCTCTGTGGCGTTACACGCTGTTGCACGGGCGGGTTCTTTGATGGGTAAGCGCGTACTCGTGACTGGTTGTGGTCCGATAGGCTCCTTAACCGTTGTAGCCGCTAAGTTAGCAGGAGCAAGCGAGGTGGTTGCAACGGATATTACGGATCAAACGCTTGCGCGGGCAAAGACTGTGGGCGCGGACACAATCATTAACACTGCAACGAATCCACAAGGACTCGACTCCTTTAAAGCGGAGAAAGGCTACTTTGATGTTGTCTTTGAAGCAAGTGGCAGCGAAGCCGCCATTAAGTCCTGCTTAGAAGTGCTCAGACCCAGGGGTATTTTTGTGCAAGTCGGAACAGGCGGTGAGGTGAGTATTCCGCTAAACGTGATGGTCGCAAAAGAGTTTGACTTCAGAGGGTCGTTTAGATTTCACGAAGAGTTTGCCCAAGCCGTCGAGTTGATGAACCAACGAAGGGTTGATTTAACGCCCCTCATCAGTCATACAGTTCCTTTAAAGAACTATTTAGAGGCCTTTAAATTGGCCGGGGATCGCAACCAAGCGATGAAGGTGCAGATCGATTTTGCAGCTTAAGTGTTGAATGACTGTAATCTTTAAAGATCAAACACTTCAAGCATTCGGTCTAACCCGCCCTCTTCAATGCACAGCAGAGCTTGCTCTTTAACGATAGGTTTGGCGTGGTAGGCTACAGATAGGCCTCCCTGGCTCGAGCAAGCAAGCATCATCGGGATGTCGTTTGATCCGTCCCCGACCGCAATCGCTTGTGCTGGAGATACCCCCAAGTTAGCACACGTTTGGATGAGGGTGCGCTTTTTCTCCTCCCCGTCACATATAACGCCCCATTCCTGGGGGATCAGTTGCCCGCTTAAATATCCGTCCTTAATCTCAAGTTCGTTGGAGCGCATAAAGTCGATCTGAAGGGACTGCATGACCCGCTCGGCAAAGTAGGTAAAGCCCCCGCTGACCAGTAAGGATTTAAGGCCTGCGCTACGGCAAATTTCCAGCAGATTCTCCGCCCCTGGATTGAGTTTGAGTCTTTGCTCATAAACTTCCTTTAACGCGCTCTCAGGGGTTCCTTTTAAAAGAGAGACGCGTTGCCTGAGACTTTCTTTGAAATCTTTGATCTCGCCTCGCATGGTGAGCTCAGTGATTCTCGCAACCGACTCCTTTAAGCCCACAACACTTGCTATCTCATCAATGCATTCGATATTGATGAGCGTGGAGTCCATATCAAAGGCGATTAACTTAAAGTCTTTGAGCTTGAGCGGGGCGCTGCGCTCTTTGAGCACCAAGCCGCGCTTCATTGGATTTTGAGGAGATGAGCTGTGCTTGGAGATAGTGGTCATGTGCAGGCGCTTTGAGCGGGAAAGGATGTTACTGAAGGTGTGGATGAAGCGGTGTCGGGTCGGGTAAGCTGAGCTGAATCTTAAAAGCTGGAGATGCAACGCTCTTGGGACAACAGCTTATTGGACTGAGGGCGCAGGCCTGGTGGGTTGTCCCAAATTGCGCAGCACATCTCGCACCAGTTGGGCGCGGTCTTTGACCTCGGGGAGCTCTCGCTCAATGCGCAGTTTATCGTTGCCCGCTAGTTTAATGTGTTTGTTTTTCTGAACCATATCAATGATTTTCATACCGTCAATGGGCGGGTTAGGTCTAAAGCTGATGGTTGTGACCCCAGGCGCAGCGTCCACTTTTGCGACTCCGTAGGGCTTTGCAAGGATGCGCAGTCTGTGCACATCAATTAAGGTCTGGACTTGGGCGGGTAATTTGCCAAACCGGTCAACAATCTCCTCCAAGAGCGTGTCGAGTTGTTCAAGTGTTTTAGCAGTCGCAAGTTTTTTGTAAAAAGACAGGCGCAAATGCACATCGCCGCAGTAAGCGTCGGGCAGCAAAGCAGGCGAGTGCAGGTTGATCTCTGTTGTGACTTGCAAAGGACTTAGGAGATCAGGTTCTTCGCCGTTTTTAAGCGCCCGCACCGCCTCAGAGAGCATCTCGTTGTAGAGCTGAAATCCAATTTCAAGCATGTTTCCGCTTTGGTTCTCACCCAGCACTTCACCTGCCCCCCTGATCTCCAAATCGTGCATGGCCAAGTAAAAGCCTGATCCAAGCTCCTCCATTTGCTGGATCGCATCGAGTCGCTGCGCAGCGTGTTTGGTCAAGCTCTCGATATCGGGCACCAACAGATAGGCATAAGCTTGGTGGTGACTTCGGCCAACCCTACCCCGTAACTGGTGCAACTGAGCCAGTCCAAACTTATCAGCGCGACTCATGATGATGGTATTGGCACTTGGGACATCGATACCCGTCTCGATGATGGTCGAGCAAAGCAAAATGTTGTGTCTTTGGTTGATGAACTCACGCATCACGCGCTCTAAATCGCGCTCAGGCATTTGTCCGTGTGCGACCGCAATCCTGGCCTCTGGGATTAGCTCTTGAAGCCTGAGCTTTCTGTTCTCAATTGTCTCTACCTCGTTGTGTAAGAAGTAGCACTGACCGCCCCGTTTTAGCTCCCTGAGCACGGCCTCTCTGATCACCCCGTTGCCCTCGCTCCTTACAAAAGTCTTGATAGCCAAGCGTCTTTGGGGGGCAGTAGCGATGACACTCAAGTCCCTTAAGCCCTCAAGCGCCATACCCAGGGTACGCGGGATAGGCGTTGCGGTGAGCGTTAACACATCGACCTCGGACCTAAGGGATTTGATCATCTCTTTGTGTCTGACACCAAACCTGTGTTCCTCATCGATGATCAGTAGACCCAAATCTTTGAACTTTAAAGATCCGCTGATGAGTTTGTGAGTACCGACTACGATATCGACCGAACCGTCTTCAATACCTGCCATCGCTGTTTTAATTTCTTTGGCTGAGCGAAACCGGCTCATCTCAGCAATCTTGATGGGCCACTTGGAAAAGCGGTCGCAAAGGGTCTGGTAATGCTGCTCCGTTAAAAGCGTAGTAGGGGCGAGAAAGGCAACTTGTTTGCCCCCCATGACGGCAACAAAAGCAGCCCTTAGAGCGACCTCGGTTTTGCCAAACCCCACATCCCCGCAGATCAAACGGTCCATGGGTCTGGGGCTGATCATGTCTTGAATGACTGCGTGTATGGCAGCCTTTTGATCCGGTGTTTCCTCAAATCCAAAGTCGTTAGAGAAGGTCTCGTAATCGTTGGCTGAATACCGAAAGGGGTGACCCTCGCGAAGTGCCCGTCTGGCGTAAATGTTCAGTAACTCCGCGGCAGCGTCCCGGATTTGCTCTGCAGCTTTTCGTTTAGCCTTGTCCCACTGGCCAGAGCCCAAACGGTGAAGCGGTGCCTCTGACGGACTAACGCCGCTGTAGCGGCTGATCAGATGCAATTGGCTCACGGGCACGTAAAGCATCGCATGATCGGCGTACTCAAGGTGCAAGTACTCCTGGGCTTTGGAGCTGGTGGTCTCATCCAAAGGTTCATCACCCTTTGCGTTCACAGGAGCGGAGCTCCCCCCGCCTTGCAAATCCATGTGTACAAGCCCTCTGTAGCGTCCAATGCCGTGAACGCTGTGGACCACTGGGTCACCGACTTGGAGTTCTGAGAGATCTTTGATGAGGGACTCAACATCACTGGTCTGCTCTTGCTTGCGTCTGCGCCGAGTGGTCGGTCCTGCATCAAAGAGTTCAGACTCGGTGATGAGGTCAAGGCCTAGCTCGCCCGCATGAAAGCCGTAGTTCAAAGTCGCTGCAATGATGCCCAGGGGCTCTGGGCTTTGTAAGAATTCTTGCAAGCTCTCAAAGCTAGGCGGAGAGACGTTACTGGCTCTTAGAAAATCCAGCAAACTCGCGCGCCTACCCTCACTTTCTGCGACGATCAAAACTTTGTTTTTTGTCTGACTCAGGTGTTTTTTGAGTTGGCTGAGTGGGTCTTGGGCGCCGCGGTGAACGCTCAGGTCTGGGAGCGCTCGCGCAAAGGTCCTTGAGCCTGGGTCTAGTGGGTTGGGGTTTGAGACCGCTTGATCGTTTAAGGTCGTATCTTGGTGATACTCGCTAGATGCAACTTCGTTGGAAGTAGTTCCTGGTGGGGGCGTTGCTTGACCCTTGTTACTTTGCTGTGTGCTTTGATTTAAATTGTGCTTTAAAACAAGTTTTGTATAGTCGTTGCAGCGGGTGAAGAACTCCTCACTGCTTAAAAACAAATTGAGCGGGGCTAGGGCAGGTCGATCTGGGTCCCCTTGTGCAAGTCTGTATCGGTCTTGCGTGTCTTGCCAAAAGCGTTGAAAAATAGGTTCCAACTCGCCGTGTAAAACAATGGTCGCATTCTCACCTAAGTAATCAAATACGGTTGCTGTTTCATCAAAGAAGAGCGGCAAAAAATACTCGATCCCCGCCGTTGCCACACCGTTACCAATGTCCTTGTAGATGCGACTGCGGGTGGGATCGCCTTCAAGCAGCTCTCGCCAGCGGTTTCTAAATTTAGCGCGCGAGTCCTCATCCATTGGAAACTCACGCCCCGGCAGAAGTCTTACCTCAGGAACCGGGTAAAGGCTCCTTTGTGTGTCAGGATCAAAAGTTCTAATGGAATCGATCTCGTTGTCAAACAGATCGACTCTGAAGGGGAACTTTGAGCCCATTGGAAAGAGATCAATCAGCCCGCCCCTCACACAGTACTCACCTGGGCTGATCACTTGTGAGACATGCGCGTAGCCTGCAAGCGTGAGTTGAGAGCGGAGTTTGGCCTCGTCAAGCTTTTGTTTGACTTTGAAATTAAAGGTGTAGCCCGCTAAAAATGAGGTCGGCGCTATCCTGTACAAGGCGGTGGTTGCGGGGATGAGAACAATGTCGGCTTCGCCCTGGGAGATTTGCCACAGGGTGGCCAGTCGCTCGCTGATGAGGTCTTGGTGCGGAGAAAAGCTGTCGTAGGGCAGTGTTTCCCAGTCCGGGAAAATCACACTTCTTAAATCAGGATCAAAAAGCGCCATCTCATCAAGGAGTCTTTGTGCATCCCCCGCATCTGAGGTGATGATCGCAACTTTGTTTTTGTTCTTGATCTCTTGTGCGCTTAAATTGGCAAGGAGCAGCGCATCAGAGGAACTAAAGGGTCTTTGAATGCTTAGACGCTTGCCGGGTAATAATTTGGGGGTGTACATCAAAAATCTGGCTGCAATAGCTTTTAGAGCGTGAACTGCTCTGAGTAAAAATTATTAATTTTGACCATGTACCCGCTCCCTTTTGCAGGGTGAGGAGATAGCCTGTATTGGTTATTTTTATTAGAGGCTCAAGTATAAGTGCAAACTGTTAATACACTCAGTTCTCACGGGTTCTTGGCGCAGTTTAACTCCTAAGCACTAAATTCAAAATCCGAGGTCCAATCAAGTCTTTTTTGGTCCCGATTCAAGAGATTGCAAGTGTTATGCGTTTTTAGGGCAGCAGTGTGTGTTTGTGATGGGAGTCTATTGGCTGGTTTTTGAGATTTTTAGCTTTGACAGTTTATCCCCCTGATCTATGGATAGGGTTCAATGCGCATTGATGCGTGCACATGCGCATTAGGGGAGGAATTTTTTGAGCGGGGAAAAACTTGCATAATACCAAGTTGATACAGCCTTAGCTGTTATGGCTGTTAAAGCTCACCACTGCGTTTCCTTGGGCAATACAGTTAAAAGAAGTAAACCCATGATGCTTGTTAATCCACAGGCTCTTGGTTGCACCTCCAGCGCGTTTGCCTGATCAGATTTTTTTTCTCATGAATTCAACCTCACCCCCTCTTCATTTTGTTATACCCTGTGCAGGTGTTGGATCACGCGCGGGCACTGAGCTTCCAAAGCAGTATGCGCAATTAGCGGGCAAGCCGCTGATCGCACACACCCTAAATGCCTTGCTTGGGGTGGTGGGTGTTCAAAGCATTTGCCTTGTCGTCAGCGCGGGCGATACGTTCGTACACAGTGTCATGGCTAATCACGTCTTGGATCCTCAGTCCAAAATTCGAGTGATAGATAGGGGTGGTGAGACACGGGCGCAAAGTGTTTTAGCCGGCATTAAATACTTGGAGTCCTGCGGCGTATCCAGTGATGCTTGGGTGCTGGTGCATGACGCTGCAAGGTGTTTAATCACGCCCCAACTTGTAGACCATTTGGTCGCTTCGTGCTGTGAGGACACTGTTGGCGGACTGCTGGCGGTGCCAGTATCTGATACTGTGAAAGAGGAGAGCAATGGGCGCGTTGAGCGTACGTTAAGCAGGAAAGGAAAGTGGTTTGCCCAAACCCCACAAATGTTTAAACTAGGCACACTTGCTCGTGCACTACAAAAAGGCGTTGACACTGAAGTTGGGTCTATCACCGATGAGGCCAGTGCGATTGAAGCTTTGGGTATGCAGCCCCTATTGGTAAAGGGACACTCTACGAACCTGAAGATCACTTATCCCGAGGATTTTGAGATTGCAAATGCGCTCTTAAGCGCCAGGCACGCCAGCTCATGAGCACAGAGACCCTCAAGAGAGTTGATAAAATCGACCAATGACAAACATTAATTTCAGGATCGGCGAGGGCTGGGACGTTCACGCACTCGTTGAGGCTAGACCTTTGATCATTGGCGGTGTGCTTATTCCTTTTGACAAAGGTCTGCTTGGACACTCGGACGCGGATGTACTTGTACACGCCGTGATTGATGCGATCTTGGGCGCGGCGGGGCTGGGAGATATTGGGCGTCACTTCCCCGATACAGACCCAAGATTTAAAGGGGTCGATTCTCTTGTCCTTCTTAAGGAGGCGAGTCGACTAATCAGGTCCGAGGGATGGCTGATCGGTAACATCGACTCGACCATCATCGCTCAGGCGCCTAAGATGGCACCTCATATTCCAAAGATGGTTGAGCAACTGAGCGCTTCCTTGGCTTTAGAGCCCGCTCAGGTGAACATAAAAGCCAAGACGGCTGAGAAAATGGGACCTGTGGGACTGGGTCAGTCCATAGAGGCAAGAGCCGTTGCTTTGTTGTATCGCAACTAAAGATTCGGTTGGCTAAAGTTTAGATCTGTTCTTCAGGTATTTTTAGCGCTCTTAGTAGCGGGGTCGGTAAAGCTTGGATTAAGATTTTGCACCTCACCCTCACTTTGCCTCCATAGCTCTAACTCCATTTCATAAGCCTCTTGCGTCAGGCCATGCCAACCGTTGCATTTGCCGTTGGGGGCTCTGCCGCAGCCGCAGACACCGATATGTTCTGGATTAGTTTGAACGCGCATCAATTTCTCTCATGAATGACTCCCCAGAATTACTCTTTAGGGTAAAGGTTGGATTTTGTGCGATTCAGCAGCGTGAACTCCATCAGCCATTGCTTGGAGAAACGCAGTGGCGACAATTAATTATTGTCCGTCCTTTTGTACGGGGTAGGCGACGTTGACGAACTCACCAGAGGCTGTGCCAGTCTCATCAAATGACATTTTGAAAAAACCTTTTTGTCCAATTGGCTTTTTCATTAGTTCACCCTAAATCAACACTCATCCGTCCCATGACTCGGCGCAGCCTACTTGGGCACATGAGGCCTCAACCCCACTTGCCGATTGTGCTAATCTACAAACAGTCACTGTGGTTCATGTGCAGCAATATGGTTTTCATGCATTTGTGGGAATGACGCAATTATAAACAAATCGCCCACGCTGGCACTACGCGTTGGTGAGGAGCATTGGTCTGCTACAAGGTAAGAGGGGCAAGTAATTTGGCAAAACTGATTCAAACCCGACCAGCCAATCTTAGCGATGCACGTAGCGTATCGTTGATACGTGTTTGCCAACCTTCACCACTGGCACGTAACGCAGCCAATACATCTGCATCAAGGCGAATTTTGACAGGTTCTTTTGTCGTACTTGCTTTGGGGCGACCACGAGCTATGAGCTTAGTCCCCACGTATTGATCTGCGTTCTTAAAGAACTCTTTTGTTAGTTCGGGTGCATCATCGGGGTCAACCCACTTGGAGCCTGTAGAAGATTTTTTCGCGCTCATTTGCTTTCCTCATGCTAATAATGCGACGCACCTCGCCGCGCGGAGTCCAAACAATGACTACTAAACGCCGAGCCAAGTGCCCTACTGTAATAAAACGGTCTTCTGGGTAGTTCAGCCTAGTGTCTTGGACAGTTAAGTGCCTACCTGCAAACAGATTAACTGCATGAGCGAAGTCCAAGCCTCGTTCCTGCAGTGTTTTTTCGCGTTTGGCAGGATCAAACTCAATTTCCATACATTTATTGTACACCCAATAAATATCAAGTCAAGCTGTAAGAGGTTGATAAATGGGGTTGAAATTTCAAACTGGTCCAATATCCAGCATCAAACTTTACGCTTGCTGGGGTGGTGACTTTTGGGTGCTGCTGTTGTGCAGTGAATATTGATGGATGTTTTCCTGTTTTGGGTAAATACAAACAAGAGAACATTGATGAGAATTTATTAACTGTGAGCAAGAACTGTGTGTTGACCTGTAAACGACTAAGCAACACAGGTTGAATTTTGCTGACCGAGATGTTATTGGTCACCTTTGGTGACTATTGCATTTACTGCTTAGGTTGCCAGCGGTGCGGTAGTAGCTCGTGGATCAGATGGTTTTATGTGCATATTCCCCCCCGGTGTCAGGGTAGTTGTCGCATTTGGTTTAGTGTAGACCGGGGGGGATTAGGTGTCCAAGTGTGCTGGAATACGCATGCACTATGGTACCAACTCAGAAACCGATCATGCGTTCTACATTGGGTCGTGGGCAAAAAATACTCGCGTCAGACCGCCGCGCGATGTTGATTTGTATTTCTTGCTGCCGAGTCATGTATATCACCGCTTCGAGCAATACACACCTGGCGCAAACAAACAATCAGCGTTACTTCAAGAGGTAAAGAGCAAGCTCGCGGCTACGTACATCAAGAATTGAAAAGTGACGTTTATTTTAATGTATCGGTTAAGCCAGTCGTTGTCAAAACATCCCTATCTGACACACGTATAAGTCATTGACACAAAAGGCGTTCTGCTTGTGCCGCTTCCTCAATGTTCGCAGAAGTTTTGTGAGAAGAGAGAGCGGAGCATGACATTTGGGGGGGCGTTACCGCCTCAGATGCAGCAGGGGTATGGACCCGCTTGATTTTGGCGACCCGGGGCGGAATCGAACCACCGACACAAAGATTTTCAATCCTAGTTCTAGACTACTTCCAGGTAAGATTCAATTTCTTATGCGAAGCAGCGCAATCTCTTAAATAGAGATTAATAAGGCTTTGATAGGGAATCCCAACTTCTTCTGATACAGATTTAAAGTAGCTAACTGAATCCTCGTCCAATCTAATGGTTATAGGCTTCTTAAGCATAGAGGCATATGGATTTTTACGAGCTTTTGAAAAATCGTATTCTTTACGCATATTCATCTCCTTTGATAAGCTTTTGACTCTTTGGGTGTTGCCTTGCGTGCCGAAATAATACGAATTACATTACCCTCGTTTCGGTAACAATGGCAAACTAAAATCACACGAAGGGAATGGCTTACTCCCAGCAAAATAAATCTATCTTCGTCCTGCGAATGATCAGGATCAGAAATTAACCTAGCATTTTCATCATAAAACACAGATTTTGCCTCTTCAAAGGAGACGCCGTGCTTTT
>Ga0164297_10004568_pt1 | contig 12293 bp, 11 predicted proteins | sample GEODES058metaG_FD_113539 | JGI IMG/M metagenome (GOLD analysis project Ga0164297, IMG submission 113539) | Dystrophic lake water microbial communities from Trout Bog Lake, Wisconsin, USA - GEODES058 metaG | ecosystem: Environmental > Aquatic > Freshwater > Lake | place: USA: Trout Bog Lake... | reverse complement strand
CGTCCCTCATTCATAATAATATCGCCATCAGCGGTCAAAATTTCACCGGGTGGCTGAGCGCTATGTGCACCGCGTATAGGCTGATGGACTGTGACTAATTTTGTTCCATCTGGAAATGTAGCTTCAATCTGAATATCATGAATCATGTCTGCCACACCATCCATGACTTGATCATAGGTGAGAACATGAGCGCCTTCTTGCATGAGCTCAGCAACTGTGCGGCCATCGCGCGCCCCTTCAAGCACATAATCTGTTATGAGAGCGATGGCCTCAGGATGATTTAACTTCACACCACGCTCAAGACGTCGCCGCGCAACCTGTGCTGCCATAGCGATAAATAATTTATCTTTCTCGCGCGGTGTGAGATTCATAACCTCTCCTATTGCCATACACGCGGCATTTTATGCCCGCGAAGATAAGTTAAAGCCATTTGGCTCATAAGACGCAGATGATCAGGCCTATGTGATAATAAGCGCATCACCAGCATATTATTCCATAGGCTCACGCCCCATTCGACGTCAAAATGATGCCCGCTCAGATGATGGCGTAATTGTTCGGCCTCTTCAAGCAAGTTTGGCGCAATATGAAGAATAAGGGCAGATGCACGCGCGCTACCTCCTATGGCCGGCAAATCAAGATGCTCTGAAATGGAGCCCTCAAACACAACATCTTCGGCAAAAATTAATTTCTTACCACGCCTAATGCGCCAGCGATCACGCAAAGACCCTGCTATGATATGCTCACCCATAGCCAAGCGGCCAAAGACTGTGGCTTCAATCATTGTGAGGCGCGAATCCTCTTCCATGTCCACATCAAGACGCCGCTTAAACCGCGCGCCGTCAAATAAAATCATCTCTTGAGGCAACCATCCGACTTGTGCGCCATGCCCTAACCGCAAACTAATATGAACCTGCGCTTCATCTTCTTGAGCTTTATATATTTTTTCTGCAGCTTGGCTTGTAATAACGACATCCGCGCCATCACCAATATTGAAATCAAGATTAATCTTGTCACCACCGACAATACCGCCGCCAGTATTGATGATAACAGCTTCGCATATTGGACTATGTGGATGCCTTAAACGCCAGCCACCTTCTTCATGCACATCCGCCACATAACTTCGCCCATCTCTCATCGCAAACGAGCCGTAGATGAGACCTTGCGTCCGCGCTGATGAAGGGACATGAAATGGCGCTTCTGCGTTCGAGCGAACAGGCATGATTAAACTGACATGTGCCGACGCACATCCTCCTCAACCATTGTTGATTTATGACCTGCCATGACGACGGATCCACGATCCATAACAATAAACTCGTCAGCCAAATCACGCGCAAATTCAAAATATTGCTCAACTAAGACAATAGCCATTGTTCCCTTCGAGCGTAAATACATAATGGCGCGCCCGATGTCTTTAATCACAGATGGTTGAATTCCTTCCGTTGGTTCATCAAGGACCAAAAGCGTAGGACGCGTTACAAGAGCGCGGCCAATGGCTAATTGCTGCTGCTGTCCACCAGATAAATCACCTCCACGTCGCCACAGCATATCTTTTAACACGGGAAAGAGATCAAAAATCTCATCTGGAATATAATGATCTTTCCGAGGCAAGGGTGCAAAGCCCGTTTGTAAATTTTCTTCAACAGTCAAAAGTGGAAATATCTCACGCCCCTGCGGTACATAGGCTATGCCTTTTCGTGCGCGCTCGTGAGGCGCAAGATGAGCGATGTCTTCACCTTGCCATTCAATTGTCCCATTACTAATGGATTGTAAACCTGTAATACTTCGCATCAGTGATGATTTACCAACGCCATTGCGGCCGAGCACACAGGTTATTTGCCCGCTCTTTGCCTCCAAAGAGACATGACGCAGAGCCTGCGCTGCACCATAATAAAGATCGATGTCACTGACTTTAAGCATTCACCGCCCCAAATAAACTTCTATGACGCGCTGATCGGCGCTCACCACATCAAGTGGCCCTTCAGCCAACACAGACCCTTCATGCAAGACTGTCACTTTAACACCGAGATCACGCACAAATGTCATGTCATGTTCAACAACAACGACTGAATGATCTTTAGCAATATCACGCAATAAATCTGCGGTTTGTGCAGTCTCAGCATCAGTCATGCCGGCGACAGGCTCATCAACAAGTAATAATTGCGGGTCTTGTGCCAATAACATACCAATCTCAAGCCATTGCTTTTGTCCATGCGACAAAGCACCCGCTATATGATCACGCCGATGTGTTAATTTAATAATTTCCAAAATCTCATCAATACGTGCATGTTGTGAACGCGAGAGCAACCCAAATAATGTCTTAAGAGGTGAACGAGCCGCCGCCAGCGCTAAAAGGAGATTGTCAAAAACAGTTTGATTTTCAAATACAGTTGGCTTTTGAAATTTACGCCCTATTCCAAGATTTGCAATTTGGGCTTCATCACATAGCCTTAGATCATGTGTACCAGCAAACCACACTTCGCCTTCATCAGCACGCGTTTTGCCAGTGATAATATCCATCATCGTTGTTTTACCAGCCCCATTAGGGCCAATAATCGCACGCATTTCATTGGGTGCTAATGTGAGAGATAAGCCTCGTAAGGCCTTATAGCCATCAAAGCTAACACTCACACCATCAAGATAAAGCAGTGAACTTGTTAGAGTAGGATTGTTAGATATGTGAGCCATTATTTCTCTCCACTCCAACGTAATTTCTGTAAATTAATTTTATCGCCCCATTTGTGATTGATGTGATCAAGCACACCCAATACACCCTTTGGCATAAATAGGGTTACACCTATAAACAGCAATCCAAGCGCAAAGAGCCATAATTCAGGCAGCGCTCCCGTAAAATAGGTTTTACCAAAATTAACAAGCACTGCACCCAGCGCCCCGCCAACTAAAGTGCCCCGCCCACCAACAGCAACCCAAATCACAGCTTCAATTGAATTTGCAGGTGCAAATTCAGAAGGGTTTATGATACCGACCTGCGGCACATATAATGCGCCGGCTATTCCTGCCATCATGGCCGAGACAACAAAAATAAATAATTTATAATGTTCGACACGATAGCCTAAAAAACGCACACGAGACTCTGCATCTCTTATGGCAATGACAACCTTGCCAAGTTTAGATTGGGTAATAAACCGCGCAATCAGATAGGCTATGATAAGTAAAAATGATGATATCATCATCAAGACAACACGGGTTGAAGTGGCCTGAATATTAAAGCCCAGAATATCCTTAAAATCTGTCAGGCCATTATTGCCGCCAAAACCCATGTCATTGCGGAAAAAAGCTAATAAGAGAGCATAAGTCATGGCTTGGGTGATAATGGATAAATAAACGCCCGTCACACGCGAGCGAAACGCAAACCACCCAAAAGCAAAAGCCAGTAGTGCAGGAATTATTATAATCATCGCACAGGTATAAATAAATGAACTAAACCCCCACCATGTCAGGGGTAGATCATGCCAATTTAAAAACACCATAAAATCAGGCAAATCTGGATTTGCATAAACGCCGCGTGAACCAATTTGGCGCATTAAATACATGCCCATGGCATAGCCGCCTAAGGCAAAGAACGCACTGTGACCAAGTGACAAAATACCGCAATAACCCCAGACCAAATCAAGAGCGAGTGCTAATAATGCATAGCAGAGATATTTACCTAAGAGCGCAACAACATAGACGGGGATATGCAATGCCGATGTCTCGGGAACACAAAGTGTAAAAATAGGCACAATCAACGACAGAGCGATGAGGATAATGATAAAAATACGTCCGCGCAGATCCAGAGATGCTAGAATTTGTGACATCATCATGCCTCCACCGCGCGGCCTTTTTGCGCAAATAATCCACGCGGCTTCTTTTGTATGAAGATAATAATAAATAACAGCATGATGATTTTGCCTAAAACCGCACCTGTTAAAGGCTCTAAAAACTTATTGGCAACACCTAATGTGAAGGCTGCAACCAGTGTGCCCCATAAATTGCCAACACCGCCAAATACCACCACCATAAAACTATCAATGATATAACTTTGCCCAAGGTTCGGTGAAACATTATCAATTTGTGATAAAGCCACCCCAGCAATACCTGCAATGCCAGAACCCAAACCAAAGGCGTATGAATAAATACGATTGGTATCAATACCCATGACCGATGCCATGCGTCTATTCTGTGTTACAGCTCGCATACGTAAGCCAAAGGATGTTTTATTGAGAACTAATTGCAATAATAAAAAGACAGCTAAAGTAAATAAAATAATCCACATGCGACCTGACGTTATGGATAAGCCAGCGACATCAAATGAGCCCGCCATAAAATGTGGTGCTCCAACTTCACGATTATTAGCGCCAAATATGCTTCTCACTGTCTGCTGCAAAATCAGTGATAAACCAAATGTTGCCAATAATGTCTCAAGTGGTCTTCCATATAAAAAGCGAATAACACCACGCTCAATGATCATGCCCACACATGCAGTTGTCAGAAATGCAAGAGGGATTGTTATTAACAGCGAATAATCAAATAATGCGGGATTATGAATGCGAATATAATCTTGCACAACATAAGTCATATAAGCGCCCAGCATGACCATTTCACCATGCGCCATATTGATAATACCCATCACACCAAATGTAATGGCAAGGCCAATTGCTGCTAACAATAAGACAGAGCCCAGAGAGAGCCCATACCAGATGTTTTGCACACCGCTGACAATAGCAAGATGTGATTGAATGGCTGCTATTGCCGATCCTGCAGATAATTTGACCCGGCCATCACTATGAGCTGCGACTGACAGTAATTGGCTCAGCGCTTCCTGATCACCACGCTGGCGCAACACATCAATTGAGGCAAGACGATCTATGTCTTTACTTTCAGGTGAATTTAAAAGAATTGCGGCACGCGCCTCCACAAATGCTTTCTTAACATAGGGCTCTGTTTCCTGAGCCAATGCCGTTTCAACACTTGCCAATGCATTCGCTTCATGTGCCTTAAAAACTGCCTCAGCTGCACTTAAGCGTTCACGAGGATCTTTTGACCGCAATCCCATGCTTCCCTGAACAGCCTGCAAAGCCGAGCGAACCGCATTGTTCAATCTAACTTTTTTTAATCCTGAACGTGATTGTTCTGACGCAAGGGTTCCGTCGTCAGCACGATAAATATGATCATCATTGCCTATAAAAAAAACCTTTTTATCTAAAGAGCTCACATAGAGTTTGCCGTCAGCCAACGCACGAATAATATCTGAATTTGTTGGCAAAGAACTATTAGCTAATAATGAAATAGCTGCTTCAGTATCTGCGAATCTATCTGTTGCAAGTAATGCAAGGGGATCTTGATCCGATATCTCCTCAGCATATGCGGGTTGAATGACTTGATGGGCTATATATGAATTAAAGTCTGCCATCACTGTCAGCATGATTATCGCTATGACATATTGTGTGATGCGCATATTAATCACCCATTGTTTTTGTTGTTTATAGAGGTGGGTGAAGGCAAGAAGCCTTCACCCATTTTTATTTAGCTTTTACCACCGCATTTGCCAGTTTTCACGTTGAAATTGCCGCATGATAAAGGTTTGCGCCAATCAGAAATGAGATCTTTTGATCCCTCGAGATAGGGCGACCATTCCTGCGCAACAACTGTTCCTGGAGTTTGCCAAACAGTGTTAAATTGCCCATCACCTTGAATTTCACCAATAAAGACGGGCTTGGTGATGTGATGGTTAGGCATCATGGTGGAATAACCACCGGTCAAATTAGGTACGGATACGCCGATCATCGCATCAATCACAGCATCCGTATCAGTTGTACCAGCCTTCTCAACGGCTTTCACCCACATATTAAAGCCAATCACATGTGCTTCCATCGGATCGTTGGTTACACGTTTTGGATTTTTTGTATAAGCCTTCCATTTTTCAATAAATGCTTTGTTTTCGGGCGTATCAATTGATTCAAAATAATTCCAAGCAGCAAGATGGCCGATCAAAGGCTTTGTATCTATACCTGCCAACTCCTCTTCACCAACGGAAAAGGCAACAACGGGAATATCTGTTGCTTTAATGCCGGCGTTACTGAGTTCTTTATAAAATGGGACGTTTGCATCACCATTAATTGTGGAGATAACTGCTGTTTTTTTGCCTTCAGAGCCAAACTTCTTGATATCAGCAACAATGGTTTGCCAATCTGAATGACCAAAAGGCGTATAATTGATCATAATGTCTTCTGATTTAACGCCTTTTGATTTTAGATAGGCTTCAAGAATTTTATTTGTTGTACGGGGATAGACATAATCCGTACCCGCGAGAACCCAACGCTTCACTTCGCCACCATCTTTGGACATCAGATAGTCAACGGCTGGAATAGCCTGCTGATTAGGCGCTGCGCCTGTATAGAATACATTGCGCTGTGATTCCTCACCTTCATATTGAACTGGATAGAATAATATTGAATTTAACTCTTCAAATACGGGTAAAACAGATTTACGCGACACGGATGTCCAACATCCGAATACCGCTGCAACTTTATCTTTTGCAATGAGTTCACGCGCTTTTTCTGCAAATAGAGGCCAGTTTGATGCGGGGTCAACAACAACAGCTTCAAGTTTCTTACCTAAAACGCCGCCCTTCTTATTCTGCTCATCAATTAACATCAGCATGACGTCTTTAAGTGTGGTTTCACTTATAGCCATCGTGCCTGAAAGAGAATGCAAAATACCAATTTTAATTGTATCAGCGGCCTGCGCACCAAACGAAGCCAAAGTCATAGCACCGCCTATTGCTGCACCCGTCATACGTAACATATTTCGCCGAGAGAAAATCATAGCGCACCCCATTGTTTGTCGCCTGTCATGCAATGAAAGCCCTTCACTGCATCTCAAGCCAACCAAGCAACGGATATGCCAGCGCTGAATATTGATTCTTTGCGCTAATAACTATGTAAATTAGATTTGAACGCACATAAATTAAGCACGGAGGATTGTTGTGGTTATTATTTATGCAAAATATTTCCGATATAGGTCATTTATTTCTGAAATGCTTGTACAGGGAGCCAAAACACCTCGCCTTCGCTCTCTTCCGTATCAAGCCACATAAATGGCATATGCGGATATTCTGATTCTAAAATCGAACTATCTTCACCAATTTCGCAGATTATCCCTCCTTGCGCAGATAAAAAGGAGGGGGCAGCATCCAAAATTCGCCGCACTATATCAAATCCATCTTCTCCAGCTGCCAATGCCAGAGAAGGCTCATGCGCAAATTCAGCTGGTAAATTTTTCATCACATAATCCCCGACATAGGGTGGATTCGTGATGATGAGATCATATGTGGGACGCGGGTTCAGCTTATCTAATGGCGCGAACAGATCGCCTTGATATAGGCTGATGCGATCCTCTAAGCCACTGTCTGCAATATTACGTTTGGCAACATCAAGAGCATCAGCTGAGAGATCAATGGCATCTATATGCGCATTGGGGAAAGCATGAGCAGCTAATATAGCTAAGCAAGCGGAACCGGTGCAGAGATCCAAAATACGTCCAACCCCAAGGGGATCTTCAATCAAGCCGCCCTCAGAACCATTAAAAAGATCAGTACGTAAAAGCTCTGCAATGAAGGAGCGAGGAATAAGAACGCGCTCATCTACATAAAAAGGCACACCGGCTATATAGGCTTTATTGAGCAAATAAGCTGCGGGAATGCGGTGTTCAACACGTTTATCAATGAGCTCGGCTAAAAGCCGACGTTCGCTCATGAGTAAATGCGCGTCCAAATAAGGATTAATGTCATCAATTGGAAGGTGCAAAGCTTCGAGAATTAGAAAGGCTGCTTCATCAATAGCATTTGTTGTTCCATGCCCATAAATCAGCTGCGCTCTGTTAAATCGCGAAATAGCATAGCGAAAAAAATCCCTCAGGGTTTTAAATTCAGTGGCGGGATCTGAAACCATAGGACAACAGCCTTTTAATATACCAATTGAGCACTCTTCTTTCCTTAACGAGTTTTGCACTTAAGCTCAATGGTTTTGAAAATTGACACGATTTGACCAATATGGTCCTCTTTGCACATAAAGGGGGGGGCATGTCACAGGATCAAATAGAAAATATTATTCGTGATCTCGTTATCGCAAATCGAATTTTAGCGCGCGAGAATGTCATTGACGACTTTGGCCATATAAGTGTGCGCCATCCATCAAATCCAGCGCATTTCTTTTTATCACGGGCGCGCAGTCCCGAAATCGTGGATGCAACAGATATATTGGAATTTGGCCCTGATGGCGAACCTATTCACGCTCATGGGCCAAAGCCCTATGCTGAACGCGCTTTGCATGCGGCACTCTATGAAGCACGCCCAGATATTCATTGCGTTGTGCATCACCATGCCCGCGCAGTCCTGAGTTTTTGCATTAGCGATAAACCACTCAGACCTGTTTTTCATATGGCAAGCATTATCGGCCATGACGTACCACGCTGGGACAGTCAAGATGATTTTGGCGATACAAATATGCTTGTTGATACTCTTGCCAAAGGTCGCTCAATGGCGCGTGCCCTCGGCCCACATCCGACTATGCTACTTGCGCGTCATGGCGCATGTTGTGTCGGCTCCTCTATTCAAGAAGCTGTCTTTACAGCTATTTATATGAAAGAAAATGCCGAACTTATTTTACAATCTCAGGCGTGCGGTCCGCTGACTTATTTAACAAAAGGTGAAATTGATCAAACCGCTGCACTTCTGCGCACAGATATATGTCAGATACGTTCGTGGGATTATCGTAAAGCACGCGCTGGTTTTCGTGGGCTCTAAAAAAGAACCCGCCAAAGGCGGGCTCTTTCAATTTATATTCACTATCTCAGACGCTCGTTTGAGCAATGCCCTTCTTAGCTTTAAGGGCTTCTTTTGCACCATCGCGGAAGCTGACATTACGTTTGAGCAAAAGTGCTGTTGAACGAACAGATTGCTCTTGTGGTGAGCGTGCAGGAGGCAATTCACCCTTTTCGCGCAGGGCTTTTGCAGCACGCATAATTTTATGGCGCGCCATGATGATACCATTATCACAACCAACGAGATTTTCTTTGGTGCGATCAACAATCGGTCCCATACTCTCTTGCAATGATGAATCCTGAATCGCAATACCTTCAACACCGCTATAGGTTGATCCAACACGCTGTGCTTCGCGATCCATTAGATAATCATTATCTTTATTAGCAAGTGGGATATAACTGCCTGGTACATATTTACAATGCACACCTTTACCAGCCTTCATGTGATTGACTTCATCACGTGTCAGCTCCCGTACGGGGTGATAATCATAACTCCACGCCCAGCATGAATTATCATCAATGGGCACCCAGAAGTGACCATGCATTGGATAATCACCACGAGGTGGGACGGCTGTATAGCAAGGCATCAACCATGGAGTGATACGCCAATAATATTGGTCATCCTCGGCCATACGGCGTGCACCAATATATAAGCCACCCTCACTATCCACGACTTCAAACACGGGGGCCAAATCATTTAGATTATATTTATTACCGCCGGCATCCTTAAATAATGGATCAGCCTTCACATCCCCTCGATGCAACCATGAGACGTGACTTGAATCGATGCCACCTTCAAGGGCTTGCAACCAATTGCAATCTTGATAGCGTTTTGATGTGTAGCTTTGTTTGCGAGGCACGACGCAAAATTCATAATTGGGCTCAGGTGGCATATGTTCTGGTTTACCCATATAGGTCCAGATCACCCCACCCTTTTCAATCAAAGGATAGGATTTGAGTTTGATCTTATTGGCATAACCCGACTCAACGGGCTCGGAGGGCACGTCCGTGCACTGGCCATTCACATCAAATTTCCATCCATGATAAGGACAGCGAAGGCCACATTCCTCATTGCGACCAAACCACAGCGAGGCTCCACGATGGGGACAAAATTCATCTATTAAGCCAAGCTTTCCTTCCGAATCACGAAACGCGATCAACCGCTCCGAGAGAATTTTTACACGCACTGGCGCGCAATCGGGCTCAGCCAACTCCTCACTTAATAAAACTGGCAGCCAATAGCAGCGAAATAGATCACCCATCATCGTGCCAGGTCCAGTTTGCGTTACGAGATCATTTTGTTCTTTTGTTAGCATAGTAAGCCCCCTTTGATATCAGTCCTCGACTAATATTTGTTCCTCTATGCGGTACAATGTTCCGCTATATGAAACTTATTCTTTTAAAAGGAGATTGGCTTTGAGCTGGATCAAGATCACGGCATTTTAAATTATAGAGGAGATTATTACCGCACTCTTTATTGCCATGGCTTAATGCGCGACACGACATCATCACTTAACAGATCAGACATGCTCTCAAATCCGATAGGCCGCCTTCTCTCATGCAAAGGCCCTTGGCTTAATTTAAACATGTTTTGAGAATGGCTGCGTTTAAACTGGGTTTATGAAACAGCGTCTTTGACAGAAGCACTATGAATCTGCCGATTGAGTGATTTCAAGGATCCTTGTTTTATTTTATATCTTTTAAGCCCCATACCAAATAGATCTTTCTTTATATTAAAATAAGCGTAATTTATGAGTGCTATTAAAACCGCGGATGTGTCCATGAACAGACACATAATCTAAAAATTCATGAATACTGAAGCACGTATTGAGGATGATATGAAAACAAAACTTAGCCTAAGCCTTCTTTCACTAACTCTTTGCTCTCAGATAGCCTTTGCTGATGACAGCGTTATTAAGCAACGCCAGCAATTAATGAAGGCAAATGCGGATCAGACAAAAATTATTTCCGCTATGTTAAAAGGCCAGAGCGCATTTGATCTCGCCGCAATTCAAAAAGCGCTCACGACCTATCAAGAAAGCGCATCAAAATTTGCTGATCTATTTCCAGCGGATTCAAAAACAGGCGGTGACACTGAGGCAGCACCAAAAATATGGGATGATTTTGCTGGATTCAAAGCCGTAAATGATAAATTTGGTGCTGATGCAAAATTAGCGGCGAGCAAAATAACTGATGAAGCAAGTGCAAAATCTAACTTGCCAGACTTATTGAAAGAATGTGGTTCTTGCCACGAAAGCTATCGCATTAAGAAAAACTAAAATAATCATAAAGGCTATGTGCATAAAACCCCACAGCCTTTATGCTTCTTATGTTGAGTGAATAAAAATGAAAGCTTTTATTTCTGCTGCACTTTTATTTATTGGCATAAGTTGTCTGTCTCTGTGGATATTTATACAGCCTCAATTTTATCGCTTTATTCATAATGATTACATCAGCTCGCCAACTCATGCGCGTGATATTGAGAATGGGCGTGTTTTATTTGCCATAGGAGGATGCGCTTCCTGCCATCAATCACCCGGCTCCACAGAGCGGACATATTTGGGTGGCGGGCTTGAACTTGAAACGCAATTTGGTACGTTCTACCCGCCTAATATATCGAGTGATAAAACATATGGCATTGGTGCGTGGAGCGAAGAAGATTTCATCCGTGCCCTTCATGAGGGCGTCTCACCTCAGGGGGTGAGCTATTATCCAGCCTTTCCTTATACATCTTATCATCACATGAATGTTGATGATATCGCCGACCTCTTCGCTTATCTTAAGACGTTACCTGCCATTCCCGGCCAACAGCCCGAACATACGCTTCGTTTTCCTTATAATATGCGCGCTTTTCTTGGGCTATGGCGTCTCATGTTTTTAACTGATGAGATCATCACAGCTGACACTCAACAAAGTTCATTATGGAATAGAGGTCGCTATCTCGTGGAGGGACCAGGTCATTGTGCTGAATGTCATTCGCCGCGCTCTATCAGTGGCAGCATTATAGCTTCAGCACGTTTCAGTGGAGGGCCTGATGCTAATGGCAAAGGATGGGTTCCCAATATCACTTCTGATACCAGCGGTATAGGTTCGTGGAGTGTTAACGATATCGCCGAATTACTTAAATCAGGTTTTACACCTGATTATGATTCAGTGGGCGGCTCTATGGCAGAGGTTATTAAAAATACATCGCAACTGAGCGATCAAGATAGACTCGCCATGGCTATTTATATTAAAAGCCTGCCACCAATCTTTCATACTCACATCAAGAAAGATGTTATGAAGTGAATAAAATATATTTATAAATCTCAATTATAATAATTATAAAAAATAATAAAGATTGATTGTCTTTCTGATTATGTTAACAAAACAATAAATCATGAGGAAAAATGCCTGAAACACAAAGCAATATTAATGTAAATCTGATTATATTTCGCTTATTTGTATCAACAATCATAGGCGCATTAATAGGT
>Ga0164297_10004567_pt1 | contig 12295 bp, 14 predicted proteins | sample GEODES058metaG_FD_113539 | JGI IMG/M metagenome (GOLD analysis project Ga0164297, IMG submission 113539) | Dystrophic lake water microbial communities from Trout Bog Lake, Wisconsin, USA - GEODES058 metaG | ecosystem: Environmental > Aquatic > Freshwater > Lake | place: USA: Trout Bog Lake... | reverse complement strand
GTCTGCATCTGGTAATCGGGCAGACGATAGCTGATGAAAATGAAGACAGCGGCCACCAGCATCACCAGCCAGTAGGTGACGTTGGCGCCGGTTTTATTGGCGAGACGGAGGTACTCAAAAAGCGCCATCTCCGCGAGAACGGCGCATGCCAGACCAAGAACCCACTGGAACTGGTCCGGCAGAAAGACCACGGTCAACGCGAAGGCAATGAGGAGAGCCCCGGTAACAATACGTTTCATGCTTTCAACAGGATACACGTTTCGGGAGGGTGATGCCCGGTGCCGAAGGCCTATGGCGGGGGCTGCGGCAGGCCTAGCCGCGAACCAAATCGCTGGTGACGGCAATGCTGTGCTCGCTGCTGTCGGTGCCCAGCCCGCCGTAACGACGCTCGCGGCGCTGATAGTCGGCAATGGCTTCCAGCAGATGGATGCCGCGGAAGTCCGGCCAGAGGCGTTCGGTCACATAAATTTCAGCGTAAGCAATCTGCCAGAGCAGAAAGTTGCTGATGCGCATCTCGCCGCTGGTGCGGATGATCAGGTCCGGGTCCGGCATATGCGCGGTGTAGAGGGCTTTGCTGATGGCTTGCTCGGTAATGAGTGCGGCGATTTTCTCATGCGAAAGTTTTTTGCCGGCAGCCACCTGCGCGGCGACCGACTCCACCAGCGTGCGGGCAGCATCCACCAGTTCTGACCGCGCGCCGTAGTTGAGGGCAAGCGTGAGGGTGGTGCCGGTATTTTTTTCCGTAGCTTCGGCGGCCCATCGCATGGTTTCCTGCACTTCGGCGGGCAGTTCATGGGTGCGGCCAATGTAGGCGATGCGCACGTTGTTGTCATTCATGCGCTTCACGTTGCTGACCAGATAACTTTTCAACAGCTTCATCAGGAAGCTGACTTCGGTCTTGGGACGGCGAAGGTTGTTTTCCAGCGAGAAGGCGTAGAGGGTGAGCCACTTCAGATCGATGCGGCTGGCGGCTTCGACAACATACTGCACACTTTCCGCACCCTGCTGGTGGCCAAGAAAACGCTTCAGGCTGCGCTTGCCTGCCCAGCGGCCGTTGCCATCCATAATGACCGCGATATGCTCGGGAATACGGGCCGTGTCCAGCTTGCGATAAACCGCCAACTCCTCAGGCAGCAGCTCATGCACGCGTGAGCCGGAGCCACGCTGCGAGCCGCTATGAGGGAGAAGACGACGCACAGAAACCTCTTTTTACTGACGAACACTGCTTCAAGTCTGACCGTAGCACAGCGGTTTGGAGCACGCAAACTTCACGTGTCCAGCGGCTGAGGCAGCAGGAAAAATCATCCGCTGCCGGCACCCTGCACGCAAGCGCTGCTGCGGCAGGGAGAAAAACAATCGCTAGGCCGACTTGCGGCGTTCGCGCACACCGGATGCCAGCTCGCGCACCTGGTTCAGGAAAATGGAACGCTGGATGGAATCCAGACCGGGCAGAAGAGCGGCAATTTCCCGAATGAACGGGTCGCTCATCACCACGGCGATTTCATCCTGGCGGCGGGCCCGGCTGTCACGCAGCAATGCGGGCAGCTCCACCTGCAGGGCAGATGCAAGGCGCTCCAGACTGGAGAGCGTCGGCGTGGCCTTACCATTCTCAATCTTCGAGATGTAGGTACGGGGCACGTGCATACGCAGGGCAAGCTGGCGCTGGCTCAGGTTGCGAAGAAGACGCAGTTCCTTCACCGCCTGCGCGACCTGCAGGCCGCCGGGTTCGGCTGAGCATTCAACAATAGGCATTTCTGCCACGGGTTCAGGCTCAGGTAGTTGGATTTCAAGTGGTTTGTGGCAGCGACGACACATCGAGTTGCTGGCGCGGAACTGCACCAGCTCGCAATGGTCGCAACGAAGAACTTCACGCTCTCCGACGGGGGCCATCATAGTTGCCATAAGTTGTAGCGGGCGCCAGAGCGGACGACCTCGCGCTTTATCAGACCCTTGACCCGGGATAACGCCCTGTTTTGCACAGCTACATGCCAAACCGAACCATTATCAATACCCGAGTATCGGGTTCGATACTTGCGCTAGTGATAGAGTGCGTGGGTTGTGGATAATTTGTCAAGCAAAATCCGAAGCTGCCGGAAGAAAATCGGAAGAATGCCGAAGTTAGCGGAAACAGATAGAAGACAAAAAGGTTAGTTCAGGCCGGATTCGCAAGATTCAGGTGGGGCGGGCTCAGTCGGGGTCGGGCCGGCGGCAGACGCCGACCAGCAGAACCAGCATGCCGATAGCCAGCAGGATAAGGCCGATACCAACCCACAGGTAGGGATTGGATACAAGATGTCTCAAGGTCGTTCACTCCTGGCTGGTTTTGAGAACTTGGGCCCGAGAGAAAATGATACTTGAAAAACCGCCGCTGGGGCTTATCTGGCGGGCATCAGGCGGAGGAGAATCTCGTCGCGTTCGGGACGCAGAACGCCGGTGGGGCTGACGCGGCTGCCGCCGAGATATTTCTTGGTTGTGCGATAGGTGAAGGCCTGTACGTAGTGGTCCTGCTGCGGATCAAACTTCCAGACAGTGACGTTGAAGTTGTGCGGCGAGGATTGCGGCTCAGTGGAGGTGGGGTCCCAGAAATAATCGGCGTCCACCAGCATGGGGTAGGGAGAAATCTGCGGCACCAGCCACATGTCGTAATCGCTGATGTCAGTGACAACAAGATCGGGCAGCAGGTTGACGATGGTTGCGGCGGTGCCGTCGCTCTGGTAGCGCAGCATGGCCAGCCGCGTTCGACTGGTGCTGCCGCCGGCGTAGTACATGGCAGAGAAGAGAACCCACGAGCCGCCGCCGGGGACCGAATAACGCTCGGCATGCGGGTTGAGGCCGAACTGCTGCGTGACGTGCGCATCGTCCGCGCTGGTGGCCGAGGGCATCTGGTAGCAGAGATCTTTCTGGCCGAGAATACAGAGTGTTGCGCCGGTGATGGGAAAACCGTCGCGGTTGTGCTTGCCCTGGGTCTGGGTGAAGTCAGGAAATGCTGCGGCATTTTGCGCGGCAAGATTCTGCGCGAAAAAGATTCCGCACAGCAATGCACTGCAAGCGATGGCGAATGCTCTCTTCATACCTGTCTACAAATTACAGCATGGAAAGAATTTCATTCCACAGCGACTCATCCACCGGAACGCCGAGCGCGAGATTTTCTGCGCGGTCGGCCAACACGCGTTCGCCGGGATAGCGGATGTGAGTTCCCTGCGATTCTTCGCCGGAAAAGAAATGCAGGATGTCATCGGCGACAGCGGCGCTTTCTGCAGCGGGTTGCAGCGCGGCAAGATTGATGGCGATGAAGACCTGCGATAGACCGGACTCCTGCAGCGGGTCTGCGGGAAGCTGGCTGGTGGAGAGACCGCCGGAGAGCAACGCTGCCATCATGTCGAGCACCAGCGAGAGGCCGCTTCCCTTCCAATAGCCGATGGAAAGCGGACGCATGGAGGCCTCAATCGCAGCGGGGTCGCGGGTAAGTTTGCCGGCGGTATCGAATCCGCCATCGACGGGGAGCAGTTTCCCCTGGCGGCGATATTGCTCCAGCGTGCCGAAGGAAAACTGCGACATGGCCATATCTAGCACGATGTGCGCATCGTCGTCATTGCTGCGCGGCACGGCAATGACCAGCGGGTTGTTGCCGAGCACCGGCTTCTGGCCACCCCATGCGGGCAGGTTGGGCAGCGTGTTGGTCCAGCAAATGCCGACCATGCCTGCCTCGGCGGCCTGCCAGCCGTAGCTGCCGCCGCGCATCCAGTGGTTGGTGTTGGCCAGGGCGACGCAGCCGATGCCGTGCGCTTCCGCGAGTTCAATGGCGCGTGACATCATGGCCTGCGCGTTCAGATTGCCTGGGCCGCGTTGGCCGTCCCAGCGTTCCAAAGCGCCGGCGGAAAATTTCTGCACCGGCTTGGCCTGCGGCAGCACGCGGCCATTGCTGATGGTCTGCAGAAAACGCGGGAAGCGGGCGATGCCGTGGGTGTAGACGCCGTCGCGAGTCGTCTCTGCAAAGAGGCGGGCGCAAGCGCGGGCATCGTCTGGAAGAAAACCTTCGGCCAGCAGAATTTCTGCGAGGGTGGATTCCAGCTCGTCGAATGGGATGCGCATCGTGGGGGAGGATGACATGGTGGAGTTATATCAGGGGTCCACGACGTGACTCAATGTACACAGCCGCACAGTAAACTAAACGCATGAAGAAATTTGGCCATCATGATGCCCGGGTTCGGGTGCGCTATGCGGAGACCGACCAGATGGGCGTGGTCTATCACGCGAATTACCTGGTGTGGTTTGAAGTGGGCCGCGTGGAGCTGATGCGCTCGCTGGGCTTCGATTACAAACAGATGGAAGCCGACCATTGCCGCATCGCGGTGGTGGAGGCGACGGCGCGATACAAATATCCGGCACGCTATGACGACGAGTTGCTGATTCGCACGCATGTGAAAGCGCTGCGAAGTTCGCTGCTGAAGTTCGGCTATGAAGTGCTGCGCGCGGCCGACGGAAAAGTGCTGTGCGAGGGCGAGACGACGCACATCCTGTGTGACGCCGAGATGAAAAAACGCACCATGCCGGAAAAATATGCGGAACGTTTCCGATCGCTGGGCATCGAATCCTCTAAATAGCTCGACAACCGAGGAAAAAAAACATGGCTACCGAGAGAAAGATTGCGCTGGTGACCGGCGCGAACAAGGGCATTGGATTTGAAACGGCGCGGCAACTGGGCAAGTTGGGCATCACCGTGCTGCTGGGCGCGCGCGACCACGCGAAGGGCGAAGAGGCCGCGGCCAAGCTGCGCGGCGAAGGCCTGGACGTGCAGGCGGTGCAGCTGGACGTGACCAACGCGAAGGACCGCACGGATGTGGCGGCGGTGATTGCGAAACAGTTCGGCCATCTCGATATTCTGGTCAACAATGCCGGCATTGCCGTGGGCGGCGGCGGCTGGGGCGTGAACACGACCACCACCACCAAGCCCGAAGACCTGCGCAATACCTTCGAGACGAATTTCTTTTCCGTCGTGGAACTGACGCAGACGCTGCTGCCGCTGATTCAGAAAAGCGCGGCGGGGCGTATTGTGAACCTCTCCAGCATTCTGGGTTCGCAAACGCTGCACGCCACGCCGGGCTCGCCGATTTATGCGGCGAAGTTGTTTGCATACGATGCCTCGAAGACGGCGTTGAATGCTTTCACCATCCACCTGGCGCATGAGTTGCAGGGGACGAAAATCAAGGTGAACTCCGCGCACCCCGGCTGGGTGAAGACCGACATGGGCACTGATGCGGCACCGATGGAGATTCCCGACGGAGCGAAGACCAGCGTGCAGTTGGCGACGCTGCCGGAGGATGGACCGACAGGCGGCTACTTCCACATGGGCGATGCTCTGCCCTGGTAAGTGATGCTTAACAGTGATTGCAGCGATGTAGAGATTAAATCTGATTGATCAATTCACAATCGATTTAAAAATCATTACATCACCGGCATCACTGTTAAGTTTTTCAATAAAGAAAATTTCAGACGAGGCTGGCGCGCGGCTTTGCGTTGTTGCGGATGAACTCCACCACAGCGGCAAGCGGCGTGCCCGGCCCGAAGACTGCCGAGACGCCCAGCTGCTGCAGCGCGGCGATGTCTTCTGCGGGAATGGTGCCGCCGAGCACGAGCAGAACTTCCTGCGCGTGATGCTGATGCAATAAATCCAAAATGCGTGGAACGAGAACGTTGTGCGCGCCGGAAAGAATCGAGAGGCCAATGCAGTCGACATCTTCCTGAATGGCGGCGTTGACAATGGCTTCGGGTGACTGGCGCAGGCCGGTGTAGATGACCTCCATGCCGGCGTCGCGCAGAGCGCGGGCGATGACCTTGGCGCCGCGGTCATGGCCGTCGAGGCCGGGCTTGGCAACAAGCACGCGAATGGGATGGGCGGGCATAGAGTCTGGGGAGAATCTTACATCAGCAAAACTTTACTGGCAGCATTTCTGTGTACGCTTCCAGCGGTTGGCTTCCCACGCTTTGGCATATTTCCAGCTGATGTAGACCGAGTGATTTACGTGCAGCAATAAACCTTCGCGCCCGTCGAGAAAGCCGAGGCGGAGAAAATAATTGTAGAAAAAAGTTGCCGCCGGATTGGCGAAGACATTCCAGAAAAATGCGGCGAGTGAATGACTGACCCGGCCTTTTTCTGTCGCCATCTCGGCGCCCAGTGAACTGTAGCGGTTCATGTGTTCGATGTAGGCGGAGAGCGTGGGATAGGGGCGATGAATAAGCCAGCCTCTCAGGCGGCCAGTGGTGCCGGAAAATTTTATGTCCTCATGCACGGCGCGGTCTTCAAATTGTGCGGTGCCGCGGCGAAAGAGTCGCAGCTTGGCATCCGGCCAGTAGCCACCGTGTTTTATCCAGCGACCGAAGATGAGATTGCGTCGCGGTAGAAAGTAGGCGTCAAACTTTGGCGCGTCGAGGGTGGCTTGAATTTCCTGGCGCAACTCCGGGCTGACTTCTTCATCGGCATCGATAGATAGCACCCAGTCGCCGGAGCATTTCGCGATGGCAGCATTTTTCTGCGCGGCGTAACCGAGCCACTCCTGCGAGAAAACTTTTGCGCCTAACTTTTCAGCCAGCATGATGGTGCCGTCGGTGGAACCGGAGTCGAGCACGATGACTTCATCGGCAAACTTTACGGCGGCAAGGGTGCGCGCGAGGTTGGCTTCCTCATTGTTTGCGATGATGGCGACGGAAAGTTTCATGGCTCGTAGCGTATGGGCTCGCTGAAAATTGGATGCTACTTCAGACGAATGGATTCGTTGCCGGTGTGTTCGCGCAGCAACCGTTCCACCAACAACACCAGCGCCTCGCCGGACTTGGGCAGAACGAAGTCCTGCATCACATCGTCCCAGTCGAGTTTGAAGCTGGTGGAAAGCGCGGAGATCCAGATTTGCTGTACGGGAGCGTTAGGCGTGATAACGAACTTGCCCGGCGGCTCATCGAAGACAATGTTGATGACCCCGGCATTTTCTTCGGTGAAGAAGTCGGCGGCCTCCTCGGCATCGATGAGGGACTGCTTGAGGGATTCGAGGGCCTCGTCGGCGTGGCGGCGGAAGGTCAGTTCATCCTGCATGGATTCAGTGTACCAATCGCAGCGACCAGCAACGTGATTAGAACGGGATGTCGTCGTCCGTAATCTGTGTGGACTGCGAGAAGTCTTCGGCTCGGCTAGGTGGGTCAAAAGTATCGGTGTTGGACCTGGAATAATCCCCACCGCCTTCTCCCTTACCGCTAAGCAGCGAAACATCATTCACGATGATTTCTGTCTTATAACGTTTCTGGCCGCTGGTTTTGTCATCCCACGATGAAGTACGTAATGCGCCTTCAACATATAGCTTGGCACCCTTTTTTACATAGTCACGAATAATCTCAGCAACTTTGCCAAATGCGACAAGATTATGCCACTCAGTTCTGTCTGCCCAATTGCCGGTCTGATCCTTGAAGCGTTCACTAGTAGCAATCGAAAAACTGGCAATCGTGGTGCCGCTACCAGCCGCGCGAATCTCAGGATCCTTACCTACATTTCCGAGAAGAATAACTTTGTTGACGCTCTTGGCCATATGCGTGCTTGCTCCGTGTGAAATTTTAGGGCGCCAAATCGTATGACAGGCGCATATGCAGTTGGTGGAGAGAATAGCAGAAATCTGCCTGTGATGAATCGGGGAATAACTACGGCGGCTAGCGGCGGCGGGCTTCTTCCCTGCGCTGGTGCAGCCACTTGGCGATGCCGAGCGAGAGCAACATAAGGCCGAAGGGCATGGACATGATGAAGACAATCAGCATGAGCCAGCCGGAGTTGGTGCTGGGCCCGTGGATGCCGACGCCGCCGCAGACGGTAAGCGTCAGCACGGCGCAGACCATGCCAAAGACGCAGATGATGCCGCCGGTACGCAGCAGCTGCCGCGTATCTTCTGCCAACTCTCCGAATTTTGGCACGTCTGACATTTCCATCCTTGCTGAATTTCTGTAAGCGAAGCTATCGGGTTGCGGCCTGCATCAAGAACACAATCACACCGGTGACGGAAACATAGAGCCAGATGGGAAAGGTCCAGCGGGCCAGTTTTTTGTGCGCGGGAAAGCGACCGGTAAGCGAGAGGAAAAATGTAATCAACACCATTGGCAATGCGATGACCGAAAGCAGAATGTGCGACAGCAGCAGCAGCAGATAGCTCCACCAGAAAGCGCCGACATGTGGGATAGGCAGGTGATACTCGCCGTGCAATGCGTAGTTGGCCAGGTAGCTGACCAGAAACATTGCAGAGAATACGAAGGCCACCAACATACTGGTGCGGTGTGCGGCGACTTTGCGGGCACGGATGAAATTGAATCCAATAAAAAGCGCAACGGCGGCAAAAGCATTCAACACGGCGTTGAGCGCAGGGAGAAAGTGCAGCTGCGTTCCGCTTACATCCACCGGCGTGTGGAAGTAGACGAGCCAGAAGATGAAGGCGCTGGCCAGCGCGCTGACAATAACGATGAGCGCGATGATGCTGCGTGGCGTTTTGATTTCCTGCGTGGTCGCGGTGGTCATCAGAAGAACATCTTTCCTTTGGCGTTGAGCATCATGAAGGCAAGCAGCAGCGGCAGATAGCTGACACTGAATTTGAGCAGGTCGCGTGCGTATGTGCGGGAGATTTCCGCTTCCGGTGCGCGGGTAATGCGCAGGAAGCGAATGGCAAACCAGAGATAGCCGAGGCCGAGAACAATGGCCGCGCCGCCGTAAATCCAACCGGCCATGCCCAGCCAGACAGGTGCCAGACTGACGGGAATCATGAGCACGGCATAGATGAGCGCTTGCAGCGATGTGGACCAGCCGTCCGGCTCAACCACCGGCAGCATGCGGATGCCGGCGCGGCCGTAGTCTTCGCGGTAGAGCCACGCGATGGACATGAAGTGCGGAAACTGCCAGATGAAGAGAATGGCGAAGAGAGCGACGGCGGGCCACTCAATCTGTCCGCGCGCTGCGGTCCAGCCGATGAGTGGCGGCATGGCTCCGGGAAATGCGCCGATGAAGGTGGCGATGGTGGTGGCGCGTTTCAGAGGGGTATAGATGGCGACGTATCCGATGGCCGTGAAGAGTGTGAGCGTGCCGGTGATGATGTTGGTGAAGTACGCGAGCCAGATGGATCCGACAACAATGGCCAACATGCCGAGCACGATGCCCTGGGTCAGCGTCATGCGGCCGGCAGCCAGTGGGCGATGCGCGGTACGCAACATGCGCGCATCCAGACGCCGCTCGAGAACCTGATTCAATGCGCTGGAGCCGCAGGAAACCATGGCGACTCCGATAACGGTTTCCAGCACCTGCTGGTTGAGTACGCTGCTGAAGCGACTGATGCCGGCAGTGTACGCAGCAAGATAGTAGCCGGCCCACGCGGTGATGACCACCATCAGCGTGACGCGAAACTTGAAGAGTTCGGAATAGTCAGTGATGAACCCGCTGCGCAGAGAGCGTTTGCTCTGGATGGCCTGCTGCACGGACTGCGGGTCGAGCAAGGTACCTGCGGGATTCAAATGCGGTGTGGACATGATGAGGATGACGCGCTGATTACAAGGATAACAAATGCCGGCGCAGCTAACGTGTTTGCGAAAGCGCGAGCGCTGCATAGCCGGTGGCGGCGTCACTCATAAACAGATAGGCGGGCGTGCCTGGGTCTCGCTTCTTGTTCAGCGATTCGGCCAGCCAGGATCCGTTGGCCTGCTGGTGCGAACGCAGCCAGGTGATGCCGCGCACAAAGGAGTTAGAGTTCGGCTCGGCGGCCTGCATGGCGAGCACGGCGATGGCTGTCGCGTATCCGTCGCTGATGCCGGGTTCCGGCGATTGGTCACTACGTTGCGCTGGAAGCAGGTCAACACTGCGCCAGCCGCCATCGGACTGCTGCAGATATTGCAGTGTGGCGAGAAGATTTTTCTTCTGCCCGCGCGAGAGCATTGATGGATCGAGCGATGCGGCACGCAGCACGTAAAGTTGATTCAGCAACGGCTGTGCGGCGAATCCCTGCTGCAACGATTGACGCAGATGCGCCAGAGGTGCGGCGGCCTCTGCAGATGCCGCATAGCCACCGGGTTCCTGTAACGCAGCGAAGTAAAACATGGCCGCGCCCTGATAGCCGGAGGTGGCTGACTCCCACGGCTCCAAATGAAAAAGCTGCCATTGCCACTGACCAACCAGCGGACCAGTGGCCTGCTGCAGAGCGAAGGCGTTGCGGAAGGCAAGGCGCGTAATTTCTCGCTGGCGGCCTTGAGCCGCGTCATACGTGGAGAGAATGATGGCATTCAGCACGGCTTCGGTCGCATGGGATTCGTCGGTCTTGCCGGCGCCGCTGAGAGCGTCAGAATAAAACGGGACCATCTGCTGCCAACCGGAGACGCGCGCCTCGATGCTGGTGAGCATGGTCTGCTCGGTGGCGTTTGCGGCGGCCTCGCCCAACTGGCGGCGGAGTTGAGGACGTGCCAGCGCATACGGCAGCACAGTATGACAGGAGATGCAGAGTGTGCCGTGGTCCTTCTGCGCGCGGGGCCATTGTTGCCACCACTGCTGCCGCGAATCGAGATATTGTGCGGCGAGATGACTGTCCCAACCAGTTGACGGCGCGGCTTTGTCTGATGCGGCACGGGATTGCGGCACGCCGACGAGCAGAATCAGCAGAGCGAACGTGATGTGCATCGAGCGCGTCAACAAGTCTCTCCTGAAAATTTCACGCAACAATAAAGGATGGAATAGATGCTACTGCAACCGTGCAAAACACAGTAGGACAATTTATCTATGTGAAAATGTACTGACATTCGGCACGCGCAAAAACCTACAGCCACACCCTATAATCACATCACGAATCCCGAACTGCACCCCCTGTACATAAAATTTGGAGCTGAAGACAATGGCAATCACAGTCAACCGCGATGATGTTCGTTTCAACAACCTGAACAAGGCGCACAATGCGCGCTATCCGGAAACCGCAGCACAGAATGTGTCTGCCATTGCCATCTGCCAGCACAAGCAGGACATTGCCGATGCGTTGCAGGAAGCGGTGAGCGCGGGTAAGCGGCCCACCGTGCGCGCCGGCGGAAATTGTTACGAAGACTTCTACATCAACAATCCAAACGGCGTTTTGATTGATGTGGCGCAGCTGGATTTTGTCGGCAGCCTGCCGGGCGATCCGCGCATCCGCGTGGGACCGGGCGTGACCATGGGCAAGGCCTATCAGGACCTCTACCGCGCCTTCAACGTGACGCTGCCGGGAGCGAGTTGCACGGGCGTTACCGCCGGCGGACACATCATGGGCGGCGGCTTCGGCGTGCTCTCGCGTATGTACGGCATCACGCCGGACTGGGTGACGGAAATTGAAATCGCCACTGTCGATGCAAAGGGCAAGGTGGTGCTGCGTACCATCAACGCCAAGCGCGACCCGGATTTGTTCCGCGCCTGTCGTGGTTCCGGCGGCGGAAATTTCGGCATTGTGACCGACTACATTTTTGACAAGCTGCCGCCGGCCCCGCAGGAACTGGTGAGCACCAACATCAGCTGGCCGTGGGCGGAACTGACGGAAGAAAAATTCTCCAAAGTGCTACGCACCTATGGCCGCTATTTTGAAACACGCGGCAAAGACCCAGATACGTGGGGCATCTTCGCCGGCATCGGCCTGAGCCATGCCAGCAACGGCGGCCGGTTGGGCGTGGGTGTTCAGTTCTGCAATATGGATGGAACCTGCAACGACCTGAAGCCGCTGGAAGAATTCCTCGCCTTCTTTGACGAGTGCAAGGGCGACGTTGCGCCGCTGACCACAACTCCGCGCGGCGATGCGGCGGCTTCTCCGCTGTTAAACCGCGGTTCGCAGGCGTTTGTAGAAAACTGCGCGGTCTGCCACGGCAATGATGCCCACGGCGGCAGCGCAGGACCGAATCTGGCCGTGGCACATGTTGCCGGGCTTAGCGATGCCGACATCAAGAACATTGTCCACAACGGCGTGGGCGGCAAAATGCCGGCCTTCTCCAGCCTGAATGATCAGCAGGTGCAGGCACTGGTTGCGTACCTGCGTTCGGTGCAGCCGCAGAACAACGACCAGGGTGGCGGTCGCCGACGCGGCAATGGCGGGCAGAACTTCGGCGAGACGACAACGAAGCTGGCAACTCCCTGCGCCAGTTACAACCTGAACCACTCGCAATACATTGACATGAGCCTGGGCGCCCGCACCGGACCCGGCACACGTGCCAAATACAAGTCCGCATACCTGAAGAAGAATTTCTCTGAGCATGAGGCTCGCGTCTACTACAAGTACCTGAC
>Ga0164297_10004566_pt1 | contig 12299 bp, 12 predicted proteins | sample GEODES058metaG_FD_113539 | JGI IMG/M metagenome (GOLD analysis project Ga0164297, IMG submission 113539) | Dystrophic lake water microbial communities from Trout Bog Lake, Wisconsin, USA - GEODES058 metaG | ecosystem: Environmental > Aquatic > Freshwater > Lake | place: USA: Trout Bog Lake... | reverse complement strand
TGGATCACAAATAATTTTGTTATATGTTTCGTCGAATTTCTCGACAACAATAATATCCATTATGCTCCCATTGTGAACTTATGCCAATCAATAGCTGCTTTAATTTGAAAGCCACGATTAGTTAAACTTTTAATTATCGATTCGAGCAAATCTATTTTCTCTTGTTGATAACCAATCTTCAATGACAATTCAATGAGATCTTTATCTCCTTCAAGATACATCGGTATATCTGCTTTAAGAATCATGCCTCGAGGCGGTAACTTCCAATCTTTTGGTGTATCTTCATTTGGACCCATAGTATAAAATTCATATTTGTCTAACTTGAGTTGACGTAATTCTGCCTCATACTTACGTAACAAAAGCTTTTCGCTTGTATAAACTTTAAAGTATTTATTGTGTAGAGAAGGTATTTTAATCGACTCTTCACCGAGTTCGGTTGTGTCGATTTTGCTATCTTTGTCCCACTCTACATAAATCTCTTCTAGTTTCATAATACCTCGCTATAATCTTAAAAGTATTATAGCTTAGTTGTCGATAAAAGTAAAGAACTATTTTACTTGAGCAACATCATAAAGTATGTATCTAAAAGTAGCTGTCGCTGTAATATAATTTACTGTAGAGTCTGTTGTTTGGAATGTTAGATCTGACAAAGATGTTGGAAAAGCATTACGGAATGTTACTTCCCAAGCTGGTAATTTTACAGCATCAAGAATTACGAGAGAAATATCTGATGTTACACCATTTCCTGATGTTGGAGCTGTGTTAGCAATAGATGCATATTCTTGGAAATCATTTGGGAATCCTAATTCTCTTAACCAGTTATGTATTTCGAACCAGTTCTGTAATTCTTCATCCACTTTAAATGTTACTTTTAAATCAGAAAACTGAATGTGTTCACCAGAAACTGGAATGTGCACAAAAGGATTAGGTTGTTGATTATAATCGATTGAAATGCCAGGTAAATTAACTTGCTGGACAAAAAAGTTAAGATATGGTGCACGCTTAATCTGGAATACAAAATTAAGCGGATTCATAAAGTTTTTATTATATGGGGTATCGTCTACTGCTGTCATCAATATCTCCTACAACAGTATATTTATTCCTGCTGCATAAATGATTATACTGCATTTTGCAATATTGTCAAGAACAAAAAAGGGGAGCCGAAGCTCCCCTTAGTCTTGGTCCGATTATCTCGGATCTTATATCTTACATCAAGTTATTGACGATAATACGACGATAGTAAACGTTCGTATTGAATGCCAATTCGCCTGCACCCTTAACTGGCTGATAAGAAGAATTCATTTCAGCGAATGGGTTAGCCACAACGCCGTAACGAGTCTTAAATCCAATTTTGGGCTGGAATGAAGACTGGTCAACTGCACGAACCATCTGGAGAGGAACGTATGGGCAGTAGAATAAGCCAGCGTCAAAAGCAGAAGAGCCTTTGTAACCGACTGTGAGGTAGTTACCACCGATCGCATAAGGATCGATATAAACACGGAGGCGACCATTGAGAACACCAGCGAAGGTGTTACCTGTATCGTCAACTTGGAGATTGTTGCTGTTGAGAGCAGGAGTGTAGTCAAGAACACCAGCCATTTGCAATGCAGATGCGACATCTGAAGAGCAGATAACGATGTTACCTTTACCACGACGGGTCTGCTTAGCGATCGCATTAGCTTCACGCTCCAATTGGAACATCAATCCTTTGAACTTTTCAACTGACCAACGACCATTGGAATCAGTGTCAAGATCGAACACGCCAGCAGTTGTGACGTTGTCTTGAGCGCCAGTAACAGCAGTGATGTTGATTGTGCGAACGATTTCGCGGTTGATTTCAGCAAGAATTTCAGCTGACAGAATGTTTGACAATTCTGTTTCAGCGTCGAGACCATGGATTGCCTTCAAGTCTTGAGCCAATTCCATTGTGTACTCTGCTTTAAGAGCACGAGACTTAGCAGTCACAGTCACTTTTTCGATTGTGAAAGCCATTTGGCTGAAGTCGCCAGCGCCTGAGTTATTTGAACCCAAAGCTTCGGCAACGGATGTTGACATACCTGTGCCAGTGTCATATGTAGTAACGTTAGCCAATGGTGATGTGTTAGAAGCACCAGGGAACTTACCGTTATTTGTTGTTGACAATGAAGAGTTTGTCTGACCGATACCAGCAACGTTTGTACCAACGTTAGCAGCAATTGTTGAGAATGCTGTATTAACTTCTTGGTAGAATGTTTCCTGAGTGATCGCTGAACCATTAGCAGAACCAGCGCCGTTTGATTGCAGACCTTGGTTTGCGTACAATGAACGCATTGCGAAGATCAAACCAGTTGGACCTGTCATTGGCTGCACGCCGCAGATGTCATAAGCAATGAGGTTAGGCATTGCACGACGAACGAGTGAAATCAACACAGGGTCGAATGTATCGATACCACCAGCGCCAGCTGTTGAGCCTGAAGAGCCCATAGCGTTGACTGGAGAAGGAGCGATACCTGTTTCTGTCAGTGTTTGATATTGACCGTGAGCAGCAGATTCTACAAGAGCACGTTCTGTGTTCTCGAGCATCATTGCAGTTACTGAACGGCGATGAGCGTCTTTAATGGCGCCAAGTGCTTCGTGATCGAGCACTGGTGACCATTTCTTTTGGATTTCCTCAGCTAGATACATTTTTGTCTCCCTTTCTAAAGGTTTTCTATTTTCTATTTATAATGATTACTTCTTGACTGTCTTAGCGATAGCCTGTACGTAACGACTAACGGATGGGTCCATAGAAACGTAACCAGTTTTTTCATCAGCTTCGAAAGTTTCTTCTTCGATGTTTGTTGAAGCTACTGGTGCTTTCTTTGCTCCGAAATAGCTTTCTTTTACGAAAGACAATTTCTTAGCATATGTTTCTAAGTCACCGTCAAAGTCAATGCCTTCTGCAAGAGCCTTGAACTTTTCTTGTTGCGAAAGAGCAAGACCTTCGCTGAGGCTTTCAAGGATGTTATCCTTTTCAACTTCGGCTACGATATTCTTGAGCTCTGCATTCTCATTGATTGTCTCATCGAGTTTGCCTTCGAGCTGCTCAACTTTATCTGCGAGAGCTTCGAGAACATCAACCTTTTCTTGAGGAACGTCGATGTAGTGATTAGCAAACAGTCCTTTCAGACCATCAATGAATTCTTCCATCAGTTCGTTGCGTAATGTGGATTCAATAGCAACTTCATTTGCTTCCATCCATTGCTCAGCAACATAATCAAGATATGTGTCGAGTTTTGATGTAAGCTCTTCTGTAATTTCTGTAACTGACTCAGCGAAAGCGTTTTGATACTCTTCTTCAAGACGAGCAATCTCAACCATCGCACGAGCATTAACAGCTGCCTCAAACAATGTAGCAGCATTTTCTTTGAACTCTTCTGAGAGGTCTGAACCAGCAAACATCTCTTCAACGTCTTCCTTAACAGAAAGCTTCTGAAGTTTAGGCATTGGTTCTTTTGTTTTAGGACCAGATGACTTAGAAGCATAAGAAGGATGCATGTCAATTGAAGATTGATTAGAAGCAGCATGGTTGCCAACTTTATCAGCTTCATGACCGATAAGAGCCATTGCATCATGGAACCACTTTGTAAGGTCGTCCTTCTTCATAGCATGCATAGCGCCAATTGTATGAGTGATATAGTCGATCTTTGACTTAGGATCGTCTTTCGTAGGACGTGAATTTGGCTTCAAAGAATTCATGGCTTCTGTGTCTTCTTTCATGTGATCCACTTTTTTCATTTTCTTCACAGCAGCAGACTCTTCTTCCTCGCCTTCTTCTTCTTCCTCTTCTTCTTTTTCGTTCTTCTTTTCAGCTACGAATTCTTCTTCCATTTTCTTTTTGTGCTTTTTAGAAGAAGATTCTTCCTCTTCTTCCTCTTCTTCTTCCTCTTCTTCTTCGCGACCTTTTTTCTTGGCTTCGTTGATAGCAACTTGCTCAAGAAGATCTTTCATTTGAAAACTTTTAATCGACATCGTAGAGTCTCCCTGTGGAATTTAGAATTATTTATATTTATTGATTTTTGAATGCTAAAGATCTAATATAGTTCTCGAAAATGGCAAGTTTTTGCTCTTCAAGTTTTGTAAATGACATCTTATGGATTGCCCTTTTCATATTATCGAGTTTTTCTTCATGCCATGAACCCTTAGCGGAGTCATAAATCCACTCAACACCCTCCATAATGCCTTCAACGAAAGCGTCAGGTGCAGAAGGATCAGCAACGATGTCGGCTGCTGTAGCAAGACGAAGATCTGGTTGAACGATCATAGCGCCAGTTTTGTTATCTGGCTGCAATGAACCAAGAGCACGTGACGAAACGCCAAGATTAGCGCCGCTGCCAAGAAGCCCTCTAGCGATATTGCCCATGGGTGTGTCTGTAAGTTTGGCTTTGCCAATTACGTTATCACCATCCCATTTCAATTCTGTGATGATATGTGAAACGCGATCAAGGTTAATTTGTGGACCTTCTGGATGACCAAGCTCACCATAAGCTCTGTTCTTATGCATAACTTCAGCAATGTAACGATTGACTTCTTTTTCCATTACGTTTTTTGGATAGATACGTCCGTTACGATTTTTTCTTTCTGACTGAAGGAAAATACCGTGAATGTAATGTTGCTTTTCACCGTTTTCTTTTGCTTCGGTAACGTATTGAACTTCTTCGACTAACTCGGTGATAAGTTTCATTTTATCCTCTTAGGTTTTATAGGCAACAGGAGTTGCTTTTTGACCCGAACCAACAATCAAATCGGTTGGGTTTTTCTGAATAATAATTTCACTGTTAGCTAACACAGTTCCTGATGCATATGTTGTACCGTTAGCGTACTGAACCAAAAGAACTGTATTACCAGTTGTTGGATTGACAACGCGAACCAAAGTGCTATTAGAAACGCTATTAGCAGTAGTATCGATACTAATTTCTTGAGCTAGAAATTTGTAAATCATTATGTTTTTCCTTATATTCTTGCGTTATCAGCATTCATTCCAGGGAATGTCATTGCTGTATCTGCAGGAGCTTGTTCGTCTTCAGTACCATGATTGCCATAAATCATATAATCATGTACTGAGCTAACACCAGCTTTTGCCATTGCAATTTTAGCTTGAACCCAAGGCTCAACATGCATGCCATCAGGCATATGCATTACAAGATCTAAAGCTTTATTAGCAAGAGCTCTTAATTCTGTTTTGACCATATCTGCTCCGCCGTCATCATCTTTTTCAAGCATAGGCTCAGCAGCGTCTTCAAAATTTGCTGTGTTTGTCCATGGATTAGTGCCGCCGAGTTGATCAGTAGCAGCCCACTCTTCCATTTTTTTATTTTTGTTATTGAGATAACCACGTTTATTTAATGTTGCCCAAGCAATCGAAGCAGCTTTTTCTTTTGACTTGCCAGCTTTACGTTCGCTCTTCTCAATGTGTTTTTCCATGCGGTCAACTTTTTCGCCTTCGTTGACTTTATTCATTGACCAGCATTCGCCGAGACCATGAACAGGGCACATCTTACCTTTTGGTGAATGATTGCATTTAGCATCTTCAGATTCTTTTGCTTCTTTAACAGGAACAAAATATGCTTTCTCATCTTCACCATGTTTGTGACCAAATCTAGAATTTTTAGGATCGTCAAGAGAATACTTAACACCATCTTCAGGTTTATTGCCGTGTACATCATCCCATTTTTGAACGCTGTGCTTTGCTACGAACTCTTGTTCGTCACCAGCTTTGGGATCGTAATCGACGCCTGGATCTTTGCCTGTAGAACCATCAGATGTTGAGGATGTTCTAACACCCTTAATAGTATCATGGGCTTGTTTTAGAATATCCTTAAGCAGTTTCGCCATATTCTTCTTCCTTGTTAAACATTGATTGAGCTACTTCGAGCTTTTTGTTATCAACAGCATTTTGGATTCTGTCAGCAAGCAAATAGTTAAAAGCGTCTTCAAATTCAATTGGCTTCTGATCAGCGCTGAGTGTAACCAAATCTTTCAAAGTATATTTAGGCTCATTATCCATTATTCCATCTCCTATTTATTTTTAGCTAGAATTAGAGCGGCAGACTTAAATTTGGCTTCATCGCTCAACGTTCTATTCTTTTTCTGAGAAAGAAGATCGTAAGTAGCTTTAGCTTGCTGCAGCTTTCTTGTTTCTTCGTCATGTTTTGGATCAACAGCTACATCATCATCTCCAGCTGCAGGAGACTGTTCTGTGCTTTGTTCCTGCTGCTGCATTTGCTGCGCTTCCATTTCATTTTGTTGAATTTGTGTATTAATCCAGCGTGGATCACCAGAATTTGTTTCTTCGTTAATCTGATCGTCCATTTCCTCAATATCATCATCAGACTGTTGAAGAATGTTTTTACGAAGCCATTCTTGTGAATAATACTTACCAACCATATCCTGCATGTTACGGGCAAGATTGATTCGATTATCAAGAATTTCGCCGTCTTTAAGCTCTGTGAAATAGTTGTCCTTAGCAAAGTCAAAAGCGATTTCATTAGCAATATTGTTCCAATCTTCAATAGTCATAATTTGTTTTAACACAACTTGTTTTTCAAGCATATTAAGAAACAACTGTGAGAATCGACCACGAAGACGGCTGATAAAACGGCTGAATTTTAATTCGTCACGGCTAACTTCAGTCGCACGACCTAATGAAAACAATGCATCTGAATTAAGACGATTTACTGGAACGTTAAGTGTTTGAAGTAATTTCTTTTGGAAATATAATACGTCATCCATTTGACCAAGTGTTTGACCACCAGGAAGTGTAGTAACTTCTGTACCTTTACCACCTTCGCGGCGAGGCAACCAGTAATCTTCAAGCATGGTCATAAACTTGCGATCGTCACGAACATTACCTGTGTCTGAGTCATAGATCAAACGATTTTTATGTTTAACCATAACGTCACGAACGTATTGTTCGGCTTTCATCTTAGGAAGATTACCAACGTCAATATACCAAATACGACGCTCGGGCGCTCGCGCGAGACGATAGATAACCAGCGCATCTTCAAGTGTACGTAATTGATTGAGAGCTTTAATAGCTTTGTGAAGATACGAAAGAACCATTGTTCCTTGTGTATCTGTCAAACCAGAAGTAACATGAAGGACAGAATCTTTAGCAATACGAATACCAGTAGTTGTTGGACCTGTTGCCTTACTTCCGTAGTTAAAACCTTTTTCGTTGAACACATAATATTCGTTTTGTGTTTTAGGAATAATGCCTTCGCCGAAATCACCACCCTTAACTCTACGTTTTGTTATTTCTCTGATCTTACGGATTTTACGCGGATCAACGTAACGAATTTCTTTGATACCAGCTTTTGGATCTTTGTCATCAATGATAACATGATAGTATAAACGACCATCAATGTACCAACGACGCATGATCTCATAAGCGTGTTTACGGAAATCTAAAATTGTTAGGCAGTTTTCGAATTCTTCACGAATTGCTTTTTTGATTGTATCTGTAATATCAAGATTGTCGAGTTGAATTTCAACTAAATCTTTTTCATCAAGGCTAACCATTTCATTGATAATTTCGTCAGTGGCTGCATCAATTTCTGGTTGTAAAGCCATTTCGCGGTATTTTGTAACAAGTTCCGCTTCTGTTCTAACTGTACCATCAAGATCAACGTAAGTACCAAACGAACCACCAGCCGCAACAACAACTGCACCATCATCAGTCTCTTTCGGAGCGAACGACGGAGCAATATCTGGTTCGACCTTACGTTTAAATTCCCAACCGAATAATTGCATTTCTTTTCCTTCAAATAAAAGAGGAGCTAAGGTTTCTCAGCCCCTCTTCAAAACAATAATGATTCAAGAGGCTTTCATTATATAGTATTAGGTTGCAACAGGATCTTGAGCATCGCTGAGGTAAGCATTAACATCTTCAACTGCTGGGAGCCAGTAGTCGTATGCAAATGTTACTTGGAATGTTTCAATTTGGTTTGTTGTATCCCAGTCGAGAGCAATTTCCGAAACATTTGTTGGGAATGCACCGATGATGTCATATTGACGAATCAATGAACCATCTTTACCGTATTGAATTACGCTAAGATCAGACTTGTATGAATTTTCGTCAAGAGCAAAGTTGGGGTCGCGAATGTTTGATTCGAGACGATTCAATGCGTTTGACCACTTTTCAAACATTGAACGAACAAGGAAATCCTCATCGTTCATTACTGTTACAGTCCAATCAGCAAAAGTACGATCGCCCTGAACTTTAATCTTACGACCAAAGTAGCCAACATCAATTGCTTGAATTGTTGCTGCAGGAAGCGCTGCACCACGGCATGTGAAGCGGAACTTGTCTTGTGAATTTTGATCAGCACCAACTCCAGGAGGAGGCGTTAGATACACTTCGAAAAGTGTAGGACGAACGCCACCATATTGAAGACCTCTTGTTTTAAAGGTACTAATGTTAAAACCTGATGCCATTTTTGTTCTCCTTAATGGTTTAATTTATTTATTAGAATTTGCCAACAATTTCAGAGAATTGAACACCAGTGCTCACAGCAACAAAATTCAACTGAATGAAGTTAATAGAACGAGCTGGCTTGATATAGATATCGCCCCAGAATTCATTAGCATCAACTCTTTCAGGTGTATTATTTGTTGAGTCGCAAACAACGAGGAAGTCAGTGATACCACGACGACCTTGAACGTCACGAAGATAAGGAACCACTAAGTTCTTAAACTGTGCTCTTGTGAACTCATCATTGAATTCGAACAAGAAGAACTTAGAAGCAGTAGCAATTGCCTTTTCAAGAACAATAAACAAGCGACGAACGTTGATGCGATCGAATGCTGATGGCTTTGTTTGAAGAGTTTTATCGCCATAAAGCACAGTACCCTGACCAGGGAATGTAACAACTGGGTTGATACCATTTTTATAGAGGATATCACGATCTGCCTGTTTTGGATTCCAACGCAGCTTAACAAGGTTTTTAATTTGACCACGATTGAAACCAGCAGGTGACCACCATGGATCACGAGTTGAATCAGTACGTGCGCAAAGACCAGCAACGTCACCATTTGAAGGAACATAACGGTAAACGTCATTGTAGCGGTCGTACATATATTTGTAACCAGAATCCATCACAGCATATGAAGAATCATGCACTGAGTTTCTCCAAGTAACAATCGAACTAGCTTCATTACCAACGTTGCTGTATACCACTGAGTCATCAGGAGTAATAAAGCCAACGCAATCTTTACGAGTTTCGCAAATATTGTCGATAATGTAGTTAGCGAGCTGATATGTGCCACCAGAACCGATTGGCTTACCTTGCAGAATTAATGAAACGTCAACGTCTTCAGCTGAAGCATATTGATCGTAACCAGAAGCAAGAAGCGACAGAGGAGCAGAAGCTTCTGTGTAACCATCTTGACCGCCTTGTAAGGAAAGACTGAACGGAGTTGTATCTGAAGAAGAAGCAATGTTAACTGCTGTATTAGAAGCAGAACCTGCACGATCTTGAACGAACCAGATATACTTTGAACCATCATTGATGACAGTTTTGTAGTAATTAGCCTGACCGCCAACTGTTTTAGCGTCTGTAGCGCGAGAAAGAGCTTGGTATGTTTCAAGAACTGTACCAGGAACGCCAGTAAACAGACCATTTTCGTCAACAACCACAACGTGAACTTCGTCAACAGCAGCTGAGTTACCGAACTGAGCAACATAGTCAGATGTAACAGGAGCGCCATTGATTACGTTGAAATATTCCCAGTTACGATTAATTGTTTCGTTAACTGTGTTGCTTGTTGTAAAGTTTGTTGACAAACGATATGAGCTGTCAAAGTTAATTGTTACATAGCTACCTGTTGAGTTCGAAGTAATCGAACCAATTGAAGTAATATGCATATATTGTGTACCAATTGAAGCATTACCAACTGTGAGGTAATCGCCAATTGTCAAATTAGCAACAAGAGCATGCGAATATGTGTTAGCGTCAGCAGCAGAACCACCGCCACCTGGCAAAACTTGCAGATAAGCAGAAGTTGAACCAATGTTGATAGCAAGGTTTGCAACAACGTCAAGTGATGGAGAAGAATTCAAACCACCCATGTTGAGCGTTGAACCATAAGCTTTTGCGCTATCGCAAACAGAAATTTTAAGAGAGTTACCTATAGCACCAGCGTAACGAGCTACGTAGAATACGTTAGCATCAAACACTTGGTTGCCGTAATCTGAATTGTTCTTAACAACCTGAGCTGGCAGGTTACCAACTGTACCAGTATTAGCAACGGCTGAAAGAGTACCAACGCCTGAAGTTGTTACAGTAGTATTGGCAACACGTGTAACATACAGGCTATTGCCGTATGAAAGGAAGTTAGCACCTGTAAACCATGTTTCAGCATTGTTTGAATTTGGCTTACCGTAGGTATTTACGAGCGTTGTTTCCGTATCGACCATCTGTCTTACGCCGATTGGACCCCATTGGAACACACCAGCGATAGCACCAGTTGTGGTAGCTACTGCAGGAACGATACCAGTAAGATCAATTTCGGTAACATTTACGCCTGGACTTAGTTGAAATGGCATTGTATTTCTCCTTCCATGGAAAAAAGATAGACTAAATTATCTGAAAATTATTTATAAAAAGTCATCGCTTACAGGATCTGACATCCAACCACTACGACGGGGAGGCTCGATAATTTCCTCTAATTCTCTTCCATCATCAACAAATCCGAAAGGAGAAAGATCATTCATAATTTCTTCGTCAGTTTTATCTCGTAATCTCATTAAAGTATTTATGTCTGTGTAATCCTTGAAAAATTGCTGTTCTGAAAGCCAGCTAAACAGAACCAAACCCATAACCAAGTCATCATGTGCGCCTTCCTCAGCTTCGTAGCTTTTACCTTTTTTACTGAACCTTGCAAGTTCTTCGATGGTATGGAAGTCATTAATAATGAGCTGGTTTTGTTCGACCAAAAGTTTTAACAGAGAACAGCCATTTGCCTTTACTGGAACAGTAGTTCTCACGCCCATATCTACTTTCGCGCCGAATCCAGTGCTGATTTTTTTACCATTGCGACCAGCGTTTTCAGTAAACAGAATGTTATCATATTCAAAATCATAATGTAAAGAATAGCTAACCTGTGCACCCATGTTGTTTATTTCTACCAGCACTGGAGCTCTGTTATAAGCTATAGCTAAACGATGTATAACTTCGGCGTAATCCAAAGGCGTAACCATGTTATTACGATAAACAACAACCTGTTTATATGGCATTTGAGTTACGTCAACAATATGAAAAGCCGAATAGTCTAATCCCTTACCTTCAGAAACGTCAGCAATAAGAGCATAACGATGATTGGGTATAGGATTTTGATATACTGTAAGCCCATCTTTTACACCAATTGGAGTTTGGTGAACCAGTTCTTTCAATTTCCAACCAGCAATAAGTGTACCAGAGCTACCCATAAATTCGACACAGTATTCCTGTTCGAATTTTTCAAAATTAAAATTCATAGCTGCAAGCGTTTGTTCTTTCCACTTTTCATCTCTGCCAGGAACTTTATCGTAGGTTACTTGAATTGGATTGTATCCATTACGATTTTCCTTAGCATTTGTCCAAAGAGCATAAAAATGGTTCAAGCCGTTTGGTGTTGAAACTAAAACAATTTTAGATTCTTGACCAGATGAAATTGTAGGATAAACTGATGTGAAGAACGTATCCCAGTTTTCAATAAATGCAGCTTCGTCAATAAACAGTAGGTTAATAGAATAACCACGGATAGCATCGGAACTTGTTGCAGCAGCAAGAACACGAGAATCATTTTCAAGTTCCATTGAACCCTTGTTCCATTCTTTCACACCCTGTTGTAACCAGCGAGGTAAATGCTGATAGGCGAGCTGAATACGACCAAGAATTTCACGAGCTGTTTCGCCTTTGTTCGCCAGCAATGCAACTGTTTTTTCTGGATGGAAAATAATATACCACAAAATAAAAGCACAAGTAACTGTTGATTTACCAGCCTGACGAGCAGTAGCAATAATCGTAAACCGATTATCCTGCATCGACTTTAACATTTCTTTTTGGTAATCATATAGCTTGAAGCTCACCAACCCTTTGTCGATGTTGATGATTTTCATGTATTTTTCGGTGAAGTAAATTACGTCCTCAGAACACTTAACATATTCAGTTAAAAGTTCTGGCGTCCACTCTATTTTTTGATTAGAGCGTTTTAGTAAGGAGTTACCGTTATATCCTTTGAGTTTACTGAGATCCACTTCCATTTTTCATATTCTCTATTACTTTTTGCAACTCAGCCGT
>Ga0164297_10004563_pt1 | contig 12308 bp, 10 predicted proteins | sample GEODES058metaG_FD_113539 | JGI IMG/M metagenome (GOLD analysis project Ga0164297, IMG submission 113539) | Dystrophic lake water microbial communities from Trout Bog Lake, Wisconsin, USA - GEODES058 metaG | ecosystem: Environmental > Aquatic > Freshwater > Lake | place: USA: Trout Bog Lake... | reverse complement strand
TCAAGCGGCTATGAAAGATTAGATAAAGCAGCAGCACAACTAGCTTCAAGAGTAAGGTTTAAACCCTATTTAATGAATGGAGTTCCTAGCAAAGTAAATGCTGGAATTTCCATAAAATTTCAACTAAATCGATAATTTGAGAAAATGGAACTATGAATACTAATAATGAATCAGAATTTGGAATCTCGCATCTATGGCTTCAAGGTGACACCGTTACCCATATCGTGGCAATACTATTGCTTCTGATGTCTATCGGATCATGGTTCATTATCATTAACCGTTTTCTAAATCTATATCAAATAAAACCTCTAATTAAAGAAACTGTTTTGTTTTGGAAAAAGACCTCTTGGCAAGATGGTCTAAACAGCTTTTCTATCCCAGAAAAAAATCCTTTTTATCAACTCGCAGCTAAAGCTCACTTTGTAATGCAAGAACGTCAACTGGGTGCTAGCTCTGCGAACAGCTTGCCACTTGCAAACAACATCGAAACTGAAAACTGGTTATCTAGTAACTTAAAAGCTGAATTAGATACTGTCATTGCTGATCTACAAAAAGGTCTTGCTTTTTTAGCCTCTACAGGTGCGACAGCCCCCTTCATTGGCCTTTTTGGGACCGTATGGGGAATCTATCATGCCCTCATGACGATTGGCACCTCTGGCTCTGCATCCATTGATCAAGTAGCTGGGCCAATAGGAGAAGCTCTTGTCATGACAGGTCTAGGCCTAGCTGTTGCCATACCTGCAGTACTTGGATATAACGCTCTTACTAAATCGAATAAAGATCTTTTATTGCATCTTCGAAGATTTAGTGATGATTTGCACACCTACTTAATTCAAAACGAGAGGCCTTAATCATGGCTTTTTCCTCTCCTCAAGGTGATGATGATTCTGGCCTCATGGCTGAAATTAATATGACTCCTTTTGTTGATGTCATGCTTGTGCTTTTGATCATTTTTATCGTTACTTTACCTGTCATTCAACATTCTGTAAAAATCGAGCTACCCAAAGCAGCAAGCACTGCAAGTAATAGCAAACCAGAAACAATCCAAGTCTCAATTGATAGTAAGGGGCAAATTTTTTGGAACTCTACGCCCGTAACTTTAGATGAATATATTGCAAAGGCTAGAGAAGCTGCTGCTCAAGAACAAATACCTGAAGTTAACTTGCGCGCAGATAAGAAAGTAATGTATGACTTAGTAGCCCAAGTGCTTAGTGCAAGCAAAAGAAATGGATTAACAAAATTAGGTTTTGTTACAGAAGCGCCCTAATCTTTACTGAACCTTGATTTCAGTGGCGGATACTACGCTTCGCCATTGAATTAACTCCTTACTTAAGATTTTTTTCATCTCTGAAGGAGTTGTTTGATATATCTGAGCCCCTTCCTTCAGAAGTCTAGCCTTTAAGGGATTTTTATTGGCAGCCTTTTGGATTTCTTGATTTAGTTTAAGAATAATATCGTTAGGTGTGCCAGCAGGCGCAACAACACCCCACCAAGTGGTAATTTCAAAACCAGGTATCCCTGATTCAATAACAGTAGGCGTATTCGGGAAAAGAGATGATCTTTTTTCACTTGTCATAGCAAGCAATGTAACCCTCCCTGTTTCAACATATTGCAAGATGGTAGGAATGGTTGCAAAAAATACTTGCACACGTCCTGCAAGTAAATCCAAAGTAGCTGGGCCACTTCCTTTATAAGGAATATGCGTCATTTGAATATTCGTTTTTTGTTCAAATAACTCGCCAGACAAATGATTAATACTACCCAATCCAGCTGAACAAAAATTAATCTCTCCAGGAGATTGTTTAGCTTTTTGCACTAACTGATTAATTGTTTTTAAGCTCGATTCTTTATTAGCAACAACCATTAGAGGCCCACGCCCTAAAAGAGAAATAGGGGCAAAATCTTTATCAACATCATATGTAGGGCTAGTTTCTGTGGCAGAGTGAGTAACGAAAGTTGAGGTTACAAAGAGTAATGTATAACCATCAGGTTCTGCCTTAGCAACATACTGCGCACCAATAGCACCGCCACCACCTCCACGATTATCAACTATGATGCTTTGTCCTAAACCCTCAGATAAGTTTTTGGCAAGATCTCGCGCAATACTATCTGTCCCTCCCCCAGCGACAAATGGAACTACTAATGTGATGGGTTTATTCGGATAAGTCGCCGCGAAAGAAACGGAAAAAAAAGACACCAAAAAAGGCGTTACTAAAAATACTTTAAATTGACTCAATAGCATTACCTTCTCTCTAAAGATTTGATTTATTTAACAAATTTAAAAATAAAATCCTCTGGCACAACATCCCCTGTTTGAGAAGAGTGTTTTTCTTTTGTATCTTGGGGGCTCTTTAGAAAATCTCCTTCAGCGACCTTTTTAAATCCAAGCTTCTGAAAATCCTCCAAAACAGATGCGGGATCGATACGATGCAAAGTTTTTGTAACAGCTTTGCCTGCACCATCCTTTGCTGAATGATCTCTAACAATCAAAATACCATTAGGTTTTAACAAATCATAGATACGCTGATTTACCACTTCAATCTCTGGTTTAACATTAATCATGTCATGATATGAATTAACGATAGTGATTAAATCAAATGATCCATTTGGCTCACTAGTTAATTCATCCAAAGCGGATACGATTGGATAAATATTAGTCTGAGCTTGTTTGCTTACGCGTTCTGTCAAAGCCTCGTTAGGCTTAATATTCATGGCATAAACATTACCAGTAGGTGCTACAGCCAAGGCTAAAAGTTGGGCGGTATTTCCAGGGCCTGAAAATATGTCTAAAACCTTCATTCCGGGTTTGGGTTGAATAAAAAGAAGCATTTGCATTGGCATTCTTTTGCTATCAAGCTTTCTATCTTGTTCTGTTCTAAGTGGATTATCAATAATGGCCTTAAGATCATTTTGACTCTGTGCTTGTGCGGAGTAAACAATAGATAAGCCCATCAAAATACCTAAAAATACTTTGCAAAACTGAAGCTTATTTTTATACATAGAATCCCCTAGAGCCGAGTTATTAATCGTGTTTGATAAATGCTCATCCCCCGATTATGGTGAAGAGCCGAACAAATATTCGAATCAATACCCTTCTAGGAATATAAATCAAATATGTGATTAAAGGTTTATCTTGAAGGAATCTTCAATAAGAAATGGTGCCCGAGGCCGGAATCGAACCGGCACGCCTGTTTTATAGGCGGCAGATTTTAAGTCTGCTGTGTCTACCGATTTCACCACTCGGGCACGCGAAGGCGTTATCTTAACACAGATTAGGGGGCAAACCCTTAGTGTTTTAATAAATTCTTGTGGTTACAATACAAATTCAGTATTTTTACGTAATTAAAAGCTTGTGCATAAGATGTTTAATTGCACTAATTTTTGTAACTATTGTGGAGAGAGTATGAAATTTAAAATCCAATTATCAGCAATCGCATTAGCCGCATCCTTGATGAGCGCTAACGCATTTGCTCAAACTATCAAAATCGGAGTAACAGGCCCATTTACTGGAGGTTCATCTTCGATGGGTGTGAGTATGCGTGATGGCGTAAGACTTGCTGCAAAAGAAATTAATTCAACTGGCGGTATTTTAGGTCGTCAAATTGAATTAGTAGAACGTGATGATCAAGCTGATAATGCTCGTGGTATCACAATTGCCCAAGAACTTGTTAATAAAGAAAAAATTGTTGCTGACGTTGGATTCATTAACACTGGTGTAGCTCTTGCTGCTCAACGTATCTACCAAGAAGCAAAGATTCCTGTGTTTAATAACGTTGCTACTGGAACAGTTATTACGCGTCAATTTGATAAAGAACCAGTTAATTATGTTTTCCGAAATGCTGCTAGAGATGAAATTCAAGCACCAATGATTGTTCAAGAAGCTGTTGAAAAGCGTGGCTTTAAGAAAGTAGCGATTTTGCATGATTCAACAAACTACGGTGAACTCGGCAAAACTGACTTAACTAAGGCTTTAGCTGCTAAAGGTATTACTCCTGTAGCTGTTGAAAAATTCAACATTAAAGATACAGATATGACTTCACAGCTTCTCAAGGCTAAAGAAGCTGGAGCAGAAGTTATTTTGACATACGCAATCGGTCCTGAACTTGCTCAGATTGCAAACGGTATGGCTAAACTCGGTTGGAAAAAACCAATGATTGGTTCATGGACTTTATCAATGGCAAACTTCATCGATACAGCTGGTAAAAACGGTGAAGGTGCACGTATGCCACAAACTTTCATCCAAGAAGCTAATACACAAAAACGTAAAGCTTTTATCGATGCGTATTTAAAAGAGTTTAAGCCTAAAAATAATCGTATTGATTCACCTGTATCTGCAGCACAAGGTTACGATTCAGTTTACTTACTTGCTTCTGCAATTAGACAAGCTGGAACAACTGACGGTGAAAAAATTCGTGAAGCTTTAGAAAACTTAGGCGAAAAAGTGCCAGGTATCGTTACTGTGTATGACAAACCATTTAGCAAAACTGATCATGAAGCTATTACAGATAATATCCCTGTAATGGGCGAAGTCAAAAATGGAAAAGTTGTATATGCATACCAGGCAGATGCTGACAAAGGTTCTGATATTCGCTTGAAAAAGAAGAAGTAATTTTTCTTGATTCATAAAGCGCTACATTTTTGTAGCGCTTTTTTGTTTTTTAAGGTTTTTTTTATTTATAATCCCCCATTAATAATAATTTTGTCACCTTTTTAGTATCTCAAATTCACGGAAAAATCCATGGAAATTCTGATTCAATTAATCTTTAGCGGCATTGCTCTTGGGATGATTTATGCAGTTGTTGCCTTTGGCTATCAACTCACTTTTGCCACTTCAGGCACATTAAATTTCGGCCAAGGCGAAGCTCTCATGTTAGGGGCATTAGTTGGTCTAACTTGTGTAGATACTCTAGGAATTAACTACTGGTTAATGATTCCATTAGTTTGTATTTTTGGGGCTTTACAAGGAAGCCTTGTTGAAGTCATTGGCGTTCGCCCTGCCATCAAAATCAAATCCGAATTTGGTTGGATTATGTCTACCATTGCTTTAGGGATCATATTTAAGAACGTAGCTGAAAACGTTTGGGGTCGGGATGATTTACGCTTCCCATCCCCATTACCAGATGAGCCTTTTCAATTCTTAGGCGCAAACATCCTTCCTATGGAAGTTCTAGTGGTGGTTGGAGCTCTTCTCATGATGCTACTCGTGGAGTGGTTCAACCGTAAAACTATTTACGGTAAAGCTGTAGTTGCTACGTCCAATGACCGTGACGCCGCAAGCCTGATGGGAATTAATACAGGCGTGGTAATTATGTTTTCTTACGCCCTGTCTTCTGTAACAGCAGCGTTCGCTGGAGTTTTAATATCTCCTCTGACACTTACCGGTGCAACAATGGGAGCTTCTCTAGTATTAAAAGCTTTTGCTGTTGCTATTATTGGCGGATTATCCAGTGGTTTTGGAATCATTATTGGTGGTCTAATTCTCGGAATCGCTGAAACTACAACTGGTTTTTATATCTCTACAGGATATAAAGATGTCCCTGGTTTATTGTTACTTCTCCTCGTACTCGCGTTAAAACCATCTGGACTCTTTGGTAAAACTGCGATCAAGAAAGTTTAAGTATATGAATTCATCTAAAGTTATTACTATCGGACTCGCAATTATTGCTTTGTTCCTCTTCCCTGTAGTTCTCAACAATGACTACTACATTCACTTGGGTACTACCATTCTTATCTACATTATCTTATTGTTTGGTTTGGATATTGTTGTAGGCTATACAGGACAAGTATCTTTAGGACATGCTGGTCTTTTTGGAGTTGGAGCATATACCACCGGTGTTTTATTTTTCCACCTTGGATTACCCTTTTATGTAACCATCCCAGCAAGTATTCTTGTAACTGCTTTTTTTGGCGGCTTACTCGCTTTACCAGCATTAAAGGTGATCGGCCCTTATCTAGCGATGGTCACTCTTGCTTTCGGAACAATTTTGCAAATTTTAATCAATGAAATGAGCTTTTTAACCGAAGGCCCAATGGGTATCAAATTGTTAAAGCCCTCTTTATTAGGCGCTGAAATGGGTGAGCGTGAATTCTATTGGATGAGTGCAATCTCCATGTTAATCGCATTGGTTATTATTCACAGAATCCTTAAGTCACAATTGGGGCGCGCTTTTGAAGCACTTCGTGATAGTCCGGTTGCTTGTGATTGTATGGGTGTTTCTGTATACCGTTACAAAGTTTATGCTTTTGTGATTAGTGCTGGATTTGCTGGTTTTGCTGGTGCCATGTATGCCTACTCAGAAAAGTATATTTCTCCAAATACATACAATAATGAACTGACAGTATTGTTCCTGTTGGGAATCATTATGGGTGGTCGTAAGTCCCGTCTTGGCGCGATTCTTGGAGCGGTGATTATTGTTCTCTTACCAAAATTGCTTGATGATATTAATCTTTTCAGAATTGTTGCTATAGCTCTGGCTGTTTTAGTAGCTCTTGGCTCAGCAATTGCCTTAAAGAAACAGATTACAACCAAAAACAAGGTGCTCGCTCCTGTTGTTGGAACTATTGCATTAGCTCTATTCTCTTTATGGCTTCAAAACATTACCGATTGGCGTTTGAGTATCTTTGGAGTAATGATTCTACTGGTGGTTTACTACCTTCAAGAAGGTATCGTAGGGTTCTTTAGAAACTTTACCGGTGCTTTAAAAACTAAAGTTGTGCAAGCTCAAGATCTCTCCGCTTCAGCTGGAGAAGCAGATGCAAACGTTATTCATCAAGCCGCAGTTAAAGACTCATCCGCACCAATCCTGAATATTGAATCTATATTGATGCAATTCGGTGGCTTGAAAGCATTAAATAATGTTGATATCACGATTAAGCGTGGCACGATACATGGCTTAATTGGACCTAACGGCTCAGGTAAGAGCACCATGATGAACGTACTCACTGGTATTTATGTTCCTACAGCTGGTGACGTAAAGTTTGAGAGTAGCAGCGTTGTAGGAAAAACTTCATCAGAAATTGCACTTTCAGGTATCGCCAGAACATTCCAAAACGTACAACTCTTTGGCGAAATGACAGCTCTAGAAAACATCTTGGTTGGACTACACCATAGTTTTAACTCTAACCTTTTAGATGTTGCACTTCATCTCCCAAGATTTACAAAAGAAGAAAGTGCTGCTCGTGAGCGCGCATTAGGGTTGCTGCATTTCGTAGGTCTAGATAAATTAGCTAATGAAGAAGCACGTAATCTGCCATATGGTAAGCAACGTATGCTAGAAATCGCACGTGCTCTTGCCCTAGATCCAAACCTGCTTTTATTAGATGAGCCTGCTGCAGGTTTAACAGCCCCTGATATCAAGGAATTGTTAGCGGTCATTAGAAAGATTCGTGACCATGGTATTACGATTATTTTGATTGAACATCATATGGATGTTGTGATGAGCGTTTGTGACAAGATTTCTGTTTTAGATTTTGGTCAAAAAATCGCCGAGGGAGTTGCACAAGAAATTCAAACTAATGAAAAAGTGATTGAAGCCTATTTGGGCGGTCAGTCTGCTTAAGCTTCTCTGAAAAGGAATAGTATGTTATCTATTAAAAATCTTAAAGCAGGTTATGGCAAGGTAGAAGTCTTACATGGCATCAATATTGAAGTGCCTAAAAACCAAATTATCACTCTCATTGGCTCCAATGGTGCTGGTAAAACTACAACCATGCGTGCTATTACTGGAATGATTAAGCCAACTGCCGGAGAAATTACACTCGGCAGTGAGAACATTACAGGTGTTGATTCACACCGTGTTGCAAGATTGGGGCTAGCTCACTCGCCTGAAGGTCGAAGAGTTTTTTCCACAATGTCTGTAACAGATAACCTTCTCTTAGGAGCCTTCCCCAGACTTACTGGAAGTCGCCCTAAGGGAGATGTCAAAAATGATTTAGAAAAAGCAATGGAGCTTTTCCCTCGTCTAAAAGAGCGTAGAAATCAACTTGCTGGTACTTTATCCGGTGGTGAACAACAAATGCTTGCTATGGCGCGTGCAGTTATGCTCACCCCAGAAGTCTTCCTACTAGACGAACCTTCAATGGGACTTGCGCCAATTCTGGTAGATGAAGTATTTAAGATTATTCAACGCCTAAAAAGTGAAGGCGTTACGATGTTACTCGTCGAACAATTCGCAGCAGCAGCCTTAAATGTGGCTGACTATGGATATGTTTTAGAAAATGGACAGATTAAAGTTCATGGTCCTGCTGAACAACTTAAAAATGATCCAGCTGTTATTGCAGCTTACCTTGGTGGTAGTCACTAATTTAAAATCATTGCCAACAAGGGGCAATTTATTGCCCCTTTTTTATTTTCTTTTTAAAGGTCTAAAATAGACCTACTGTATGAAAAGACTCATGAAGATTAATCCCCTATTACTACTTGTTTTTAAAGTATCAAAGTATTTTTTATGGCTATCTATCGCCATTTCTCTTACTTTGGGGGTAATCATTTTTGTCTATTCCATGTATGCACAATCAGTACCCAATGGAAAATTCTATAACCAAAATTTAAGAGATCATCTAACGATAAAGTTTGATGAAAGTGACATCGCTCACATTCAAGCAAAATATCCAAACGATGCCTATTTTGCTCTCGGTTATCTTCATGCTAGAGAAAGAACCTGGCAAATGGAATTTAATCGTAGGTTAGCCTCCGGTACGCTTTCTGAAGTCCTAGGCGAAAAAACGATTGATATTGATCGATTTATTAAAACACTGGGAATCAGAAAAGCAGCCCGACTTCAATATGAAAACTTACCAAGCTCGACAAAATTAGCCATTGAATCCTATAGCAATGGTGTAAACGCAGGCTATCAAGATTTAGGATGGGCTCTCCCCCTAGAATTTTGGCTAACTGGCTCCAAACCAGCCTTATGGACGCCTATTGATACCGTAAGCTGGTCTTTAATGATGGCCCTAGATCTTGGTGATAATTGGAATAAAGAATTTACTAGATTAGCCCTAGCAAAAGATCTACCAACATCAAAAATATGGGAAATCATTCCCCCTTACGAGGGAGATAGCCCTGCAACATCATTAGATTTTGCAAAAATGTATCACGATGCTGATATTTATTTAAAACCGACTACTCAACAGTCACAGAATACTCATTTAGACAATTTACAGGCTTTCCTGCCCCAAAATGTAGATGGAAAAGGCTCTAATAATTGGGTTATCTCCGGTAGTCACACTGCATCTAAAAAACCCTTATTAGCTAATGACCCTCATTTAGGTTTATCAAGCCCCTCAACTTGGTATTTTGCCCATTTGGACGCAAAGGATCTGAATGTTATTGGTGGAACTATTCCTGGGCTTCCTGGTGTTGTCTTGGGCTACACCCCAAAACTCGCTTGGGGATTTACAAATACTGCTCCAGATGTTCAAGATCTTTTTATTGAAGCAATTCATCCAGATAATTCTCTGCAATATAAGACTCCAACAGGATATGAGTCTTTTAAAGTTCGTCGAGAAATCATTTTTGTTAAAGACCAAGAGCCTATCAATTTTGTAGTTAGAGAAACAAGGCATGGTCCGGTCATATCAGATGCATATCCGCAGGCAGCAAAAATAATAGATACAAAACGGTTTGTTTTGTCTTTGCAATGGGCAGCACTTGACCCACAAAATCAATCAATGCAGGCATTAATTGATATGAATAAGGCGCAATCTCTTGAGTCTTTAAGAGATAGCCTCGAAAAATATTATGCGCCAATGCAAAATGTCGTGATGGCAGATACTGAAGGAAAAATAGCCTATACAGCCGCAGGGGTAGCTCCTAAACGTCTCAAAAATCAAGGTATGGTTGGCGTTGCACCAACTTTTGGATGGGATGCTAATAATGATTGGAAAGAATTTGTCAAACCAAGTGAATTACCACATCAATACTCACCCGAAAAGCCTTGGATCTTTACCGCTAATCAAAAAGTAGAAGATCCTCTTGCACCTAATATGTTGACAGCTGATTGGACCATGCCCTACCGAGCAAATCGCATTGCTGAGTTACTTGAGAAAAATAAAGTACACGACATCAATACAATGAAGTCATTACAAAACGATACACATTCTTTAGCTGCCCAACCCTTGCTAGAACTTTTTAAGAAAAGCCTCTCCTCAAGCTCTCATAAGAATGAACTACCAAAAGATATCTATGAGTTTGATGGTGATATGAAAATGGATAGTCCAAATGCACTCATTTTTAATGCCTGGGTAGATCAACTAACAAGAGCTATTTTTACAGAAAAATTAGGAGATTCTTTTGATCGTCTTTATTCTCAACGTGGTTTGCGAGATGGCCTTCTTAGTGTAGTTAAAAATAACCCTCAATATTGGTGCAAGTCTTCACCAGCTTCACAAATAAATGATTGTTCTGAATTAAGTAATTTAGCTTTAGAAAATGCTCTAAATTACTTAATCAAGCGCTATGGTAAAAATATGAATCAGTGGAAATGGGGAGATGCTCATATAGCTACTGGTAGTCATAAGCCTTTTGGACAAGTCCCCTTCTTAAGGAATATTTTCAATCTGAAAATATCCTCACCTGGAGATGGTCAAACAATTAATGTGGGCACAATGAGTTTTAATGACAAAACAGAACCATACAGTTCAAAAGTGGCTCCAGGAATGCGCGCAATATATGATTTATCTAACCTGAATGAATCTATATTTATTGGCTTTGGAGGCCAATCAGGATGGGTTCAGAGCAGACGCTATAAGGAATATATTGCTAATTGGAGTAATGGGAATTACTTGCCTTTGAATATAACTCCAAAAGACTTTAAATCCTATCAAATCGAGTTATCCCCAAATTAATCTAAAAAATTAATCAGGTTTTAGAAATATGCAAAACCACACACTCAGTGTCTTGGCTCTGTGTTGTTGGAATGAAATTATTAATGGAATTTGATAATTACTCATCCCCCGATTATGGTGAATAGCCTAAGTTAGGCTATATTGGGTAATATTGGGTGTGAATATGGGTTCATTTTTGTATTTACTTAAAAATTGGGTGTTAATGGGTGTATTAATGGGTGTAAAATGAGTAATGATCAAATCTAACACTCTAAAAATAAGCCATAAACTTCTTAAATTAATCTCAAAAATAGATGAGTTTAAGGGGGCTTGGCGTGCGCTTGGGACATTGGCTCCTGAAAGACTTTCAAAACTTCGTCATGTGGCAACTATAGAAAGCATAGGTTCCTCAACACGTATAGAGGGAAGTAAGTTAACTGACCGTGAGGTTGAGAAACTCCTCTCCAATTTAAAAATTAGAGAATTCTCTACACGCGATGAGCAAGAGGTGGCTGGCTATGCACAGCTTATGGATTTGATTTTCTCATCTTGGAATGAAATTCCTTTTACTGAAAATTACTTCAAGCAGTTACACCAACATCTATTGGCATTTAGCTCAAAAGATGAATGGCATCGAGGTCAATACAAAATTAGTACGAATAGCATTGCCGCTTTTAATGAGAATGGCGATCAAGTCGGAATTATTTTTGAGACAGCAACGCCATTTGACACACCACGCCTAATGTCTGAGCTAGTTGAATGGGTTAGAGTGGAACTTGAGAAAGACGAATTGCATCCCCTAATCATCATTGCTCTGTGGACCGTTATCTTCTTAGAAATTCATCCTTTTCAGGATGGAAATGGTCGTTTATCACGTGTGCTTACAACACTACTGTTATTGAAAACTGGTTACGCTTATGTTCCATATAGCTCTCTGGAAAGTATTATTGAGCAAAATAAAGAAAGTTATTACCTTGCTCTGCGTCAGACTCAAGGAACTATCAGAACCGAGAATCCTAACTGGCAGCCATGGGTTGAGTTTTTCTTACAATCTTTGGCAGCACAAGTCAAAAGACTTGAGAAAAAAGTAGAACATGAAAAAATTCTCTTAGCTGACTTACCTGACCTATCACTCAAAATTGTGGAGCTTGCTCGTGAACATGGAAGGATTACCATCGGTGATGTTGTTCGTCTTACTGGTGCTAATCGGAATGCCCTAAAAGTACACTTTAGAAAACTGGCTCAACTTAATCATCTAGAGCAACATGGCCAAGGTCGTGGCGTTTGGTATTCTCTTAAATGAATTTATACCCTCATAAGCCTAGCTCTGCATGGTTGGAATGGAGTTATTAATCGTGTTTGATAAATGCTCATCCCCCGATTATGGTGAAGAGCCAAGAGCCGTCATCTTGGAGGGCGAGAGGGAATCACATTAAAAATATAATATTTTGATAATAAAGTATATTTATATTTTTATTTTA
>Ga0164297_10004561_pt1 | contig 12312 bp, 8 predicted proteins | sample GEODES058metaG_FD_113539 | JGI IMG/M metagenome (GOLD analysis project Ga0164297, IMG submission 113539) | Dystrophic lake water microbial communities from Trout Bog Lake, Wisconsin, USA - GEODES058 metaG | ecosystem: Environmental > Aquatic > Freshwater > Lake | place: USA: Trout Bog Lake... | reverse complement strand
TGCGGAACCGCCAGCGGGCGTTTCGGGAGAAGTACGAGCCCATCGCTGGCCTGATCACCCACGGGCGAGTTTCAGATCGCAGCGATGCGTCCACTGCTCGGCGTGGACACAGCAATAGCCCGACTGGCAGCATTGTGGGCGACATGCCTGCTGCAGAGGCGATGGCGGCGCGGCTGCGGGCTGCACTGCATGCCAGCAACAATCGCGTGGCCCCGCGTGGTGGTCATCGGCCGCCACTGTCATCCAGTCGCCGCGGCAGTGGCATGTCATCCCGGTCAGGGAGCATCGGCAGCAGCTTGGGCGGCGATGTGGGCCACTTGCAGGCAGAAGTGAGTGGCCCTTCTACTTCTGCAGGTCAGTGGATTCATCGCGGCAGCGGTGCCGTTCGTCACTTGCTCAGCGAGGTATCTGTCCTTGCGGTGCCTGGTGGCCGCGATGTCAACGACGGGTCTGCACTGCGTTCTGGCAGCCCAGACTCTGTGGGCATGTCTCAGGACATGGCACTCAGCAAGCCGCCTCGACGCGGCATGTTCTCTGGTGGCTCTCCGCCAGCTCCAGATGGGGCAGTACGCCATGAAGATGTGGCGGCGAGTCGCAGCGTTCCATCAGGCCGCTTGACCACCAGGCACAACAGTTACGCCGAGGGCGATGATGTCGAGAGCGGCGCAGGCCAGCCCCGCCAGAGCAGCGCCAGCCGCCGGGGCAGCTTTCCGCCAAGCAGCCCGGTGGTGTTGTAAGGGAAGAGCAGCGCATCCGAAGCGGGGTCCGGTTGCAACGTAAGTTGTGGGTTAGAGTTTCAGTTTTGTTGTGGTAGCTGCATCCATGCCTGTCCACGGACAGCGCATTGGATACACGTTTAATGTACTCACCTTTCTCTTCCATTTTATCTCCTCGTCTTAGACGCCACGCTGGCTTTGACGTAGCACAATTTGGCCCTCGCCAAGACCCACAAATGGCTTTCTGCATCTCCGCTGCGTCCCTGATTGCGGCTCCCCAGCGGGCCCAGATGAGGCCTGCCCGCCGTGCCGCGCCGTGCCGCGCTGGCAAGGTGCGAAACAGGTGGAGACTTGCTCAGCGCGCTTGCGGCTGCCGCTGCGACGTGTAACGCACGTCTAGGTGCTAGCTAGCAGCGGTGGAGGGGTGGCAGGAGCTCTGTCGCCGTGTTTGGCGGCCTTCCGGCGACGCTTCTCGTGGGTTTCCGTGCCCACTGCCTGATTCTGGGAAGCTTGCACACGCCGCACGCGCCGGCTCTCTCTGACTGCCGGCCTGCACGCGGCGATGGCGCAGCGTGCCACGCGGCTTCTGCAGCGAGGCCACTGCTGTGGAGGCGCGGCGAGACGGCGATAGCTGTGGCCTACAGCCCTGCTCTCCGTTGGTCTCTCTCGACCGCCCGCCCACGCTCTCCCGACCCGCCCAGGCGCCGCGAGACGCACGCGTCACGGTCTTGGCTTCACCCAGCCGCTGAACTGACCCCCTGTTCGCGCCCCCAGGACTCCGTGGAGGGCGCCATCAAGGACGCCAAGGATGCGTGCGCCACTGGCTCCACTGCCGAGTGCGCCGCCGCGTGGGACGTCGTGGAGGAGGTGTCTGCTGCCAAGGCTGACGACAAGACCAAGGCCAAGGCGCGTGCAAAGACGGCTGCGGGGCCTGCCTCGCGTTGCGTGTCTGTGGCACTGTGCGCCCAACGAAAGCAACTGACGCCCTGGCCTCGCCTGTCGCGCGCTGTCCTCGCCGTCCCGGCCGGCTGCGACAGGAGAAGCAGGACCCTCTGGAGGCATACTGCGAGAAGGCACCTGACGCCGACGAGTGCCGCGTGTACAGCGACTGATTGCGCGTTGTTAGACTCTTCTTGCCCAGTGGGATGACACACATTTGTGATTGAAGCAAAGATTCAGCTCCTAGAGTCTCCTCAGTCGCGCGCAGGCGACCGTGGCGGCAGCACGCGCGTCACATTCCCTCTCTCACCTGGTCCCTCGTCCGATGCTGCGCTGACCCGTGGCTTAGCCACACGCACCGCGGCCCCACCAGCCGGCTCCCCCGGCACCAGCCACGGCGGCGGAGGAGGCAGCGGCACATCAGATTGCGCAGCAGACGAGCCGCCCGCACTTGAAATCCTGCCCATGGCGCGCAGTTGATCCTTTGCGTGGGCAAGCTCCGCCATCAGCGTCGCGACCATGCTCTCTGCTTCATCGCGCTGCGCTGCCAAGCTCTCGCGCTCAGCCTCCACATCCGCCTTCTCCGCCTGGGACTCCGCCAGCTGGCGCTTCAGCTCCTTTGCAGACGCCTTGTGGTACCGCGCATCACGTTCAGCGGCGCGCAACTGCTCCTCCTTGAACGCCGCCGCGTCTGCCGCAAGCTGCGAGGCTTCACTGGCCTGGCCAGCGGAAGCAGCAGCTGTGGCAGGCGCATTGCCCCGCCCTCCTGCAGCGTTATCGCTCATGGCTCCCACAGCTGCGGCCTGTTGCAACAGCTGCTGCATTTTCTTCGCATGCTCTTTCTGGAGCTCCACCACCCGACGATCATAATCCATCTCACGGCGCGCAAGAGCAGCCGCCGTATCCGTCAACTCCCGCTCTCGCTCAGCAAGGGCAGCCTCAGCAGCAGCTGCGCGCTGTGCATCTCGGCGTGAAGACGCTGCAGCCGCAACTGCAGCATCAGCGGCTTGTTGAAGTGCAGCCCGTGCTTCGTTCGGGCCCAGAGATGAAGCCATGGCGTGGAACGCAGCTGCACCTTCAGCAGCATCGCGGGCCTCCCTCGCCGCCTCAGCAGCCGCCGCGGCAAGATACCCTTCCTGTGTCTCCAGCGCATCTAGGCGATCATCGAGCTGCTCCATCAGCGCTGCGTCTGCAGGGCTTAGCAGACTCGCGATGCCACCACGCTTACGAGCCTCCAACGCCGCCCTCTGCCTATATGCATCTTCCACCGCTTGGCGCGCAGACGCAACTTGCTGAGACGTAGATTGCGCGCCAAGGGAAGCAGACGCCGCTTCTGCTTGAGCGATGGCGACTCCTGCAGCAGCGAGCGACGCGTCCAGCGTTGCGACTGCCCGGGCGCATCGTAGCTCCAGAGCCGCCTTGTCTGCAGCGACAGCCTCGCGCTCAGCAGCTACAGCAGCGCGTTTTGAGGCTGCGGATGCAGCCTCTTCTTGCGCCTCGCGGAGTCGGAGCAGCGCGGCGAGCTCGGTGGAGAGCCATTCGCCTGATGGTTGGGGAGTCCCACTCCGAGACGTGGAAGGACTTGCGCTGACGCGTGCAACACGCTGCACTGCCGGCGTCGGCGGGGCCGGTGCGCCAGCGCCCCTTGCCGCCAGCTGCTGCGGAGTGACTCCAGGCCACCATGCAGGTTCCAAGGGCGCCTGCGCACCCGCTGAACTCGCACCACCTTGGCCAGCGGAGTTACCGCGTAACCGGCGCTGCGCTGCCAACACATCCTCAGCACGTTTCTGGAGCACAGCTCGTTGGCGCGCGTTCTCAGCCTCTAGCTCCTTCACCCGGAGGGCACTCTGATCCGCCTCCTTCTTGATGGCAGCCAAATCACGCGCATGCGCTGAACTCTCAGCCGCGTGCTGCTCAGCAGCCAGAGCTAGACGGCGACGCAGCTGCTCCTGCGCAGTACGCATCCGCTGCAATTCAGAGGATAGCGCTTCTGACCTGGTCTCACCACCGCGAAGAGCGCGCTGCGCTGCGTGCGCCGCCTCTCCTGCAGACGCCTTCTGCGCATCGCGAAGAGTCGCGAGCTGCGCATTCGCAGCTACAAGCTTCGCCTCCGCAGCGGCACGGGCTGCTTTTGCAGCCTGCGCTGCCTCCTCCGTTTCCGAATTCGCCTTCGCAGCAGCCGCATCCAGCGCATCCAGCTGCGTTCTAAGACGCTCTTTCTCCGCCTCCCGGTCTGCGACTGCAGTTTCGAGGTCTTTCATGCGCTCCTCGTACCGGGCGCTCAATGTGCGCGCAGCCTCTTCGTTGCGTGCGAGATCAGCGATGAGTTCCTCTTTCCGGGCAATTGCGAACTCCATTTCACGCAGTTGCCGCAGCATCGCTTGCCGGCTGCGAGCGAACTCCTGCGCGTCGCGCTCAGCATCAGCTTCAGCAAGCATTTTGGCAGCCTCTGCTCTAGATTTGGCAGCAACCAAGGCTGCGCGCTCTGTTTCCTTCTCAGCGAGTGCTCGCTCGAGCAGCGCCACTTCAGCAGAAGGCGCAACCGCGGATGAGCGACGAGGCAAGTCGTCCGCCACATCGCCAGCAGAGGTCTGCAACAGCGGAGAGGCTGCTCTGCCATCGCCGTGCATACCCGCTCCACAAGACGGACACGTGCTGCCAGATGCAGCAGCTTTGTTAGCCGCCTCTGCCTCGGCGGTGGCGGCGGCGGCGGCGGCTTCTGCTTCTGCTGCTGCTGCGCGGCTCTTTGTTTCATCGAGCTCGGCCAGGGCGTCACGCAGCGCCTTTTTCAGCTGCTTCACCTCCGTCAGCTTATCTCTGAAAATGACCTCGTCGCGTGCTAGATCCGCCTGCGCCTCAGCAAGCAACGCCTCGCATTTCAGCAGCGCAGCTTCCTTTGCCGCAAGTCTTGATTCCACATCCGACAAGTTGCGTAGCGCCGCATCCACCGACGCGCGATGCATCCGCGGTGTGGACGGTGAATCAAGAGATGCTGCTGCTGACTGCGATATCCTGCCTGCATCCATGCTGCCGACAGTGCTTTCACTGGCGCTTATCCTGCCAGTGGACAACGCCGCCGCCAGCTCCACACGCGCAGCATCACGCTCCACACGGTATTGCTGCGCCTCCGCTTCAACAGCTTCCAGCGCCGCACGAGCAGATGTCAAGTCCGCCTTAAGGCGGCTCATCTGAGATTGAGCTTGCTCAGCCGCAGCACGAGCCTCCGCCTCCCGCTGCTCCGCCGCCGTCTGCGCTGCCCGGGCAGCTTGCACGGATGCACCTGTGTAACCATCCATTCCATCCCCATCGCCCCGTGCGACCGCCGCCAAGGCCGCGGCCATAGGGTCCACATTCACGTGCGGCCTGTTACGGATGGCGCGCGCCCTCTCCGCGTATTTCAGAGTATTCACCGTCTCCTCCATGTTGCTGTCTGCTGTGCTCACACAGGCCACCATGCAGGTCTTTGCATTGCCGCCAAGGCTGTCTTGCAAGAGACGGGTGAGTTTGCTGTCGCGGTACGGCACATGTTGGCGTCCTTTGCCACCCTTCTGGTCTCGCTCGCACAGTGCGTTGATGACGTTGCCGAGGACAAGGAGGCCACCATTGATGTGTACCGCCTCCTTGAAGCGCTGTCCCGTGGCATCCGTCTTTTTGTTGCGCTCACTGCCTGCTAAATCAACCATGTGGAACTTAGCATTGACGTAGGGGCAGTCACCAGGAGTGGCAGGGGCGCCAAGACTGCGCTGCTCCACAATGATCGTGAATATCGCGTGGCTACGACTGCTGGCAGCGTTCATGCGTGTGGAGCCAGTTGCACGGCACAAAGCGCCTCTATCCAGTGCCCGCTCCAAGTCCTCTGCTGTGGCGCACGGCTCCTCCGAGATGCCAGACACAAGGATGGCGCCATCCGCGCGCTCGCGAATCGTAATGTTCTTGCTTGAAGTATCCGGATGCAGCAGATCGCGGACTTCCTCGTTCAGGATCTCCAGGAATGCGCAGCGGATGGTCGTCTCGACACGGTGCGCGCGCTCGTCTTTGAGACGGAACAAGTGGCGGATGGCGCGCGGGAGCATTCCCCACTCTGGTTCCAGTAAGCCTTCCGTCGTTGCAGTGCCCATGGTGTACGTCTTTCCGCTGCCTGTCTGGCCGTACGCAAGCAACGTCGCGTTGTACCCTGTCACACGAGACGTGTGGAGTCAGGAAAGCGCGCTCAAAGAGACAGGACAGTTGTGCTGGGTGTTGTTGCTGACTACTGAGTCAACAAACACCTGTTCCCAGACGGACGCGCCCACGCACCTGCGAAACAGCTCTCCACAAGCGGAGCAACGCAGTCTTCATACACCTCCGTCTGAGTGGACGCAGTGCCGAAGGCGACGTCGAAAACGAAGCGGCGGTCAGCGCCGACTACCACAGCCTTGGCGCTGCACTTCACAGCCTCTCGTGCACGGGCAGCGCGCTCATGGGGTACGAGTGGCCGTGCTCGAACAGCCACTCGAACAGCGTCGCCACCAGCAGTGGTCGGCCTCGCAGCAGCAACGTCGTCAGACACAGCTGTGCCCGGCCGCGATGGCGCGCTCTCCGCAGCGGCGGCCGTCATGTATGGGGCTATATAGCTGTATCAAATGCGCGTCATTCGCGGATGTGAACTCGCCTCTGCGAAGACGACAAGTGTTGTGAAGACGACAACGAAGGGGATGCGCGCTCGATCGAATCGCAATTGATGAATAGCTATTGAAAGAATAATAGGCGCGGCGCAGATACAGCAGTGATTGTGGGGCAGCATTGCTCCTTTTAGGCGACAGCATTGAGGACCCGCCGAGCGAGCTTGCCGGCACGGCGAGATGCGCCGACGCGGGTCGCGGCAACCTTGACTGAAGAGACGCCACCAGCTGCCGCCATGCGAGCGGCTGTGCATGCGAGACGTGCGCTTGAAGGCGCCACAGTGCGGGGCTTGTCCTGGATGGCTTTGTCTCCATCGCGGCTGCGTTGCTGCGAGCGATGCAAGCCAGCGCGATGCAGCGCCATGGCAAGTGGATACTGCTCCTCTACGATGGCCCGTGTCGCTGGTCCCCATCCCCATTTCTCAGCCTCTGTGCGAGCGCATGCACTCACCCGAGCGCGCAAGTCAGGGCTGCCCAGCAGTCTGCGCACTTGCTCCGCCGCGAGTTGCATCTCTCCAGGTGGGTACAAGAAGCCATTCGCTCCAGGCTGGGTGATGATGTCCGGGATGCCGCCGGCAGCGACAGCAACCACAGGCACCCCGCTGGCCATGGCCTCCAGGACGACATTGCCCAGCGTCTCCGTCTCGCTAGGCATGACTGCTACATCGGCAGAAGCAAACGCAGTCCAGAGCGCGTCACCTGTGAGTGCGCCTGCGAATGTAACGCGCCCCTTTGTTGCAGGATCGCTCTCGAACAACTCCTCCAACTGCTGTCGCTCTGGCCCGTCACCCACAAGGGCGAGACGCACGTTGCTGGGCAGTGCTGCAAGCACCGGCTGCAGGGACTCGACTTTCTTCTCGGCAGCCAGGCGGCCAACGTAGATGAGCAAAGGCGATGAAGAGTCGGCATCGGTAGCGGCCGCGTCTGAGCCACGGCGCTGGAGAAGCCGCTTGCGTGCTTCCAGACTGCGTTTCGCGGGGTTGAATGCGTCTGTGTCCACTGCTTTCCGCCATGCGAACGTAGCACCCTCGTGGCTAGCGCCCTGCTGCACGAGCTCCTTCGCCAGACTCGCACTCACAGTCATAGTCACGTGTGCCCGTGAGTGGACTGTGCGCAGGAACGACCAGCACGCGGATTTGAGCCAGCCGAGGTTGTACCGCGTCAGATACTCCGGCACGTGCGTGTGGTACGACATGACCAGCGGCACATCCAGCAGGCGAGCATACGCCCAAGCGGCGAAGAGCATCACGCCCGGGCTGGTGACGTGAATCACATCCGGCTTGAACGCTGTCAGCTCTGACAACACTTGCTTCGTGGCCGCGAAGCTGAGCGGCACGCGCCAGTAGAGCGGGCACCCGAAGGACGGTGCGCCCAGGACCTTAGCACCCGCGTACGTGGGCGGCGGGTCGACGAACGCGTCTGCAGGCACGCGAGGCAGTGTGCGCCCAGCGCCAGTTGTCACGCACAGAACGTCCACGCCCTGCGCCACCATCTGTGCGATTGTGTTCCGGAACCGCGTGTTGTACCCGGACACGTCTGTGCGGAGAGCCACGCGCGGGGGGAAGGAGAGCGCGGTGGCGCGCAATTCGCACGAGTCAGTCGTTGAGCGGAGGAGAAGGCAGTTGCTGGAAGCTGCGCGCAAGCCGTGGGTATATCGTTCGCCGGGCACGCACAAGTGAACGGACTCGGCTCCACAAACAGCGCCACCCGTCTCGGACGTGCAGCCGCAAGCTGCTCCGCAGTCACCGCAGATAGCAAGTTGCCCACCCGCCCATGGTCGTGCTGTTGTTCCCCACTCGTGCGCCCCTCGTCTTTGCGCCCCAACACGTGCTCCACGGAGTAAGTGCCAGCAAGCACCAGCAAGCTTATGGGAGACAGACGGAAGAAGCCACCGCCGCCGCTGCCGCCGGACTTGCCTCCGCCACCGCCGCCACCACCGAATCGACCCGACCAAGAACCTCCACCGCCGCCAGCGCCCGACGCAGCGGCTGCGCCAAGGCTGCTACTCTGTCTTCTCCGACGGCTGTGTACTGAGGAGCGGTGTCCAGCGGCGGTGCGAGGCGGCTGCGCGCCGCCAGAAGGTGCTCCATGTGCCGAGCTCGTCCGTTGCGACGCAGACTTGTGCGTCGCGCAAGATGCGATGACGCGCATCACTGCTCGCCAAGACACACAAGAAGTGTTCCCCTGAGCTCTCTGTACGCGCACAAAGTGCTTTCTAGAGAGGCGGACTGCACTGAACGCGTGCTTACGTGGCACTCATCAAGCCCGCTAATGAGACCCCCAGCTACTGCTGGCGGTAGGGGTGGCGGCCGCGGCGGCTTCGGCGGAGGCCGCGTCAGCTTCGGCGGTGGGCGAGGTGGCCGGGACGGCGGCGGGCGAGGCTTCGGCAGGTCTCCAGGCGGACGCTTCGGCGGCGGCGGCGGTCGTTTTGGCGGTGGCGGCGGTGGCTACAATGACGGCCCGCCAGACACTGTCGTCCGTGCGTGCCCCGCATTGAGCAAAGCTCGACATTCGCAAGCCTGGGTTGCTGACGCCACACCACCGCGCCACGTTTGTCTCCCCACACAGCTGCCGGCGAATTTGTGCACGCGTGCGAGGGCGAGGCGGTGTGCAAGCTGACGAACGAGAAGGTGTGTCTTTGGGCAGCTGAGTGCACTGTGGCGGCTGATGTGGGTTGCATCTCTGCGAGAGCTCCTTGCACGCGTGCCGTCTGCTCTGGCCGGCCGCACACGTATGGCACCCGTCGTTGAACACACCGTCAGAGAGGCACTTCCGTGCGCCCTGAGCGGACGAAGGAGGCGCATGTGAGCTCTGGACGACGCCCTAACCCTCTGCCATGCCCTGCGTGTCTGCCCCGCCTGCTCCCAGGTGCCGTATTTCAACGGCCCCATCTACCTCGAGAACAAGACGCTGGTCGGCAAAGTGGAGGAGATTTTCGGGCCCATCAACAGCTCGTACTTCACCATCAAGATGGCCGAGGGCGTCGTGGCGAGCAGCTACGCGAAGGGCGACAAGTTCTTCATCGCGCCAGACAAGCTGCTGCCCATGGAGCGCTTCACAAACCCGGAGAAGTGCGTGCTTTGCATTGCGCTCTGGAGTCTAGACTGCATCTCTCACATGTCTTTACACCCATCCAGGAGCAGCGGAGGCCGTGGCGGCGGAAGAGGTGGCGGACGGGGAGCAGGCGGCCGTGGCGGTCGGGGCGGATTCGGAGGCCGTGGCGGAAGAGGACCGCCGGGAGGTGGATTTGGAGGCCGGGGCGGAGGCCGCAGCTTCGGCAGGTCGCCAGGCGGCCGCAGCTTCGGAGGCGGCGGCCGCGGCGGCGGCTTTGGCGGCCGCGGTCGTGGACGAGGCTAGACATACGCGCCTTCTTGTCTGTAAAACACTGTGTACCCATCATCACTAGCGCTCATTGCTCCGCACCGGCCAAGAGGAGGATCGGCTGCCACTGCGGGGCACATCTACGCCTTGCAACGAAGGTGGCCCAGTGCCTGTACCCACATCCCGCATGTCTGCCTCACCGTCACCCTCCCCAGCTGCGCTCAGCCCCAAGGCACTCATGGCAATGGGCAGCTGGCTGCCCGGTTCGCTATTGGAGCGCTCTGCTGCCGGACGATATGAAGGCATCAGGTACGGCGCCGGCGGGTCCGCAAGCAACTCCATGAAGTCAGGCACCGGCATGGCATCGAGCTTGGCGGCATCTTGAAGCATCGCGTACAACGAATCCGCGCGTCGAGCTGGGAACCGACTCCGTAGCGCGCCCAGCAGCTTTGCTTCTAATGCAGGAAGCCCTTCACTGCGCCTTGTGAAATGCCCGAGTGGACAGCGGACGGCAACTTGAGGGGTCGCGCTCCTGTCCACGAAATGGACCTGTACAGCGGCGGGCACTGCCCGCACATTCGCGTCCGCGTACTCGGCAGTGAATGGCGCGTGTTCAGCAACGGCCACACGGCGACGCAGGTCTTCCAGTCGTGGATCGCCAGCTACTGCGTCCCCGAAGTGCTCAGCGGTCACGCAACCGTAGACGAGCGCCACTGCGACGCAATACTGCAGGCAATGATCCCGGTCCGCGGCAGTGGGTAGTGGGCCAGTTCGGTCTGCGGCACGCACGCCTGCGCGGCTGGTGTGCACAGTCACGGATTGCACTTCATCCAGGCGGTGGACCACCATAGGATGCAGCGAGAGTCCCGCCTCAGCTGCCGCAGCCGCGTGTGGCTCCGCAGGCAGCGCGGCCCTGAATAACAGGCGTGGTGCGACGTGCTCGCCCAGTGGCCGGGACAGCTGGAGCTGCGCGCGGCGGTAGAAGACATCTTGGAATCCCCAGACTGGTGCACTCAATGCCAGCGGAATGCCCGGCTCGCCGCGCATGGCAGCTAGCGCTAGCCACACAGCACGCGAGCCCGCATCTGCAGCAGCCCAGCCTTTGCGAGTGCTGCCAGCTGGCGCATGCCTGAAACAACGCAACCCGCTGCCATCCACAAAGGCGTGCGATGCCGCTGCTGCCACTTCTGTGCGGCCTCCGCCCAGCAGCCGTGCGCAGCACGCGGCTGCAGCAACTTTGACGAACAGCGCGCCATCTACGCCGATGGCGTTCAAGCTGTGGTCGGCTGCGAGCAAGCCCGCAATCTCGTACGCCTTGACAGCTGCGACCAGCACGTCGCGCACGAGCAGCGGCGACAAGCCCCGACTGCGACGCACACTCGACGCGTAGTCTGCTGTTGCAAGAATAGCGCATAGCGCGTCTGAAGGGTGAATCCTGCCAAACACGAACGCGTGAAACTTGTTAGCGTAGTGCGTATTGACGCGAGTGCGTACACACGGCGACTCACCACTCTGCGCCGAGCCAGCAGTCGTTGTAGTCCAGCCAGCTGACTAGCGCGCCAGTGCTGAACGCGGCGCACACAGGGTCCAGCGCAAACGAGGTGCCTGGCACATGAACACTGTGTGCACCGCCATGGGCGCCGGGCACGACGGGGCCTAGCAGCGTGCGTGCCTCAGGCACGTTCAGTGCGAGCAGTGCGCAGCCCAGCGCGTCAAAAAGGCTATAGCGTGCGTTCTTCACCGCGTCGGGACTCTGCAGGTCATAAGCAACGACGTATTCTGCGATATCTGCCAGCAGCTGGTCAGTACCATAGTCTACAGCCTGCCGAGAAGCTTGTTGCGATTGTGACATACCCCCAAGGGGCTGGCGAGGAGACGAGTTTGCTGAGCAGTGCCACGTCGGCGGCAATCGCGTTCTTCTCCCGTTCGCCAAGCCGCGTGTTTCCTGTTCGCGAGCAGCGGGACTAGTCATGCGCGCATGCCTGCATGAAGCATTAAACTTAGGCAATAGAAGCTGAGGCGCCTCGAGTCTCTGAGAGCCGGACTCGTCACCTCTCCATGCAGAGCCTTCCAAAACGCGGCGGGGCCGCGCAGTGTCGCACATACACGTCGGCGTCAATATTCAGAGACTCAGCAAGCTGCAGGCGGACAAGCGTCGCGCCTGCGCAGCGCGGAGTTGTGCGCATTTGCCTCCCAGCAGTTGACGTTAGCCAGCTGCTTCGCCCGCGCCGCCACGACCTTCGCTTGCTGCTTTCCTCGCCACCGGTGCGTTTATTTATATGTCTCAGTAGCAATTGCGTGGAAAAATAGACGTGTCTGGCGCACCCGAAGGTGAACTGACACGCCTGACATTGCCTTTGCCGGCTCAGCCGCCGCCGAGTCAAAGGTCACGTCTGCGTATAGAGCCCCGTTGCGGCGGCGGTCCCCGACAGTGGGAGTTCATCACCTGCTGTGACTGCCAACGCCGCTTCCGGCGTCTCGTAGCTGATGCCCAGTGGTTCCAGCACAAGGGGCTGACGCCCGCCATCCGATGCAAGGATTGCAGGACGTACCGCATGACAGCACGCATCGCGGGTGATGATCCAGATGGCCTATTTCCGGTGGCGCAGAGCGCGATGGAGTACCGGGTGCTGCGGAACAAGTACATGCTTGCTCACCAGCACATCACAGAGCAG